>ERZ1463038.113-NODE-113-length-22944-cov-13.674735_pt1 | contig 22944 bp, 32 predicted proteins | sample MGYA00564479_ERZ1463038 | MGnify/ENA primary metagenome ERZ1463038 (study PRJEB39244, sample SAMEA3635134) | Helicobacter pylori | study: EMG produced TPA metagenomics assembly of PRJEB11511 data set (Assembly of a 5300-year-old Helicobacter pylori...
GTCTCTGCAGGTCGTCAAGGATGCTGCATGGTACTACGCAACAGTAAGCCACAGCCCCTAGTGGTGATTCGGGAGGATTGCAGGGGGCCCCGAACGTGGGGAGCGATGGAGATCGGGCGCTGACACAGACTCTCCAGCCTAAGGACGCGGCGGCAAATATCAAGGGTTACGTTGCGTTTTACAAAAACAAGGTGTCGATTTCGGCGTAGCCGAGGCACCCAGCTGTAAATGGAACTCGTCAAGCCGAGATTGTGTCCGTCGAGGCGTCCGCCCTGCGAGATGGCCCCATCCCCGTTCAACGTGCACCATTTATTACAACAATGTAGTGTGCCTACGTACTCCGGACATCAAGACGGGGTGTGCATGCCTGTTCGCGATGGAGCGCCGCCACTATGCCCGTGGCTCGTCAAACGCGATGTTCGGAAATGAGGACTGGGGTTCTTACTTGACCCCACACAGATACAAGCATGGTATCATAAGACCCTTCGAAAAAGTCTAGTACTTGTGCAGACCGTGAGGTCGGTACTGATGCGATGTGACGCGGTGGGAAGGCCCAAGCCCCGCGGACCCCGAAGCTCGTCCCGTCCTGTCGGTCATCCCCCTCTGTCCCTCTTCCACTCTTCAACTCATCTTTGCTTCTCATCCTCCGCGCATTCCAGCAATCAAGCAATGAGCGACGCACCGAAGAAGAAGAGCACCTGGCAGCCTGGCATGCGCACGATCAATCTGACGGATTCACGGAGGGGGAGCAAGATCCAGTCGGCTCCGACGAGTCCTCAAACGGCCACCAAGTCTTCGCCCCCGGCCGCAATCTCTGGTAAGCCCCATCCGCGGTTTTCTTGCCGTCATCTCGTCCCCGCCACCCGCCACTCATGACTCGAGGGCAACTCTGACTCGGCAACGCCACCGCTCTTTTGACACCTACAGATTCATTCTGGGCTCCCCTTGACGAAGACGCGGCCAAGATCCAGGCCGCCGACGTCGCTCGCAAGAATCCGAAAGGCGCGTCGAGTCCCGCCGCAGCACCACCACTTCTTCCACTCTTCGACCCAAACGCTCCCCGGGGAGGATTCGGGACCAGCGATGCACCCAACAGATTCGAGGCGGCGATGCAGCAAACGGGTGCCACTGGATCAGTGGCGGGCCGAACCCAAGCTGGGGGCTCGAGCGAGCGCACCGCTCAGCAGGAGAATTACGAGCTGCGCAAGGAGCTCGCCCGGAGCGAGAAGCGGGTCGAGGTGCTGGAGAGGGAAAAGGTTCTCTTGATGGAGGAGCTCGAATCCGAGCGGCAGTACTCGAGCTACCGCGTGAGTGATCGACTTGGCGGGCCGACTCGGAACGCTGACCGGGTAGCACAACAGAACTCGACAGCATTGTTTGATCCCGCACTCGAATTGGAGCGGCAAGAAAAGGACCGCCAGATTGCCTTCGTCCGCGAGAAGTACCAGCAAGACCTGGAGCGCATCGAGGGCCGAAGGCCGTTGCCGTTCGTCGCACCACGGACGTCTCCGTTTGATGTGGTGCGCCCCGTCTGTGGCTCGCTGAAGGCACACATCCGCTGATGGGAACCCCACAGCCCTTTACTGGGTTCTCTCACGACTACCCAGAGCTCGACCCGATCATGCACGGTGGTGCACTGTTCGCGCGTCCGGCTTTTGGCGCGAGAGACGGCGGCAGGAGGAGATACGATCGCGAGGCAGAGCTTGGACGATATCCTTTTGGTAGGTAGGTAGATACATATTCTTGTATTTTGTGTCTGTACATCTGTCAAGAAGCGCTGTTATCAAAGACGCTCGCGCACAAACGCCCCTCGCCAATAGGCGGACTCCGATCCGAGAACAGACCGGCAACATTGACCACTGCGTCTGACGGCTTCAAGTTCAGCCGCAGGCTCTTGATGTGTCTGCAGGTTCAAAGGTGTCAACTTTGCGCGGAGGAGCCCTGTCTGTGACACCGGGCCCGGGACGAAGTGAGTGTTGTCTTTCACGCTTTCCACCCTTTGCCTCAGGAAATTCTGAGACAAGATCCAGCTTCACTATAGTACCCCACCTGCTTCGCACGTTGGCCTGCAAGACTTGCCGCGAGCGCAAGACCGCTTCGAGTTGCGAACCAGACGCCTGCACCGCGGCGCTCCCATGTCGACGATGCCTGCGGAGATAATCCTAGTCAGTCTTGGTGTGCTCAATATCATATCAGGGTCAGATTTTCTGGTTTGGCTTGTACTCTGGGACGCACTCTTTCCAGATGCCTGGCCCGTCGTTGTAATAACTCAGACCTTGGCGGGGGGCTTTGTCGGAGCTGGAGTCAAGTGGCCAAACTCAGTGATGCAGGCCTGGTTGGTTTTAAGATCTTTTCTTTGTGCAGCAAGCTTAACACGCCGCAGGATGGCTGAAGACAAAGAAGGACTTCGTCAGGAGTCAGCGCTAGTCAGCTCGGACCCCGTTCGGATTGGGTGCCCCGCTGATCATGAGCGCTGGGTGGTGTCCTTCCCGCACCGTTTTGCCAATGCGCCCGCACACCACTCACTCTCCGCTCGACCAAGCTCACCAAAGCAGCCGCCGTGCCCCTCTGCCACGAAACGACGCGTAAGTTGCCCGCCCCGCTCGAGTCCTTTCCCTTCCCTCGTTCCACACGATGAGACCAAAAACCACCCTCTGGGCCCAAACCAGCTCTTCCGCACCCCGTCCTGTCCTCGCTCTCCTTCTCCTCACAGCTCGCACCTGGCCCAGCTCTGAACCGCGAGCGATCGCTGTGTCCAGTCCCAGGCCTTGGTGTAGGCCGTGTTGACGGAGCTGGACGAGGCGGGATGATCTATACGGTGCGGGATCCGAGCGAGATGCTGGCCAAATATTAGTTTGCAACCTGATGGAGATCCTCGAAGGATGGGACGCCAGCGACGGAACGCCGCAGAAGCAAACGCTGACACGCTCACTCTCGTCCACCGCAGGCTCGCCAGGACGTTGGAGGAGAGGATCATCGGGCCGGATCCCCGGAGAACCACGAGATTGTGGATTGGGGCAGGGGCTTCAAGGGAAGGGTGAGTTGGCCCGGGTCGACGTCGAGGCCGAGTCCAGGCAGCTCGTGTCGGCGCTCGCACTTCTGCAGCTCATCTTGAGCATGCGGAGCGTGAGTGTTTGTTTCAAGCAAGCCTTGGGGGGCCCTGCTGGGTACCGCAGTGCTCGGCGGGAGAGTACAGGCGGCCAGCTGTCCACCACCGCCGACCTCCCCCTGCCTGTGTCTTCGGCCGGGAGTTCGTTTGTAGCCTCCGTTCGTCTAGCCCCTCGAGATACCATCACAATTTGTTTTACACCTGCGATTGAATGTACACCCTTCGTGCCTAATCAAAGCGTGCCGTCGAGGAACGCAAACGGGTCGTTCGTGCCCTGGTCGAGGAAGTTGAACGTCGGGAGCATGCCAAGGTCCATCGTCTGGATCAGGTCGTCCCAGTTGATCGCGCTGGGTGACTGGGCGCGCGAGACGTCGCGGGAGAGCGCGGGCACGAACGGCGCTGGGGACGGTAGGTCTGTTTCAGCGGGAGCGCTGCGGGCAAGAGCGCAAGAGAGCGTACCATCCGAATTTTCGGGGGTGATTGAGGTGATGGCGAGCATCTGGTCGAGGATGTAGACGCTCCGTTGGGCGGAGGCGAGCGCGTAGCGCTGCCCGAGGTTGTATACGATCTCGCGCCCCTTTCGAACTCAGCTGGTCAGCATGCTGGTCTCCGCAAGAGGAGAAAGAGAGCAGACCTGATGAAGAGCGTCGACAATGATGTCCCTTGGCATCGAGATGCCGCCGTATTTCGAGAGGTCGAGCGTGAGGACCGCCGCGAGGCTCATGAACGAGTTGAGCGCTGCGGGACGCGAGTCAGTCGCTTTCTCGTACCGGGATGACGGAGAGGTGCTCACCATAGAAAAGTCGGTACCAGCCAGCCGAGAGCGTGTCGGTCAGCTGCGTCTGCGAGAGCAGCCGAATCGACTCGACGCCCGCCGCGAGCGTCGTGCTCAAACTCTGCCCGACCATCGTGTGCGCCTGCTGCTTGAGCACGAGCGCCCCCACATACTCGGGGTCGCCTGGTGCCGGAAGTGCTTCGTGGTGAGACGCTCGGATCGCCTCGCTGAGCAGCGGGCGGTGGATGAGCAGTCGGACGGTGTGCGAGCGCAGCGTGAGCACGGTCGTCTCCTCGCGGTAGACGGTCGAGGTCGAGGACTGGAGCTGGACGGGCACGGAAGCGGCCCAGTGCGCGAAGAGCGCTTCGAGGGAGCTGATTGTGGACGACGCGGATTGAAGCGATGCCGAAGTGAGCGTCGCGAGAGAGAAGGTGGAGAGGTCGCCCGGGACGTCCGACAGCAGGCGGTAAAGATTTCTGAGGCTCCGGGTCAGCAAGGAGGCGAGATGAATTGCGACAGAAAGCGCACGTGGAAGCATTGAAGAAGTCGACCAGCTCGAGCGCTTCGTCCGGAAGCGCGATGGGGAGAGGGTACGCCGCGGTGGAGGTCGTGATGGCCGTCGGACGGTCCAGCGTGACCGTCATCAGACTGGAGGCAACGAGTTCAGTCGAAAGTGAAGGGAATGAGACGAGGAAAGTGTACCGATCCAGGGTGAAGCAAGCACACCAGGTGCGCTTCCGAATCTCGCGCTCGATCAGCGTCGCACGCGACGGTGCGAGTAGGCGATGCAGTCCCATGCCATAGCCACGACGAATGGCCACTGAAATCGGGCCTTCAGCTTGTGAACTACCGCGGCTGAAAGACTTTGACGTACTGCCGAGCAGATTCCAGCTCTCCTCCGGGTCGTCCGAGCCTTGCATGAAAAGTGCGCTGAGCAGGAGAACTTGGACTAATCGCAGGACAGTAGGTCAGCTTTGAAGTGTGAACATTCTGAAATACCACAGACCCTGCAGAATGTCCTGCGGTAGCGCCTTCTGGGCCGTCAAGAGCTTCTTCGTCGTGATATAGTCTTGAGTGATCTGCGATCAGCTCCTCGGCCTCCAACTTAGCGGGCCGGAAACGAGCTCACAGTTGTGCGTGATCTTTCCGTTCCTCAGCTTGTCCGCCATCGCAAACACGGAGAGGTGCAGCGCGAGCTGCGACATGACGCTGCCCAACGTGAAGCTAGACGAGACGTCCTCGACCTCCTTCTTCTCCCAGAAGACGTCGTAGCTCTCCCGGATGCTAGCCTCGTGCAAGAACGGGTACAGGCGATGTATATGGGTGAAGTAATAGTCGAAGAGCTCCCGGGCGACCGCGGGCGTCGGCAAGTCGGCGAGCACGATCACGCCTGTGCGCAATGGGTTCCCGGGCGGGGCGGAGTGGCGGGGGAGCGTTTCGGAGGCGGGTGGGTGCGGGTGCGGGCCGAGGAAGAAGTGCTGGAGGATGAGCGAGTGGAACGAGACGCCGCTGCCGTCACCGAAGTACTCGGCGTCGAACGTCGCGTCTCCGGCCCCACCGACGTCGCCTGTCGGCCCGGGCGCGAAGCGGAGCGCGCCCATGCCATCGACGACTTGCGGAGACTCGGTCGCTGCGGCTGGTTCGGATGGGAATGGAGAGGGCAGAACAGCGGCCAAGGGCGTCTTTTGGCTGGTCGAGGCATGTGGCGGGCCGTCGGACGAGGAGCTGCGAAGCGAGCGTGAGCTTTGGCCATGCCAGTCGAGCAGACGCACGCACGAGGTGGGTGCAGCGAAGTCGGACAGGAACGAGCGTTCCTCGTCGCGCCGCTCGAGGCGAGCAATGCGCTCCTCAAGCGACGACAAGTAGCTTGGAGACCGAGGCGGCGGGTGTCAACGCGCGCGGGGTCGGCCTTGGGGACCTCCGGGACTCACTCTCTGGTCACAATCACGTTCGTAACACCTGGCCCGCTCTTCGAATCGTACACGCACTCGTAGTCGAGAGAGGTGCAAGGAGAACAGCGCGGAAACGAGCCATCGCACTGACGCGCCCCGTCAGCCTGCTTCTAGGCCCAGTCCACCCAACCAAAGACGACGTACCCGACTCTTCTTCGCCCGACAGCTCGTGCACGCCCTCGCGACCCGCCGCCGCTTGCTTGCACTCTCCTCGTCTGCGCCGGGGCTCATTCCACTCGCTGCTCTCGGGCGTTCGTCTCGGCGGGGCTGGGGCTGTGTACAGGCTGCGTCGGGGGCGATCGGTATGATATGAAAAGGCGCGGGTTGCGGGTTGGTCGTCGTTGTGGGGGCCCCAAACCTCTCCTCGACCTCGACGCCCGCAGCCGTTGCCGGAGCTGGACCGGCCTCGGCCGACGCTCCCGTGGACTCCCCGCCTGCCGCGATGCCGATTTTTTGGGACTGCGGGCGGAGGCAGATTGGAAGCTCGTAAGCCCCGTCATGTTTTTGGGGAGAAAGGTGAGCCGGAGGGGGTGAACGAAAAGCCGCGGAGGGGATATCGCTGCCAGGCCAGACGTCGTTGGTGCGGCTTGCTCGGTACCAGCTGTCCGCTGTCACGACGTGTACTTTATTTTTAGTCAAAAGAGCCTGATTCTGAGTGCTGGGCAGCAAGGGAAGATGTTGGGTTGAGCGCCGACTACTGAGACTTGGGGCGCTTGGTGCGCGCGCCGACGACGCTCTTGCTCTTGCACTGCCGTCTTCCCGATTCGCAAGCCTCAAAAGGAGCCCGAGATACTGTGCTCGCCGCCCGAGATCACCATGTATGCCCCTGAGCTCATCGACAAGATCCTCAGCCACCTTGTCCACCCCACGGGCCTTTCGTTGCCCAGCCTGGACTGACCAACCGAGAAAAAAGAAAAAGGAGAAAAGCACAATGCAACACACATCGACTTGCCCCAGAAGCTTACATGGCGTCGTCGTCCTCCTCGTCCCAATCGACGCTCTCCATCATCTGCTCGCTCTCCTCGTACATCCTGCTCAGGCCCGAGATCTTCTCGAGGTACTTTGCGTCCTCAAACGCCTGCTCCAGCATCCCATACCCTTCTTTCTCGTACGCCTCGACGACCTGCGCCTCCAGTCAGCACCCGTCCTCTCACAGCAGGGAAGGGACGAACAGTCCTCGAGCACGCCGTGCACAGATCCGACGCCTGGCCCGTGATCTTCATGTTGTGGAACTGAGCGAGGAAGCCGCGGATCTGGTGCGGGACTTGACCGAGCGGCGAGGCGGCGCTGTCGTCCACTGGCTGAGTCGTCTGCGAGGAGCCCGAGGACGAGGTGATGGGCACGTCCGAGTGCGCGAGGGACCTGTTGGGCGGGAATGAGCGGAGTCGATGATGCGGTTGAAGGGGAAGGCGAACCCGAGTGGGTGCTGCAGGACTGAGACCATAAGCTCGACCGCCGTGGAGGACGCGATGGACGCGATTCCGGGGCGAGTGACGGTGCACATTTGGTCCAGGGTCCGATCCGTGAGTGACTGCGAGTTTCAAGTATCAGCATCTCGGTTTCTTGTCTGGAGAGAAGAGAACGTACATCGCGCGGCGCGACAATGTCGTTGCAGTAGTAGCACCCGAGCTGGCCCTCGTACGGTTTTCCAGCGACGACCGGCACGGGTTTCTCGGGAGCGTCTTGCGGGAGCGGCGGAATCCCATGGCGCATGACGAGGAACGTGTCGAACCCGAGCGCGACGGTCATGACGAGCTGTCGTTGCGCGCCGCGTCAACTCTCGGTCCGAAAGAGGGGGGGGGGGGGGGGGGGGGGGGGGGGGTGAGGGAACGGACGCACCTTGCGCTTCGAGGCGCCAATGACGGTTGGCAGCCAGCGACTCTCGCGCGAGTCCATGAGGAGGTACACGGCGTCGTGCGCTTCGATGAGAGACTCGAGCTGCTGCACGTCGAGCTTGGTTTGGTCGACGAGCGCGGGCGCGATCGGGTGGCCGGGCATCGGGATCGACAACGTGATACCGGTGGCGTCCTGCATCGCATTGGTTAGCTGGAGGTAATCGGGGGACAAAGAGAGAGAGAAGCGCACGACGCCGGGGTAGATGCGCTTGAGCGCGGCGGCGGCGGCTTGCGCTTTGGGCTTGCCGCCGTGGAGCGAGTCTTCGAACTCGAACAGCGGCTGGCGGACTGGATTCGAGAACGAGACGGTGGACGAGTCGACGAGCGTAATCTTGCGCACGCCCCAGGCCTGTCCCCGCGTTGTCAGCTTGGGACGCCGAACAGTCGAGATGGAGGACGGACCATCAGAGTTCTTGCGACATAGCATCCGAGCGTGCCTGCGCCGAGAAGGAGCACCTTCTGTCGACTGACTTTCTCGAGGTCGAGCGAGGGCATGATGCGCCATCGCATGAGCTGGAGGTTAAGGTCCACCGCCTGGTCCGCGAGTCTGCTCGCTCCCATCAGCTCCACATCCCAGCTCTCCAGCCCACCGCACTTACCTCGCAGGATCCATCAACGGCGCCAGATCCGCCATGCGCGGCCCAAGCTTGCCCTTGTCGTTCTTCTCCCACCCGACGACGCCAGGCCGCGAGTCGACCGCGAGCCCGTCCTTGAGCTGGAGCTGCGTAACGCGCGAGCGGGACTTGTCGTCGGTCGAGTCGCGGTAGGCGATTAGGCGGAGGGTGGAGACCGAGTGCGCGGAGGTGAGATGCGAGAGGACGTTCCGCAGTGGCCAGCCGGGCGCGGAGGGGTGCGAGGAAGGGTCCAGGAAGACGAGCGTGCGCTGTGGACGTTCGACAGGTCAGTGGTTGCGAGCATATCGCAGCGTATGACTTACAGAGGCAGCAGGTGTGTTGGCGAAGAAGGACGCGAAGTTCGTGAGCGGCGCGAACTCGAGCCCGTCGTCGGACGGGCGTGCGAGCGATACAAAGTCCGACGAGGTCGCCTGGTGCTTGTGGAAAGCCTCGACCTGCTCATTGCGCTGCATCAGCGTCACTTCCACTCCCTCACGCAAAACGTGCACACCTCCTTCGCGCCAAGCGCGTCGTCCATTGAGCGCCACTCGCCCGCCGACTCCCATCCAGGCTTCTGCAACAGCGCCGGGAACCCGCACCAGTACCAATAGCGGTACTTCTTCAAGTCGGCGAATGTGAGCACGAGGAACGCGTTCAGCTGCTCGCCCGTCGCGTCCTGCCCGCGCGCGAGCTTCCAGATCTGCTCGGGACCAGGTTCAGCGCTTCCTCGACACGGGTGTCCGGGAAGGGACGTACGTCGTCGCCGACAGAGTCGAGCAGAGCCGCCTTGTCGGCGTTCTTGAAGTCCTCGATCGTGTTGAAGTTGCGCAGGACGCCGAGGAGCTGCACGCGGTCCGGGGTCGATGGCTTGGGGCTCCTGAGAGGTGTGAATGGTCAGCAATTGGTCCTGGGACTTCGTGGAGCCTGTGCAGTGAAGCAAGTCGGGACATCGCCTGAGCTCGTCAGCTGTGCGCCGTCGTCCCCAGCTCTGGGCGGCCTGAGCGCGTGCGCCTCAGGCCACGACCAGCGCGTCCCAGCGGCCCACTCGAGCACCCAGCTCAGCCCAGCGTCACCGACTGAGCTCTGCACAGCCATCCCGCCGATTCCATCGCGGCACGCACTCCCGCCACCCTCACCCCCTCTCCGACTCCCATCAAACGCACTCACTCAAACGCGTTCCCATCCAACTCGAGCGTGCACCCCAATCCGACATCTTCGCCCGTCGACCGATCGCGGACGGTGCGCCCGGGCGCAAAGCTCGCGCTGATTGCGACCGGCGCGTCCGACAACTTGAGCACCGTCAGCTTGAGCGTCGTCAGCGCGTGCCAGAAGTCGGGCGCGATCGACGACGCGAACGGCGCGAATTGGACCGGTTGCGCCATCGTGCCGGAGTGATATGGTGGTGGTGGAGCGGGGAAGGGAGAGGAGCGGTGGCAGGGAGTGTGGACAGGGGTAGCTCGGCTCGCTTGCCTTGCTTTGGATGCCCCGACTTTTAAGGTAAATACAGACCGCAAGTTCGTATCGTACAGCGAAATTCTTGCTTCACCTGGTACCGAGGCACGAAACGCTCAACGGACCGCCATTGGAGAAGTTTGAAGTCCGCGAAGCCCGCGAACGCGCACTCGATAGGCAAGGGCTATGGGCGCGAGCCTTAATACCGTGTTCGAGCAGGTTTTGATGCGAAGAGACTGGAAGGTGGAAGCTTGAGCTACAGCGCGCGTCAACGGATCTGACCGCGAAGCGCGCTGCGAAGCACTCGAGTCGCGGCCAGTCCCGCACTCTCGAGCTCCCCTTGATTGCACCGTACTGAAGTTTCAATAATTCTCGAAGTGAACTAGATCGCTGACTGACAAGCTCGTTCCTCACGCCGGGACGATGGTGACGGGTCCTGCGAAGTGCGCCTGGTGAGCGGGTGTTGTCGAGCGAGATGGGGGATGACCGTACCACGGACCGTCTTGCCCTGCAGTAACATGTTAGTAGTTTGTAATAAATATTGCGGTTGGCTTTGAAGGACGCACGTTCTTCTCCCACTCGACAAACGCCTTGAGCGAGGTGCCGCCGAACTCGATGCAAACTGTGAGGTGCTCGTCGTTCAGTTTATGTCAACTTCATTGAGAGGGTGGACGTACCCTCAAAATTTGCCTTGAAGTAGTGCTTTCCCGTGTTGGGGTTGTACGCCGGCTTGCAAACATTGTTGAGGGTGGCGGTGAGAACGCAGACGGGCTTGATCCACTCGAGGTCGCACCCATCGGAGTCGTTCATAAATTTCTACTCAGCACGGAAATCAGTAAAATCGTACTCGTAGACGCTAGTATAACATACTCAGGCCTCCCGTGTCAACGAGTGCACCGTAGAGGGGGATCCTGTCGAACGTGGAGGTCAGTTCAGTCTTCAGCATACGGTGCTGAACAGGCAAACGATTTTGTCAGAACGGGTTCGTTTCGGGAGAGCGTGTGGTAGAACTGAGACTTGATTGTGCGCTTGACATCGACGACCGTCCCCTTCACCCGCATCATCAAGAACTCGGTGATTGTGAGCAGAGTCGGAAGTCTCACAGCTGGTGTGCTGTTGAGCTCATCGTGATACATACAGGCTCGAGCAGCTCGCATGGACTACGGTATCGAAGTTCACCAGCACGATTTCGAGGACCTCGCGGGAACGCGCCCGAGGTTCGTGGATGCAGACGGCGAGACGATGGTACGAGGCGGTGAGTCTGTTGACGTGAGCCTCCATCATACCACAACGCTCATTCGAAAATATTTCAGGTTGGTCGCAGATCCTGAAAAAGGTCCGCCAACGCAGCAGGGCTCGATCTGCGAGCTGACGAATCATTGTAATTACTGACAACTTCTTGATGCGGAACCAAGCAGCTCCTTCCGCGACGGCCTTGATCGGGTGCTCGTCGACGTGAATGATCTTGATACCTCGGCCGATGTAGTTCTCGCGGAGCTTGTACTGGAGGAACGGTGACTCGGAGAATCCCTGGTGGCGAATAGTCAGTCAGCCTTGCGCGGTTGACGTCGAGGAGGAGAACTTGAGGGCATACACCGACAGTCAGAATGTTCTGAAGATTTTTGGGGCGAAGGGTCAGTGAAAGTAGGTTATCTTTGAGACCACTGGCGGCGTACCTTGACCGTGGTGCCAGCGAGCTGATCGTCCAGCGTCTCGAGGATGCACTCCAGGAATTCGGCAAAGGTCTCCTCGACTTCAGCGCTAGATATTCAAAAAGACGTTAGACATGACCCGATACAAATATGCTCGACTTGCGCACCCAGTGAGAGTGAGACGCCAGCGAGCGATGCTCGCCGCACGATCGTTGTCACGATCAAGCCCGAATTTGATCGTGCTGACCTTGCTCGAGTCTTCGAAGTTGCACTTGGTCTTGATGTCAAACTCTGAGACCATCGTGTCAAGGTGCGCGAGGAAGAGGGAGTCGGCTAGCTTCGCACGAATGAGCCGGCGTGCAGCTTGCGTTACGTAGATGCCACCGGCTTGGACCTGGAGACCAGAGTTTGTCAGTTGCATTTTTTTTTTCAGGCGTAGCGATACTGCTTACACAGGCAGACATCTTGGCCTCGCGAAGGACGAGCTTGGGCTGGATCTGGTCGACCGAGAAGACGGTGATGTCAACCGTCGAGCCGCCGAGGTCGACGACCGCGAACTGGGAGCCGATCTGGGACGAGTGCATTAGCTTTTAGGAACTTATGTCTCGACTGAATCATTAAAGCGAACCGAAAGCCACTGGTGAGGCGTGTGCTCGAGTCCGAAGTAGACGCTCGCCTCAGCCTCAGTGACAAACTGCAGACGCTGGGCGCCGACGGCGTCGTCCTTCTTGATGAGCCCACCTTCCTCGAGAGACTTGCGTAGCACCGTCTGCTCGGGAAGACCGTACGAGTTAGGGTGTGCAATGACGAACTCTGGTGCGGGTGCGACCGTCAGCCCCGAACAAAGCATTGAGAGGTATCGACGTACCCATGTTACCGCTCAGCTTCTTCCAGAGTTCCTCTCCATCTGCGTTCGTCTCCTCGTAGAACTTCTGCGCGGCCTGTACAAGCCACTTGAACCAATCGCGGTAAATCTGACCGAGCGAAACGTTGCTGGGGAGGGGCGAGATGTCGAACTTGCTGTTGGTGGCGACGAGCTCAAAATCCTCGGTGGGCGCTTCGCTTGAAGCGTATGAGGGCGGGTTCATCCCCTCGGGGTGGAGGTGAAGCTTCCAGAACGCGGCGAGTTGCCACCCCTCCTGCTCGGCCTAGGCGACGACGGTCTCATCAAACACCTGCGAGCCGAACGCGCGGGCCTTGCCAGTCTTGTCGTAGAACATGCGCGTAGGGATCTTGGACGAGGCCGTGTCGCCAGGGTAGCGGTTGATGATTCGGATCTGTGGGTTGCGAGGTCAGTCGACGGTCCTCGGACCAGCAGAACGTGAGTGCGAAGCGCACCGTGGGCTCGGCGCCCGGGTCGTAGCGTACGAGAGAGCATCCAGCTGTACCATTACGAATCTTAAGCTACATTCTGAGACGTGAAACCCTGCCACGGGGTGCTGGAAGAGACCTACTCTGGGTCGTGCCCACGTCAATGCACAGTACGAGCTTCTGAGGGCCTTTGTAGGCGGTCTTGCTGTCGCTGGTGGGCATTTGATCAGAAGAGAGTGAAAGGTATGAAGAAGAAAGTGGTCGAGTCAGACCCCGCCGTACGTTGATCCCGGACTGATTCAACCGGTTGTCGTGCAACCGCACACAACCGCACGGTACATTAAACCCGTCCGATCGTGAAAAAAAAAACCAAGAGCCTAACTGGCTTCGAGATCTATAGAATTCTTCATCCCGGCGACTACGGGATCTGGGACTTCCTGATCTGGCGCGATGGCATGCTGCTCGACGTTTGGCAACCCCACTTCCGCCGGCGCTTCGTGCAGGATTGGTGAAAGTACTTTCTCAGGCCCCTCACTCTCAAAGCGCTTGACATTGCGGGAGAAGGTGCACTCCTCGCCGTCAAGGGGTGGGGAGACTGCGACGCTCCCGGGCCGCCTGAGGCTTCCGTCCACCACCCCATCCCAGCACCACCGGCGGGGCATCCCTGTCCCTCCCCGGCGCTCCAAGCTCTCCTCAAGTAACTCCAGCGACCGAAAGTTGTCAAGGTAGAGCCCGCGAAGCGCCGGAGCTTCAAAGCGTCGCGGACGCGGGCGAAGAAGGCGAGCACGAAGACTGAGGTGATGTTGCGGCGACAGCTGGGGCCAAAATTCTTCGGGCAGGTGTGAGGACTGCTGTGCGTCTAATTTGCGTTGGACTTAGTGTGGTCTGGGGGACAATGGGGGAGGCGGGGGACGCTGGGGAAGCGAATGGGGGGCCCCTCGAAATTTTGTATGTGCGTTTGCTCGCGCCTGGAGTACCCCGGACCACCCGCCCCAACGAACTCTGGGCTTGAGTTGATCACCCCGTGACCATCATCACCTGATGCCTCGCCGGCACGCTCGCGCCCGTTCCGTCGCCGCCCTTCCTTGGCTAGGTTGCCCTAGGCCCCAAACAACCGTGATTCTTTCGTTCAGCAGCGTGAAGTTTTTCAGAAGCATGGCGTCCGGTAGCCTTTCCCTAAACACGTACACCTTTCCAAACCTTTCCCCAAACTGCAAGTGGCGTCGGGCCGTCGGCGCGTCGGGCGCGAACGACGCGGCTGCACGTTGGTCGCTTGCGCGCTCGTTCAGGCCAGCAAAATTTTCGTTTGAGCGCTGAGAGAGAGGAAACGTGTAGTCAGGAAGGATCTGAGACGCTGGCGAGAGTTGGGCCAGGTAGGGCGGAGAGAAAGTGGAGGATCAGGATCACCCCTCCGCACTTCGCCGCGCGCAGCGTTGACTCGTCGTTGAGGTGTTTGTTAGAGCTCGTTCTTCTTTTTTCGAGCAAAGACGATGCACTACGCAGAACAGCGTTTGCAAACGACAGCCAGTGGAGAGCTGAATGGCGTCGTTGAACCGCGAACGGCGTGCGGCGTGCTGCGGGCGAGCGTGGGACATCTGGGTCCGAGGCTGGTCTTGGAGTACGAGGGAAGCCGAAACCCTTCTCTCTTCCCTTACCACACTTCCTCCCCACCTCCACAATGTTGCAGCCTGGTGCATCTCCCGCTCCTTTCCTGTCCGTCCCGGGCACGCCGGGCACGCCGAGCTCGATTCACCATATCAAGAGTGGTCAGTTGACCCTGGCAGCCACGTTGATCGACTCGCGAGCTGACCCGTCTGCCCCGATTCAGACGACGTCGGATACACTTCGTTCACTTTTGCCGGCAAGAAGGCCCAAGCCTCCCGCGTACGTGCCCCCCATCGCGAGCGCCCCGCACGTTGCCGCCGCGTACTGACCCCACAAAAACCTAGGTCGAGGAACGCCTGCAGTCGAACGGGTTCATCCCAGAACCGCTCGTGCACTCGGAGACGACCTGGTTTTACGACGCCCTCGGCATCGACGAGGGCTACTTCAAGCTCGAGTCGGTCGACACGGTCGCGGACCACATCGAGGTGCGCGTCCGAGAGGGGCCCGCGCGACCGATCCGGACGCTGACGCGCGATGCCACTGTGCAGAGTCTCTACGGTGCGAAGGTCCAGGCCCACGCTGCCCACCAGGACTACCTCGAGATCAAGCTCGAGAAGGAATCCGAGGTGCGCGGCGCTCCCATCTCGCTATCTCCCCTCGCGCCCTCGGGCATCCGGGGACGCCGCATGGCCCACGTACTCGTACTAACAACCTTCCTGGTTCACCCTCGTCGCAGAACGGCGCCGTCTTCATCTACACGTCCCCACCAGGGTGCGTTTTGCTCCCTTTCTCCTGTGTCCGCGCTTTGCCGAACCAGTCCCCTCCTCCAGAGTTTCGCTCACGGACGGGCCGCAATACGAGCAGCTGATCGACACCAAGTATCTCGACAAGTCTGACGCGAACGGTACCGCGTGGCGGCTCGAGTCGTACCGCGCCGCCGGGAACCTCTCGTCGACGTCGACCGTCGCGCAGCAGCTCCGGTGCTACTTTGTCTCAAAGTGCTCGTTTGCTACCCCGCCGGAACCGAAGAAGGCTGGGGAGCAGCACGACGAGGACCTCAGCAAGCCGGTCGACATCCGCACCGTCGCGGACAAGGTCTTCCTTGAGAAGGCGACCGAGAACACGCTCGAGATCTACCAGAATGTCATGGACGAGGCCCTCAAGAGGTGAGCTGCCCTGTCTGACTGTGGGAACGCCAGTGCTGACGCGCCCGCGCAGGATGGGTCCCGTCGTCACCGCGTACGAGGTCGACGGCACGCGCGAGCGCCGCGTCGTGATTGGGTACAAGCAGGGCGGCACGAAGCGCTTCTTCAGTGCGCTCTCGGACCTCTACCACAGCTACTCGTTTTACTCGACGCGCAAATACGTCGGTGCGCGCTCTTCCCCACCTCCGCGTTGTTTTTCCGTGTGGGGCCGACCGGACTGACGCCTCTCTCGTTCGCTTTGCGCAGAGACATTTACGAACGGGATCACGATCATCTCGCTCTACCTCCTGCCGCTCAGCGGGCCCCCAGTTGAGGCGAACGTGCTTCAAATCATCAAGGAGGCATCGCTCATCTGTGCGCTCCTTCCTGCTTTCTGCATCCGACCATCGCTAAACCACTTTACCAGACGTGCTGCCGACGAACCCGCTCTTCGACGGCGACTCGAAGCTGACGGTGCAAGAAGCGGCGTACGCCTACTCTGGCTGGATCTTCGCGCAGCACTTCCTTAACCGCCTCGGCCCCGCCTACGCCGCGCTCCGCAACCTCCTCGACGAGACTGACACGGCCCAGGCTGCCGTCCTGTCCGACATCCGCGCCCGCTTCCGCCAGGAGACGTTCACCCGTGCGAGCATCCTCGAGACGCTCCAGAGCTACCCCGAGATCGTTCGTCCGCCGGCTTGAGGGAGCGGGAAAGCGAGCTGACTGGCGCACGTCGCAGATCCGGCTGCTGTACATCTCGTTCGCGATGACGCACTACTACAGCGTCTACACGCCCAACCAGCTCATGCCGACGCTCTCGTACGTGCGCCTGAAGACGGGCGTCGTCCTCTCCAACGACGAGCTCCTCGCCACCATCAAGAAGTGCGTCTCTCCCTCGTCTGTTGTCCACCGCACCAGCTTACTTAGCTGTGATTCTCGCAGGACGGTGCTCAACAAGCACGACGCACAGATCCTCGAGTCGTTCGTCACGTTCAACAAGGCGATCCTCAAGACGAACTTTTTCACCCCTACCAAGGTCGCCATCTCTTACCGGCTCGACCCGTCGTTCCTCCCCGCGAGCGAGTACCCGACGCCGGCGTACGGCCTCTTCCTCGTCGTCGGGAACGAGTTCCGTGGCTTCCAGTTCGTCTCCGTCTGGTCCTTTCTGGCGAACGAGAAGCTGACTCAATGCCTGCAGCTTGCGGATGAAGGACGTCGCCCGCGGGGGGATCCGCATCGTACAGTCGCGCAACCGCGAGGCGTACTCGATGAACCAGCGCAACCTGTTCGACGAGAACTACGGCCTCGCGTCGACGCAGGCGCTCAAGAACAAGGACATCCCCGAGGGCGGGTCCAAGGGCGTGATCCTGCCGGACATTGGCGCTTCCCCGCGGCTCGTGTTTGAGAAGTACGTCGACTCGATCATCGACTTGCTCCTGCCCGGGCACTCGCCGGGCATCAAGGAGCAGGTCGTCGACCTCTACAAGAAGGAGGAAATTCTTTTCTTTGGACCGGACGAGGGCACCGCCGACATGATGGACTGGGCTGCCAGTACGTAGTCTTGTGCGGCTCGCAAGTGTGAGACGAAGCTGATCTCGTCGCGCATTCAGCCCACGCTCGCAACCGCGGCGCGCCGTGGTGGAAGTCGTTCTCGACTGGCAAGACCGCCTCGACTCACGGTGGTATTCCTCACGTACGCCCAAACCCACCGCATTCTTGCACGCACACGGCTGACTTTGGGACTCACAGGACGCGTTTGGGATGACGTCGCTCTCGGTGCGCGCCTACTCGACGGGCATCTACCGCATGCTCGGCCTCAAGGAGGAGGAGGTCACAAAGGTCCAGACCGGCGGGCCCGACGGCGACCTCGGATCCAGTACGTTGGCTCCAGCTCGGCGTCCTTTTGTCCAGTCGCTGACCTGCGCACCCGCAGACGAGATCCTGCTCAGCAAGGACAAGACGATCGCCATCATCGATGGCAGCGGCACGATCCACGACCCCAACGGTCTCGACCGTACCGAGCTCGTGCGCCTCGCCCGGGGCCGCAAGATGATTTCCGAGTTCGACGCGACCAAGCTCGGTCCCGAAGGCTACCGCGTCCTCGTCGACGACCGCGACCTCGTCCTTCCTTGTGCGTCCCTTTCTGCTCTCTGATTGGAGCAACAAGCTGACGACAAGTACAGCCGGAGAGGTCGTCGCGGATGGGACCGACTTCCGCAACGGCGCGCACTTCCGCTACAAGGCCGACATCCTCGTCCCCTGCGGCGGTCGCCCCGAGTCGGTCAACATCACCAACGTGTCCAAGCTTTGGGACTCGGAGGGCGTCACCAACTTCAAATACCTCGTCGAGGGCGCGAACCTGTTCGTGACCCAGCCCGCCCGTCTCGCGCTCGAGAAGAAGGGCATCGTCCTCTTCCGCGATTCGAGCGCCAACAAGGGTGGAGTCACGAGCTCTTCGCTCGAGGTACTCGCCGGAATGAGTCTCAGCGACCCGGAGTTCTTGGATCTGATGACCGTGAGCGCTTTCCTTGCCCAGCCCTCGCATCCCTCGCTGACCCACCCTGCCCTATTTCCAGTCACCAGCCGGCGAGGACTCGTTCAGCGACTTCTACCTCAACTACACGCGCAACATCCAGCAGGTCATCTCGGCCAACGCGACCGCCGAGTTCAACACGATCTGGCGCGAGCACGAGGTCTCGGGCCGCGCCTACACGCTCATCAGCGACGACCTCTCGCAGTCGCTCATGAAGCTTCAGAACGATCTCGAGGAATCGAATCTGTACGACAACGAGAAGATGCGCAGGGCAGTCATGGCCCGCGCGATCCCTCGCGCGCTCGTCGACCAGGTCGGCCTCGACACGATCCTCGAGCGCTTGCCGCACACGTACGCGCACTCGATCTTCTCGTCCTATGTCGCCTCGGTTCGTCTCCCTGCTTCTGCTCTGATCCTCTCCGTTCTCCGGCTGACCTCGTATTCGAATCACAGCGCTACATCTACACGAACGGCCTCGGCGCCTCGCTCGTCGACTTCTACACGTTCCTCACCTCGCTCAGTTAGGAGAGGAGACCCTCGATATCAGCTTCATCCCCACCACGCCCCGACTACACTACCCGTGCCCTCTCTGTTGGACTTTGTTTCCGTCTCGCAATCCCCCCCCCTCAACTCTTCGGTTTCGATAAACGAGAGCTGGTCGATCGTGCAATGCGGCAGCTTGCCATGGACTTTTATATAACGTACACAAGAGAGGAACTTGGAAGTGTGATTGCAGGGAAGCGCGCAGAAATGGAAGCGGGGATGGGTACGCTCTCTGTTGAGGCGGAGGAGGCGCCACTAGAAGCACTGTGGAGCAGTAAGAGATTAGATTTTGTGCGTGGTATCTAGGAAGACAGGGAAGCCCACCTTGCGGTGCACGATCGACGGGCCCGACTCGTCGTACTCCTGCTTGCTGACTGAGGACGAATGAGGTCAACAGTGATGATGGGTGAATTCGCCGGCGACAAAGAGAGCTTACTCCACATCTGCTGGAACGTCGAGAGCGAAGCGAGGATGGAGCCGCCGATCCAGACTGTGTGGAGGCAGGAGCGCTTCAGCCTTGAGCGACACTTCTCGGCTCGCGACGGCGGCCGGACGCACCAGAGTACTTGCGCTCGGGAGGAGCGGTGATCTTGACCTGCATTCGACAGATGAGCAAAGAATCTGCCTTGATCTCTTACAAAACATTAAAACGCACCTTGACCGTCGACGGCGCGAGCATCTGGATCTCGCGCTGGACGCGGTCAGCGATTCCGGCGTACATGGTTGTGCCGCCGGAGAGGACGATGTTGTTGAACAGCTCCTTGCGAACGTCGAGGTCACTGTAATCGTAGATATTGTTTCAGGTGAGCCTGGGAGGAACAGGAAGCCGGGCGTACCACTTGAGGATCGAGTCGTACGCGAGCTGGGCGATGCCGGGACCTTCGAGGCCGACGAGCGAGGGCTGGAAGAGCGCCTCGGGGGCGCGGAACCTTTTTCCTTGGTCAGTTCACATTACAAAAGGTCTTGGATGAGATTGGTCGCACCTTTCGTTCCCGATCGTGACGACGTTGCCGTCGGGCAGCTCGTACGCCTTCTCGAGCGACGAGGACTGCGCCGCCGTCTGCATCTCCTGCTCAAAGTCCAACGCGACGTAGCAGAGCTTTTCTTTGATGTCGCGTACGACTTCCCGCTCAGCGGTGGTCGTGAACGAGTATCCCCGCTCGAGGAGGCACTGTCGGGGAGGTTAGTGGGGGAACTGTAGGAGGGGAGGGGATAGTACCTTGATGAGGTAGTCCTGAACGATCAATAAAGAAGATGAGTCTAGTGTTGCCGTGAACTGGTGAGTGGAGCGGCGCACAGTCAGATCGCGACCCGCGAGGTCCATCCGCTTGATGGCGTGCGGGAGCGAGTATCCCTCGTAGACTTGGCAAGATCTTCTTTCACCACTCATTAGGACTCGCCTTGACTGGCGAACTTACTGGGTACCGTGTGCGTGACCCCATCTCCAGAATCGACGACGATGCCCGTCGTGCGGCCTGAGGCGTACAGCGAAAGAACGGCCTGGATCGCAACGTAGAACGCGGGCGTGTTGAACGTCTCGAACATGATCTGCGTCATCTTCTCGCGGTTGACTTTGGGGTTCATCGGCGCCTCGGTGAGCAGGACCGGGTGCTCCTCGGGCGCGACGCGAAGCTCGTTGTAGAACTTTTGCGGATCAGTTATTCGAGTCAAAGTTGATCATTGATGTGCGTCTCACTGTGTGGTGCCAGATCTTCTCCATGTCGTCCCAGTTCGTGACGATGCCGTGCTCGATCGGGTCTGCGAGCGAGTCGTCAGCGAGGCACCAGTCTGCGGAGTCCCGCCGGCGCACACTTGAGCCTCAGGATACCGCGCTTCGTCTGCGCCTCATCTCCGACGTAGCTGTCCTTGCTTCCCATTCCAAGCATCACGGTCTCGTAGTGTGGGCGTCCCACGATCGACGGGAAGACCTAATGGGGCGTCAGCGAGGCATTGAGGGTGGTGGCGAACGACGTACGGCCCGCGGTGCATCGTCGCCAGCGAAACCGGCTTTGCACATGCCGGAGCCATTGTCCAGAACGAGTGCGGCGATATCTGGGTACCGGATTGTCGTTCAGATCTATTGACGCGGTCCAATCCTAAAACTGTGGCCCACCGTCGTCCATGGGTTGAGGTGCTCGAGCGAAGAGGCTGTGCGAGGTAGATGGGAGTGGAAAAGAAAGCTTATCAGATGCTTCCGAGGTAGTCCGGTGATGGAGTGAAGAACGGCAGGAAGGGAAGGACTGCCGCAAGGTGTCGCTCGCGGTGAGCCCCTTTTGTAGCTTGGTACCTACAGCTGACTCGACGATCATACAAATGACTCGGCTGGGGGAGCATCCTGAGCTGCCAAGCGCTCAGGATGCTCGATTTTTTTTTTTTTTTTTTTGCTGAGCGGACTTGTCGCTCCGTTCACCCTGCTGCGACGACGCGTCAAGGTGAGTCGAGCGCGACCTCAGTCTGACTCACGCGCACAGAGTACGGGCCGAGCGTTACAGGCAATGGATACAATAAGGCTTACTCCCTTTTTTCTGACTCGCCCGGCTGATGGTAGAAGTGTCGACGCCACTGTGGTCACACCATCTCCCCGGCGGTGCAGTTCTTGAGCTCTGAATCGTTGCGAGCAGAAGCGGCCAGGACTGGTCTTCGTGAGTACCAGTCTAATTTTCTATTTAGGTTACAAAGCACTGCCCCACACGCCGGCACCACGTATTTCCTGCCTTTTAGCGGCATACGGGAACCCACCTTGCCTTCTCCCTTACCCACAACTCCCAGATGCTGGCGAGCTGTAAAGCGACGCTGTAATCGAACACTCGTGATCCAAAGATATAGCATTCACAACTTTGAGCTGTTCAGCATCCGCACTTGAGCGAGCTCCGCGCCTGTCCAAGGGGCTCTGAACAGTCGATGATTCTACGCATTCCGAGAACAATGTATACTACCGCGTCTCTAGAGCTTGCTCCCCTGGAGGTACGAGTTCGTAGCCCACGCGTGCACCAAAGTGTGGGCGATGGCGGTCCTGCAGCGCGAGATCGTTAGCGGTACTCTCACTCAAGCGCGCCATGGGCCAACTCACGAAGCCGGCAGCCGGATGGTGCCCACAGACTCCTTCTTCGGCTCGCTCTTGTCCTGCCCCTGCTCCTGCAGCTGCTGGAGGTCGAACCGGGTGACCTCCTCCTTGGTGAGGCCCTTCTTCTCGCCGTTGAGGACCGTAAGGATCTCCTCGCGGGAGAAGTAGCGAGCGTCTGATGATAGGACTCGAATCAGATATAGTGCCGAGCAAAGTGGGGAGGTCCTGACCCTCGAGCTCGTTGTCCAGGTCGGTACGGATGACCTGGTCGGGCTTCGCAATGCAGATGGCGCCTTTTAGAGTAAAAAGGGGTCTGCGAGTGATCATGTAAGGATGGACGGGATGGTGTACCGATCATGAGCGACGACGGGTACGGCCACGGCTGTGACGAGTGGTAGTAGACGTCCCCGACATCCACTCCAGCTTCCTCGTACACCTCGCGACGCACAGCTTCCTCGATAGTCTCTGCATAGAGTCGTGAGCGTGAGCTTGAGCGGCTGAGTCATACTTGACGCACCTCCGGATTCGATGAAGCCGGCGAGGCACGAGTAGAACTGCTTGGGCCAAACACGCTGTTCGAGGACACCAGTCAGATCCGTACAAGTTCCCAGAAAGGCGAGAGCACGCACCTGGCGACCAAGCAAGATGCTCTCGCGGTCCGGCGAGACGACAGCCATGATGACCACCGGGTCGGTTCGCGGGTAGCTGGGTGCAAAGGGTCAGCGAGCGACCAGCAGAGGCCTGGCAGAGAAGCTCACTTGAAGTTGTGCACTCCCTGCTTGGAAAGGCAGGGAGGGAGCTCCTTGAGGTCCTTCGAAGGCTCACCGGCGGCAGCGCAAGCGCGCTTCCATCCGGCCCACACGGACCGGAGCGGCCGAGAGCAAGATGGGCAGAACTACAAGACAAGGGGGGTCAAAATTTTGGTTCAAAAGTGCCAACAGGGAGAAACGTACCCGGTTCCGCGTGTTCCAGTCGATCAAGGCGCGTCCCTCACCCGCGACGGCCGCCTGCTCGGGCGAGATGCTCGCCATGCCGGCGCGCATGTCCGTGAACTCGCCTCCACCATCCTTGAGAACCTTGTCACGAAGCTCGTGCAGGCTCGTGACGTCGAGAGCCCAGTAGGGGATACCGTGCGGCGAGTGGGACTCGAGCGTGCTCTCGTCGGTCGGCTTGGACAGGGGAAGGCTCTTCGCGGCCAGCGGTGCCGAGCGCTCATCGACAGATCGGAAGAGCGTCGTGTAGGGAAAGAGTGTCC
>ERZ1463038.114-NODE-114-length-22834-cov-14.964353_pt1 | contig 22834 bp, 33 predicted proteins | sample MGYA00564479_ERZ1463038 | MGnify/ENA primary metagenome ERZ1463038 (study PRJEB39244, sample SAMEA3635134) | Helicobacter pylori | study: EMG produced TPA metagenomics assembly of PRJEB11511 data set (Assembly of a 5300-year-old Helicobacter pylori...
CCGATCTTGCGCCGGCACCGCGCCGTGCGCGAGGACCCAGCGTTCGCGGGCTTATGGGAAGCGAGTTCGTGTTTTGCTCGCTGGCTCGCTTGCGTGCGGGGGGGTGCTGACACCCGGGACGCCGTGCAGTGGCCGAGTCGTCGGTAGACTCGGACGGGTCCGAACTGACGGATCTCGACGACGACGACGGCGACGTGCTCGCGCCGGTCGCGTCGACGTCCTCAGCCGTCAAGCTTGGGCAGCACTTCCTCCAGCCCGCCTCGCCACCGGCGCTCGGCCGGCGCTCGCCGTCGACGCGTTTGAGTGCCCGGCGCTCGCTCGGCAGCGCCAGCGCGGGGAGTCCTGTCGCGACCAAGAACAACCAGGTGCGTAGCCTGCGGAGCAGCAAGAGCCTTGTGGAGCTCCGCAAGGTTGCTGCCAAAGCCACCGAGGAGACGATCAAGGTCGTCGGCGAGGCCCAGGCGACGTTCAGCCAGGCTTGGACCATCACCGCCGCGACCGTCATCGTCGAGCTCGCGTACCTCTCCTGGACCGCCGTGCCCTGGAAAAAGACGGTTCGTCACGTTCCTTTGGTAGCTGCTTGATCGTGTACTGATTGTCTGCACCGTTCAACAGGTCTTTGGCCCGCACGAGTGGCTCACGCGCACCCCGACGTCCGCGTTCGCGATCCCGCTCCCGTCGCTCAAAGTGCTCGGCCACTCGACGTTCACCTCGCCGCTCCTGAGCTGGGTGCTCCTCTCAGTCGCACTTCCGCTCGCGCTGTCGCTCCTCGTCGCGTTCCCGGCGCTCGAGCGCCGGCGTGGCGTCGTCGCCGTCGCGCCCCCGAACGCCGTCACGTTCAACGTCTTCCGCCTCGCGCTCGGTGTGCTCGTGCACTACATCTTCGCCGGCAAGACGACTGCCGTTCGGTGGAGCTTCGAGCACGTCGAGGGATACCCCGCCGTGCAGATCCTCGGTGCTGGCGTCGCCGGGCTGCTGAGTGCGTACCAGGACGTCGCGGGCCGATAACGGGTCGCTCCGAGTGGAAAGTTAGATATACCCCCTTTTGGATACCGCTGAATACCTATGTACAAGCCCTGGAATTGAAGTGCACGCCGTGTCTGTTTTCCCGGCTAAGTATGACGATGCATGCGCGCGCGACGTGGCTCCGCGCTCGGGGACGTTTCTCGAAAGTTGGCGGCGCCTGCGCCTCTGCTCCGCTTCGTCGTGTTCGCCCACGCCGACCGCTTTTGCTCCTCCAACGACTTTGGACTACTGCCTGGATGCGGTCTACGACGGTTCTCTCGTTCGTGGCGCTGCTCGGCTCGCTGGCCAGCCCAGTCGCCGGCGCGTCGCTGCTCGCGATCGACTACGGCACGGATGGGTTCAAGGCGTCGCTCGTCAAGCCCGGCGTGCCCTTCGACGTGCTGATCAACAAGGACTCGAAGCGCAAGACGCCCTCGCTGGTCACGCTCCGCGGCGAGGACCGCTCCTTTGGCTCAGAGGCCGCCAACCTCGTGCGGCCCCCCCCTCTCGCCTACCGTGCCACGACCGAGCGCTAACAGCTCCCGGTGCAGGCCACGCGGTTCCCGAAAGACACGTTCGCGGCGGTCAAGCTTCTGCTCGGTCACCCGTCGTCGCACCCGCAGAGCGCGCTGCACCAGTCGCTCTTCTCGAACGCGCCCGCGACGACGCCGCGCGGCTCCCCCGCGCTCGCGTCCTCGGGCGCCAGCTACGCGGTGGAGGAGGTGCTCGCGATGCAGTTTGGGTACGCGAAGGAAATGGCAGAGGACACGGCGGGCGAGTCGGTCCGCGACGCCGTCGTCACCGTTCCGAGCTGGTTCGGACAGACGGAGCGCCAGGCGGTCCTCGACGCGCTGGACCTCGCTGGCCTCAAGAGCATCGGGCTGGTCAATGACGGAACTGCTGGTGCGTCATTCGCGGTTGAAAAAGGTGAGCGAAGGGCGGAGCTGATGCGCTGCGAACACGACGAGCAGCCGCGGTCAACTACGCCATGACCCGCACCTTCCCCGCCACGCCGTCCTACCACCTCCTGTACGACTTTGGAGCGGCTTCGCTCCGCACGACGCTCGTCTCGCTGCGGTCCGCGCTCCTGCCGGACCCGCTCTCGCTCGCGGCCAAGCCGGAGCTCAAGAACGTCACCTCGCTCACCGTGCACGCCGTCGGGTTCGACACCAGCGTCGGTGGCTACGTCTTCGACCGCATCGTGCGCGACGTCCTCCAGACCGACTTTGAGGCCAAGTCGGGCAAGACGCTCGCCCAGGACGCGCGCGCGATGGCCAAGCTGCTCAAGGAGGCTGCGAGGGTCAAGCAGGTTCTCAGCGCCAACAGTGAGAGCTCGGCGAGGGTGCGTTCTTTTCTCTGCAACATGTGCAAGGTTTCATCGCTGATTGTGCGCTGCAGATTGAGGGCCTGATCGACGACATTGACCTGCGTGGCGTCGTCTCGCGCGAGCAGCTCGAGTCGCGCTCGCGGCACCTCGTCCCAAAGTTCACCCAGCCCATCGTTGACGCCCTCGCCGCTGCGAACCTTACGATTGTACGCTTCATTTGCTACCGTCCCGTTCCGGCGCCTAATCCTCTGGGCTCTCTTCAGGGCGACGTCGAGTCGGTCATCCTCGTCGGTGGCAGCTCCCGCGTCCCCATGGTCGAAGCCGCCGTCCGCCACTTTGTCGGTGAGGACAAGATCGCCAAGAACGTCAACGCGGATGAGGCTGCCGTCATGGGTTCGCCCTTCTGTCACCACGAGGCGCTTCTTGTAACTAACCCGCTGCCGCAGGTGCCGCCCTATACGGCGCTGGAATCACTCGCGGGTTCCGCACGAAGGACATTCGTGTCCAGGACATCACGCCCTACGGTATCGACGTCTCGTACGAGGCCGACAAGCACTCTGAGGGTTCGTTTCACGAAGTTTAAGCCCCCCACCTCGAAGAGCTGACGAGCCGCTCGAGCAGACGCCGAGCCGCGCACGATCAACACGCACCTCTTCCCCGCGCTCTCCAAGCTCGGCGTCACCAAGACGATGACGTTCAAGAAGGCGGCTGACTTCTCGGTCCAGTTCAGCTACCACAAGTCGCCCCTCCAGGCGTGCGTCCCCCTGCCCCCCCTGCGCACCCGAGCCAGCTCGCTCACGTCGTTCCCCCACTGCAGCGCGACGGAGCAGCCTGAGCAGATGTTTGAGACGACCATCACGGGGCTCACGACTGCGTTCGCGAACCTGACCGCCGAGGCGATCGCCAACTCGACCGTCAAGGTGACCATCAGCCTCAGCGAGTCGAACGTCGTCTCCATCACCAAGGCCGTCCTGCTTCTCGAAGGCGAGGGCGTCGCGCAGCTCTCCCTCAACGGTTCGCCCACCCTTCACTGCTTGCCCGCCCCCACAGGACTGACACTCGTGTCTGGTTGCAGAAAAGCTCAAGGGCTTCCTCGGCAAGTTTGGCGGCAAGAAGGAGGACGCGCCGGTCGACCCGGACGCGGACCCGGACGCGCCGAAGGTCCAGGATCCGTTCGCAGACGTTGACGACACGGACCAGGAGGCCACTCGGGCCAAGCTCGAGGAGCTCATGCGCACGCTGCCGCTCAACACGACCGTCCCGCTCACATCCACCACGGTCCACATCGGGCGCGTTCCGATGTCACTCGAGGACAAGACGGAGGCGAAGAAGCGGTCCGTCATTTTCCTCTCTCCGGCTCTGGTTTCGCGATCCAACTTATGCATGCACACACAGCCTCCGCGAGATCAAGGCGGCCGAGACGCGCAAGCTCGCGCGCGAGGAGGCGCGCAATGTGCTCGAGGCGTACATCTACCGCGCTCGTGACCTGTCGGACCAGCCATCGTTCGTCGAGGCGTCGCTCGAGTCTGAGCGCAAGACGATCAAGGAGAAGGTCGAGGCTGCGAACGAGTGGCTCTGGGACGAGGCCGATAGCGCGACAACCAAGGAGCTCAAGGCGAAGAAGACGGAGCTCGAGTGCGCCCCGCTTCCCGTCCAAGCTCTCCCATCCGAAGCTGACGCCACGCACCCACAGGAAACTCGTCAAGCACGTCACGATCCGCTCAGCCGAGGCCGCCCAGCGCCCGCGCGCGACGGACGCGTTCAAGGTCGTGCTCGCCTCGGCCGACGCGTTCGCCGCGTCCGCGCGCCTGAACACGACCGCTTCGGAGAGCAAGAAGGAGCTCCCGCGGCACACGACTGTCGAGATCGATGCGCTCGCCAAGCTCGCCGCCGATGGCCGCACGTGGTTCGTCGCGACCGTCAAGGCGCAGGACGGGAAGAAGGCGCACGAGGACCCCGTGCTCCGCGTGGCGGACCTCGAGCGCAGGGCGAAGGAGATTGAGAGCGAGGTTGCGAAGCTCAGAAAGAAGAAGGCGCCGCGGAAGCCAAAGGTCGTGGCAAGCTCAAGCTCGAGCTCGTCCACCGCGGCTTCGTCGAGCGCGAGCGCGAGCGCTTCGTCCGACGAGCCAGCGCCGGAAGCGACTGCGAGCGGGGAGCGGCCAAAGGACGAGCTGTAGTCGTTCTCTCACGTGGCCATAACAATAGAAAGAATATCCCAAGCCAAGCGAATTACGTCCAAGCGCGCTACACCCAGCTCCCTCCGAAGTCGTGCCCCTGCCCACCCTCACCCACGCCCGACCCGGTCCCCGTCCACCCGTACCTAAACATGGAGTCGTAGTGGAACAGGTCCGGCCAGACCATCTCGCCGTTCATGTCGCCCGGTCCTGCGCCGCCCATCGGTGCGACGCCGTTGCCGTTCGGCGCAAAGTGCGCCCAGTCGGGGGCCATGCTGTACTGAGCGCCGGCGTCGAGCTGGGGCCCGAGATGCGGTAGCGAGTGACCGATGTGACTGAGATTCGGCTCGAGCTTGGGCTCGCGCGAGTCGTCGGTGCTGAGCTGCGCAACGAGCGTGCGGATCCTCGCGGCGTGGAGAGTCGCGACGCTTGCGCTGAAGGGGGAGTAGGTCAGGGTTGTAGAAAACCAAACGCAAAAGACGAGCTTACCTGTGCAGGCGGGTGTCGCTGATCCGCTGGAGAACATCGGCGACTTGGTACGAGATCTGCCGGACCTCCTCGTCGAGGTGCGCGCATGCGCCCGGGGTTGGGCGTCCAGAGAGCTGAAAGGGGTTGATGTAAGCACTTCAATCCACACAGAGGCAACTTAACCTACCCGGAGGACCATCGTGGCGGCGTAGCTGATCGCAGCGACTTGTCAGTCTTGCTCCGTCTCCGAGGGTCCGAAAAGCGACTCACGCAATGTTAACGACGATAAAGTTGTTCGCGAACCTCAGCGACGAATCTGGCCACTCGACCGCCATGCGCACAACCTCGAGCGCCGAAGCCTTGCACAGGTCAAGGATGGGGGACGCGGGGCCCTTGAAGCGGAGCGAGACGGCGAGGAGGATCGTGTACGCGTGCTGGCAGACCAACTTGGGCCAGGCGTCTACGAATTCAGAGCATCAGTACGAAAACCGAGAGTGGAGAGAGGGAGGCACGTACTTGCGTATACCCAGTTCGTCTTCCACTCGTGCACGGCCGTCTGCCAGGACAGGTTGAACTCGTCACGCGCTTGGCCCTCGACGGCATCGTCCGACTCGCGTATTCGGCTGGAGCGAGTGAGTGCGTTGGCCTGCGATACGGATGGCGGTCAAACGGTGAACAAAGGGACTCGCGCGCAAAAGGAGAGGACCCACGTAGAGAACGTTGAGAGCCTTCATCGCATTGAGGCTGTAGTCGGGGTCGTTCGGATCGAGTGATCCGCTGGACGCATGCTGTTGGTCTGTGATTGTAGCAGTAGGTAAGCCAAGTCTTCGAGAAGGAAGGGAAGCAGTCGAGCGCACCTTCAAAGAGGCTCGACTCGGTGAGCGCGCAGAGCCGGCCCGTCTCGACGCAGGTGGCAATCTCGGCGCCAAAGAGGCGGATCCAGGTTCTTCGGCGGTCGTCGGAGAGGAGGCCGAACGAGTTCTCGGGAAGAGGGGTCATGTGCGCGTACTGGAGGTACGTCGCCTCGTCCAGCGGTCGTTCGAGCCGGATCTCGGTCGCCACGGACCTATAGGTAGCCAGAGTCAGTTCCGTGGCACGGAACATGAGAGTGGTACGTACAGAGCCATCGTGAGCCAGCTCCATTGTCGGTCCTTTGACGATGACTTGGCGAGCGGTTGCCAGTGGAGCAGCAAGCAGTACGCCTGGACGATCTCGAGGCTCTTGATGCCGTGCGAGAAGTTGCGTTCGGCGAGCGCCATGACGTGTGCGAAGAGCGGCTGGACGAGGTGACCCGACGCGGGGCAGAAGCCCGCGGCCTGGTACGCGACGACGGTCGTGAGGAAGGGCGAGACGTCGCGCAGGAAGCGCACAGAGTGGATCTCCGGGTTGAGGTGCCAGCACAGCGGGTGCAGCGAGTGGAAGTATCTGCAGTGAGCATGCAAGGTCAGAATGGGTCGATCGGTGCCGTGCGAGGTACGCACAATGCAACCAAGCGCGTGAGGTCGGCTTCGGTGAGCAGGCCGCGGTTGATTGGATCCATGTTGCGGTCGGAGTCGTACCGAGACCGGTAGAGTCCTGAGAAAGGAGGTCAGCTTGACTCTCTGCCGTTGGCGACAGCGTGCTGACCTCCAGCAAAGTACCTCTCGGGCAGCGCCTTCTTCTGGCCCAGATACCGCCCGTTCCCCAGGACTTCCATACCCTCGTCGTCCGTCCCCTGATCGTCCGCCTCTTCCAAACTGCTGATGTGGGCCAAGACGGCGAGTGGGGACTCCATGATGGTGGCGAGCCCGTTGCTGGGGTTCGACGGGCGCTCGCTCCCGGACGAGCTGTGGTTCGAGTACGTATGGCTGAACGACGGTGAGGGGTGCGCCGGTGGTGGGTACGCGGGAGCTTGGGCAGGGGGTTGCGGCGAGATGGGCGAGAGTGCGTCGTTCATCGCGAGGTTGGCGAGGATCTCCGACAACAGCTCGAGATCGCTGTGGGCCGCATCGAGGAGGATCGCGTTCCTGCAAGCGATCCATACGATCGTCAGCAAGACCGCACGCACGCTCCCAGGTCTAGGGGAGGGCACTGACGGGGTCATGCCGCGCTTCCGTCCGCGTTTGCTGAACGTCGGGTACACACACGCCTCGCCGCCTGGCTGGGCGAGGCAGCGAGGACACGTGACGCCAGGTTCACCGGTGCACTTTGCTTTCGCCTGCCTGCACGCGAGACAGGCGCCGACCTGCGGACGGAGCCGAGCCGAGTCAGTGCATGCAGCTTCCTCCCGCGTCCGCTCCGGCGGGCGCGCACCTTCTGCTTCTCCTTCCCCTGCCGGCTCGGTCGGCTATCGATGTCGCCTGGAGGTGGATAGGTCAGCTGTGAGCTACAGCGGTCGTGCGGACAGCCTCGCCTCCGTCGATGAGCGTCTGGATCTTGGACTTGGCGCGGTCGAGCAGCTCGAGCGGCGTGGACGGGACTGCTTGCGCTGGGCGACCATTAAAGTGCTGGTTCAGCTCCGGGAGCGCAGAAGTCGAGGCGTGCGCCATCTGGGCTGGGGTCGGGGCGAGTCGAAGATGAGGGTCCGGACGGTCTTTGCGGGCGGACGAGCGCCTGAGACCAAGGCGAGCGAGAGGCCAGGTGGCAGCCTTCGTTAGGTTCGCACTGGAGCTCGTCGTGAGAGGTCCTGGGCGGTTGGTGGAGGGATCCAGCAGCCGAACCGGCGTTGATCATGAGTTGCAACTCAGCACGAGGGTGCTGCGGTGTACTCACCCCGCAAATATTATGTGTGACTTCACTTCCAACATTCCAACAGCATTGCGCTCGTTCAGCCGCGACATGTACGACCATTTTCGGCAGCAGTCTCAATCCCAGCAACCGGTCCAGCTTCAAGCACACCAGGTGGCGACCGGGCACTCCCTGTCCGACTCCAGCTGTCCAGCGTCGCGCAAAAATTGGGCCCGCCGAACGAAGGCCGAAGCGGCTTACAACGAAGTCTGCCGCTCGGCTTTTACAATCTGATGACGGCGGTGGCATCGGGAAAACTAGGTACGCCGACGAGTGCACCAAAACCCACAGGCGCCACGGCCGCCACACGGCCGCGACGGCTCTGCGCGCGCTGAGCCGCTGATGCATGAACGCCCTCCGATGTCCTGACCTACTATGTAATGAACTCACGTCCAGAGTGCAGCTGTTCATCGGCAGTCCTTGTTCCTGTGCCGTAACACCTGTGCCGTAACGAATCGCCCGCCATGACGGTGTGGCTTGGGGAGTTTCCTTGTCGGCGCCGGTCCGCGAAGTCCGTCGCGCGAACGGAAGCTCTATCTCCCGTCCCGCGCGGGGTGCTTGTTGTGGTGCCGCTGCAGCTGACCCAGTAGTGAAGCCGTCTGCATGTGGCTTGGCGTCTTGAAAGATGTGGAGAGAATCGAAGGGAAGGGAAATGAGCGGTGGCGCCCGAGCCCAAAGCTCATCGGCGTGGAGGCTCATTGGCCGGGACTTGGCTGGGCCAGCTTGACTAGGTCTTGAAACGGCTCAGTGTAGATCTGAGTATCCGTGTTCGAGCGAAGTCCAGTGAGCAAGAGTAGGAAAGCGTCAGCCTCCGGTCTAACAGGTTCGCGAAGGAGACTGGCCCCGTATGCACCTTTGCGTCACCCCTTCTCCTCAAACACCACCGCCAGCAAGTCCGTCACCCGCCCAAGCCTCTCCTTCACATCGTCGTACGGATCAGCCCAGGGCGTCTCCGCGAGCAGCTCGACGAGCTCGGCGACGTCCGCCTCGTCGTCCCAGGGTGCGGCGGTGTAGAGCTCCTCCGCGGCAGATTGTCGGAGCTGCGGTGAAAAAGCTCAGTGTTGATGATTGTCAGGAAGGCAGGAGGATGCGTACCCACGCGAGCGCGTGGCCGAGGAAGAGGGCGACTTTGGAGGACGTGGGGGAGGCGATGGAGGGGAAGGCGAGAAGAAGGATCACGCTGTCGCGGGGAGAGCAGGTCAGCGTGATGGAATCGGGGCTGGAATGCGTGGTCGGACGTTTTGAGCGACGTCGTAAGCCGCGGTGCGCTCTTGACCTGCGGCACGGCGCGTGTAGCGAGGAGCAAGATCTGTCGCAGCCTGCGCACAAACGGCCAGCATCAGCACAAAGCCTCTGCCTCAGCACGATAGACAGAACACTTGCACTTCAACCCCTCTTGGATCCGCCTCGAGATCATCGAGCCCACCCGACTCGAGCAGCGTGTTGATCGCACCGAGCACGGGGATGAAGATGCGGTTGACGGTGAAGCACCGTTTGCCGAGGTCGATCAGATTTTGTAAGAGGGTCGAGAGCGCCCAGTCGGTGGGTTGGGTGGGGAAGGTCGGCAGCGCGAGCGCGTAGTCGACGAAAGCGCCGCTGTTGGTGTGTGGCGTCTGCGGAGGCGGAAAGTGAGCACGTAGGGATGAGCGGTGGCGGTGAAGAGCCACGCACCAGACCGAGAACAACGCCTTCGAGAAGCGTCGGACGGTACTCGGCCACCTCGAGGAAGGGGAACACGCGCTCGGACGCCCAGGTGATGTGCCTCCACTGGTTCAGGTCGTCCGTCCTGCTCCCCCAAGTCCCCATTAGCGCCGTTCCCTTCATATGAAGTAATGACGCACTTGAGCGTCTCCCAGAGATCCGGTCTCCGCCCGCTGATGGTCCCAAGCGTGCGCCCCGCCGCCTCGCGCACATTGTCGAGCTTCTCGACGGCCTGCTTGAGCAGCTCGGACACGGCGCGATCGCGCGTGGATTCGAAGAGGGCGAAGTTTCGCTCAACAGCGGAAATGGATGCGAGGCGGACCCAGGAGCCGACGTCGCCGCGCTGGTCGAGCGTGTAGTCGGTAAAGCCGTCGAGGATCCGGGCGAGGAGTGTCGCTGTGTGAGGGAGGATCAGAATGGTAGTCGATTGAGCGAAGCGTTGAGCTTACGTATATTGGGTGAGATGGAGGCTAGGATGGAGAGCGCCTCGACACCGTTGCGCTTTGCCTCGATCGAGTTGGCGCGTCGGAGCTGCGACAGCCAACATTGTCAGTAGGCCGGCTAAACTACTCAATGAACTTAAGGTACTGAGTTCCCTGTCCACTCAATCAGTCGAGCGACCACAGCGGGGAGACACTCTGCATTCGCGCCCCCGTAGTCAAGTCGGCCGAGGATGAGCGTGGCGCACTTGGGCTGCGGGATCGCGCGCACGTCCAGCCACTGCAATACCGTATCTGTCCAACCCAGGATCAGCACCTCAGACTCTCGAACCTTGAGCGCTGGACTCATCTGTCAATCTGCACCCCACACGCGCCGAGCTCCGACACGCGCCGCACGGTCGCCGCCGCCTGCCGATGGACCGCCTCGTCGCTCTGGCCGCTCGCGAGCTCGACAAAGGCCCACCAGCGTGGTACGGCGGCAAGTCCGGGGGCGGTACAGCTGTTCTCGATCGCGAGTAGGGCGGCGGTGAGGAGGAGGTTGCGCGCGGGGATGGAGAACGACGCTGGGTCGAGCGAGGCAACGGCGGTCATGATCTGTGCGAGGTCAGCTTGGGTTAGGTGTGAGCAGATAAAGTTCGTACTTGAAGTGTGGTGGAGGAACGGAGGTCGATGGGGAGGGCGGATGAAGCGGATGCCAGCGAGGCGAGCGAGAGGAGTGTGCCGTGCAGCTTGGAGGTGTCTTTAACGACCAGCTTTGCGATCTGGGGATTCGGGATTAGTACCGTGGACTAGAAAGCGAATCGAAGACAAACCTGGGGCGCGATCAGTGGTGGGATCAGTACCTCTGCGTCGAGTCGGAGGATCTTCTCGAGCGCGCCGGCGCCGAGCGAGCGGATGTCGGGATCGTAGTGCGCGAGTGTGACGTTGATTAGGTGAGATACGAGTGATGATCGGTACTCTTCGTGTCTGTGGGCTTAGATATGAGCACAGGTCGCGAGGAGCGGTTGACGAGACTGACTCTGCGACGATCGGAGAGGCCTCGAGGAACGCCCGTTTCCTCGCGCCGACGGTGAAGAAGTCGATCTTGCGCAGAAGGTCAATTCCATGCGGAAACACGCCCTGTCCAGATCAATGCGTCAGCGAGTTTTCGGTACGATCTCGACTGAACGAAGGTCGCACCCACCGCCCCACGCTCTCCTGGAACGCTGCACTGGCTGCACGCCGGATGTGGATCTCGCGGTCGAAGAGCGAGACGGCGACGAGGTGGTCCGCGAGGGCCTTGGCGTGCGTCGTGACTTCCTCGGGGCGGAGGACTCGCGCGAGGGACCAGAGTGCGTACGCCGCCGCGTCGCGCACGCCAGCACCGATCGACTGGACACCCTGCTTGCGGTCGAAGAGTAGCGCCTGCACTTCCCATGTGAATCAGTAAAGCACAGAAGGGAGAAATGAAGAATCGCACCTGAAGGACGAAGGGCAGGAGCTCGGGAATGAGCGCACGAGGCACCTGTCGCCGCCGTGCGAACTCGGCGAGCGCGAGGCACGCGCCGTGCAGCGCCATCTCGCGGTCATCCATCTCCGCCGGAACTTGCCCCTCATCGAACGTGGCGAGAAGCGCCTCGACGACCTGGTGCGAGAACGACGGCGGGAGGCGCTCGGCGATGCGCGCGAGGTACTTTGCCGCGGACCAGCGCACGACCGTGTCCTGCTCATTTTCACGAGTTCAGTCTTGGCCGGCAAGACTGGAAAAGTTGGACCGCACGCGGTTGGAAGTCTCCTCGAGGAGCTCGTGCACGATCACCTCGACCTCGTCTGGCACGACGAGGTCCTCGGACCCGACGAGCGCCGGGAGCTGGAGCAGCGCGAGGCGCCCACCGAGCTTGACTCTGAAGCGGCTCATGAACGCGCCGCCGACGACCGAGTTGACTGCGTCGCACGAGGCGAGTAGCGCGTAGAGGGCGGGCCAGACGCGCAGGAGCGCCTTCGGGGACGATAGCTTGACGACGTCGCACAGCGTCTGGAGGAGGCCCGCGGACTGCAAGGGGCACGGAATCAGTAGGCGTGGGCGATATAAGGTGATTGTACTTGCGAGTAGTGTGTTGAGAGGCTCCTGGGCGAACGTCGAGGTGCAGGTGGCGAGTAAGGGGGAGAGGTCGGTGTCGGGCCTGTCGCAGCGAGTGTCAGCTGTTGCCCGATACCCGCCCGAAGCCTGCAGCGCGCACCTCGAGTAGTACCTGGACAGCAACGTGACCGCCGCGTCTCTCTCCTTGCTCGACTCGGCGAGGTAGCTCATCCCAATCTCGCGCACGCGCGCCCCAGCGCCCGACGGCCCGGCGCCGAGCGCGAACGGCAGCATCGCGACGAGCGAGAACCACAGCAGGAGCACATAGCGCAGCTCCCACGTCGCACCCTCGAGCACCGTTGGGTCGCTGAACAGGTGCAGCAGGATGCCGAGGTCCGCCACCTCGTGAGGGAACAGCCGCACTGTCGGCCCGGGTGGGGTCAGCCCCGCCGCGCGCAGGCTCAGGATGCGAGCGTACGGATCGTCTTAGCACCGCGGACCTTGGTGAAGAAGTAGAGCAATCGCGCGAGGCGCTGCACGCGGGGCGTCGAGAGCGACGCGTCGGGCTGCCGGACGTGGACGCGCAGCTGCTGCACGGCGGGCTGCACCAGCTGCTCGAGGTGCGGGTCGAGCAGGTACGACTGCTCTTGGTACTCGTCCAGCTAGTGATTCGGCTGTCAGCTTGTGCCGAGGCTGAGCTGAGACGCAGCTCACGATGGCGCAGAGCCGGGCGAGGCGAGCTGCTTCCGCCGCATCGTCTGCTTTGTCGACCGGCTGGGCGAGTGCGAGGGCGAGAAAGTGCTCGAGGTCGAGTTGAAACTGGCTCGCCTTGCCGAACGAGGTCAGCTCGCCGAGGTCGTCCATCCCCGCGGCGAGGCGAGGTCAGACCTGCGCGCGTCCACTCGGCTTGGCTTCTGCCACATCGCTCAACTTGCAACATGTCTCGTTCGCCACTTCAGCTGCCTACGAGCTCACCCAGAAGATCTTTGCAAGCTGTGCTCGAAGCCAGGCGTCAGGGAGCAGTCGAGGCGGTCCCCGTCCTCCGAATCGGTCTCGTCCAGCATCCGGCGACACAGTCGATGACGACGGCGGTCGTTGAACAGCTGTGGGGCGTGAGGTCCCTCGAGTGCGTCGGCGTGCTCGGCCAGTCCTTCAGCTGGGACTCTGTGGGAGCTGCGCTCCTGCCACTCGTGCCACTTGGGCGCGAAGAGCTTCGCCGCCGCAACGAAACGGCTCCTCCCCCCTCGCACGGTCGTTTAACTGACCACCTTGCGATGGCGTGGAGCTGCAGTGCCATCTCACTGCCCACCCGCGTTCTTCGAAACCGCCCGCCGTCCGGTTATTGACTCCTGGCGTTATCGCCATTTCTTCTAACATGAGTGGAGTGGAAATTATACGCCGCGACTCGCTGTGATCACGATCACGTACGCCTGGCCCAAAGACACAAGCTATGCCAGTCCAACGCGCGAAAGGCGTCGCAGCCCCGCTTATTGAACCGGCCCCGGCAAGGCGGCCGTGCCGGGCCCATTGAACCTTTCGAAGCCCGTCCCGCCTCGCTGCTTGTCCTCCCTTCACATTCACTTGCCCACCTACTCGGAAAACATGGACAGACTCAGAGCCGTTTCATCGCACCTCGCCGGAGGAGACGCCGTCTCCAAGCTCGCTGCCAAGCACCCCGACGATGGTGAGCGGGGCACCGGTTGGGGACAATGATCCCGCGCTGACCCTACCCCACTCCACAGTTGTCATCACCCTCGCGGTTCGCTCGCCCCTCTGCAAGGCTGGCAAGGGTGGATACAAGGACATGAGTGCGTCCAGCGGGCTGAAGTTTGGGGCGTGCGGAGCGCTGACCAGCCGTTCGTCCAGGTTCTGACGAGCTCATGTCGAGCATGTTCGACGCCACTATCAAGGCTCTTCCTTGCGACCCGGCCCTCGTCGAGGACATCTGCGTCGGCGTCGTCCAGGGCGGTGCCAACCTCACCTTTGCGCGCGCGTCCGCCATTTCGTCCGGCTTCCGTGAGTCGCCAAAATGGGCGTGGTGGAGAGATTGGGAGCTAACTCGTGTAAATACAGCCGTCACCACCTCGGTTCAGACCATCAACCGGTTCTGCTCCTCGGGCCTCATGGCGCTCTCCGTCGTCGCGAACCAGATCCGCAACGGCGAGATCCAGTGCGCCTTCCCGCCCTTCGGTCGAACCCACGGCGCTGACCACTCGGCTTTCATAGGTGCGGACTCGCCATCGGTTTCGAGTCCATTTCGTCCAGCGCCGTCAACCTCGAGGGCAAGCTCTCGGACCGCAACATGGCCCACCCGATCTCCAACGACAGTCAGATGCCGATGGGCTGGACCGCCGAGAACGTCGCCACCGACTTTGACATCTCCCGCGAGCGGATGGTGCGCCTCGACTGCTCTCGCTTGTCTCCGGGCTTTTCGCTGACCCCCGCCCCTCCTCAGGACGCCTGGGCAGCGCTCTCGCACCAGCGTGCCGCACGCGCGCAGACCGACGGCCTCTTCGCCCAGGAGATCATCCCCCTCGTGTCGCTGCAGAAGGATGCGTCCGGAGTCAAGCAGGAGGTCATCGTCACCGTCGACGACGGAATTCGCCAGGGCACCACGGCCGAGGGCCTCGCAAAGGTCCGGAGTGCGTTTCCCCAGTGGGGCGCCGGAAGGTCGACTGGGTACGTAGATCGTCTTTGATGGAGGACAACTGAGCTGCGAGCTGATCGCGCGCACCCGTTCCTAGGGGAAACTCGTCGCAGGTCACCGACGGTGCGGCCGCTGTGCTGCTCATGAAGCGCTCGCGCGCCATTCAGCTCGGCATCCCCGTTCTTGGCAGTGTGTCCTCTTAGCAGACCTCTTTTTTTTTTTAACTGGTCAGCTGACACTCTGCTCTCCTCAGAGCACATTGCGACCAGTGTCGCTGGACTCGCACCCCGCATCATGGGCATCGGTGTGTGGGAGTGTTTCATGTGTTCAGATTCCGTTGCTGATCAAAGATTCCGTTAAAGGACCATCGCTCGCCATCCCCAAGGTCTTGGAGCGATGTGGCCTCACCAAGGAGGACGTTGACCTCTACGAGGTGGGTTTGAACCCCGCCGTCGCGCTGCTCACCCGCTCACCCAAGAGAACCCTTGTAGATCAACGAGGCATTCTCTAGTATGATGGTGTACTGCGTCGAGACCCTCGGACTCGACCCTGAGAAGGTCAATGTCAACGGCGGTGCCATCGCTCTCGGGTAAGCATCTGTGATGGGCTTGGTACGACGGTGGCTGACATTCACGAATTCAGACACCCCTTCGGATGCACTGGTTTGTTGCCTGCTATGGTACACTGCGGTCCAAGCTAACGCCGGCTTGTCTCAGGTGCTCGCCAGGTTGCCACCGGTCTCACCGAGATCCGCCGTCGCAAGGGACGCGTTCTCGTCACCTCCATGTGCATTGGGTGCGTCTTTCAATTAAAACCGCCTTCTCTCCACTTTTTCATCTGACACAATTGCACCTTCGCAGTGCTGGAATGGGTGCGGCCGCTGTCTTCATCGCAGAGTGAGCTGGGCGTCGGTTGTGGTTGTGAATCAAGCTGTGATACCAAACTCAGAGAGACTGAACCTCTTGTTGATTTTCGCGGGGGTTCTATGCTGAGCCGCTGGACCTGCCGTGCACCCAAGCACGTCGGCCGGCTTTCGAGAGCTCGTCACTTTCAAAACGGACCGCACGAGATCGCTCCTTACGCATGTAAAGCACAGGCCCAGTACTCAATGCAACGACAGGTAAAACAAAAGCACGACGTCAACTCAATCGCGGATGACGACGCCCCCGCCGCTGCCGCCCGCCGCGCGCCTCTCGGCCGCCTCAGCAGCCCTCATCGCGATCGTCGGGAGCTCCTTCTTCTTGCCCCTCAGGTTGACAGGCAGCAGCGCGCGCTGGACGTTCACAAAGTGGTCGGGCGTGAACAGGATCCTTGCGATGTCGTCCTCGTCCTGCCCGCTCGGGTCAGCGGGGCGCCTGTAGTCAAAAGCGGATGGGCGCTCACCTCGATCGTCTCCTCGGAGCCCTTCTTCGTCGGCGAGGAAGCCTTGGTAAGGTCCTCCTGGAAGATCCGGCCTTCCTTCGCGGCGGACGAGGCGCCCGTGGCGAGGAAGAGCGAGCTGTGGTTCCGGCCGCGCAGGTCCGCAAGGCGCGCGTCGACCGAGTCTTGCACAATGTACTGGTACACGCGCGTCTGGAGTTGTCTTGAAAGTCAGCTTGACCGGATGGGGAGAAGACGGGCTGGCGCGCGAACCTCCTTCTTCTGCCCGATGCGGTGCGTGCGCCCGACCGCCTGGAGCTCGAGCGAGGGGTGCAGGAGCGGCTCGACGAGGAAGACCTGCGATGTCCGTCAGTAATGAGTGTACGCAAACGTGGGGAGACGAGAAGCGCACGTATTGAGCGCAAGTAAGGTTCAGCCCGGCCGACTGCGACTTGGTGTGCTGAGGGGACACGCTCCGAGATCAGCCCAGCCCCAACCTGACGATGAGCAGCGAAATCGCGCACGAGGAAGAAGGCCGCGACGGCGGGGTCCTCGATGAACTTTGTGACGACGGCCTCCTTCTTGCCACCGCCCTCGAGCCGGACGTACTCGATCCCGTTGCGGGCGAACGCTTGCATGATGATCTGCGGGGCCAGCAATCGTTGAGTTCCTGAGCGTGAAGATGTACGTAAGGGGAGGGCTAACCTCGAGAGCCTGAACCCAAGCTGTCGGGGAGAACGCGGGTCAGCGGAACGGCGAGAGTCCAAGGCCGTCGAAAGGCAAAGTACCCGAGAAGATGACAATCTTGGCCGTCGGATCATCCCTGTTCACCCAAAGGGTCAGCATATTCCCTCATACAAATATCAAACTCCTCCAAACCTGCGAATCGACTTGACATGCTTGACAATGAGGTCACTCTTGGAGCTCAACGGCGCGGCCGTCTCAATCTCCTCGATCTTGCCCAGCTCGTCTTGATCAATTGTACTGAGCCTGACCGGGCGCTCGAACGCGACGTGCTCGACGTGCTCGTACTCGGTCCGGTCGGCGGGCTCGACGGCGTCGCGGCGGAACTTGACCGACTGGTAGTCGCCCGCGCGGAGGTCGCGCTTGCAGATCGCGCACGTGTGCGACCGGTGGTGCCAAGCGCTGAAGCACGCCTGGCAGAAGAGGTGGCCGCAGGTTGTGAGCACGCCTGCGGGCCGCGGTGGTCAGCGCGGGCGGGAAGCGGAGAAGGTGGCGGCGCACCTGAAGTGTACTCGGACGAGCAGATGACCTGCGATGACCGGGTTAGTGGGAGTTTCACTTGGCAGGGCAGGGGATCAGGACGCACGCAAGCGGCTTCCTCCTGCGTCTGCGCGCCGTCCTCGGCCAGGCTCTCGAGGTACCGCCGCTGGCTGCTCTTCTTCGTGATCGAGAGCTTGAGCCGTTCTGTGCGGGCGCAGGTATCAGTGCTGATTTCTTGAGAGCGATGTAAAGGCAGCCTGCGCACCCTCCTCGACGACGATAAGCTCCATCTCGATCGGAATCCCGCGCAACTTGGGGTCCGTGAAGTCGGGGTCGCGCACGTCGTCCGAGACCTGTTGATCTGGATGAGCTACAAGGTCGATTCAAGAATGTGAGGGTGCGCACCATCTGGAGCTGAGCAAAGTACTGCAGCCGGGCTGTGAGTCGGTGGGTGGTCAGCGACTGCCTCCGTGCCACTCAAGTGAGACGACAGACCATTGAAGGTACGCGTGATGTCCTGATACTCGCCCCTGAGCCGATCGAGCAACTTCTCCTTGTCCGAGAACTGCGAACCGCTGATCAGTTCGCCGCTCTCAAGGCGCCCCAAAAGTGAAAAGCTCACTATCGCCCTGAGCCTCTTCATCTCACGATCGAGCATCTCCTTCTCCTCTTCCCGCTCAGCCCTCTCGCACGCGTCCTTGAGTCCCTTGATGCTATTCCTGAGCGGCTGGATCTCGACGTCCTGATTCCCGTCGCCCTTGGCCTCGGCGCGCTCGACGAGCAGCTCGTACCGGAGCACCGTCGCCGGACTGTCGCCCTTCTCGAGACTCGGCACGCGCGCGTCTTTGAGGTTCTGTCCCTTCTTCTTCTTGTCCCCCTTGGCGACGTGCGCGCGGCGTGAGCCTTCTGCGGCGGCCCAGGCTTCCTTCTTCGAGTCGTAGCCGTAGGCTTCGAGGTCCAGGACGTCGGCGCTGGAGTACGAGACGGCGTCAATGAGAGCATCGCAGCGAGAGGAGAGCGGGAAGGGACGGACAGAGCGGAGCGTTGGCCGCTGAGCCCGAAGCCCCAGTCGGCGAGCAGGCCGCCGTAGAGCTCGAGGTAGACGTCGCACTTCTCCTGCAGCTCGGCTCGGTCGGCGTACCTGCAAAAGGGCGCCATTGGTTACCCAGGCCGAGTCAGCAGTAGAAGGAAGGAGCGCACTCGTCGCCAGTGGCGTCGTCGCCCGAGATTGAGACGCGCTGATACATGATGCCCAGAATGATATCTCGCCAGCTCCAGATGACCTCGGCGTCTTTACCCGTCCATCAGCATTCTTTCTCTATCACCAGAAAAAAGCAGACTCACAGCCATTCATGACATCGGCGCAAACCTCGACCGCGTCAAAGATGTGCGAGGCGACGATGCCATGGCCCGTGGTCGAGAAGGCGATCTCGAGGTCCTCGATCGCGAGCTCGTGTTCCTTCTCCCTCGCGTCCATCTGCGTCTGGAGCCTCGTCGCGGCGACGTCGACGCGGAGCTCGTACGGCCTCAGGATCGTCTGTCGGAGCTCCTCGGCATCGGCGTACGCATTGCGCTCCTCGTCCGCGAACTTTCCCATGCTGCCCCACTCCCCGGATCAGCTACGATTCAAAGTAAAAGAAGGGCAAGGCGTGGGGACGCACTTGAAGTAGGTGGCGCCAGAGTAGAACAGCGCGGCGTGCTGCACGAGCAAAACCTCCCTCAGGCGATTCCTCAGCGCTGAGAGCCGCGCGGCGATCGTCCGTTCCTTCTCCGACAACGGAATCTCGCCCGCCTTTTCCTCGTCGTCGAGCCCGAGTCCGAGAGCGCCACCGACGCTGCGACTCTCGTCGTTGGACGAACTCGTGCCGGCTGACGAGGAGCGCCCGCGGCGGATCCTATTTCCCTCGTAGGGAGTCAGACAGGAAAGGGTGGGCAGGGAAGGAAGAGCGGACCGTTCGGCCTTGCGGTCGTCCCATGCGTCGCGGATGGCTTGGACGAGTTCGTCGACCATCGGCTCGAGCTCGAGTCCCGCGCTCTGGAAGATGACGAGTGCGTTCTCGAACCGCTCACAGTCCTCATGATCACTGTCTCGACAGCATCAGCCTCCCAGCTGAAGATGAAAGTCCAGGAAAAGGCTCACTAAGTCATCAACTGAGCCCGTCTCACGCGACTGACCCACAGCAAGCGCAGGTCGGACTGGACGGCCGAGACGGCACTATCGCGCATCGAGAGCAGGACGTCGTCGACCGTCTTGATTGTCGTCCCGAGCGCGCGCTTGCCCGTCTGGTTCACTTGCGGGTGACAGCAGAGTTGCCGAAGCGCGACGAGCCAGCGGTTCTGCGGGCGAGCGTCAGTGGGAGATGAGTGAGGATGTGAGGGACGAGCGAACCATCTCGGACGTGTCGAGCGTCCAGTCGACGACGTCTGCAGCGGAGTCCTTCGGCGAGCCGTCTGACTCGAGCCCTAGCTGGTCGAGGGCCTCGAGGTACCTCGCGTCGTAGTAGTACCTTGCAGCCCAATTCATCAGCCTTTGCTCCCTTCGACAAGGAGGCCAAGAGGCACTCACTTCTCCACGGCGGTAAAGTCGACGGGGACGACAAAGCGATGCTGAGGCGGGATGACGAGCTCCGACTCGACCTGAGCCTTGACCGTCCTTGCCGCGAGCTGCTCGCACACGCGGACGAACGTCGGCACTTCGGCGAGCAGGCGGGCGAGGTACGCGCGGTTGGAGCCGATCGGCTCGAGCTTGAGGAAGCGGAGGAGGCCTTGGAGGTCTTCGATCCGAGCCTTTAGCGGCGTGCCCGTCACCGCGAACGAGTACCGGCGGGGGATCAAAGAAGCCGTTTCCGACGTGAGCGAGACCTGGTGGAGTGTGCATCAGTGGGTGCAGCAGTGCGGGAAACGATGGGAGCGCACGGTGTCACCGACCATCTGAGCTTCGTCCATCACCACGCGCAGGAAGTCGATTTGCACGAGCAGGGACCTGAGTGACTGTGTTCAGAGACCGTTCTGGCCGAATTGGGAAAGACAGCGCACCTCCGGTAGCGATGCCGGCCCTCTCTGCCGCTCCTGAGCGCGCGCTCGTGCGGCTTGCGCGCGAGGACGACCTCGCGCCTGAGGACGTCGAACGTGGTGAGGATGATGTCGTAGCGCTGTGCGATGTAGGCGGGCGTCCAGGTCTCCTTGATCGCCTTGGTGTTCTCGTAGCGCAGGACGCGCAGGGACGGCGCGTGCTTGGCGATCTCAGAGTGCCACTGGGCGACGATGGCCGAGGGGGCGATGATGAGCGTCAGAGAGGTTGGCTGGACGGAAGAGTCGACGGCGGGGTTGAAGTAGACTGGGAGCGAGTTGCGCGACGGGTCCGGATCTGTGCAGCGGCTCGGATCAGCGCTGGGACAATGCAGCTGGGGCGAGACCAACGCAGAAGGATGAGGCTGATCATCTCGACCGTCTTGCCGAGTCCCATTTCCCTGTTCGCTCGACCCTCGTCAGCACCAGCGCCCTCGAGCACTCGCACGGCGTACGCACTCGGACAGCAATCCCTGTCCCTCGCCAGCCGGCTCGCCGTCCACGAGCGCCGGGTCGTCGATCGAGATCTGACTCGCGACGCGGTTGAGCCAGACGTCCATCTTGCGCGCATCCCCGTCTTCGGTCCCGAGCAGCTCGAGCGTCGCCTTCTCCCACAACGGGCCTCTCGCCATCTCGCGCTTCGCCTCGTCGTCCATGTCGCGCAGGACGAACGTCGCCTTGCGCTCGGCAGGCGCGTCTTGTTCCATCTCGTCGTCGTCGTCGTCCTGGCTCATCGGTTCGTCTTCTGCTTCCTCGACGCGGACCGCGATCTTGCCCTCGCGCGCGAGGAGCCAGCGGACAGAGCGCGACTGGAACGGCATGAGCGTCGCCTCGAGTCCGGGCGGGACGAGCAAGTCATCCTCGACGCCATCGTCGCCGCGGACTTCAAACTCATCCTCGTCGACGTCGGCCGGGTCCTCCTGGTCCCTCGCGCGCCCTTTGCCCTTCTCCCGGCGCCGGCGGTCCGCCTCGCGCTCTTCGTCCGTGCGCTCGACGCGGACGACTTTGGCTCGCGCGCCGCCGAGGGGGATGCCGGCGTGCGTGCGTGGAGCGCGGCCGAGGCAGGCGTAGAAGAAATCGACGGTCGTCTCGCCGGGGTAGCCGAGAGGCGCTGGCGGGGCGGGGAACAGGTGGGCGAGGACGAGGTGCTTCGAAGGCGAGTACTGCTGGCGCTCGTTGAAGAATGCGGGAACGAGGTCAACCGAGATGGAGAGGTGGAAAATTGGGCCGAGGGCGATCGAGAGCGTCGAGGTGAGGCTGACGTCCTTGCTCGCCACGAGCGCGTCGAGTAGGCCGCCTTCGCCGAGCGACGGCACGCGGTGTTTTCCCTTCTGCGCCCACTCCCACGCGAGCTCGTTCGAGGCGTCGAGCGGGTTCAGCTGCAGCAAAGGCACGAGCGAGTCGGTCAGCGCGACGGCGAGCGCGTGCGAGGCGCCGATCGGGCCGCGCTTTTGGGTGAAGACGATCGGAGAGAGCACGTGTGGGTGCTGCAGGGACGGGTGTGCGTCGAGGGTCGACAGGAACGTCTTTTGGCCAGGGTCCGGGTGCGGACCGCGTCTTGGCCGGAGCGCGAGCGAGAACGAGAGCACCCGGAGCCCCGTCGCGGATGGCGAGAGTCGTGGGCGCTTGTCCGTGGCTGAGGTCGAGGACGATGAGCGCGCTCGGGGGCGCTTGCCGCCGACGGCGATGATCTCGATCGAGTCGTCAGAGTCGAGCGCCGCGACGTCGTCCGGGCCAACAGCGCCCTCGAGGAGGTCGATCAGGTCCACGTAGGCGACGCTCTGTGGAGGAGTGGCTAGAGTCAGCTACTGTTTCGAGTAGTGGTCTTCGTTTTAATCTGGATCGAGTACGATGGCAAAGCTACATGGTCGTCGCACAGCCAGATCCTCACTGACGGACCCCTTCGGACCTCTCGCATCTGTGATACGCAGCGCAAGCGTTGCATAGAACCGAGGCAGCCGCGTAGCCAACCAAAATATGCGCGAGTGCTCGTGGAGTCGGGGCGAGAGACTGTCTGCGTTGAAGCCGCTTCGCTTGCCAGCAAGCTGGATATCAAGGGCTTCACTTGACACTAGCTTTTTCAGGCCTGTTCATCCGTTTGTCACAAGCAGGGTACTGATCACCTGGTCGTGCTCGGCACCACTGCCCCAGATCTCGGTACGAAGCCCAATTCCGTCGCCCCCCACTCCCGGTGTCCCGTCAGCCAGTATCCATTCTCCGCAACGTCATCAAACGATCCCAGAAAACCGCTGCACCATTCTCAAGAAAAGGTTCAGCGCCTCATGCGGTCGAGCGTCGCCAGCGTTCCTTGGTCTACCTGACGAGACGATGAAGGGTGCAAGCAGGGAGAACACAGCCTCAGGCCTTCGCTCTGCTCGACAACCGACTTTCAGCCTTCCTCCTGAGCCCGCATAGAAGGGCCTTGGGTGAGCAAGGTTGCGAGGGTGATCAAGCTGCGCCTGTAGTCTGTAGTGCGCCCGCGCCGACGACAAAATGACGCCGTGATGGCTGCCGTGCTGCGCCCCGAGGAAAGAGTGTATGGAGTGAGAGATACGCCCGAGTGGAAGGCGAAGAGCAGCTGTACTGCCCGAGCCG
>ERZ1463038.116-NODE-116-length-22584-cov-12.801811_pt1 | contig 22584 bp, 47 predicted proteins | sample MGYA00564479_ERZ1463038 | MGnify/ENA primary metagenome ERZ1463038 (study PRJEB39244, sample SAMEA3635134) | Helicobacter pylori | study: EMG produced TPA metagenomics assembly of PRJEB11511 data set (Assembly of a 5300-year-old Helicobacter pylori...
CTCTTCCGATCTTCTCCGCGCACGCCCTCGACCGCAGCGTGAACGGCGAAGGAGTCCAGAAGCTCGGCTGGCGCGACGCCTCACCGCTCACGAACGGCGGTGGCTCGCCGTCGTCGTTCGCTCCCGACGAGGACACGCACATGGGCAGCCCGAACGGCCAGGACAGAGACGAAGGCGCGCGCCTGGCGGCCGGGTCGTCGTCGCGCCGCCATCAGGTCCGCTCGCGCGCCGCCTCGCCCGCAGGAGGCGAGAGCGAGCCCCTGTTCAGCCCAAACTTTGCGCAGACGCTCGGATCGTTTGCATTCGGGTCGGGCAAGGAAAGTCGCAGGGCAAGGGCGCAGGGGACCAAGCCGGGCACCAACACCTCCGTCGACGGGCAGTTCCTCGCCGGACCAGAGGACCCCATCCACCTCCTGGCCGCGCTGAAAGACGAGGTCACCGCGCTTTGGACAGAGACGGTCGACCGTGGATTGATTGCGGGCGAAGGGCCAAAGGAGGGCACACCGGGAGGCTTCGAGATCACCGAGTCTGCGAGATTGTGAGTCAATTTCCGACTTCCGGCCTCGTATCATGACCACGAACCAACTCACTTTTTCCAGCTTCCTCACTTCGTTGGGTCGGATCGCTCGTCCAGACTGGCTTCCAACTGACGACGACATCTTGGTGGGTCGCTCCGAGCACGTTCCGCGAACCGAATCTAAGACTGGAAGTGCACCGCAGAACGTCCGTGTGCGCACTTTGGGAATCGAGCAACACTTCCTCCAAATCACCCCGACCCAAATCTACCGGATCTGCGACGTCGCCGGAGCGCGAGGTGTCAAGCACTCCTGGGCGTGCGCGACCCACCACCTCTGCGCACGCACCGTTCCCTGACGTCTTCGTTCGAACAGGCCATACTTTGAGGGCGCAGCTTCATTAATCTTCATCGTTGCTGTTTCCGACTACACGGTCTGCGATCCAACCGACTTTACGGCCAACCGACTTGCGGATGCCCTTGAGCTCTTCCAAGACATCGTGAGCTCATGTTTCACTTGTGTTCTTAGTCCACTATTCTGACTTCAACGCCATTCCCAGGCTACGAACAAAATCCTCGAGAACGTCACCGTGCGCTTGTCCGCCGCCCCGCCCCCAGGCCCGCACTGAACCCTCCTCCCTCCACCCTCCAGATGATCGTCTTCATGAACAAGATCGACGTTCTCCGACGCAAAATCAAGTCGAACCTGTACCCGCTCGAGAAGTACATGCCGACGTTCGCAGGTGCGTTGCCCAAACTTGCGCGACCGAGTCCGCCCCTCATCTCCGCTCCACAGGGGGAACCAAATCGAAAATCGTTCTGCACTACCTGCAGGGACAATTCGAGCATGCGCATCAAGACCGCAAAAAGTCAGTAGTGCCCACGAGCCGCACCGGGTCGCCCGTCGCTGAATACGCCTCGTTCAGGCCACTTTATTGTTGTACGTTCACCTGCTTGTGGTCTCCGCGGCCTACTTCTTGGGCCCTGCCGCCCGGCTGATTGAGCTGACCCTGTCCCTCGTGCCCTCAGACGCAACGCAGGTGCGCTTGCCCCACTTCGTCGTAGTTGGCGTCTGCTGACCACCTGACATATAGGCCAACGATACGAAATCCGTTCGCTTTGTTATCGCCGCGATCAACGGTGAGTTGCGGCCAGCATCGCGCACCTCCGCCGTCCGCCGCCGCGCCGAACTCACGCTCGTGCCCACAGATGTGCTCATGCGAGGCACCCTCGCCGCCTCCGGCCTTCTCTAATTCGTCTCCGCATCCCACTCAGTCAGGTGTACCGGCTACGTCACTCCATCTCTTTACTTGCCTCTTCTCTTGTCCATCCTTGTAGCCTTCCGCCGCGCGCGCGGTGCTCTCTCTTCAAGTGGCTGCCCAGGAGGATCGGGCGATCCGAGCCACCCATACCACCTCCATCACTTGCTGCCTATACCTTTTTGCAACCCAATCTCTCCGTCTCGCAACCGTATCGAGCGGAGCATCGGCGCTTGGCGAAGGAGTTTTGGCCTCACGAGCTAGATCGCGCGCGCGCCACGGGCGACGACGAGCCCCGCAAACGATACCGCGATTCGACCCCGACGCGGCCGACGGCGCAAATACGGCACCCAAGTCCTCTTCAGCGTCATAAACACGTATGCGGCTGCCCGCGGTAGCACTTTAGGGACGGGTCCGAGCTGGCGCGCGGCAGTTGCACCCGGACCACTTCAAGCGACGCCAGCATGATGGGTGGCCCCAGATAGGCGGTGTGTGTGTATCTCCGAGCAGCCAGCCCGACTCCCCACACTCTCTGTGCGATCAGCCAAGGACTAAGATCGCCTGCGAGCTCTGGCCCGGACAGCCCGGCCCCGGCGGAGCTCAGCGCCAGAAACGGGTGTCCTGGCCTGTCGAGCGCGGTACCTAAAAAGTCGTCGGCCCTCCGGTGCCATGCTCTATTATGGCCACGATGGATCAACATTAAAAACCGGACATCCTGCGCTGCTTCTTTCTCGGTAACGTCTGGAAGCTGAGCGTCCTTCGCAGACCGCCTGCGCCTCGAGTAGAACAGAGCAGGACCATCGACACAGTGACAGTTTTGGAGCTAGCCTGATGGCATTCCAATGAAGGGGAGGGTGCCTTTGGAGCATCCTTTGTCGAAAGTGAAACGGTCGACTCGGCCGAGGATCTGCCGACAGGCTTGGACAGGCCGGAGGCGCCCATCCTTTCTTTGGCACCAGACAAGGGGGGTGACGCGGAGCCACCGGCGTATGTTTGCAACGACGGTTGCTGCATAAGCCACCTAAAACCCGTCTGGACGGCTCAGCGCACACCGAGAAGGGCAGACGAGGGGCTGAGGCAGCCGCGAGACGCAACCTGGCCGCGTACGCAGGACGCATTCCACGTTTGCAACGTCAGAAGAAACAATGAGGGCATGTAATCGTTCCCACAGTTCCTAAGCACCGTGCACATTGGCTGTGTACCATTGGACACCCCCGGGTGGGGGGATCGACGCGTCGACGTCGCTGAGACGTTGGCCTCCAGCCGACCCCAAACCCGGCGCGACGAGTCGCTCGACGCTGACGCGATGAACTCGTTGACTCTGGCCGGCGGATTTGCGTGGTGCGCAATGCGGATAATTGCCTGACCCGCCACGGAAGTCAGCCGTACAACAACCCCCACGGCTTCGGACGGGCTTCAAGAACAGTTCTCCGCCGCCGTTACGCGAGGTAGCCGTCTAGATCACCCCGAGAAAACTCCTTACAAGGCCCCCGCGCAGCGGAGTTGGTTCCTGTCGAACGTTTGGATGTGTTCGCGACACCGACGTCGCCGCTCCACGTTCTGGTCCTTGCGCGGCAAAACATGGCACCTTTCTCGTCGGATGTGGGGCGAGTTCCTCTCGACCGAGAGAGTGTTGGCTTCGTTTGTTCGCGCACCAGAAAAACAAGGCGTGGGGCGTACTCTGCAGCGCGCTGCAGCGAGATCGCCGCCTCCAGGTGGCGGACGAGGGCGGACGCGGCACCACCCACAGGGTTTTTGGATCAGCACAATCTCGACGTCGAACACACGCAGATCTTTTACCACATCGAGATCGAGATTTCGCATGAGCCGGTGCCTGGCTGCGGGCTCCGATAGATCTGTCCGAGAAAGTTGTGGCGCGCATCCGGACTCACGGTCAACTCAACGCACTCACGGACCCCCCGCCAGCCTCGACGCAGCAACCTTGTCCCCAGTTTTGCATTCCCCACCTTGTCCTCTTCCTACCGCCAACCACCACCCCGTCGAGCAACACCAGCCAGCACCCCGCCGCGCCGACGCTCTCAGTACACCTGTGCCTGCCTTCGTCCAGATGCGCACCTCCGCTGCCTCCGCCCCTCGTCGCCGTCGAAAGTCGTCCGTTGCGCCCGAGAGCGACGATATGGACCGGTTCGAGGAAGACGGACCCCGCCGCATCCCGCTGGCGTGCGGCCACTGTCGGTCTCGGTGCGTTCGCGGATCGCGTTCATTCCGGCCTCGCCATGGTCGTCGTACTGATAACAGCTCTTGTTCTCAGAAAAATCAAGTGCAGCGGCGAGGAGGGTACATGTGCCAACTGCATCTCGTCCAGATCCGTGTGCATCTACGTCCGGGTCACAGCGTAAGTTGTCGCGCAGCGGTCGCCATGTGCGCGAGCGGTTGCTGACTCGGTACCTTTGTTGTCTTCCCAGTGAGCAGAACGCGTTGGCGAAGGCCAAGAAGCAAACTTCGCGCCTAACGAAGGGAACGAAGAAGTCTAGCGACGGCTCAATCAAGAGGGAGCCGGCCAAGAGGCGCCCTCGCGTCCGCTCGGCCCCAATGAGCCCTGCCACCTCGCACACGGGCAGCATGGGATCCTCCTCGAACAGCTGGGCCCCGTCTCCCCTCGTCGAGGTCCCGAGGCGCAAGTCGACCGGGTCGTCGTCGCCGACGAGTCGCGCGTCGAGCTACGAGCACGACTCGCGCCCAGTCGCGCCCACCGACGCGTCGCACGGCTGCCCGTGCTGCCCGCCCGGCGCCTACCATTCGGCGCACTCGACCCACCCGTACCAGCATGGCCGCCACGGCGGCGCCCCCGCGAGCCCCGTCTCGCCGACCTGGCCGGAAGCGCAGCCGTGGCGCACGCCGTACGACGGCGCCGCGCCCCAGCACGGCCAGTGGGCACCGGACCGCCCGGAGTTGTTCCCGTTCCCCCAGCCGCGCCACTTTCAGGACCAGCCGGGCTGGATGACGCCGCCCGAGTCGGCCGACTGGCAGGCTCCGCCGACGCCCGAGCAGCACTACGCCGCGTACCCGCCCCGCCCGTCGATGGTGCACCACCCGCATTCCGCACCAATCACGACACTCTCCTCGTTCCCAGTGCACACGCAGCGCCACATCCAGCAGCAGCCGACGCCGCCGTTCGAGTTCCACTCGCCCGAGGAAAGCTACATCTCATCGTTCTATCAGGCGACCCAGGCGACGGGCCGGACCGACCTCGTGCACTTTCGCAATGACCAGACGCCGTCGTACCCCGAGTACCAAGCGGTGTCGTTCACGGCGGCGTCCGACCCCGCGCCCGAGCTCGAGGAATTCCTCTATTCGGCCGTCAGTCGCCAAGCGTCCACCTTCTCGCCCTCACCGTACGAGATGGAGCGATACGAGATCGAGCAGCAGAGCTCGGGGTGGTACGGCAGCAGCTATTGAGCGCGCGCAGGCGATTCGAGGACCGGGAGAAAGGTGTGGGCTTGTTGAGTTCATCTTCGCCTGCTTTGTAATACTGTAGCCAGCTAGTATTAGCTTTCGTGAATCACATAATGTCACCAAACTTGCCATGCCTGTCCGGGAGTCGAGAGCAGGTCGGGCGGGGCTGTGGCCATCTGGTCACCGCGCTGAGGATAATGTGGGAGGTGGGTGCGCGCACTGAACACAGGACGGGTGCCACTCGTCAGAGCTGGCTTCAACGTCGAGGCCAGGTGTTGATGGGTCGTCAGGCGACAGAAAGCAGCGTTGCGCTGGACAGCGAGACCTGCTTTGTAAGCCGCCGCGAGCCCGTGCGGGTGATCTTCGAAGGTCGGTCCTTCCTTGGTCTCCCTTCCACCGCCAAAATCAAAACAGTCGCCGTGATCCTCCAGACGTGTTCCGAGCCCCGACACCGAGTGCTCCGCCTGCCCAGTCCGACCCTTATCGGCCCCGTTCTCACGAGCACCTCCACACTACGCCTCGCCGTATCCTAATCATCAGCATGAGCGGCTCGTCCATGCTCACCTCGTACGCTCCCGGACGTGACTTGCCAGTTCCTTAGCTCACCAGTGCTCCCCTGCAGCGTGGCCATCTGCTCGACGAGCATCCTGCTCGGAGTTCTGTTCACCTCGCTCTTGTTCGACTCGGCGGTCCTGTTCGGCAGCCAGGGCGCCATCTCGCCCGAGATCATCGGCTTCGTCGAGTCGTACTACCTTACTTGGTGGGACGGCGCCATGGCGGTCAAGATGTTCTTGCACGTCGTCGTGAGTGGCCATCCGCTTGTCTCCGGAGGGCGCGCGGCGGCGGTCCGCTGACCCACGTTGGCGCCGACAGCTGCTCCTCGACTACGTCGCGATCGTGGCCAAGTTTGCGCGGTACTCGGACACGACCTTCTTCTTCAGCGGCGCCTCGCTCCGTGAGTCTGCGTCCCTTCCCGGAGACGTGCGGAGGCGGCGCGAACGAAGCGCTCGGAGAGCTAATCGCTATCACGCCGCTCCCGCGTGCAGTGCTGCTCATCCTCGACACGTCGCTCTACATTACCGTCACGGTCCCGTACATCCGCATTCTCGCCAAGTGCGTCCTCGCTGGTCCTCGCGCCTCCGCCCTTGACCGCGCTGACCTGCTGCCGCAACCAGGGACCCGCTGAACGCTCGCAGCGCCGCGTTCGACGGCACGGACCTGTTCACCCGCATCCAGGCGCTCGTGACCAAGAGCAACAAGGGCCCTCTCGGCGAGTACGCGCGCGCGAGCGCTGCGCTCGAGGACGCCGCCGGCGCGATGAGCTACGCCGACCGCGTCGAGCACGTCTCGGTCCTCTGCGCCGCCAACACGATCTCGATCGCGCTCCTCGTCGGTGTCATCCTCCTCCAGGTCGGAGAGTGGTACACCGAGGAGACGCTCGTCAAGCCCCTCGAGGAGCAGATCACCAAGGACGAGCAGGCCGCAAAGGCGACCAAGGCCGCAAAGGCCGCAAAGGCCGCTCCCGTCACGGCGGAGAAGAAGGCTCAATAGGAGACTGGACTTTAAGTAGGTGGGCTAATTGCATGGTGCAACAAAAGGGCGGCCGGTGTGGCCGCGACTTTCCAACATCATCGCTGCCCGCTCTTCGAAGGCAGCAAACACGATCGAGTCTATCAATGCAGTTCAAAGATGGCAAAAGGTCTGCGGACCAACGCTCGCGAGCCTGTTGAACAGCTCGTCGCGCCTGACGATCGCGGAGAACTTGGCCTTGCCCGCGCCGTCGCCGTCGCCCCAGCTGACCTCAATCCCGTCTCCGACGCTGCTCTGCGCGCCCATGACCCATCCAGCGGCAATGCGGCCCTTCCACCCGAGCCCGGCCGTGCGCCTGAGTTCCGAGATTTCGGACACGGCAATGCTGACGTTCGCCGTCGCCGAGTCGGGCGAGGGCGCCTTGCCGACGCGCTGGAACTCGAGCGTCCACGATGAAGAGTCGGAGGAGGGCTGGTGGAGGAGGAGGTGGCCGGGAGCGCTGCCCCGGTGAGCGTAGAAAGCTGTGCGGGCTGGTCAGTGCCGGCCGGCGGTGCGACGGAACAGGGAACGCACTGGACCGCGAGCGATCGTCGTCCAACGGCGCAGACGGCACAACAGCCATGAAGACCTCAGGAAGTTCCGACCCAGTCGCAACCTTGAGCTTGTCCACCGCGAGCTGCGCGCACTCGTCAGTCTCGTGCGGCGGGGCGAAGTGGGGGGAGCGGACGCACGCGCGACAGAGTCTCCCAGTTGACCTTCTTCTGCCCCGAGGCGTACCCAGCTCCTTGCTCGGTGAGCTTGGCCGCTCCCCGGACGAAGGACGCAAACTTGGCCTTGCCCGACACCTTGCGCTCGCCCGACGAGCTCGCGATGCTCGCCGTGTCCGAGGCGTCGAGGAGCGACTCGACTTCCGGGTCGACGGCGGCCGGGGCGTCTGACGCCGTTGTTTCGATGGATGCCATCGTACTCTTGCGGGACGGGGTCGGACGAGCCGGAGGCGGTGGGGTTGGAAGTGGCGAAGGCGGCGGGAGTGGCGCGCCCGCGAGTTCTGCGTCGCGGAGCAGGCGGATCGTGAGCTGTGTGTTGCAGGGGACGCCGGCGAGCATCGAGCTAAGAGGCAAAAGTGTATCAGCAGTGTTACACACCTTGGGCGGAGCGAAAAAGCAGACGCACTACCGGATCTGAATGGCTTCGCGCCAGTCGGCGTCCGTGATGGCGTCAATCACAACTGGGACTTGCTGAAGGAGCGGGTCCGCGAAGAATAGGAAGCCCATCGCAAAGGTGAGGGTGTGCATGATGAACGCCGAGGGCAGAACGAGAAACGCGAGGATGATTGGAAGGATGTGGAGCGCGACCTTGATCCGCGGTGGGTGCACCGCGAACGGTGGCGTCGGGTCGAGGACGTTCGCCCAGCGCTCCCACGCGTCCGCAATGTCGCCTGTGATCACCTGGATCGGCAGACCGTGCTTCGCGAGGACCTTGGTCTTCTTCTTGTCCGACTTGGCCTCCGAGGCCGCGTCGTCGAGGATCTTCGTCGCCTCTTCCTCGCCGCCGGCGTCGATTCCGTTGTCCGTGTTGACGCCAGCAGCCTCGGTGATGATCTCTTGCACGGTCGGCACTTGCTGACGGTCACGTTCGAACGGTGAAGCGGCCAAGTCTGCGAACTCTTGCGCAAACTGGCGAGCGTCGAGCTCCTCGCGCTCGCCGGGAGTGATGCCATCGCTCTCGAACGGGTCCACGGGCTCGAACGATCCCGATTCAGTGTCGACGGAAGGGGTGGCGGTCTTTTCTGGGCGAGGTGGAAACAGGAATCCGCGCGAGGGCGGGTGCAGGACGAGGAGCGCGAGGAACGAGAACAGGAGCGCGCCGACGCCAAAGCGTGATGTCCAGGCGATAAAGTACGCCTTCGGGGGCGCGTAGTGTGAGTTGAATGTGCTGATCGTGCACACAAAGATGTGCGAACGACCCCGCGACGCGCAGGATGACGTCGGTGGGGGTCGGCAGGCGAGCTCACAGATGCGTACGACCCAGTCCGCAGGGCGTTGTCCCAGCTCCGCAGGAGCACGACCTCCTTGCCAAACGCGATCAGGTTGCGGATGACCGACAAGTAGAGCCGCTCCACGTTGCTTCGAAGCTTTTCGGGCGAGAACACGGGAGACGGAGAGGGCTCGAGGTCGAGGCGGCCCTCCTGCACGGTCGTGACCTTCAGGTGGTCGACCTGGACGTTCCAGCGCCGCAACATCGAGTTGAGCACATCATTGGACAGGCCGGGCGCGAGGTTCGGCGCGGTCGCGACGGTGCGTTTGGGTGGGGGTGGCGCGGGAGCTGCTGGAGTCGGACGCGGACGCGGTGGGAGCACAGGAGGTACTCGAGCCTGACTGAGCCGGGGCGGTAGCGGGGGCGGTACGGGGGAAGAAATGATGCAGGCGGGTCGAGGGCGTGGGAGGAACGAGACACTACTGGGCGTCACTTTCAAAGATGCCGAGCTCGAGATTGTTGTCGACGCGTTTTCGGCTGGACCCCTCTTGCTTCCGTCGCAAGTCGTTCCAACCCTTTCCAACAGACCCGGCATGAAGCGCCGGAACGCTCCGAAACACCTGCACCCCGATGCTGGCGCAGCGACGAGCTCGGCGGCCAACGACGCTCGAGGGGGACGCGCGGCAGGCAGCGTCGGACGAGCCGCGGGCACGATGCGCGTTCCTTTGCTTCGTCAAGGCTCTGTCAAAGGCGAGGTGGATCCTCAGGTGCGTGCGGCTGGGTCTTGCGCGAACGTCAGTGGCGCAGCGGGTGGGCGCTGATGACCCGCCACGGTCGCATCCAGGTCAACATTGAAGCGGACGGCAGGATGCGAATCTCGGCACCGAGCACGCCCTGGCATGAGCTCGACCTTTCGGATAGCTTCATGAACGCGATCGCGACCGCGCCAACTCCACCCAAGCGGATCCCCATTTGGAAGAAGCGGCGCATGGTCTTCGTTATCGGTGGGTTGATGGGATTGTTTTTCGGGTGCGTTGTTCACCGCAGTGTGATTCAGACCTTGGTCGCTGACCCGGGCGCGACCTGCAGCTGGCTCTTCACCGAGGGCGATCCGCTCGCAGCGTTCTCGGGGCTGGACTTTGGCGACTTCAACATGGATGTGCAAGGGCTAATGGCGGACCTCCCGTCCATCTCGGGGGCCTTGAACATGACCGAGATGTTCCAACCCGGGCGGGAGTGGCTCAACTCCAAGACCACCAACTTCCAGGTGCGCCGCTCTCGGCCCCGCGGACTTGTTCCCAGCTCATACAGCCCATACAGGTCGGACGAGAAGTCGCTACTCGAGGCCAAAAGAAGAAACACTCGGTGATCCTCATCCCGGGCATCGTCTCGAGCGGACTCGAGTCGTGGAGCACCAAGCCCGAGGCCGCGCCGTTCTTTCGCAAGCGCATCTGGGCCAGCACGGCCATGCTGCGCGCGATCCTCACCTCCAAGGACACCTGGGTCGCTGCCATGTCCCTCGATCCGGATACGGGCATCGACCAAGAAGGATACAAGGTTCGCGCGGCGCAAGGTGGGTACTTTGGAGCCTCGCGACGTTCGGCCGCGGCCAGCTTAAGCGCTTTCGGGTCGTGCAGGACTCGATGCGGCAAGCTCATTCATGCCAGGGTACTGGATCTGGCAGAAGGTCATCGAAAGTGAGCTTTGCGTTCGTTCAGAAAAGCTTGCGAGAGGGTAGTCAGCTAAGAGACGGTTCCCCAGACCTCGCGGCGCTGGATTACGACCACAATGGTGAGCTATCGTCCCGCAGCCTTGGACTCAAGTCATTGAAGCATCCTACTTACCGCCGTCCTGCTCTAGATATGCAGCTCTTCTCCTACGACTGGCGGCTAGCGTAAATCACCTCCACCAACCCAAAGTCGCTTGCCGAAGGGGCCTGACAAGCTTGCTTCGCAGAAACTACAACCTCGAGATCCGTGACGGGTACTTCTCTAGGCTGAAGTATCAGATCGAGCTCAATCTTAAGGTCAACAAGAAGAAGACCGTCCTCGTGCGACACTTTTACTCAGCACCTTCCACCGACATGAACTGACCATGCCCCGAACGCCCAGGTCTCGCACAGCATGGGAGCTCTTGTCGTCCTGTGGTTTCTCAAGTGGGTCGAAGCGGAAGAGTATGGCGGCGGCGGCGCGAATTGGTGCGAGACGTACATCTCGGACTGGGTCAACATCGCCGGCACGCTCCTGGGTTCGTTCCTTCGCAGCTCTTAGATAATATGCACCGTGCGTGGGAGAGCTGACCCGGCTGGCCGAGCAGGCGTACCCAAAGCCATGTCGGCGCTTCTGTCCGGCGAGATGCGCGACACGGTCGAGATCAACGCCGCCGGTGTGTACCTCCTAGAGCGGTACTTCTCCAGAGGCGAGCGTGCGAAGCTGTTCCGGAGTTGGGCAGGAGCTGTGCGTCCCTCCGTTCGGCTTGCGTGCGCGATGTGGGAGCTGCTGCTGATGCTGGTCCTCCTCAGGCGTCCATGATGCTGAAGGGAGGGTAAGTGCCGTGCACAAGTACCCAAACATTCGCTTTAAATTATGCTGATCACGTCTTGGGGAGCAGGAACGACGTCTGGGGCGACACCCACTCAGCTCCCGACGACAAGGAGAATGCGACGCTCTCGGGCGGCAACATCTAGTGCGTTTCAGTTCCGGCGAGGTATTCAACGCCAACGGCTGACCGAAGTTGGCGCAGCTACTTCAAGCCCGAGGCGTACATGAACACGAGCGAAATCAGTGAGGAGACGACCACGCCGAATCTTACGATGAATGACGCCACGACTTACGTCCTCGAGCACGTGCCTTCATGTGCGCTTCCTCGTATCCACCTAACTCTCTACTAACGCCTCGATTACAGCGTACCAGAAGATGATGGGAAGTAACTACAGCTTCGGCTTCGAACGCTCGCACGAGCAGCTCGTCAAGAACGACTTTGACCACCGCAAGTGGACGAACCCGCTCGAGATCCGCCTGCCGACCGCCCCCTCCATGTCCATCTACTGCCGTGAGTCTCTTCCTTCCTTGTATAGTCCCGACCCTCACAGCCCGTTGTCGCAGTGTACGGCACGGGCAAGGAGACGGAGCGGAGCTACTTCTACCAGCAGGGTGGATACGAGTCGGATGAAGTCACAGCACCTCCTGGGAGCCCCGAGTGCTTCGATGCGGATTGCAGGAATACAACCGCGAGAGTCGCGCTCGACATGCCGCTGTCGCGAAGGAGCTGGATCGACTCGAGCGTCACGCTCGACACGCAGGAGCCCAAAGTTCGGAGTGGTGCGTGATTTCGTAATCGCTTTTGTCCGATGTCTGTGTTGAGATGTCGTGGGCGAGCAGGAGTTGTCTTCGGAGAGGGCGATGGGACAGTATCGTTGCTGTCACTAGGCAGCATGTGCGTGGAGGGGTGGAAGGTGCGTCTTCATTCTCTCTAGTGGATCAAAGCTAACCCCTCGTTCGCCCCAGCGTGATCTTTACAACCCCGGAGGAAGCAAGATCATAACGCACGAGATCAAGCATGAACCGTTAGGTGCGTGCATTTCTCGCGCCATCACTTCAGAGCATCACACTGATCAATCTCGCACAGCGCTCGATGTTCGAGGTGGTCCTACGACTGCCGATCACGTACGCCGCTCCTGTCTTCCTTCATCGTGTGATCGCTGACGTCCCCCCTTCCCGCAGGTCGACATCGTTTGTCCTCCCTTGGCCCTTCTTCACCTATATAACGGTCAAACTAATTCTCTTTATACCTCAGCTCGGAAGCAGCGAAATGAACGAGGCGGTCATGGACGTCGTCACGGGCCACGGCGACCGCGTGAAGGACCAGTTCCACTCGGACATCCGCGAGTACGCCGCGAAGATCCGCTGGGACGGCGAGAAGATATAGAATGGGTCGTTGGTTACTATTCGGTGGAGGCGTCTGTAAATAGAGGTCTTGGGTTGACGTCTCGACGTGCTGAGGGGTGAGGTGTGTGCGACTGATGTGACTGGGACACGCTGAACTTCAAGAAGTCGTTTATTACCGCAAGCGTTTCCTCTGACGAGCTGCCGCATTCCTTGTTTTCGAAAACCTGGCCTTGAGCGCTTGAGCGCTTGAGCTGACAGCGGCAACTCCAGGCTGGGTCCAGGCGCTGCGAGCGGAGCGCGCGAGGAGGTGTCGTCGAGGCTGTGAGGCGACGTCCTTCAACCGACGCCATCATGCCCGCATACGCCCCACTTCCTCCATCACTACTCCAGCGGTACACTGAATACAAGGAGAGCCAGGCCGAAGTCATTCGGTGGCTGATCTCGGCTTGCGAGGGCATCTCGCTGAACCCGTTCGCCGTCGGGACCGGCGACAGCAGGTGCAGAGAGCATCGGAGGAGCTGGTGAAGGAAGACCACGACGCAGTGGAGCCACAGAAGCCCTCAGAAACCCCGCCCCGATCCCGAGGAAGCTGGGAGTCAATGAGTTCACCAGATTGGCTCGAGCTTACGCCGCCGCGACGGACAAGCGAGTGCCCGGTTGTGAGTGAGGAGCATTCTTTGATATATCTAAAGTAACTGAAGGCCATACATCTGGGCCAATCAGTGGTTCTTGACGAGCTCAGCACGGCCATTGGTGGGCGCTCAGCCGTGGCGAGCTTCTACAAGTCAAAATCCAGCATGCTCGACCGAGAGCGACGAAAGCAACTCGACAGTCATGGGTGAGCATGTCATCGCTCTCTTTCTGCATGGGATGCGCTGAACGCATGCGCTAGGCATTGTGCCAAAGAGCTCAAGCAAGTCTGGAAGGCTCTCGCGAGCTGTGGAGTGCCGCGGAGCGAAGGAGAGACGTCCGAGTCAATCCTTTCCCTGCCATCTGTGACTCTCCTACGTCGGGCGAAGGCATCCCCCGTCGCATCGTCAATTGGCTTCAAGAACAACGCGCAACTTCGACCCCGACTCGCCGTACGGCGACGGTCGAAGCGCCATCGGCATCGGCGACTTCAGAACCGGGAGATCTCTATCTCGTCAGGCCGGACCGAGGACCTCCAGCTGCTGAGATGCCGCTGTCCGACTTCGGCCTTCTCGAGGAGGGGAGGACGTCGCCGCCGTTGCTGCGTTTCTGTTCTTGGCGGACGTCGAACGCCTGCTGAGCCACATCATTGGATACTGGAAAGCTTTTGCTTCCGGTTCAATCTCGCTCGTGGCCGCAACGGTGGTGACGTCTCAGGCCGTCGAGCTGGTCAAGACGCTCGAACGCGAGGTCCTCGGCGCGCACGGCGGCGGACTGGGAGCCGGCCTGTACTCCGACTTCATCGACGCTATGATGGGGTACACAAGTGCTTCTGCATCTGCTACGATCGAGAAAGTGCTGCAGGATGGCGATGCTGGCCTCTACACCTTTTTGTCGATGTCGCCGTTCCGCGCGCTCGTTAGCCACACTGAGATCCTGGCGACGCTCAGTCCGTCACTTGTCCTCCGAAGCTTCAGTAGAAGCTAACTCGAGCTGCACAAAAGAACCAGGTCACAGATTGGCCCCGAAGATCGGTCATTTCAGGCCTTTCAACCCGGCCGCGGACCGCGAGAAGATGAACGTCTCGGAACGCATCGAGGAGGACATGCACCTGCTGCACACTCAGATTGGCGAGGTAGATGCATTCCTTGATACTGAGATTGAACATGCTGACACTCTTCCCGATCGCAGGTCGGGCTGTGCCTCTCGAAGGTTTCGGGTGCGCTGCCTTGGGATCGCGCGCTGTACGACGACACTCGCATCTTCCTCGAGCACCCCTCCCATCCGATCCCGACCCACCTCCTATTCCATTGGTCCTGCTGGGTCCAATCTGTACACGCCTGCCGCGCCCACCCTAACCGACCTCTCGCGCTCGCCAAGAAGACGACCGACAGCGTCCTCGCCGCCGCCGAGATCTGGCGCTCGTCCTCGTTCGCGTACGACGATCGGAACATGGAGGGCATACGGGAGCGTGTAGATGATGAGCTCTCCACTCAGCTCAGGCTGGCCCTCTATCCGGACACTCCGGCAGCGTCCGCATTTCGCGACCTGTACGCCAGCGTCTCGCAGGACACGGCGTGGGTTCGGACCCACCACGAGCTCAGACTGAATCCCTGGGCAGCCGGGTGCCTCCAGTTGGTGAGTACATACCTACTCACATCTGTTGCAAGCCCCGCTCACAATGGATACAGCGAGCGCTAGGATTGGCCCTTGTCCGAGGCACCGAAGTCGTCAACGGGAGTGGCCACTTCTCGACGACCCCTCCAGCTATACCACGCCCTTCGACTTTTCGACAAGATTTCGCAGATATCCTTCATGGACAGCTTGTTGAAGCTCTGCGCGCCTACCATTTTCGACAACGGTGTGCTGCCGGCCAAGGGCGGGGTCGGTCTCGCGAACCTCGCCTCGCTCAACATGCTTCCCGGCGCCAAGAAGAGTGCAGGACGCGGCGCGATCCCTATGGGGTGCTCTTCCTCGCTTATCGCCGACCTCACGATGGTGTACCCGTTCCACCTCTCGGCGGCGCTAGTCAAGGAACTCATGGACGAGGCTCCGCACCACCCCTTCCCGGTTGTGCAGGCGCTCCCGGGAGACCTACCCCGGAAAGCCCAAGTCCTCCCAGAGCCCGGATGTGCGTTTCTTTTCTTCTCTTCTTTCGCTTGGGTCTGCAAACATTTCTGAAACCCTCAATTGACTCCCTCGCTGGTTTCAGCCAGCATCCTCGACGGACGAAACATGTTTGAGGTCCTCGACCAAGTCCAAGTCCGGACGCAGGATGAGCTTTGCGAGGGCTCGCTCGGGCTCAACCTCTTCGCGATCGAGCGAGTCGGCATCTCCATCTTCAGGCGCTGGGCCAAGCGCTGTCGACCCCTCCTCGCCGCCGCCGGACACACGATTTCCATCTTCGAGCCCGAGTGCATGGTAAGCGGGCTTTCCAGACAATATCTCACTGCTAACATTTGCGGTCTCAAGAATACATTCCTGCTGAAGTGGGTCTTCTTGTCGCTCGAGGACGGGCCCGACGACGAGCGCGGCGCACTCAGTCGTCCCCTCGCGGAAAAGTTGTTCGAGCTGGCCGGACCAGCGTTCAAAGAAGGCATGAAGCAGGCGATGGACGCGAAGGGAAGCGGATGCACGCTGCGGTACGAGTGAATCGAATGGCAGAGTCGTCAAGGGCGTCGAGGGCTGCGGTTTCTGAGAGACGCGGCGCTCAGCTTGACTGGTCAAGATAACATCTCAAAAATCTCCGATGAGCTAAAGACCCATGAAGTTCTTACCTCACATCCTGCTTCGGAATGGCCGGCCATTCCGAAGTGCAATTCCGAAATGCTACAGTCCCTCTGCGGTGCATGCGGCGGAACGAACTGTGGCCCAGTGCCTTCATGTCATCCACATGTTTGTCGCCGGATTTCTTGAGCCCTCCCAGCGGGTACCATGGGCTCGTCAGCGATGCACGACCACCTTCTGACCAGCCAGCCTCACGTCAACCAGGATCCGACTTCGCGACCCCAATCTTCTCCTTACTCTTGTTATTCAACTGTGTTGTCGCCGATACTGTACCACGACTTTCATCCCAACGTCGAGCGCGCTCCCACACCATCGCTCGCATCGCCAGAGGGCAGACCGGTAGGACTGCGACCAGAAACGAACTCCGAGTAGCTACGGGGAGTTTAGCAAGCATTAGCAGGTACGATGAGTGCAAGAGGAGACGTTCAAGCTTACATCTTGCGTAGGCGGATGAGCTCCGCTGGCGGGACCGACGGGCGTGTCGACTTGAGCGACTTTTGGAGGTGCAGGTCGTCGACGAGGGTCTGCGGAGAGACTTGGTGAGTATAGCATTGTGCGAAAAATATACATCCGACGAACACCTGGTCGGGAGGACGGCGACTTGATGATCGTCTTGCTCGACTTGGCCGCACGCGAGGACGCCATGGTCGCGAGGATGAGTTCGAGCTGGAGAGTCCCAGGATCAGCAAGGCAGAAGAATATAGGGCATGACGAAGCTCACCCTTTTGGTTACGCTGGCCTGCTCGGCCCTTGAAAGCACCTTGCCGCTCTGGGCGTCCGTGCCGCCGAACGCGGTGTACGCGATGTCCTCCGGCTCGGCCGACCCGCCTGAGGTTGTCACGTCTTCCTCAGCCCCGTTCGTTGCAGCCGAGAGCGTGGCGTGTATGGCGTCGAGATGGGCATTGTAGACGAGCGCCTGCAGGTCGGCGCCGGAGAAGCCCTGCGTCTCGGCGGCGTAAGCCGAGAGGTCGACGTCGGGTGAGAGCGCGATCTTCCTCGAGCAGGCTTGCATTATCTGGTTGCGATAGATGAGTACAGGAAGCATGGAATTGGTGGGGAGGGCGCACCTCGAGCCTGTCGTCGTGACTGGGCATGTCGCAGAGGAGACTCTTGTCCAGCCGCCCGGGTCGCAGGAGAGCGGGATCAATCAGGTCGGGTCGACTGTGGAACGAGCTGGGTCAGTCACCATCTGCGAATCGATCGATTTCGTGCTCACCTCGTGGCCGCAAGCACGTAAACGCCGTCGAGACCCTCCGCTCCGTCCATCTGCGTGAGCATCTGGTTGACGACGCGGTCCGTGACTCCGGTCGAGTCGTGTCCGCTGAAAGGGCCAGCTCATCAGTAGCTATATTTAGATCCTAATCTAAAGGGGTCAGCTCACCGTTTTGGAGCGATGGAGTCGAACTCGTCGAAAAAGAGGATGCACGGCTTGGCTGCCTGCGCGCGCTCGAACAGATCACGGACCTGCAGCGACGGGTCAGCTAGAGTTCGCCCATACCGAACGATGCGAAGATGCGCACACTCTTCTCACTGGCACCGATGTACTTGTTGAGGATCTCGGGGCCCTTAACTGAGATGAAGTTGAGCCCACACTCCTTCGCGACGGCCGACGCCAACAGGGTCTTCCCGCATCCCGGGAACCCGTACAGCAGAAGTCTACAGTGGTAGACGGGATGAGTACGCGTTTGTGTTCTACCGAAGGGGAAGAGGCGCACCCAGACCGGAGCCGCAGCGGGCAGCTCGCGAAGATGGCGCCGTACTTGGTCGGCCACTCGAGCGTCTCGCGGAGGACTCGGCGTGTCTCGTGCAGGCCACCAATGTCCGCCCATTGCACTTCGGACTTCTGGAGCTTGACGTCGCGGAGAGAGAGCGGGACAAAGTCGACCTGGGCGGCGGTGAAGTCGTCGAGGATGAGCTCGAGTGACTGAAGGCACGCAGAAGGGTCAGCGCTAGAGCAAAGCACTAAGGGCGAAGAAGCTACTGACTGAGGACTGGCCCGATGCGCGCATGGCTCCCTGGTGGATCGCGCGGTCGACGAGATCCCTCAGGTCGGCCGGGAGATAGCCCTCGGTGAGTGCGGCGATGGTGGCGTAATTGAGCGAAGGCGCGACGAGGTTGGAAGTCGTCATCTTGGTCCGGACGAGCGTGTTAAGGATCTGCCCGAGTACAGTGCATCAGGACGCGTCAAGGTGGGTTGGGAAGACTACGCACATCTCGGCGACCAGACTTGCTTGGCCCTCGGAGCGACACGGTCTCCCCGAGCATGTGAGTGGTGCTCAGGAGCGGGTGGAGAGAAGTAGAGGACTGGGCAGTGGCGAGAAGGATGATGGGCCGGGCGTTGAGCGCGGGCACCGCGGTGGCGAGGAACGTGTGAGCGAGGTGCAGGGCTGGGAACGAGTCGGCGTGCTGTAGGCCAAGCAGTATCAGTGGGCCATATCATGGGTGCATCGCCTCGACCGGGAACGTACCTCGACTTCAGCGCCGAGCATGCGGTCCAAGTTGTCGAGCACGAGAAGAGTGGGGGCGTGCCAGCAGGCCTCATCGAACCAATCCTTCATCTTGCCCTTCAGCGTCGGTAGGCGCTCGTCGGTGTGTTTCGAGCAGTCGATGTATATTGTTCCTGTGAAACAAAGCCGCGTGAGGACCACCGAATTGAGCCGAGTGCGCAACGGATGCGACAAACGAGTCAAGGTATGCGGGTCCAGCTCGAGCTCTCGGGCGATTTGCCGAACCAGAGCAGTCTTTCCGGCTCCCGAATTGCCCGTGACCAGGATGCCCGAAGCTGCGAGAGACGGTACCAGATGTCAGGTCCAGGCCACGGTGGCGGCAGGGGAATGTTGGGACTGACCTGCGATACTGGAAGTGCCGAGGCCCTTGGATCCGAGGGAATTGATAACGTGCGACTTGATCGCCTCGAGTTTGTCTTCGACGCCTGCGAGGGTCGGATAGGTGGCGGCCAGTGGAGCGAGCTCGCGAGCGCCAGAACTTGAGCCCGACGGAGATCGAGGTGTTTGCCGAGAGCTGCGGTAAGCGACGTAAGATTGCGAGTGCAGGCTCCAAACAGGACAGACGTACGAAGAGCCGTTGATTCGCGGGGACGTGACGCCATCCTTCTCCTTGTCGAGCTTGACCCTCCTCGGCAGCGGTCCGCCGAGCCTGCAGAGTCCACCCCGACGTCAGGTATCACGTTCGGGGCTTAAAGCTATGAAGAGACGTACCTGAGCAGCTCGAACCCAACGGTGGCGTCGGCGAGTCCCAGGTCCTTGCGAACCTTCTCCCCGACCCAGATGTGCCCGCGCGAGACGCCTTTCGCCTCCCTGACTTTGACGTCGATCCGCTTGACGACTGCTCCAGGTCCAGCTGCGCCAGCATCGTCTTTCGCTCGACCGTCCTCGCGCCCCTTGTCCTTCTCCCCACCTGGACCTCCGACCTCGGACCCGTTCGGTCGCACGCAGTGCCCGATCGAAACTCTGCCTGCGGGCCACGATCGCTTGATGACCTTGTACAGTGCACTGGAGACGAAGGCGATCGAGTCGGCCTCGGGGTCGACACCGTCGTCGAGGCTGAGCACAAGCTCGTGTGGAAGCAAGCGCAGGAGCTTGCGGCGAGCGGCGTCCCACTCGGGGGTCGACGATGGATGAGATGAAGATCCGTTCGGGGCTGGGTGCTGCGAGTCGGACGGGTGCGAGGACAGGTCGTGCGTCGCTGGCGCAGAGGGCGGCGGGGCGTTGCGCGTTTTGGGCGCCACGAGCAACTCCGTGTCGGCGGACAGCAGCAGTGCGGGCGAGGCCGCAGGAGAGGTCGCATCTACACCCAGAGATGCACGTATCAGCTACCGGGGCCCTCGCTGCCGGGGCTTTTGAAAACGAAGCGTACCGACGACGAAGCGAACGAGCGTCGTCCCGCCAACCCAGCAGCCAACAACAGAGCCCTCCCTGACGGCCCGCACCTGGCTCAGGAGGTGCGTCTCGACGAACTCGGCGTTCGTTTCCTGTCACGGCAGAGCGTGAGTGGGCGAATGAGCGCAGGGCATTAGCACGCGCGACGCAAGGGGAAGACTGACGAGGATCTCCCAGTCGTCCGCGGAGAGTGGCGTCACGCTGACTGACGTGGCGATGGGGAGGTTCCTCATGAGCTCAATGTTGACCTGCCCGCATTGCGCGCCGTTAGCCGTGGCGACCTCGGCGAGTGGGAAACTGTCCGGGACCCCACATCCAACTCGCCGAGCGGATTGGCGCAATCCAGACGAAGAGCACGTACGATTGTACCTTCGGAGACACCTCCGAGCATCGCAGCGAACTGGGGGTCGATCTCGACTCGGTCGGCGCTGGCGTGCGCGCCTCGGACCTGGCTCGCGACGCCCGCAACCTGGCTCGCCATGCCGGTCCATCCGACGTAGACCTTGCGCGGAGCAGTCTTCTTGCCGTTTAAAGGCGGGTTTGCGTACGAGAGCTCGACGACGAGCGACTGGGGTGTCTGCGTCGGCCGACAGCGTGAGTGGCTCGCAGTCGGCGGGGCAGGCGCGGGCACCTACGACGGCACGTTCTTGCAGAGGCGCCGTGATCGAGATCGGCAGGTTCACGAGGCAGTTCTTGAGCGACACGAAGCTCAGCTGGGCGCTCCGCATCCTGGGCGTCGACGTTCGGGCTAAGCGGAGTCGGCGGCGAAAGAAGCCGGCAGCGCTTGGCCGGTTCACCTCGGGCGTGCGTTGTGTCCCTCGCGCAACCCTTTTCTTTTTCCCAGAACACGTTACGAACAGCGCTCCTCAGTAATTCTTCAACTTCGCTGACTGTCTCAGGACTTCCTGCCGTACCTGCCCTAGGCACCTGTACCCGCGCGTGACTTTGACGGTTCACAATCGACGTTTTCCAAGACAGCGTTCAAGAAGCAGTAGTAGAAAGAAGAAAGAAAAAAACGAAGAGTTACTACTGAACTGGGCCTGCAACATCATGTCTCTCCGCAACGATGACATGGCGTTGAGCCACGGCGGCGCCTCACTCCTGAATCTCAGCTGTGCCACAAGACCATGCCCAAGTGCTCACGACATAGTAAAGCATTGCCGAGTGACCCAATTAACCCTAGTGAGATCCCCTTCCTCTATGAACTACGTCCCGCATGCTCCCCTGGTCGCCACAATGGCACAGGCGACCTCACGCGTGCAGCATGCGCTCGTTGAACCATAGAGCGGACACTATGACCTGGCCGGCCTCATCACTTGGGTGGTGATGGCAGGTTGCTGCGTGGCGGAACCACTGTTGGACAGGCGTCGGCGTCAGCGTCAGCGTCCGCCGTCCGAGGATTCCGCGAGATGCCTCGTTCTCACCATCTTCGAGTCCTCCTCCGAAACTGCGTCAACCTGTTGTTGGTACGGTACCCACTGCACATGCCACTTGTCAGGCCTTTGTATTGGAGCCTGCGGAGGAGTCGCGTCCAAGGCTCACCAGTTTGCAAAGATGGCATTTGCCTTCGGTCGACTTGATGCAACGAGGAGACGATCCAGGTCGAGTACTCACGGGTGGAAGGAACGACTTCTTGGTATTGGAAGAGACACCGTGCTGTGGTGCCAGAAGGACGGGTCAGCGGCCAACCCACACCTTCGAACCAGGCCGACCCCTGCTCACGATGTACACCCGATGGTACCTGCGAGCGTTGAACGGGGGTGTTAGACATCTTAAGTGGTTACAATATTGACAACACGGACGTACCAGTAGCTGCTGTCCTTCATGTTCAACCATTTCCCCTCTCCAGGACAAAGTGCGCACCAGCCCTCGAGCTCATGATCCGAGTCCTCTTGTTGCCCACGGACGTAGAGGGGCGTGTAGAGGTCTGTCTCGACCAGAATTGTTTGTCTGCGTACTGGGATAGTGGTGGGGTCGGAGTCGAGGGTGGGGGGAGCGCGTCGAGTGCGAACGGCCGTCACTCGAAGCCAGTCCTGCAAAGGGTGCAGGACGCGAAGAAGTTGGGGGCGAAGCAAAGTTTAGCTGCAACTCCACCATTTCGCGAAACCTGGGCTCAGATTGTTTACCTTGTCGATGCCTGCCGTGCTGGCTTGCCGTTGTGCATCTAACGAGGTGGATGCCGCTCTGGAGGTTGATGACTCGGTGAGGATGTAACGCGGGTGGGCGCACATGCCGTCCTTGGGGTGGGGCGCTGATGTGAGCCTGGGAAGCAACACAGAAGCCTGCTAGAGAGAGAGAAAAGAGCGCACGCAAAGATGCCGATGCCGGCGACGAGAACAGCGGCGACCCGGAAATTGGCCCGACGCAGATCGTCATGGATCCTCTGGCTCTGGAGAGCTAATGAACCGTGACGACTCCCGCGCCTCGGAGATCAAAAACATCGTCCGATGCTTCACGAAGGTTCCCGTGGGCTGTTGTCCTCCGGTGGGTATCCTGGAGGCGTCGGGCTGGCTCCAGACTGCTCCAGCAAGTGATACACGCGAGGACGATATGCGGTCGGCAAGGCATGAGAGAGGCGCAGCATCCTCCAAGAGCACACAGCGCGCGCTCCTTGATCCACCAGTCCCTCCTGGCCATGTCCGAGCAGCGAGTTCGTAGATCGGAAGAGCGTCGTGTAGGGAAAG
>ERZ1463038.118-NODE-118-length-22437-cov-17.197391_pt1 | contig 22437 bp, 37 predicted proteins | sample MGYA00564479_ERZ1463038 | MGnify/ENA primary metagenome ERZ1463038 (study PRJEB39244, sample SAMEA3635134) | Helicobacter pylori | study: EMG produced TPA metagenomics assembly of PRJEB11511 data set (Assembly of a 5300-year-old Helicobacter pylori...
ATTATGCGGCCCGAACTCGGCGAAGATCCGGCGAAGAACGATTTGCGCACGCCCAGGTAGAGGACGACAAGATGTGGCGCCTCGCGACCGCTGGCGGGGACAAGAACGTTCGCGTGAGCCCGTCGACCTCTCTCTTCTGGACTGAGCTCGCTTGCCGTCGAGCGGTGGGCGCGGGGCGCGTACCCCCGCTCTGCCGACGCGCCCCGCCGACGCGCCGGGACTCGATCTGGCCAACTCACGCGTCCGAAGCACCCGAAGCTGACTGCCATGCATGCTCAAAACAGCTCTGGCTCGTGTATCCGCGCCCGGCGCCCCCTCCCGCCCCGCTCGTGCTCGTGCCGTCGACCTCAAAGCTCCCCTCCGCGCCCCAGCCGACCTACGACGGCGGACCGCGCGTCGAGTACCTCGCCACGCTCAAGCAGCACACTGGAGTCGTCAACGTCGTTCGCTGGTGCCCCGTCGGTTCGTCCCCTTCTTTTGAACTGGCGGCGTGAGCGCAAGGCTGATGCGCGTGGTGCAGGCGAGATGCTGGCTTCGGCTGGTGATGGTGAGCCCTGCTCTAAGGATATTGCACCAGGTCCGATAGCTGATGTGGGCTATCTGCACAGATGGCAACATCTTGTTCTGGGTTCCGGGTGAGAGCGCGAACCAGTTCGGCGAGTCGGTCGAGGACAAGGCGTACGAGAAGGAGAGCTGGCGTCTGAAGTCGATGCTCCGGTGAGTCCAGTCCCGATTCAGTGATCCGTCTGGCGTGCAAGCTGACTGCGACCGAGACTACAGCACTCAGTCTGGGCAGGAGATCTACGACGTCGCGTGGTCGCCTGATGGGACGTACATCCTCGCAGGAAGCGTCGACCACATGGCCAACATCTACCACGTCTCTACTGGTAAGATCCACTTCTGACACTGAGACGGAGATCCGCTGAATTGACACGTCGGAGCAGGCACTCTGGTCCACACGATCGCGGAGCACACGAACTACGTCCAGGGTGTGGCCTGGGACCCGCACGGTCACTTCATTGCGACGCAAAGCAGCGATCGGTGCGTCTATCTATTGTATAAAGTCAGAGCACAGCTCTGAACGACACCTGCTGCTCGCAGCTCGATGCACGTCTACTCGGTCACGGAGAACCCCGCCGGCGGGCTGGACGTCCACGCGGTCGGAAAGAACTCTCGGATGGACGTTCAGCACACTGTCGGCGGGAGCTGGCGCGCGCCGACGCCGCTTGATGACAAGGAGCCGTCGTCGTCGTCGTCGAAGGGCAAGGACGCCGAGGTGCGCGACCCTGCGCCGACGCTGCCGCCATCGCTGCACCGCTCCGTCTCGCAGCGAAGCGATTCTGATCGCTCCGAGGCATCCTCGACGCCCGCGTCCTCGTCGCGCTTCTCGCTCGCGGACCCGCTCCCGTCGCCATCAACCACGACGCAGCTCGACGAGCCGACGTCAATGGACCCGCCCGCGGCCCCACGGCCGTCCTCGCGGCGATCGTCAACTTCTGGCTCGCAGTCGCACATGTCGCACTCGCCCGCGCTCTTGCCCCAGGGCGCTCCGCACCGACACCTGCGGAGCCCGAGCCCGGCGCCGCTGCCCGCCGTTCGCGCGCCGCCAGCCGTAGACGCCAAGGCGGACAACATCAAGCTCTACGGCGACGCCAACTCGACGCCGTTCTTCCGCCGCCTCTGCTGGAGCACGGACGGCAGCCTCCTCCTCACCCCGGCCGGCCTGTTCGAGGACCCCTACGGCTCGATCGCAAAGTACGCCGCCGAGTCCGACTCGATCAAGAAGAAGGCCGCTGCTGGACCACCCGTACCCGCCAAGAAGGCCGTCGTCGCCGATACGACCCCGAAGCCGACGGTGTACATTTACTCACGCGCGAACGTCGCCAGGCCGCCGATCGCGCACCTCCCCGGGCACAAGACGACGAGCATTGCCATCCGCTTCTGCCCCGTCCTGTGGGAGCTCCGCGCGCTCCGGGCCGAGGGCGACGAAGACGGCCCGCGCGTTGAGCTCGGCACAGAGACGGTCGACGTCCCCCTCCCCGGCGCGAGCGACGACCGCCCGACGTCCCGCCCGCAGAGCCTGTTTGACCTCCCGTACCGCATGGTCTACGCTGTCGCGACCCTCGACTGTGTCTTTCTCTACGACACGCAGCAGGCCGGCCCAATCTGCGTCTTTGGGAACCTCCACTACGCGCCCTTCACCGACCTGAGCTGGTGCGCCACGCTCTCCAGTCATAGTTTCTTAACAGAGCTGATCCCTTTCACTACTCAAACAGGTCCTCTGACGGCCAGACGCTCGTCGTCTCCTCGCAGGACGGCTACTGCTCCATCGTCGCCTTTGACCCGCTCGAGCTGGGCACACCCTACTCAGAAACCGCCGACGTCCCTCTCCCGCCCCCACCGCCTCCGACCACCGCCTCCGCGATCGCTCCACCGAATCCGACGACGCTCGCCGCCCTCTTCGCTGCCGTCCCCGCCCCAGCGCCAGTCGCCCCGCCACCAGTCGCGTCGACGAGCACGAGCGCGCCCGCGGAAAAGCGCCCAACTGACGTCGGCGGCGAGCCTCCGGCAAAGAAGAAGAAGAAGGCCGCGCTCACCTTCCTCGGACCGATCGGTGGAGGCGGCGCGTCGTCGTAAAATCCTCGCTTGCAGTTGTTGCACCTCCTCGCTTGCATAACGTCCCCCCTTGTCTCTTCAAGTTTTCCAGGTAACGCAGACACAGTTGTGATCGCTTGACTGTCTCGGGAGACCACCAGAGTCGCCGTAAATTCCCAACTCGGTGCCCACGGTGCTCACCGACGACGGTCTCAGTGAGCGGGCCACGTGAGCACCGCTTGCTCGCACCCACATCGCATGAAGTCCGCTTCCGATCTCCCCGAACAAGGTACTGACCCTACGCCCGCACCCTCAACCGGGGACCGCTCGTCACCGAAGGTCGCCGTGCAGGCGTACACGGCGCCCATAGGGCTCCCGACACTAAGTCAGGCTGGCGACGCTGAAACAGAATCTCACGCGTAAGTCGGTGGCATTGCCGTAAAGTTCCGGGATGGACATGGTAACAGCTTCCTACCTCGGAAGCTGGGGGTTAGGTCGTCAAGAGAGTATAAAGCGCGACTTGCTGACTCGCGACCGAGCTCCCTTTTCACACGCCAGTTCACGCTGCCGTGAAACCACCTCCGCGCTCCATTCGCGTCGCCACCTCTCCTTCTCCTCTCACTCTTGACGACTTGCCGTCCACGTCTCTGCTGCACCACGCTGTCGCTTCGATGCCCCGTTCCGCCGCCGCCCAGCAGCAGCGCCGTCAGGTGCGTTGTGCGCGTCGCCCTCCCCCATGCGTTGTCGCACTGACGGACGTCGACGCTCCGCGGATCTACAGTCAGGAGCCGAGGCAGCTCGCCATCGACATCGCCGAGCCAACGCCACGTCCACTCAACGCTCGAACGAGGCAGACCGCAGTCGCCGTAGACGGGCGAGCGAACTCGAGGACGAGGTCGACGTCGACGCCACCGAGGGGCAGCGGTCTAAGCGACAACGTCGAGTCTCCGAGGGCGGAGGAGATGCGGGTGCTGGGCACCAGGGGGACGCTGACCCGAACATAAACCAGCAGCGCGTTGTCCCATGGTGGGAGAGGTTGGAGAACCTCGCGAGCTCGACGCAGCCGTTCACACTGCAGTGGAACAAGCCGTGCGAGTTTTGCGGCGCGGAACTGCTGGAGTCGGAGTCGAAGGCGTTCTGCTGTGGTAATGGCAAAGCTGTCTTACCGACGCTGGAGCCGTACCCGATCGAGATCAGGTCGCTCATCCTACGAGACGTTCCCGCGTTCGCGGGGCTGTCCAGGAAGCTGAACAACATGTTCTGCTTCACCACGCTCGGTACGACCGGAGGCTTCCTCACCCAGAACGACCGCTGTCTCCCTCCCGGTGCTCCCACTGTCGTCCTCAACGGGCGCACGTACCACAACGCTCGCGCGGTCGACCACCCGGGCCACTCGGTGCTCTGGCTCATGTACGACCAGGACGCGCGAGATCAGAATGACCTTGATCAAGGTCCGTCTGCGCTTTAATTTAAAAGCTCAAGCTCTCACGTTCGAGTTCCAGGGATCCCTATCGAGTACATCAACGCCACCAACGCCGCTCTGCGCCGCGTGAACTTCTTGAACCAACCCAGCGACTCCCATTTTCGGTGCGTCCAGATTGTGCGTTGTTCGCATCAGGCGCTCGCTGACCGGTCCCTCCTTGGCGCTCGCAGAGATGGACGCCACCACGATGCTCATCATTGTCGGCGCCTCGGCCACGAGCACGGCCGCCACCCCGCTCTCGCCGAAGAAGTACATTGGGATGGCCAAAAAGCGCCAGGCCGCCGACGACCTCTCCTCGACTGTCGGCCCGGACGACGGCCCCGTCGCGGGACCCAGCGGTACTCGCGCGTCCGCCCGCGGCAACAAAGGTGCGCTCTAGCTGTCAGCACACCGTCTTACCTGACCTCAGTCTTTGTGTTCTCTCTCGCGGGATTCCTCCAGGCAAAGGCAAGGCTGCTCGCGTTGAGGAGACGGTTGACGACGGCTCCGCGGCGGAGTAGGCGCGGCTTCGTGAGCACTTCCCTGCAGGTCTTGGACGATGCACCGCTGACTTTACACTTGCTTCCCCAGGTGCAGACTCAGAAATCAGCTCTGGCTGTGTTTGTACTCCCAGCACCCCCAGCAGAGCCGGCCCGCGCGTTGTACTTTCGCTTGCTGGGGTCTTTGAGTTGAAATCAAGTTTTGTTACGCTCATTGTGGTGGACTGCGAGCAACGAAAGCCGTCCCCGGGGCGCGGCAGCGCCCCCCGACTTGTCAGTATAAAGCCTCGTCGACGTCGCGACTTCGCTTCTTCTCCTCATCCCCCCTCATCATTCTCACACACCACAAGCACAACACACTCGTTTCAATCATGCTCTCTTCTACTCATTTCTTTCTCGATGATGGTCCTTGCGGCTCGCTCGCCGGCCGCCACGACCGCGGAGTCCGCCAATGTCAACGTCGAGCGCCAGCTCATCGGCGGTGGAGGAAGTGGGAGTGGCGGCGGAGCGTTCGGAGGCCTCGGAAACCTCTTTGGAGGAAACAAGGGGAACGGCAACGGCGGATGTAAGAGTCCCTTCCGCTTGCATTTGTAGCGAGGCAGGCCACTGACGTCTTTCGCAGTCCTGTGCTCCGCCTCGCTGGGACTACTTTGCAGCAGCAAGTCCGTGCCAATTCAGCCAGCTCAGCCCTTACTACCCTTATCCCTACCCACTATCAAACGGGATACCCGGGACAGAACTGGGCAGGCTCTGGCTGCGGGTGCGACGGCTACGTGAGTTCTGGGTGACCGTAGCACAGGCCAAATGATCGAGCTTGCTAACGTAGCTTCCATACAGCTTTACAACTCATATGGACAAGGTCTCCCTCAAGGCTACCCCGGCGGGTTCCAGTACTATGTGACCTAGCGCACCGAGTCAGCAACTCCGTGAGAGCTGAGGCCGCCCTTCTTCCTGCAGGGAAGCAAGTCCGGATAGGCTCCTCCCCAGCAGTGAGTCTTGCTCCAAAATACTTCTCATCAATTCCAGCTTTATCGAGCCGGATGAAGCTAACGCCACCCACCTCAGCTGGAAGGCACCAGCCAACTACGTCGCCCCCGCCCCGGTCCTCCTCTCCTTCCAGCAAGCAAAGCAGTGGTGGAGCGCTCCCAAGGACGTCAACTCGACCGAGGCCGCTCTCCCGGTCAAGGAGGACAGCGCGCCCCCCGCAGCCGCCGACCAGGCGCCCATTCCTGCGAAGCACATGCGGCGTTCGTACAGCAAGCGTACTCCGGTCGCTGCTTAATTCAATAGTGTTTGCATCAATCTCAAACCGCAACCCCGCCCGTCTTTGAGTCCCAGCATCAACACTTTGCTTTCTCACCGCTCTCTGGTAGACGCGTGCAATTGCATTGTGCTTGAAAGGTTGAACATTGCTTAACGAGTGGGAGATCTATCCGACCCGAACTCGTGTCCTCCTTCCGCTCGGCGAAGAGCCCTGGGTTGGCAGGGCAATGCCCTTCCAAAGGCAAGCGACTCGGAGGCGCACTTTGAAGCTTGAAGGAAGCAATGGGGTGTCAGTCACTGCGGTCCTTGAGAGGTCACTTCGTCATAACCTACAAAAGGGGAAGCACAGAGGTGCCAAGCGACTCCGCGAGTCACGAAAGTGTATTGATATGTCCATCAGGCCAGCGACTGTCATTGGGGAGCGCCGGTTCGGCGCTCTGGGCCCCTGCGAACCGCTTGCAGAGTATGTATCTCGCAGCAACTTCATGATTTTTTTTTTTCGCCACCTCGCGATCCATCCGCGCTTAAAGCGCTTTCGGGGTCGACATCGGGTGGCGTCTCTGCCGCGCCTTGGGCCTTGGGCTTGATGTGCACTCGCGCCTCCCCCTGTGAAGTGCACACGTCGACTCAAGTAGCTTCTGGAAGTGAATGAATCGATCGATATCGAATGGTTGGGCGAATTCAGGCAAATCGCGCCATGTTGCGTGTTCCGCTAGTCAAAGCTCGTTATCGCAGCCTCCGACGGAGAGTGAAGCGGCACAGTGCCGACCAGCGCCTCTTTCCTTGGCTTTTCGACATTTTGTGCTCAGATTAGCACCCGCCGTTCTCGTAGTGACGCTGTATGGCCGAACATCATCCTTCTTCGTCCCCATCCACCTCACTTCGCATCCATGGCGACACCGGCCTCCGACCCCATCTCGGACGGGAGCAGCGCTGACAAGGTCGCTTCGAACACCCAAGATTCAAAGGAGGGGAGTATTGACTACGACTATGAGGATCGTCTGCCGACGGATGAGGAGCGAAAGACGCTGCGACTTGTCGCGGACCGCATCCCCATCGCGGCAATCCTAATCGCCGTCGTCGAGTTTGGTAGGCACTTCCTCAATCCAACTCGAATTGTGTTTGTTTACACATTCGTATCACAGCCGAACGTGCCTCGTATTACGGCACGTCGGGCCCATTCAGCAATTTTATCCAGAGGCCACTGCCTAAGGGAGGGAACGGGGCCGGCGCAACCCCCAAAGGAACGCAGTTGACGCCCGTGTGTACTCTCATAGAAGTCATGTAACCCACACGAGCTGATACGCGAGGTTGCAGGGAGCCCTCGGCAAAGGTCTCGTCATGGCCACCGCTCTAACGACCTTGTTTTCGTTCTTGGCGTACACTATCCCAAGTGAGTCTTTAGAAAGATTCCATAAATCTCTCCCCATATTTATCAGCACACTGAGTCTCGACGGTACGCACTCAGTTCTCGGTGGCGCCCTCGCGGACACAAGATGGGGTCGATTCCGCACCATTGCCTACGGAACTGTGATCGCCTTTGTGGCTCACATCATCAGTGAGAACAAGAACTACTATGGTCTTTGAATTATATCGCTGACGTAGTCTCCACCGCCACAAGTACTTATCGCTGCGATTCCATCAATAATCCACGAGGGGAAGGCCATCGGACCCTTCATTCTCGGGTTGCTCCTTCTCGCATTTGGCACTGGATTCATCAAGAGCTCCGGTAAGCCTATCTCTGTGTGTGGTGGCTCGCAACGCCGCAGCCCTGCTGGTCAGCTGGAGCTCGTGGCAAAGATGAAGGCACAAGTCTGCATCAAGCACCCCCGCTCATACGTAGTATTCAATTAGTGGCACCACTCATGGCAGATCAGGCCACTGCAAAAGTTCAGCGCATCAAGATCTTGAAGAGCGGCGAGCGGGTCATCATAGATCCCGCCGTCACGGTCTCCTCAATCATGCTTCTGTACTACTGTGAGGGTTTCTGTCGAGGTATTCTAGCTACTTTAAATTCTGACTTGACGTAGGGATGGTGAACGTGGGCGCTTTCTTCAAGCTGGGCACCACTTATGCGGAGAAGCGCGTTGGGTTCTGGCTCGCGTACCTCGTACCAACCTTGGTTTATCTACTCATGCCAATCTTCCTCGCCATCTCTTATCATCGCTTGGTTAAAGCGCCTCCCCAAGGGTCCGTCGTTCTCGACACCATCAAAGTCGCGCAGGTGGCCCTGTCGCAGACGGGTGTCAAGGGAGCCCGAAAGGGCGGTGACGACTTCTGGAACTCGGCAAAGCCGGTCAGTTACTCAAATCAAGAGCAGTTGTAGATTTATGAAATCTGACGTTCCGATGTTGCAGAGCGTCATCGCAACGACGGGTTTGAAGAAGCCGAAGGCGGAAGGCTGGCTCAAGTGAGCGATTCGCCCGTATGCCTCCCCCATCGCGTTCTGAAGACTACCCATCAGCTGGGATGACGAGTTCGTGGACGAGATTAGGCGTACATTCAAGGCCTGCAAGCTCTTCGTAGGTTTCAATCTGGGCCTCCAGCCGCTTCTTGCACCAGCTGACAACACAGCGTCTGGCAGCTCTTTCTTCCGATCTTTGTGCGCGATAGACGTACTTTCCATATTTCTGGAACGTTCTGACCGATCCAATCCTCGCCCAGTATCTTGCGGACGGAGGCCTGTCCTCGATTCAATCGAGCCAGGCGGGCTCGATGACTACGAACGGCGCCCCCAACGACTTGCTGAGTGAGCAGCAAAGATGTGTATCTCAAACTTACGTATACTAACTCTTAGCCTTGATCCAGGCAACTTCAACCCTATCTTCGTGAGTGCACGGCCTTCCTCGTCCTGTTCTTGCCGCAAGCCGGAGAGTGGCATAGGCATCAGCATCTCAGTGAAGCCAGATGGAATTTGACTCTTTAATGTTTGATGCAGATCATTATAACCGCCCCCTTCCTCAACTTTGTTCTCTACCCGACGCTTCGCAAGCACGGGATTCGCTTCGGGCCCGTGTCCCGCGTGATCGCTGGGTTTGGCTTTGGTGTCCTCACAATGGTCGTTGGGGCGATACTTCAGTGGCAGGTGTATCGCACCTCTCCCTGTGGTTACTACTCGACGAAATGTGCGATCGGAACGACCGTCTCTCCCATCGCAGTGTGGGCCCAACTCGTACGGCGTTTCCGTCCTCTCATGTGGTCCGAATGCTAACGACTCCGGATTAAAAGCCGCTATATGCCTTTCCAGCCATTGGTGAGCTATTAGTCTCAGTGACATGCTTCGAGGTAGCCTACACTCGTGCGCCACAGCGCATGAAGGGGCTTGTGTGCGTGACAACGTCCACCCTTGTAGATAGGTCAGCCCACTGAGACCTTTTGGAGAGCAGATACGCGCTCGTGCTCTTCATGTCCGCTCTCTCGTCGGCGCTCATCCTCATCGTGTCGCCATCCTTTCGCGATCCACACCTAATCTGGGTAGGCCGTCGGTTGCTGAGACCGTCGAAATTGGTAGCTCACACTTTGAATGTAACCAGCCTTTCGTCGGAATCGGGATCGCCAACTTTCTCTGCATGCCCATCATTTGGATCTTCTTTCGCCACTTGGACGACGTCGAGGAGGATAAGATTCTCGCGATTGGCACCACCCGCGCCTTCACCCCCACTCCTTCCACCACCAAGCCTCAAATATTTGACAAGGGTGTCGAGAAGAAGGGCGCCGGAGACCAGGTCCAGGTCACTGAGCGGGTGCTGTCGGCCTCGGATGTGTGAGTCGAGAGTTGCGGGCATGGGAGGTTGAGGAAGGCTATCCAAGTGATCAGTAATGCGTTACAGCGTCTAAGGCTTAGAGTCAATTTCCATCATTAAAGGCCGCGCCTTGTCGCAACCGGCTCGCCCTGTCAGTCGCTCATCTCCAAGCGACTCGCCTTCCCAAACGATCACGTTAGCTTCAGCATTAAAGTCCAAGTCGACTTATTTGACGCACAACTCCATCGCTGTCCGACTCGGTTGCGGTCCACCTGATTGGGAGGCTCGGGCGGCAGTCGGCCGCACTGGAAAGGGAAGGACTCAACGCACACCCCAGCAAACCCCTCCCCCAGAAAACGCAAGCCTACTCGTTGGGGAGAAGCGAATGAGCGGCCGTCCAGCTCGCATACGTCGAGCGCCACACCCGCACACCCTCGCCCGCCAGTTCCACCTTTGCAAGATCCACCGCGCCGCGGAACTTTGCGTCAAAGTGAGGCTGCTTCGGCCGCCGGAAGTGGAGCGTTTTCAGTCGGCTAATCTTCGTCACCTCCTTATAGACCTCAGAGCTGTGTAGGGTTGTTGATCCCGAGCACTCGAGGACGAGCGTCTCCAGGGGCAGCTGTGCGAGCGCCGCCCAGAACGCGGCGTTCGATCCCGGAGGACGTGCTCTGCGAGGGTACGTAATGGAGAGATGGTCGAGGGGAATCTTGCGCGCGACGAGATCTTGAGAGATTCCGTCGATGGTCCTGTCGGGTGCGAGTACCGCACAGCCGAGAGTGCGGAGTGATGGGGCGAGGAGCGAGTTGAAGACGGCGAGGAAACGCTTGAGCGCGGACGCAGCTTGGATCGGGCCGCCATCAATTCGGACGTGTAGTGATCGGAGGTAAGAGTGAGGTGATATAACGGGTGCGAGCACCTCGAAGTCGCGAAGACTTCGAGGGCGAGTAGGTGAGGCCGCGAGAGGCTCGAGTGGGTGCTGGTGGGCGCATCGTGGATGTTGAGGTATGTAAGGTCTGTGGAAGGTCAGACCACGTCTACTTGTTCAGCCAAAGCACTCACCTGAGCACCGAGTGGTCGCGAGAACGTTTGAATCCCACAGTTTGATGAAGGAGAACGTGAGAACCTCGACGCCCGTAACAGAGCGAAGATCGTCTCCTACGACCTGGCATACCGCCTCTTCGTCACATTCGTAGCCGTCCTTGTCGACGATCAAGTATCCAATCCATATCTGAGGAACTTTAGTCATAGTCTTTCGTTTGTGCCGAACGATCCAGTCGTTCGCGCTGCCTTCGCCGAGGAGCCGGAGCCCCAAGGTTGATGCTCCAGGATCGTGGCGAGAATCTCTCTCGGAAGGCGACACTGCAACCACAGAGTGAGTACGAAAAGTTGGAGCCGCGCAGGTGTCACACCCGCTCACGGTCGGCGTCCGAGTGCGAAGCGTCGTTCAGATGAATGCCGCCATGTCCGACGGAGATGCGTCGACGCCCTGAGTGACGTTTGACATCAGCTCAGTCTGATCGTGTGCTTGTCGAGGAGTCAGCGGACCGGCTCCGCGCGAGCTGGGGGGTCGTTCTGCGAACGCCTCCCCCGATCGCCCCCCCTCCCCTCGCCTTTGCGCGTCCAGAACGCGGCTGATTGGAAAGAAGGCATTGGCTGAGTATTTCGAATGCTAGTGAGTATGGTCGCATACACCCTTGTGGCAGGATTTAGGGAGGCCTACGACGTGGTCGAGGTGGTGACCGAGTCTGCGTGCTCATGGTGTTAGAAGACCCTAGGTCGTCTCCGACGAGGCTTGGCCTGACTATAGACTAGCGTGAGGCCGCGTTTTCGCCTTGACGGATGGAAACACACCTGCAAAAGGCGGCAGACCGCGGTCCAGCCCGATGTGATGCAGGGTGGCCGGCGGAGGGGTGCGGAATGCGTAGTATGAACGAGCTGAGAGCAAGAGGGAAGAAAATTTGAGTGTCTGGTTCCCGTGGCTGACGAGTGCGCCGAGTTCCGACGGAGGCTGCATGGACAGGCGTTGCCCCGGCTGAAGATAGATAAGTCGAGGAATGCGCAGAAGAAGGCTGAACATAGCTCAACGCACGTCAGCGCACCTCCTTTAAACAATCTGTTGCACTCACCTGCACCGCGCCGCGACACCACCGGCTTAGCAGGACCGCGCTCCTAGTCCGGCATCAACAGCCTCTGCAGGCTCATTCCACCTCCATTCTCTTCCTCCCGCCTTCTAACCTCCTTTCGACCCACCTCACCAGGAGCCCTAGATCCTTCGCGACGCCGACGGCCATTTCCGCCTTCACGGGGTCGAGCCTCTCGTTCAGCCACTCGAGCTCTTCCGGGTCGTCGGTCCCGAATTGGAACTGGACCTCGAGCGGATTAGGTCGGATGGTGATTGTGATCGGGAACGAGCCGGCGAGAGAAGTGTGGGGGGCGGGGAAGGTGAGCGTCAAGGAGGGTGGGGAGGACGGGGCGAGCGCGAGCGAGATGGGCAGCGTCGTCCGCGTCGACTCTGGTCATGCAAAGAGTCTTCAGTGGCTAGCTCAGGGCTTTAAAAGTACAGGGAACGCACCATCAAACAGCTCGTCGAGGTCCAGCACGTCCACACGCCGCTTCTTGGCGGCCCTCGTCGGCGCGGGGTTGGGCGCGACGCGGTGCTGTGCGGCCAGCACGCTGCGCACGAGGTCGTTCACGAGCAGCTGCTCCTTGATGATTTCGACGACGCGAAACAGCTGCGCGGGGCTCTGCACGCGTACGTGCTCGCACAGGAACCCGGCCTGCGTGCCCGGCGAGGCGAGCGTGTACGCGTGCGCGAGCGGCACGTCGGGGAGTTTCTGCTCGGAGTATGAGGGTCAGCACTGAATGAGGAAGGAGTGGAGGTTACGCACGACGATGTAGGAGTCGGCGGGCGAGAAGCGCGTGACTGCCGGTGAGGTCTTGGAGGTCTGATCCAACAGCTAGCATGAGCAAGGTAGACGAGCGGTAGCAGGATCTTTTGAAACGCACAAGGAGGTCCTCGATCCAGGTCGTCTCGGCCCACCCAGGCGGTCGCGCACCAACGCCGGGCCCCGGGCCGAACGCGCTAGCAACGCTGCCCTCGTCGGGCGATGAGAGCGCACCGCGGGCGACGTCCATGATTCGGCGGCCGGTTGCTTTTGTTATGGGCACTGCGGGAGAGAAGTGCGCGACGAAGGTCGGGTGCGTGGCTGGAGAGGTTGGGTAGAAGGCCGATGGGGAGGAGAGCAGTGGGAAGGATGGATGGAGCGGCGAGGAAGATCTAAAACACGGATAAACTTGAAGTGAGTGTCGGATTCTGCCGCAACACTGAAGAACAGAGCGTACGGAGGGGTGGACGGCGACGGGTCGAGGTACTCGACTTCGCCGGTCGCGGGCTTCTCGAGTCGGAGTCGAACAGTGCTAATCTCGCCGGGCCGATCGGTGATCACGGACGAGAATTGGCGCAAAAGGACCGCGGGGGCCCAAGATGGGTCGAGCTGCGCCGCCGCGGAGGCGTGGAAGACGATGGCGGCGTGCGGGTTCGCCGAGTCGAGATCGGCGAGCCCGTGTGCAGCCGGGTCCAGCGTTGTTGCTGCTCTGCTGTTTGAGAGGCTCAGAAATCAGGTTCACTTCCAATCAAACGATGCGCCTGTGCGAAAGCGAGAGGGAGAGGACCCACCTCTCGAGCGCGAGCACGGCCAGCACGCTGCTCGCCATCTTGGCCGCAACGGCGAAACAGTCGACGGACGTCTCGACGGTCATCTCGTCAAGGCGTTTGAGCTCCTCGAGCGCATCCCTGAACCTGCCGAGGCCCGTCTCGACCTGCGCCTCCCACTCGACCTCCTTCACGCGCTCGAAGTTGGCCAATGCGGCCCCGAGCACCCCCGCGATCGCCTCGTCCTCGACCATGTTGTCCCCGATGACATACGAGAGCTTCGTGCGCAGGACGCGACCGGTGCTCGCGTCGACGTCGAGGTCGACGACCATACACTTTCCGCCGACGGAGAGTGTCGTGAGCGCGTCGCCGGCGGTGTCGCGGAAGGTGGAGAGACCGAGTGCGGTCGATACTGCGTCGAGGATGGCGAGTGTGCGGTCGGCTGGGGTGCCCTGGAGCAGGCCGGCAGACAAGACTGGGAGGGGAGGCCGGCGTGTGCGCAGGGCGTCGGCGGCGCGTTTGGCATCTTGACGGTGGCTAAGTAGCACCGCTTGCGACGAAGCCGTCTCCTTTAGCAGCGAAAGCAGCTTCTCGGTCGCGGGTCGCGGCGCTGGGTGCGACGACAGCGACGAGGACGGGTCGAGCAGCGCGCTCGAGAAGGCGCCGCACGACGACCGCAGCGCCGCGAAGGTGGCTGTGATTTGAGACTGCGAGCGTGGGAGTGTCGAAGGCGGGATGGCCGAGAGCGGGTGCAGCAGGTGCGTCGTCGGCGCGCGAGAGTCGGCCGGGAGTGGGGGAGCGAACGCCTCGATCAGCGACGAGTGCAACGTGTGCGCCAGCGTCAGAATCGACTGTGGCCATTGCCCACCGGGCAGCGGTGAACTCATCGCAGCGTCGGGCGGCCGAGTAGGTCACCAGGAGAGAGCGAGCTTGCAGGTTGGCATCTTACCTTCACCTCTCGACTGCTTGACGACGTCGGGATCCTCGAAGATCGGACGGCGCCGTCTTCTCATTCTCTAGGCTTGCCACTCCCGCCTCGGACGGCCACACCACACACCGGCCGCACGCGGGCGCGCCGGCCGCAGAGCTGGTGTTGACGAAACACCTCCATGCACAGCGCCTCGGCTCATCTTGTGGAGACGTCTGTGGTCACTGGATAAAATCGCAGGGCGCTCATATCCCCTGCACGCCGACCCGCCGCCGAAATCCAAAGCTGTCTCTCGCGTCCGCGTATCACTCCCTTCTCGCCTCCAGCCAGACTGCTCTACCCTTTATGGATTAGCTCTACCGCAGAGATCTGACCAAGCATCATTCGTCCATACCCCGGTCGATCGCTCTCCGACCTCCCCAATGTGCTAGTGCGCCGACAGGACAACACAACCCATCACTGGACATCTTAAACCGGTGGCGGTTTGTTATCCACTGTCCGCAAATATCTGCCTCTCACGCTCATATTATGCTCTGTCGAGAACACCCAAGCGCGGGCGCACCTAACCCTACCTCCCACTTCAACGCGATCGCATTGTCCCTAGTGACAAGCGGCGGCGTAGTCCTACTGCCGAGTCTGGGCCCGTGCAATCCCCGGTTCTTCTTCTTGGAGTCCACCACGACTGCCTGTTTGCTCGGGAATCAGCGGGATCGCTCGATACATCCACTGCCAGCACCCATCGCACGCCGCGAACGCGCTAACCCCCTCCCCTCCCCATGCCGGTGCCTGGAACTGGCCACCGCATGCGACGCAATCTCCAGCCAAGCGAGCGGCCTCGTCGAAACATCTTTGTTTATCTTTAGTTCCCTTCAGCTCATCTGGCTATCGTTACCGCGAAACCGAACGACGCTGAGCACAGTGGCAGCAGGTGGCCGAAGCCTCTACGCAAGTGCGATTGCTCAACTTGAATGTTTGTGCCTTCATGAGACTTCAGAGTTCTGTGGGGCGGAAGTCAGATCTCGGCGTGGGGTGCGCCGCTGGACCCTTGGCTCGCCCGCGCCATTGTCATCGCGCGACAATCATGCAGGACCCAAGAGAGTGTGACAGATGATCCGCACTCACTTCACGTAGCACTGACTCAACTTCGTTTATTTGTGGATTTCTTGATCTGGATCTGAGGGGCACAATTGTTTTAGGGCGTCCCGGTGGGCATCGGCAAGGCGAGACCTGCGCGAGTTGGATTCGGTAGACATCTTGGAGACAGCTGACCAGATTAAAGGTGCTCTGACTTTTTTTACATTGAATCAAACCGGAGACTACCGTGACCTCAGGGAGCAAGAGGGCTCAAAAACCAGCGCGAGCCATGGCACGCAGGTCTGAGGCGGGCGAGCATCAGCGCACATGTGGCAACAAGGATACCACAACTAACTCCTTGCGTGAGCGTTCTGTATGAGCTTCTTTCGTTCACCCTTGGGCAGGGATGCGTCCTGCTCGAGCATTAGCGACTGGCGTTCACCCTCGTAGTCGCACGCTCGCCACTCACGGTGTGGCGCTCCCTGAGGATCGCCTCCCGGTTCACCTCCGCTTCAAGAGCCTCGGAAGCAGCGTTGATGGAGACGTACGGTGCGTGGCTGTACCGCACATAATTGTTCTCGTTGCGCGGGTCCCGCGAGGTCTTGTCGGGGCGAACGCGGTGCACGATCGTCGCGATCTTCTCCTCCCACGCAGGGCCCGGGATTTCGCGGTCAACACCACTGACAAACATCCACATGAGGGCAGTCATTCCCTCCCGTACCTGTCCGTCATGAGCCCACGCCAAATCCCAACCGAGGGCGTCTGCCCAATTGTCGTCAGTATGGGAGGCCCGAACGCGAGCCTCAAGCTTCCAGCTTCAAGACTCACCAAGGTCGTTGGGGCGCAGGCCCTGGTACATCGGGAAGAGTAGCTGCTCGATCGTTATCATTGGAATTACTCCAGTGTGGTCGACCTCAGTGTGCGGCTCTTGGTCGATCCAGGCGCGGAGTCGGCGGGCTCCGATTCGGTGATCGTGCAGGACGGTCGCGAAGGCGCCTGCGAGCAGCGACCAGGGGGCCCGCCGGACACGAGCCCACGGGATACTGGACGCCAGATACCAGGGATCAGTAGGGATTTCTGTGTAAAACCAACAATGGGAGCGCACCTGGGCACCTCTGGGTCGAGCGTGTCGATGAAGTGTTTGTGGAGGCCTTCGTTCATCTCGGGGGATAGGTGGGCCATTGTGGCTGAAGGGAGAGGACGAAAGGATAAACCAGAACACTAGGAAGAGAAACAGGCTGAGGGGTCGACGTGCGTTGCCCCCATACGTCCAACTCCGGAGCTCCGAGCGTCGCGGGCAGCAGTTGTGACGTTCAAGCAAGTTCAAGCGCCAAATCATTTAATCGGCACCCTTACATATTTATGCGATTCAGTTAAAGGCAGCAATCATAGAAGATCAGAAAAGCGAGTTCAAAAGACCTTCAAGATGCCTTGGAGCCGCGAGTGGCGCCCCGGCGCTGGACTCGGCGTCTCTTCACTTCTGCCAAATCCTTGGCTAGCAGCTCGTCGCACAGCTGGCCCAGCTGCTCACGAAGCGCCTAACCCTGTACGTCGTGCGCTCGTCTCCCATCTCCTCGAACACCCACTCTATTCCCGTCGACCCAAGCGACAGCATCGAGCGGCTGTTCACTTTTGCGTCCGCCTTTCCGGACCTCCTGAACCGGTACGTGGGTCTTCCCTTTCAGCCTATCTCACCGCTCAAAAACGCCTTGTACAGCAACAACAAGGCGTTGCTCAACGAGAAGTACCTCAGGACGTAGGCGGCCGCGCAGCATGGCTGGCGCTAACGTCTGACAATTTGGAGGCTTGATGTTTGTGACTCAGTGAAGCAAGAGATGTGTTGTCTCTTCTTCAAGTTCCTGGTGTATCGAACAAAGAGACAGGAGGGAGTGGGGCCCGGACACGGACTGGTTCGCAAAGGCAGGTGCTCGCACATGCCTTCCAGGTCAAACTGTGCAGAGTACGTGATAGCCATTACTTAAAAAAGTTCGAATCTCGTTTCCTGTTCTTCACGTTGACTCAGATCGCTGTGCTCCACGCGATCCTGCGGCACCGGGACAGAATGTCATCGCAGCGTGCTTTCCAGCTACAAAAACGGTCTCACATACGGCACTACCAGGACCGCGATGATACCCACCAGAGCCACGTTGACCTTCCCGACCCTCCAAGGTTCCTCTGTCGGCGCCTCCATCAGTTCCTCGATTCGAGCTCGCGGAGTGCGATCCGCCTTCCGCTGACGCCGCTCCACCTCGTCGACCCGCTCGCCCAGCCCTGCGACTTTCTCGTCCCAGTCGTCGGCCGATCTGCCGACCCCGCTCGCCAGAGCCGCTTCGACAGCCTTTATCCGCTCCTCGACCTCTTGCTCCCACCGTCGGTCGTCCTTGCGCAAGCGCCCCTCGGCCCCGTTCGCCTGCACCGCGTCAGCCACAGCGTCCCCGATGTTGCGCTCCGCATCCATCCGCCACTCGCGACCAACAAGTCTGCCCAGCGCATCCACCAGCGCGACCTTCGCCCGGCCCCCGCCGAGCGCGACGTCCCTCCGTTCGACGCGAATCTTGCCGCCGAGCAGGACCGCGCTGCCCCTCGCCGCGTTGGTCGGGATCGCGGAAGAGGAAATGAGCTCGAGGATGGACAGGAGCGAGAAGAGCGTGGTGGAGAGGGAGGTGCGCGTCAGGTTTGGCGCGACGCTCGGTGGCGATCTCGGGGCTCGCGGAGCATCTTCTTGCGACGACAGAAAGTCTTCGTATTCGAGGATCGTCCAGGAGACGATGTGCGAGAATAGGGCTGGGAAAGTGGTGGGTGACGATGACGCCGGGGTGGTCGTTAGCGGCGAGGTGAGTGTGCGGACTTGAGTGTTGGCTGGGAGAAGGTGCAGACGAGGGAAGCGGGTCCTGTGTGGAGCAGATGACCAAGGTAAGCTGTATTCTAGTGAGCTACCAAGAGAGTTGAGCAAGCTCACGAGAGCATGGCCTCGGTGCTGTACCGCGACGGGTCGATCTTGTCGCTCGCGATCTTCCAGCTTTGGGCCCCGACGCATCAGCTGCCCGGCCTGGATCCCGCGTGCAAGGACACGCACTTGTGTACGAGACCTCCTTCCTCCTTGTCCTCCACACTCCACGCAGCCCGGGTTTCCCACTCGAGTAGCGCCGCGAGCTCGTCGAGGACGTCGAGCTCCTTCGCAACGCGGCGTGCTTCCGGGAGCGGGACCCAGATGTCGGCGACTGGAAACGATGAATGAAAGTCAGCTATACGACTGAACATTCAGACCGATTAAAGCTCACAAGGCGCCAGGCCGCCCAAGGTCGAGTCGTACGCCGGTTGCCGAAGCGCGAAGCGCACGAGGCCTTCGAGCGGCGAGAGTGCGCAGGCGACAAAGATGCGCGCTAGGGACACAAACGGCTCCCTGTGCATTGGGTTTGGGGTGCAAAGGAGTCAGTGTTCGACTTTGCCAGCGGTCAAGTGAGACGGGGATCTGGGCGGGGTATCTCCTCGCCGCTTGAGACTTTGCCTGGCACGGGGAGTGGACGGAAGAGGGCCCATACCTGTGTTCTGGGTCTAGGATTCGCACGACTTGGACGGAGGGTCGTTCGCCGGGCGGCACGGTGCGAGTGCGCTGGGCGTCATCGGGGTGTCGGAACGACAGGCTCGCGGTGATGCACGGCAGCGGCGAGGAGAATGTAGCGGTCGAGAGCGAGCTGAGCAACGTGAACGACAGTGGCAGCGCGTCGAACGGCAGCGGCAACGGCTTCACCATTGCCAGTGGGGGAGTGGCAGAGCTGCGAGAGGCGCGGGGCTTGTCACGCTCGCGAAGGATCGCCGCCGCCGCGAAGTCGCGTGTTTTCCACAACCCGCTTGCTCGCTCGCACGGCGTCTAGGTTTTTTTTTGCAGGATCCTAGTCAAGTGTATACGGCTACTCTGTGTGCTCAGAAGAAGCGAACAATGTAGTTTGGTGCCCTGATGATGGCATGCTGAGCGCGCCGAGTTGTCCGAGCTCGGCCCCTCCGAGTCGAGTCGTTTCGCTCCTTGCAACAAACCCAACAGCCCCCGTTCCCGTTCCCACTCTCCTTCCCGTCTCCCAACCTCCACACCGCCGCCCAGCCACCACACCAGGTACATCGCGTGCGCACTGGACAAACAAGCGAGGCGAGGCCGAGGGGGACCTCCTGTCGAACGCGCTCTATAGTACCGGGCTGTGACGACCTCGTCCGCGGTCAACGACGAGGTCACAGCGCGAGTCGCACCTCACCGGAGCGATGGGGAGGAGGGAGCGGCAGCAGCCGTGCTGTGCTGCGCGAGTGTCCTGCCAGGACGTCGCGCGGTGTGCCTGATGACCAGCACGCGTGGGGGCGCCGGCAGGTCCGGTGCCCAGCGTCCAAGGTGCTGGGAGCTCACGGGACGAATCTGGACACTTGCTCGGCGTCGTCAGCTCGTCGTCGTACCAGGGTGCATGAGCTGACCGAGTCCCCATTCCACTCATCTAGCAGCGCGTGCCGACGCCCCGACCCCCCACAAGCAAGCCCGGTTCATTCTCGGGACGGCCCGCACGCAAAATGGATTACCACGCACAATACCAGCAGACCGTCTGTCTCGCTCGTTCTGCACCCCGTCAATCTCACTCTTACACTCGCACGTACATCCAGGCCCAGGACCCGTTCGCGTCCCAGGCGTACATCGACTCCCCGCCCTCGGCCCACGTTAACATGCCCGGCTACGACGCGATGGACAGCTACCACCAGCCGACGCAATACGCACCCGTTCCGCTCTCGCAGGACCCCGACATGGTCGACCTCTCGACCCGGCCGCTGTCCGGCGGCCCCGCGGGCGGCAGCTCGGCGTTCTGGGTGCCAGGCCAGGACGGGCCGTCGGCGCGGACATCGCAGGGCGGCAGTGCGTTCGCAGGCACAAACGACGAGTTCTGGGAGGAGGAGGACCGTCCGTGGTACAAGACGCGGACCGCGTTCATCGGCGCCATCATCGTCGCCGTCCTCGCGCTCGCCGTTGCGCTCGGCGTCGGCTTGGGCGTCGGGCTCAACGCGAAGAAGGGCTCGCCTCAGTCGGACGCTGCCAGGCTGAGCAGCATCGCGAGCGCAAGTTCGGCGAGCGTCGCGCGGACGAGCCTGAGCACGGCGTATTACACCTCGACGCAAGTCATCAGCGGGTCCGCCGTCGTCGTGACCAGCCAGTCGGTGCACTCGTACACCCCGACGACATCGACTTCCCAAAGCACGACCCCGTCGTCGTCGAACCCGCCGACGAGTTCGTCGAGCAGCGTCCCGCCGACGAGCAGCTCGGTCTCGAGCTCGACCCAGTCCAGCTCAACGTTTTTCTCTTCTTCCTCTTCAACCCCGAGTCCCACTTCATCCTCAACGACTCCTCCGCCAAGTTCGTCGTCCACGCCGACGTCGGACAGCTCCTCGAGCTCACCCACCAGCTGTGCGTTACTTTTGCTCCTCGCGCGCCCGCGTGTCAATCTTGGAGCGAGGGCAGCTGACGAGACTCTAGCTTTCTCCCTAACCTCCTCGACCCCCGAAAACTCATCCACTCCCCCGCCATCATCATCGTCTTCCGCTGATTCGACATCTGCGTCCTCGTCCGACCCGACGTCATCCTCGATCGGTGACACTTCAGCATCACCGAGCGGTGCCGGGTCGTCGTCTGGCAGCCCAAGTGCCGATTCAACAGCACCCACCTCGACCGACGAGAACGGGGGCACGTTCGTCTTTACCACAGCGCCGATCGTGAGCCTTCCCACCTGTTCCGCGCCAGAGGCTCGAACGCTGACCAAGTACAAGGGCCTCCCCTCGCTCTCCCTTAAATAGATCAACCCCGAAGGCGCCACCATTGGGACATTTACTGGTTCGTTTTCCGCTCCCAGTCTCCTACGTCAACCTCGGGTGCGGCGGTTCTGCGCGGGTCGCTGACCAGGTGTCGGTGCAGGCTACAAGACGGTTCTTCCCACGCGCCGATAGTCCGCCGCCGACCGGACCCCTCACCCTCAAAAGTGCACACATGGACACTGCCTCAGACCCCCACACGCCCGCATCGCCTTCCCCCACTCCGCCCCTCGCTCGGCGACGACAGACACTTTGTTCCTTCCTGTTTAACCTCCCATCTCCCTCCCGCGTACACCTTACCCACCTAATTTGACCGGACGGCAGTGCCCTCCTGCGCCGGACCATTGTACATCACGCCTTCCGATGTTCCCACCTTCACGATTCTTTGCAGTTCCCACATGTCTCTCCCGTGATACAGAAATTGAACCTTGTCTCCTGGACTGCCCTTGCGCGACCAGACTGCCCTTGCGCGACCAACGTCATGCCCTATTGGTGGCGGCGCGTCGTCTCGACGACTCGCCAGCGGACTTCCCCGTTTGACCCTGCGCTGACTCCCTTTGCTCGGGTTTAGATCGCACTGAAGGGGAAGTGAATAATATAAACGCGAACCGCAAAAACCCTGCTCATCTTTCCGACAACAAGACCCGCCGACAAACCCTCGCCCATCCAGATGCCTCCTCGCCGACTCAGTAGCCCGACGGGATCGGCCACGGCTGCAGAGGTCCACCGACGTATTCACTCCTCAAGCTCGGGAAGACTTCTGGGTAGTACGCCTGCCCGCCACCAGAGCCGGTCGCGGCGGACGGAGGCGCCGTCGGTGGCGCGGCGAACTGCTGCAGGGGCGTCACCATCGCGGCGCTCGTCGAGCTCGAATACGAGCTGTACCCGAGGGCGTAGTTGAAGTAACCCGAGCTGCTCGAGGGGTAGGGGTACGGCCCGAACGCGGTGGTGGCGTACGGGGCTTGCGACGTCGGAGCGGTGGCAAACGAGAACGGCGCGGGCGACGGTGACGGCATGGGGGCGAAGTTGGCGGGCACGGAGGTCAGGACGGGGAATGTGAGGGTTTGATTCTGCTGGTGAGTCGGCTTCGGTAGAGACGGCGACGACGCCGAGAACTCGGGCCCAGCGAGCGCAGGCGGGCCGGAGCCCGAAGGTGACGGCGCGGCCAAGGAGGACCGCGCGGACGAGCTCGTGGCGATCGACGAACCGCCGTCTTCGCAGTCTTCTTCGTCCTCGGACGAGAAGTCCAGTGCGCCCGGACCAAGGCGCTCGGCGAGGGACGCCACAAGGGCACGCAAGCGTAAGATTTCCTTGGATGCGCGAGGACAGACATCGAGCACGTCGTCAGGCTCGGCGGGCGCACTGTTCAATTTTCGGGAGTCGGT
>ERZ1463038.119-NODE-119-length-22372-cov-13.529596_pt1 | contig 22372 bp, 40 predicted proteins | sample MGYA00564479_ERZ1463038 | MGnify/ENA primary metagenome ERZ1463038 (study PRJEB39244, sample SAMEA3635134) | Helicobacter pylori | study: EMG produced TPA metagenomics assembly of PRJEB11511 data set (Assembly of a 5300-year-old Helicobacter pylori...
ACGAGATCTAACGGGTGACTGGAGTTCAGACGTGTGCTCTTCCGATCTTTCGGGTCGACGGCGACGTCGCCTTCGTTGTACGCCTCGAAGATGGCCGGGATCTCTGCCGAGGTAGAATTGTCAGAAATATCAACTAGAATGAACTCAAGAGGACGAACCTCGGGAGTGGAGGTACATCAGAGTGTTGGTGAGGCGGTCCTTCTTCGTCTTGGGGTCCCAGGGTCCGCTGTGCTTCTTGCCCTTCCTAGCCGCCAGCGCCCCGCTCGCCTCGCTGTTCTGGACGACAATGCCCCCGGAGCTAGCCTCAAAGCTTGCCTCTCCCCTCCACGCTCCGACGATCTCCTTGACGACATCGAGCAGCGGCTCGAGGCCCTGGCGGTCGACGAGGTCCTCGTCCGTGCACGACGCGTAGAACGCCTGGAGATGGTGAATGTTGTTCTGGTCCGCCTGGGGAAGCTCCTTCGAGGGCGTCGTCGCGAGGATCTCGAGAATGGTGCGCTGCGGGACGAGCGCATTGTCAGCTGGCCCGTTCCAGGTCGACGCCATCGCTGCCACTCCGTACAGTGTTTCGCTTCTCGATATCCTGAGCACTTCCGAAAAGCCCTCGACCCTCGGGGATCGGGTTGGAACGAAGCCAGCCTCCGTCTGCAGCACGTCATGAGTGAGCGGACCTCGCGCTTCTTCACCGATCTCGCGGTTAGACGCACTCGCAAAGTGGTAGAAGTCTTCGCATGGGTCGACGGTCGTGTCGAGCGCAGAGATGACGGAGCTGGCGACCGTGACGCAGGTGGAAGTGAGGCAGACCTCGCCCTGCGCGTCGGATCAGTTCGGCACCATGCGTGGTTGGCAGCCGCACGCACGTTCTTGCCCGGGATCGAGGGGAGCGGGGAGGCGGTGGTTGTTGGGCCTGGGACGGTGCTCGTCGCGGTGGCAGAGACGGTGGTCGTGGCGACCCCGCCCGACCTGTGCTCCCTCTGCAAGTGGGGCCCGATGAGCTCCTGTCGCTCTCTGCGCGACCTCGCAGCACGCTGGCACCCACCTCGTGGCCGAGCTTGACGGACTCGCCAGCGAACAGCCCGAAGCCGGTCGCGGTCAGGAGCAGGAAGAAGACGACGAGCGCCGCGAGGCCCTTCTCGAGCCCGTTCAACGCCGACGGCTCCTTGAGGGCGGTCGAGATGCGCTCAGAGAAGCTCTGCGGCTCGGTTTGTCCGCCAGACAGCAGAGGCTGCTGCTCTTCGTCATCCATGGTGATGAGGGGGGCGAGTTGAAGAGTTTGCGCAGCAACAGCGTGGGTGCGCTCGCGAGTCGCGAGCGTCGGACTCCGCGTGTAACCGGACCGATCTGGCCGAACGTGCAACGTCTTTTGCGGCAGACAAATACCGGCACCTGAGCTGCTAATAATCCTTTGTGAACCTAATTCACTTCCCGACGTCTCATTCAGAAGAGCAAGCTGGAGGCGCCGACTCCCGAAGACAGCCCCGCGGTCGGAACTGGATTGGCTTGACAGCACGACGACCCTAGATCCATGCACTTGGATTGAGCCTGTCTCCCTTTGCTTCGGCCCTGATGAACCCTGGCCGCGCCCTCATCCTCTGGACCCAGGCAGCCAGGTTGGGGTAGTCGGAGAAGCCTGCAACGTACTCGAGGATCTCGGCCGGGAACATGACCATGACTGCAATCATTTCGTAAAATCGGAGCGACGTGGAAAGAGGACAGAAGCGAAGGCGCCCGAGTCAGTGCTGGCACGGGAGTTGAGCGAGGTCGACGAACCGTCTGCGCCCGTGAAGGTGTTCCCCGCGACGAATTCCCTTCCAACGAGAGACGAATCAAGGAACTTGAAGTAGCTGGCCATCCGAGGCATGAGGAACGCCGACTTGAACGCTTCGCCAGCAGCTTTGACCGCTTCACGGCTCTCCGCGACACAAAAGTGCGACTCGTACGACATCATTCTGGCAGCACCCCGGGCATAAGCTGACTTCATTATACATTCTAGAAGGAAAACACCCACATGGCGGTGTTAGCGGGCGATACTGCCGTCCCCTATTGTGTTCGCGTGAGCTCACTCCTGGAACCGAAGTCTGGAACTTGACGCACCTCCGCCCAGTGAAGCCAGCTCAGATACTCAGAGTACACCTTAAGTCCATGAGAAGGCTTCAGGCAGAACTTTCCATCGGCGAAGCACTCCGTGAGAAACTGGACGATGCTGCCCGATTCCGCAAGGGTGAACGAACTACCGTCGGCGTCCTCGACCTTGATGAAGGGGCTCTACCAAGGGGGAATCTCAGCTCACGCTTCAGATTGGACCCCAAACTAAACTGTCCACGTACGGCTCCAAGCGGGTGCAGCGCCTTGAGCTCCGGCGGCGCCATCAGCGTCGCGGGGTCGCGGAAGAACTTTTCTAAAGCGTAGGGGACTTCCATCTGCGGCACAGGGTGGTGAGTGTAGCGGAGAATTCAAGATAAAGAAAGGATTTACCTCCTCCAGAAGCCACAGGATGCGCTGAGCGCGTGAGCTGGACAGCCTGCACGACTGAAGTCAGCACCTCGCATCGATCGGGGTCTGGTGGGCGTACATACCAGTAGAGGGTGACTTTCGCCGTTGACATGTTGTGTAGGAGAGAGAAAGAGACGGATAATCAATTGAGTGATGGTGACAACCCGAAATGAGAGCCGGGACACGCGCCCTTGTCGTCAGCGTCCTCGCATCAGCTGCCTCATATGCCGAGCACTCAGGGAAATGACCGCCTACCGCCGCACTTCCGTAGTTCATGCAAGCCAAAATTATACTAGTATGAACAGCACATAGATATGAGACGATACTACAGGCGAAGTGCATGTGATGATACGGCTGAGAGACGCCGCGACATCCGCTTGGCCGTCGACTCGCCAGCAGCATCGGCATCGGTGGTTTCCGTCGACCACCGGTGCCCTGACACCGCAGACCCGCGTTTCCCTGCCCCAAGAGAGCCTCGGCGGTCTTCGCCAGCCGGGATGGGTGGGAATAAGGATTCGCGGCGGGCCTCTCCCGGTCGCTCGAATCCAGGTGGGATCTGGAACGAGATCCGTTGCGCCGCCTCGCGGTGCGTGGGTACGGGGAACTGAGTAAGCTCGGGACCTTTGAGCTCAGCGGTGTCGAGACCCCAGTCCGGGTCGACCTCTTCGGCCAGGCCGATGTCCTTGAGGAAGAGGGATGCGAGAAGCCCGACGGCTGACAGCCCGCTGTGGATGCAAACCAGCATCAGCTCCATGCAAGTTTCCTAGATGGTTCTCTGAATCACTCACGTCATGACAATCCAGAGCACCGATAGCGCATGCGCATACGCGCCCTTCACTTGCGACTGGATGGGCTCCGCTCTGTCGCACGGCATCAGCGAGAGCCTTTCGCTGGCGAGGTGACGACAGAACTCACAATCCCGGGATCGAAGGGATCGCAGCGTAAACAATGCCATTGGTGCGGCCGATTTGAGCTATGAAGCTCGCGGGAAGCCTCCTCTTCAGCTGGTCTTGGAGCACCGTGATGCCGACCGCGACGCCCCAAGTGTTCCCAAACAGGCGAGTGAAGGCCTGCATAGAAGTCCTCGTCAGTTATATATCATCCCTATTGACACTGTGGGACGCACATGAAAGACCATTGCGTGAGGCTGTTTGTCCAGGTCGAGGGGCGCCTGCCAGTCGAGCAAAGTCAGCACACGCATCAGAAGGGAGAGGGCCAGATGGGCGCACCAGGATCGGAAACAGAGGTGCACAGAAAAGTATTCCAGCTCCACATCCAAAGAGTACGGGACTGTTGGCAGGTCAGTGGCGGTGCGAGGTCCTCGCGTCGAAAACGAACTCACAAGCCGACCCACGCGCCCGTTGGCGAGTCGGCGTGGATCGTGGTCATCAGTCCAAGCCCCAGGGTGGTCAAGACCCATCCAGCAACATTGAGCCACTTGTACTTGGCCGTGACTGTGTTGCAGGTGGTCAGCTCGAGCTCCAGCGCTCAGCATAAAGCGTCGCGCGCGCGCGGCTCACCAGTCACCACGATGCCTGCGATCATTCCGAACGGCGCGATGGTGAAAGAGAGAGAAAAGAGGTCAACTCCGCCCCGAATTGGCGATGCTCCTCTGCAGGCTTGGTAGTAGGCTGGGTGAGGGAGGTCAGCTTTCGCGGCCGCAATCGACGAGCAGTCACACCTACTCGGCAGATAGTAGACTGTGTGACCAGCGTCAGCAGGGCAGAAATCCCCGTGAGAAAGCAGGGGAGCCCACCGACTGTCAAGACGACCATTCCATGGACGAAATTGGTGAGGTAGCCGATCAACGACAGAGGGTGCCGGAGGATGTCGAAAGGAATGGTCGGGCGCGACACGAACTCCTTCTCGACGTAGATGTACAACCCAAGGCCACACATTCCCAGCGTGAGCAGAACTATAACGCGCCAAGAGCTCCAAAGATCTGCACCCGGACAGAGTCAGCGCTCCAAGTCGATTGCACGAGGACGAAGCTGCTCACAGGTGTCGCCGGCCCAGCTCATCGCGATGATCGCAGACGTCGTGGAGGCAACAAAGATGATGTTTCTGCCAATGAAGAAGGTCATTCGATGAGAGAGAGAGACCAGTGCCTGATCCGACGTACGCCCAGTCCATCTGCGCCAGCTTTTCCTGGAAGGTCGTCGTGGGCGTCTTGACCTTGAGGAAAACCGCGACGAGTACAAACGCGACGACCAGGATTGGCAGGTTCACTGTGTACGAGTAGGTTTGAGCGAGAGAAGACAGGTGCTGGGAATGCTCGTACGGTAGAAGAAGTAACGCCACTGCCCGCGTTGAGCCAGCGCGCCACCGATAGGTGACCCCACGCCGGCGCTCAAAGACCAAGTCGCTCCCTGAGAACAGATTGAGCCATGCGTGTAGGTTCGGAGACTGCGAACTCACGATTATGCCGAAAAAGGCGCCTCGCTCCGCCAATGGAACCAGGTCAACGATCAGGATCTCGGTCTGCGATGCCTGCGGTCAGCGTGCGTCGTTAAGTGCTGTCTTGGGGGCGCACCATAACTATGACGCTTCCACCCCCAATCCCTTGGACGGCTCGTCCAGCTATCAGCGCTGACATGGTTGGCGCGCTTCCGCAAATCGCGCTCCCGATGAAGAACATGCCGAGAGCAAACAGAAGAGTGGCTCGCCTCCCAAAGATGGATGCCATCTGATGATGTGGTTGTGTTAATTCGACGGCTCGGACTGCTGGAAAGCTCCTTGCGCACGCTGCCCGCCACCGGGATGACCGCCGTCGAGGTGAGGACGAACCTGCAAAGCGTCGGCATCAGTGAGCGCGCGAGAAACGAGCCAGGCGACTCACGCAGAGCCAATCCACGAGTACTCTGTGCTGTTGAGGTCGGCCGCAATGGTGGGCAGGATCGTTCCCAGACCGGTCATATCAATAGCGGATATGCTACGCAGAGAGGTCAGCTTTGAGGCGTTGCGGCCCCACCACTCCCAACCTACATGCTCGAGACACAGAGCGCAACGACGATCATGTAGAAGCCAGCCCCTCGGCGCTGGGCAGTGGCCTGCTCACCCGCCAATTCCTCGCCCCCACGCGCGCCCTTCTCTTCCCAGGACGACTGCTCGAGGCTGTCCGACGGTGGTGCATCGCGAGGTGCCCGTCGCTCGGCGTCGACGGGACCAGAAGCCAGTTCAAGCTCTGATCGGGTGTCGCCAAAGTGCAAGGCCTCCATACGCTCCTGGTACTCGGCGTCGGGCAGCGAGTCGGCAACTGACTCGGAGGCGATTGACGGCGCAAAGGGATGCGAGTGGAGCGCCGACGAGCTCCGGCTCTCAGTGGCTGGTGAGTCCGGCTCCATGTGGACCTGCTCAGAGTCGATGGCGACCGGTGGGCTTCGATTCGAACGGCACGAGGTGGGAATGTGGTGGAGGGACAGCGCTTAACTGCGTCCGAGTCCGAGGCCTTGGGCGACGGCTCTCTGGTGCGGCCCGAATGTCCATGACCTGCCTGTGACGTCCCGACCCGAAAGCCAGGTACCTGCCGAGCATTTTTGATCGTGTGCGAAGGCGAGCGTCGTTCGTGCGCGGGGACGTGCAGAACTGACACCTTCTCTTTGCGGCCCCGGGCCCTTCGGTTCCTTCCTCCGGCTCAAGTGCAGATCTTCTTCCTCGGTCAGTAAGTTTTAGTCTCCAGGTACGAGGGGATCTCTTATAATGGGTGCTGCGCGATCTGATCCAGGTCGCCGTCTGTCGTAGCCGCGACGCGATGAGGAGGTCTCGCCGGCCCGCCGTTGTCTCGAGTAGCCAGGCGCCCATCCCTGCTATCTTCCTCGCGTGGAATCCAGTAGGCTGGAAAGGCACACCATGTTTTACAGTGGATCGTCCGCCCGGGTGCGATGATCTCAGCGAGGGTCGCGGCCAGTCGCGGCCGAGCGTCGGACACCACCTTTCTCGGGCGAACTCCCCCACGTCCTTTTCGCCACCGTCTTCCTCTTCTTCAACCTCACATTTTTCACGGAATACCTGCGCCATGGTCCAACCCATCTCCCTCCACGCAACACTCTTCCCCCCTTACTCCAGCACCCGAGCCGAGCACGGCCTCGCGCTTTCTTCCACCGCCAGCAGCGAGGTCGACTACGACTCGCAGTCCGAGGATGGCACTTGCAACCTGTCCAACTTCTCGCCACCACCATCACCCACTCGAATGACTCGCGCCACGAAGCTCGTCGAGAACAAGGAGCGCGACCGCCGCGGAGTCGCGACGTTCCACCTCAAGTCGTGGGAGGAGCAGACTTGGTTCGAGCGCGCGCTGCACATGGGAGTCGCCGACAGTGCAGTATATGAGCGCAAGCCGCACGTCAACCGTCGGTCGATGCCAATCCACAGCCCGTGGGCCGAGAACTGGTGGATCTTGCCGCGCTCGCTGCTGGCGCCCGCGATCCACCAGACGTCGCTCTGGATTTTCCCAAGTAAGTCTTACCTGTTTTTGTTTCAGAGCGCGGTGCGAAGTGGATTGGTGCGTTGTGGAGAGGAGCAGCAAACTGACCGGTGCCGGTCTGCAGATTACAAGTGGCACGTCGTCTTGTCGTATCTCGTATACTTGTTCTCGTTCTTTTGGTTCATGACAATGACCGTAAGTCTCCTGCCACCACCCTTTCGTCACCCCGGTCACGGTCACGCCGACTCCCGTGACGACTTGCATGTCGCCACTTCACCCGCTGACATTCACCACTTCCGCAGGTCCAGCGCCTCAACCACTTCGCACTCCACTACGGTACATTCGATGAGAAGAACCAAGGTCGCGATCGTCCCGTAGACCGCAACGTCTATGACCTTTTTGTAAGTCGGACACCTCAAGTCCTCGGACTCTGCCAATGCGCTTCCTGACACTAACACACACGCGCGTACAGTGGCTCAACGTCGCCTTCCTGACTGGACGCACCGTCGTCGACTTCGTGATGCACTGGGACCAGGACGAGGTACCTATCGAGAGCTTCACATGGACCTTCCCCATCCGCCTCTTCCTCTACCTCGTCGTGCTCGACTACCTTTTCTACGTGTGGCACCGGTCTACCCACGACTGTGAGTCTTCTCGTCTCCCACTTTCTTCGATCTAGTACTGACGCCGAGGTACTTGTAGTCGAGATGTTCTGGAACCTGCATGCGAGCCACCACGGCACACGCCGACCTAGCCCCCTCCTCTCCATCGACGACATCAGTGCCGTCTGCGGCATCGTGGAGTTCCTGATCATCCCCTTCGCTCTCGCCGCCATCGTCCCGATGAGTTTCCAAGAGCTCTATGTCACGATTGCGTACACGTGAGGAGCACGCTTCGCGGGCCAGACGGACCGTCGCTGACTCACTTCACAATCTCGTAGCGCGTACACCGAAGCCGCAGGACACTCCGGAATCCGTGCTGTGTTTGCAGCGCCGGTAACGGGACCGATACTATCGCCCTTTGGTCTCGAAATTACCGTCGAGGACCACGACGTCAGTCGTCCTGTCGATGCGCCACTGTCGAGTCTTTGCTGACACACGCCATCACTTGCACAGCTTCACCATCGCTACGGGAAGGCCGGAAAGAATTTTGGCAAGCAGACCATGATCTTCGACTGGCTGTTTGGCACTCGCATGCCCCGCGAGGAGACGTGAGTTGCAGCACCATGAGTGTCGCCTTCGTTGCCCCCTGACCTGTTTATCACGCAGACCCGATAAGCTCTTCCCAAATGGCATTATTGCAGGTTAGCCTGCCTGGATTTCCGGCTACGCTGTCCATGTTGTACCTCGTCATGCATACCCTTCTGTGCCCTATTGTTGATACCAACCCAATGTGACTTATTTATTCACTTCATTCGTGGCCAACGTCTTGTCGTTGCCTCAGCTCGACGTCCAGGGGCCCCAGCGGCATCCACTGCCTGAGGCCAACAGGCAGCGTGACCGGAGGCTAAACAGCGACACCAGAGATTCGGTCCCGCGAGCGAGCCATAGTCGGCAGGGTGCCGGTGATGCCGCACCTCGACCCCCAGAGACATGGTGGCCCGATCCGGCGCCACTTGACCGTCTCTCGCCTCGCCGCGTGTCCCGCTTCTCAGGATTCCGGTCGATCTTCGGGAGAATAGCTTTCTAACCTCCTAGCGGTAGGCCAAGGTGCTCGGAGAGCATACACAGAGCCCGGACTGGGTGGCGTCGCTTTCGGCGTGCCCGTCAGAGAGCGCCACCTCGCAGCTCTTCCTCCTCCCTCATCTACCAGGCCACTCTGACCGCATGTCGATACTGAAAGCGCTGGATGCCCCGCAACCTGCCGCAGCGATCCCAAACCCTCACCAGGACGAGCTCGAGCGAGCGCGAGCGCAGGTGAAGCAGGAACTGGCGTCCGATGACGGCTACAAATCCATGGGGGAAAGTCGAGGCGTCCAATTCTCCAAGAAGTACGACCCCAAGGTGCGTCCGTTTGATGCCAGGCGATCCAGTTCTACGCCGCTGCGAGGAGGGGCAAGGGAGGACGGGCTGTCCAGTGTGGTACCTTCGTCCGCGAGAGCTGACATCGGAATACGTATATAGAGTTCCGAAGGGCTGGCGATAGTGAAAGGCTCTTGCGTTGTGAAAGGCGTCACTACGGACGCCTTCGCGCCTTGCACTCAGCTCGTCGGGTTCCGACGTCGCTGGGACCCTCAGTACCTCGACGGGCGCATTCTTCAGCGGTTATCAACACACACCTACACCTTCCACGCTTCCGCCAAGGGATTCGCCGGGATTGTTGACCCAAGGGATTTCACGGGCAGTGCGCCCAAGTCAGACGACCCCCGACGTCCACCAGCTGACTTCGTGGCACTCAGTTGCCGAAGTACAAGGCTCGGGAATGCGAAACCAAGAAATTCTTATTGTCCAGACATCAACGGATACGGGTGCTCCTCTTCAGAGGGGTACGGTCCGTGGCGGCATCGTATTTTCGGGCTGGCACTTCCTGTGCGCTGAGCCGGCTATAGTCCGAAGAATGCCCACGCTGACTTCCATTATTCAGACCTCAGGGAGACGATGTCAAGATTACCCACGTGCTCAAGATTGCGCTGAACGGGAACATACCGGCCTCGATCGTTCGGGCACTTTCAAGTTCGCTCCCTCAAGTCGTCGGTGCCGCCCGCGACGTCTTCTACAAGGGTAAGAACTACCTCTTGATCACGCGAAGAATCAACACTGACATCCTCATCAAGTTGGGCATCCACCTTATGCTCAGTTCGACAATGGTCAAAGCGACACGACGGCCGTTTTCCAGGCAGAGGGAATCTCGGCCGAGGACGACCTCGAGTTCTACTTTACTTTCACCACAACCGCTGGAGGATCTTTCGAGATCGTATACGACCACAAGCACATGTACAAGAGCGGAATCATCCTCCTGATCGAGGGAGTCGGAGCAGACGTCGCGGACGACGGCGCCGGGCAACTCTCCGTTGCCTGCACGCGCGATCTCGAGACTGTGACTATCCGGATTAGGCCCAGAATCTATTGAAGCGATAATGCATGCATTTATTGGGCTGCCTTGTATGAAAGTGGGCCCGTCGCCTTTCTCGTGCTCAAAGTACTCAACGTAGAACGCGACGCAAGGACGCGCCCGACCCACTGGTCAGTCACTGATATATCCAAGTAAAAGTATTACATGCAACTCGATGCGGAATGGTAGGTCCAGGACGCTATGTACTCCTGCTTGCCATTGCAAGTCGAGGCCGAGACAGCGCGTCAAGCGCATCAAGGGAACTCTGTTTCATCGAGTCCGGGACTTTGAACCTTCATAGCAGGATAAACGTCGGCTTTCACCCACGAGGGCTCAGCTTCCCAAGATCGGCTGTTCGAGCAAGTCCATCGCAGTTCCGCCGCCGACACCGGCCGGTGCACCGTCGCCGCGACTCGCAAGGATGTGCGCGTCAGGTTGTCGGGTACCTGGGAAGGACCTGGGGCCGACAGAACGGCCTCGGGTCGCGCTGTCTCTCCGCAAGAAGCAAATCTTCTGACTGAAGATCCTGGCTGTAAATGATCGGCACCCGTGGTCGCCACCATTCGAGCAGCGAGACCGTGTCTCCACCGAAAGGTGCCTCGGAGCAAGGACGCCACTGCTTTCATCCAACCTCCCTCTTTGGGTTTTTCCAACCCGTTCCCGACTTCCCTGGCCTCTTACCCTTCCACTCAGCATTTTACGTGGCTCATGTCGTACGCGCTTCCGACCGTCCCAGCAGGCGCGAACCCCTGGAGCGTCTACCGCGATGCGCTCGAGTCCGGGTTCTACAACTCGCCGTCCAGCGGATTTAAAGTACGCACGTATGTGCTATGGGGTGTGCTGGGATAGTAAGTCACCGATGGAGGAATCGAGTGGCAGCTGACTCTTTCCTGCGCGCTGACCAGCTCTGCTGTCTGCGCGGTCGTCTACACCGCTCTTCTCGCGCTGGATCACCGGCGCAAGGGACGCAAGTGGTGGCTGTGGAAGACCGTGAAGCGTCCCTCAGGGAGTTATATCGCGATCAAGTGAGCTTGATCTGGGGTCAAAAGAGGTCTTGGAGCTGACTGAGTCTCTCGCCGCCCGCCAGCCAGCACGCCGTCTGCTCGTTTGGGTCCATCATCTCCGCCTGTGTCCTGTTCGGCTTCGTTTACTCTGTATATGATCTCTTCGTGAATCGGCCATCGCCGAACCTCTCGCTCCTCTTCCGAATCTGGGTCTGGTGCGTGACGAGTCCCGGCAAGTCACACGCGGTCACTGACGTTTGACGGCCAAATTGCAGGGTTCCCGTCTGGTTTCAGGGTTACCTGATCAGCTCGGCGTCTCTTCAAGCATTCATCATCACCTCGGAAGGAGTCGGAGAGGGAGGGCACTCGATCTCTGCCCCTGTCGCCAACACCGTTTTCCTTGGAGTCGGCGGAGCGATCGTCGCTGAGCTCGTCGTGCGTCCACCTGCAAGTATTGCCATGCAGATTCCCTAACATAGAGCCTTGAACAGGTTGTCTGCACACTCTGTACCGTCAAGTGGCGGAGCTTCTTCCACTCTTACGAGGCGCTCGACGCTTTCATGCGTGTCGCAGAGTCCCAGTGGACTGGGTCATACAACATCGACGACATCACCAAAGTCGGTCCGCTCTATAACGCTCTTGCAGCACGTTATGCCCCATTCGTGATGTGCGTACTTCCTCTGTCGCGGGGTGACACATTGGACTCACGCAGCCACGCCACAGCACTCAACGGGCAGTAACGTGGTCGTATGTCATGGCACCTGCGTCTCTGGTCCTCCTCAACCTTGGCGCGATCCGCCTTATCTTTACCCTCCGCCGACAAATCCAGTACAGCCTCCGTCGCCAGAACGCGCCGACGTCCGAGTCCGCTTCGCAGCCGTTCGCATCGACTGGGAAGCTCTCCATCGGAGGTCTCAGCTCCCCTCCTCTCAGTCCCAACTCCCAGTACCCTCCTTCTTCCCCCTCGAACAAGTCTTACTTCGACGGGTCCGAATCCAAGAACAGCCACACCACGGAGCACTCCGGGTTCTCATATGCACCGACCGGGTCCGGCAAGACGCACATCATCAAGCCGGACGGATACGTCCCGAGAAAGTCAACAAACCAGTTGGACCGAGAGAAGGTGCTCATATCGCTCCGGCGTGCTGAGTCGGAGCTTGTCATTGTGCGTCTCACACTTCGCAGGCTTGCTTCGCGTCGCCCACCCTGACTTTTCTTTCTCAGGTGTGCGCGGCGACCATCTTCCTCTGCCTCTCATTCACGGCAATCAGTATTTGGACGGCGATCGCGGCTCTCAGTATCGTCATCAAGTGGGGACCGTGCGTCCATAGCTCTCCTCGCGCCGCTCGTTGCACGCTGACCCGCCACTGCTTTTGCAGGCTCGAGACGACCGTCTTTTTCGTCCCGTGGGCATGGAGCGTCATCGTTGCGATCGCTCTCACCCTCCTTTGCCGGCACGTCGTGCTGTCCATCTTCCGCCGCCCCCCGGCGGCCGCCGTCGCCACCCCCTCGCCCGCCGTGTCCCCCAAGGCAACAAAACCGACTCGCGTCTTCGAGTCCTCGTTCCAGCCGAACTTGATCCTCCAGATGCCAAAGGCGTACGCTCCCGCGGTACCGATCACCTCGACGCTCACGCTCAACCAAGGACTGGCGGACGACAACTACTGGCGGGGCCAGCAGAAGCAGTGGAGTGGGAACATTATGGAGGAACGTTGAGAATGGTTCTGGATGTACAACGTAATTTACGAGTGGTGTCTAAGGTGACGCCTGCTCGAGCCCGAACTCCTTCCAGCGGAGCCACTCCGTCCCGAGAGCCTCTCGAACCAGCGCGAGCTTCTCCTCCACGCGAGCCCGATCTGCGCCCGACGCTTCTAGGTAGAACTTGATCTTTATGGTAGGAATCAGTAGCAGCGGAGGGCAGGTGCGAAGATGGGGGATGCAGACTTACCTTTGGCTCCGTGCCGCTGGTCCGCACAGTCCCGGTGACGTGCACGCCATCCCCTTTGCTCACGTCCCCGAGCGCGAACGAGAGCATATGGCTCTTGGAGTCGATCGGGAGCGACGGCTTGAACGAGGGTGGGTTCGTCGAATCGTAGCCGACGGTGAGGTCGCGAATGTACGTTAAGGGGAAGCCGCCGAGTGTGGAGGGGAATTTGAGGGGCAGAGGAACAGACTTGTCTAGTGCTGGTGGCTGTGACAAAGCGTGAGCGGAAGGTGAGCTGAGAGAAAGCGTGGGCGACGAACGACGACGCCTCCGAAACGCAGCGTGGAGAAGATCCTGTCCGTTTTGGCCGAGTCGCGGCAGATGAAGTACGAGTTGGAAGTCTTGAAGTAGCCATAGGTGTCGTAGAGCGAATCGAGGTGCTGCGAGACCGTCTTGCCGGACTTGACCAGCGCTGTCGCCATCTCGCAAAAGGTCGCGAGCGCGGTGACCTGTCCCGGACGAGTGGGGCGTCAGGCCAGAGATTGAGGATCACTGAAAGATGTACCCACGCCGTCCTTGTCACGAATCGAGGTTCCGATCATGTATCCAATCGCCTCCTCATACGCGAACGACGATGTGAAGCCCTCCTTCTCGAGCTCCAGCGCCTCGTTTCCAAGAAACCTGCGAGTTCAAGAGCGGTCAGCGGAGCGTCCTTTCCGGAAGGGAAATCGATCACTTGAAACCGGTGAGGGTCTCGCGGAAGACGAAGCCCTCCTTGGCGGCCATCGCCTTGAGCATCTTGGACGAGACGGTCGACGCGCAGAAGGCGAGCTTGTCTGCAAATGCCATAGAATCAGTAGAACTTCTTAGCGAGGTGTTAGGTACTAGATGCTTACCGACTGGCTTGCCCGAGTCGCGGTATTGTGAGAAGACCCACGATCCGAGGAGCGCGCCCAGGTTGTCGCCTGTGAAGACGTTCCATTTGCCGCTGCGAGACGAATTCAGTAATCGCCAGGTCATTGGTATATCTCAAATCGGCCCACTGAGTCTTTTCGGCCGCACAGAAGCGATCTTTTGAGAGTTATCCACGAGCGCGTCAGCATGCGGATGCGAGGACCCAGCGAGTCGGGCGCACCTGCATCTGGATCGTTTGCGAGCACGATCGTTGAGCCGACGCGATCAGCGTGTGCCATCGCCAAGTCCTGCAAGCTCTCTTGATCAGCCCTCTACCCTTAACTATAAGCCGGCACAACGCACCAAAGCTCCCGCTTCCTCGGGGTTGGGAAACTTGACAGTCGGGAACGACGGGTCCGGCTGTGCCTGTTCCTCAACGATGCTCAATTTCTCCTTTTCGAATCCGAATGCCGCGAACGCAGCCTGCGCAAACGGCAGCCCGACGCCGTGCATCGCGGTGTAGGTAAACACGAGTGGCGACGCCGCGTTGTCGGCGCGGTGGTTGCACAGCGTCGCCGCCATCGCAAGGTAGGCCTTCTTCATGTCCTCTGTACCAGTCCATGGAGACGTGGGAGCGGGAGGGGACCAGGCGGAGGGAGCGACTTCGAGCGAGCGGAGGATCGAGGCTGCGATGCCGGCGTCGTGGGGCGGGATGATTTGGACGTGGTTTGACCAGCTACGGGGTCGAGGGGTCAGCATGCATCATAAGTGAAATAGTTGAGGAGCACACTAGACTTTGTAGCCGTTGTCTGGGGCTGGGTTGTGCGAAGCGGTGATCATGAGGCCGAGGCAGCATCCGAGCTGCGACGCCGCGAAGGGCTGACATGCGCCAAAGATTAGCTGCCCTCCTCTTCAAATAGCAGACCACATCCCGTACGACCATAGGTGTGTGTACGAGGCCATCAAAGAGGTAGACCTTCATCCCCTGTGCGCGGAACGCTCCAGCCGCCAGCTCTGCGAACCGGCTCGAGCGCCAGCGATGGTCGTGGCCGACGACGACGCCCATCTCCATCGCTCCGGGAATCACCTCGCACGCATACGTCGCGAGGCCCTGGGTGGCCTGGAGGATGACGAGCGAGTTCATGAACGCGGTCCCCGCCTGCATCCGCGCTCTGAGCCCCGCCGTGCCGAACGCGATCCGGGAGCTGAACCGCGTCGACAGCTCGTCGTACGACTTGGCCTCGTGCAGAGCGAGGATCTCGGAGCGGGTTTCGGGGTCTTGGCTGGGGAGAGGCGGTCGGGTGAGCAAGTGGGGGGTGGGGGCGACGTGCGCTGAGGCGACGACCGCTGGCTCACTCGAGTCTGAACCATTCGGCAACGGCAGCGTCCATCTCGGCGACAAGGGCGGCCCGCATCCTGTCTCTGCAAGTGGTGGTCTGTGGCTAGTCGACGCCGTGCTCGGCTGCCGCTTCTCACGGGCTCGGCGGGCCCGATTTGGCAACTTGCGAACTCGGGGTGGGAGAGAAGTGTTTCTTGCGCAGGACGCAACACGACCTGCACACCGACCCATTCCTCAGCCTGTACCGGCTCGTGCTCGTCACTCTCAGCCACCAGTACCCGGCCAGCGAGCGGGATTTCCCGGGTCATCGTTCCCCACAAAACAACGCCGTCTTCGACTGCCGGCGTCTGATCCATGAGCTCGAGCACGCCTCGACCCCTCGCGCCAGCGCCCGCGTCTGGGTCGTACTCACAGCCGTCGTCGACCGGCATGAACCTCGACCCGATCGCGGCCGCGCAGACGCTGCTCAACTCGTCCGCGCTCGCCGCCCAGCAGCAGGCCTCACAAGCGCAGACCCACGCGCTCTCGCACGCCCAGGCCCAGTCACAGTCGTCACCATCACCGACGGCGTCGACGTCCGCGGCGACGGTGAAGAGCAAGAAGCCGCGACGGTCCAAGGTCGCCGAGGCGTGCCGCTTCTGCCGCAGGAGTCACATGTCGTGCGACGCAGGCAGGCCGTGCGGCAGGTGCGTCAAGCGCGACATTGCACACCTGTGCCGTGAGGAGCCGACGACGACCGCTGGACCTGGCACGCCCACCTTGGGCGCGAAGGCCGCGCTGCCCTCGACGAGCTCGACGCCGGTGCCGAGCGGCAGTGGGACCGGCAACGGCTTCGGCCACGGCGGCGCAGGCGCAGGCGTCGACCCGCCGAGCCCGGTCATGAGCACGTCGGAGATGGGCAGGACACCACCACCGCCGCCGTCGTCGATCGGGCTCACCTCGCCTGGGCTCACCGGCCTCAGCAATCCCGGCCTCTCGCAGCCGAACCTGTCCTTTGCGCCCGCGTACAACGCCCAGCTCCCGATGCTGACCAACAACTTCAACCTCGCGATGGTGCGTCCTCGCCACTTGTTCGAAAAGTCGAGTGCATGCTGAGCTTGAACCCCGCCCGCAGCTGGACCTCGCGAGCGGGACTGACGGGATGGGCTCATCACTCGGCCTGGACATGTCGATGGACGGCCAAGGGAACGAGGGCGAGTTCCACGGGCTCGGGCTCAGGTGCGCGGCCGCTGCTCGACCCCCATCGCCCGCCACCGCTAACCGGCCACACCCTGCAGCGAGTTCCTGCAATCGCTGCACGACACCCCCTTCCTCACCGACTCCGTCACTGCACAACTACAACCGCTCATGAACGGCGACGGCATGTCGGGCATGATGGACGGCGGCGCGCGTGATGGGCAGGACGGTGGCGCATCCCTCAGTCGGCGAGAAACCAAGTCGAACGGACCGTCTGTTCCAGGCTCGCCGATCAACAAGTGCGCCGCTTCCAGGTAAAAAAATGAGCGCCTGCTCACCCTCGATGCGCGCAGAACGGAGCGCTTCCTGCTCACGGCCGCGGACCAGAAGGACGGCTCGCGGTCCGACCGACTCGCGAGGGTCATTCACGCAAAGTTCGAGGCTGGCCTGCTCAGGCCGTACAACCACGTCGCGGGGTACACGCGGCTCATGCGATGGATGGCGGACAAGTGAGTCAAATGGCCTCTCCCTGCGCGGCGCAGGCGCTAACGCGGCGCTCGCACCAGCATGTCGCAGAGCTCGAGACAGCGGACGCTGCACACGCTCTCAGAGTTCCGGCCTGCGTTCAGGGTGAGCTCTTGGCGTTTTTGAAGGGAATTCGAGAAGTCGGCGCTGATGCGCCATGGCAGGCGATCGCGAGCGGCTTGACGGACCTCGACCTCGTCTTCATCGAGGAGGCGTTTGAGCGCTTGCTCCTTGACTATGATCGTGCGCCCTTGAAACTTCCAGCACTCAAAGTGTCCACTTCCCTAACCAGTCATTCAACAGGCGTATTCAGCTCGATGGGCATCCCGTCGTGCCTCTGGCGCAGGACTGGCGAGATCTACAAGGGCAACAAGGAGTTTGCCGCGCTCGGTAGGCTTCCTCTTCAGGTACTACCGGCACCTGGGCTGACTTTTGTGATCAACCAGTCGGCGTCCCGATCGAGCACCTCCAAGGCGGCAAGCTGGCGATCTACGAGCTCATGGCAGAGGAGAGCGCGGTCAACTACTGGGAGGTGCGTCCGCCCCCCCCTTCGCGCGCCCCTCCGACTCGGTGCTGACCTCCCTCGGTCCAGAAATATGGCAACATTGCGTTCGACTCGGGCCAAAAGGCCGTCTTGACGTCGTGCGTGCTCGTGAACCAGTCGGTCCTGTCGCGCAAGCGCAAAAAGGTCGGCGGCGACAAGGCCAAGCACCGCGAGGAGGCGATGATCAACGTGCGTTTCATACCTGTCTTGCTGAAGACGTGCCCAGCTGACGAGGGGTTCTGTGCAGTGCTGCTTCTCGTTCACGATCCGGAGGGACAGCTACGCGATCCCGTCGATGATCGTCGGCAACTTTCTCCGCTTCTAGGTGCACTGTGGAGGGGTCTGCGGCGGCTGTACGAACTACTTGTGAAGCGTCTTTTGTTCGTGAATGAATGTTTCGTTGGACAAACACGCGCAACAGCGCGGGAGTGCGGTTATTCGGCGCGCTGCTCCCGAAAGTTCTCGAGGGAGGCACGACAGTGGCGTCTTGCGCGGACGGGAATCACGTGTGTCACGATGCGTCTAATACAACATGCAAGGCAACACGAACGCCCGGCGAGGAACTAAACAGATGTCCCAGGAGAATCGAGAAGGGGGGGTGGGGGTCGTCAAAATGGAGGTGCGCGAGCGCGGATCAGCAGCCGCTGTCCACGCCGCCTAGTGTATCGTCCGTGTGTGTGTGAAAATGTGGGAGCGGAGATGGGTCTCCCGTCTAGTCGTCAAGGCCCAAGCCCGTGAATCCGAACGCTGGTCCGCCGCGAGGCATCCCCGCATGCGGCGCTCTGCCGCGCCGCCTCCGCGCGACGCCTTCGCTCTCGCTGTCGCTCGAGTCGATCGGGCCGCCGAGGATCTCTTGCTCGTCGTCGTCCTCGCACGCCGGGCTGGTCGGGAGGTCTTCGCCGGCGAGGAAGGGGCCCTCGACGCCGACGCTGCCCGCGCGAGCGCGGTACATGGACGAGTTGGACGAGGTGGACGACTCGGACCCGGAGCGGGGCCGCGGGCCGAGTCCGAGGTTCGTTGGCAGCGGTTTCGGGGCCGGCGCGGAGGGCGATTGCGAGGGGGAGCGCGACGAATCGTACGAGATCGTGGGGGAGTTTTGCGACGACGACGACGACGACGAGCTGCTCGACGAGCTGGACGAGCTGGCCGACGACGAGGGCGACGAGGGCAGAATGACGGCCGCTGCGACGCTGTCGAGTGGGCCACCGGTGCCAGCCGAGGGCGCGAGAGCGGCCAGTTTTGCGGCGCGAGCGGCGGCTTTCATCGACCCCGTCTGCAGCGGGGGAGCGTGCTGCACGACGGCGTCGTGCGCGGGAACGCCGACCAGTGTTGACGGCTCCGGGTCCTTGAACCTGATCCTGTGTCGATGTGCGGGGAAGGGGAATGATCAGCGTCGTGGCCCCTCATCTGGGCAGCAAAGGCGCCAGCTTCTCCGCACCAGCCTGACGTCAGGAACGCGCTCGACGATCCGGACGACGAGGACAGCGGAGGCGCACAGGGGCCGGGAAGGGACGTACGTGCTGGCGTAGCCGAGTGGGCGCAGGAGGAACATGTGGTACGACCACCCGAGGACGTCGATCAACGCCAGGATCGCGACCGGCACGAGCACCAGCGCGGCGAGGATGCGGAAGAGGGACGGCAGGAGCGAGATGTGGTACGGCAGCACCGGGAACACGAACGACGTCGGCCGGCTCGTCTCGGTCCAGGTGAACAGGTCTGCCATCCTGCTCGGCGACGGGGCGGCCTCTGGGCGGGGCTCCAAGTACGAGTTCGCCTGCTCGATTGTTGTGGGTCGCTCACCGAACGAGTTTGCACGCGCGGTCGGGGTGGCGGACTGGGCGGGCGTGAACGAGGTTGTACCGAGGTAGGGGAGAAGAGAGAAGGGAAAGCCGAGGCAGACAGGAGGAACAAGGGCGCCAACTCGCGCCGAGCTGAATGCAGCTCGCGAGTCCGCAGTCGCGTTCTCATCAGCAACCAACTTTAAAAATGCCACTGAGCATGTGCTGTCGGAATTCGGGACGATCTCTGGTTGTTCGAACGTTCGTGCAAGAATCCACGACGGCAGGAACAATGGAAAGCCGAGTACCAGGAGAGCGTCTACCGCAGAACCACCTCAGGGAACTCGACGGACGTGCTCAGCGACGCCACTCCGCGGCACCTCCTCCAACGGCTCGGTCCCGCTCGTTATCGCTCATCTGCTGCACATCCCCGGTCGCCAACCGACCTCATGCATCACATACTGGCTTTCAGCTGCCTGCACCAACCTTCGTACCACGCTCCGCCAGGTATCGCGCCCCAGGCTCCAGTCAGCCAGATGGGGTCGGCACGCTCACGCACCATAGCTAGGTGGCCCATGGGGGAGAAGCTGGCCAACCTGTGGGGCAGACAACGGGAGGAACCGCTTTCTTGGGAACTCGAGCGGGAGCGTTGGGCGACCGCAGATCATGGATTCAGAGCCTCCCTTGGCGAAGCGCTTCTGCACGCGACCGGACCTTTAGGCAGGCCGAGTCTGCGTCCGTTGCACCCAAATATCTGGGCTGCACAACCTGTGCGGGACGCGGGGGAGGGTCTGCGTGACCCGGTGGCAAGTCTCGACGCCTGCGGCGCGCGCTGCGACGTCGTCCACCCCGGTCCAGCTCTGCAAACCCCGACCACCTTCCAGGTCTTTCTAGACCCGCTGAAATTTCGCTAATGTCAGGAAAGTAGACCGGCCTGCAGGCTGGTGCGCGGCCGTTGGCCTCGTGCCCGTCGCAAGCGCGAATCACAACGCGCGCCACGATCAGGCGCGAACCGTGCTGGTCCCATCCTACGCCACCGTACTCAGCTCGGAGCGAAAGTATTGTTGTTTTTGTTGGCTTAGGATCAGCAGAGAGCTGGCCAGAGCGCCGAGTACATTGGTCGGGAGAAGGGGCGACGTCGCGACGTCCGAGTCGTCGACCGCAAGCAGTCGCCTTTGCAGTTCGGGGGAACGCTGCAGATCATCATCACGCATCCAATCACCTTCTGCAAGTCCTATCCGGATAGTCCGGCTCCCGGAAAAGGCACTGGTCTGCCCTCGTTCCGAAGTGGACTGTCGGCACGGCCCTATGCACTTCGTCTGCCGCCTTTCAGGCGTGGAGTAGGAGTTACGCTATTCCCTAGCGTGATTCTTGGAAACCCTTGTACATAGCCATTGATCGCTCTCTGCGGCTCCAGGACTCTGGTCTCTTGCGCGCCTTGGTCGTACAGCCAGCTAGGAGGAGGAGGGGCGACCGCTGATTGCTGACCCTAGGCTGGAGCCAGACTGTGAACCTGGAGTATTCCGATGTAGGTTAGCTATTGAACATTGACGTGAAGAGACCCCACCGCCGAGCCAGGAGCAGCTGGCGCATTGAGTTTCGAGGGTCCACGAAGCTGAAGCCTGGAAAGGCAGAGGCATAGGTGTACTTTGTTCGAGAATGACACACAATTCCCTACCTGTGCGTTTAGCAGAACTTAGGTGCGGAGAGAGCTCTTCAAGCGTCGTCCAGGCTCGCGCGGTCGCGACCGCTACGGTATCAACGTATGCAGGGGGGCATTTGATCGCAAGCAAGTCATTTGATGCGATGTGTGAGCCTTTCTCTCATGTATCGTGCTCCTTGCGCATCGCTGGATCAAGCTGGATCTATCCCGGTTCGAGGCGATAGCTGGCTGCGTCTCCGACTCCGTCGCGAACTTCGCAGGCTCGACATCGAGCGTCTTCTCAGCCAAGTCACGACGCGGGGAGACCTTTGCTCACCTGTGGTGATATTGTGTGCAATTGTTTGACCTTATTGGGTCCGTCCCGTCTCAACAAGGTGACCATGGCACGCCTCGTGAGTCCGGTATCGTCGGCTCGTTCCCGGATTCCGCAGCAGCTCTCGATTGCGCCTTTTGACTCGAGCGCACTCGGACGCCAACACCGACCGCTCGCAGCTCTTCTCGCCAACCACCTCACCTCACCTGCACTCGTCATCATGGACGCAGCCAATCTGCGTAAGAACGGGAACGGACCCGTGATCGTGCAGAAGTACGGCGGCACGTCCGTCGGAAAGTTCCTGTCCGTCATCGGCAGCGAAATCATCCCGTGCGCGCCTCCCACTCGGCCGGAACGAGTGTGCAGGCTCACCTGACGCCCCCGAGCAGCTCGTACCTCGACTCGGGCAACCGCGTCGTTGTCGTGTGCTCTGCGCGTTCCGGCACCTCAAAATCGACTGGCACGACGAACCTGCTTCTCCAAGCCGCCTCGGAGGCCCTCCGACCCCGTGCTGGCGACCTTTCCACCCCACTGTCTACCCCCGGCACCCCCATCAACTCGCCTGCGGACCGCGTGAACCCGCTCACGTCGCAGATCTTCCAGCGCGCTGGCAGCTCAAACAACATCATCCCCACCTCGTCGAGTCGCTCCGGATCGTCGACCCCAGGCAGCCTGTCCGCGAGCATGGCCAGCCTGCGGGCGGCCGACGAGGGGTCCCAGGTGTTCAACTCGACCGTCGACCAGATCAAGGAGGACCACTTTGTGGCGGCGAGGGCGGCGATTAAGGACGAGGCGATCTTGAGGGAGCTCGAGGACGATCTCGACTACGATTGCGAGCGCCTGCGGAGCTTCCTTATGGCTGCCCAGGTGCGTTCCCGCTGTCGGACTCGGCGTACGGACTCGGAGCTGACTGCGTCCCCTTCGCACAGATTATCGATGAGATCTCGGCTAGGTCCAAGGACATCATCATGGGTGTTGGCGAGCGACTGTCGTGCAGGATCGTGGCTGCGTCGCTTCGGGATCAGGTGCGTTTGTGTCCGTGCGAAGCGGAGCTGCGGCAGCTCACCCCGACTCGCTGCGACAGGGCATCGACGCCGAGCTCGTCTCGTTGGAAAGCATCGTCGAGGCCGCGGGCGAGGATGACGAGCCGAGTACCGGAAAGGAGAACGGTGGGCATCTTGGCCAGGCGTTCTACGACCGACTGTCGAAACGACTGGGCGACCGACTGCTGGAGTGCGGTGATCG
>ERZ1463038.123-NODE-123-length-22183-cov-12.540672_pt1 | contig 22183 bp, 38 predicted proteins | sample MGYA00564479_ERZ1463038 | MGnify/ENA primary metagenome ERZ1463038 (study PRJEB39244, sample SAMEA3635134) | Helicobacter pylori | study: EMG produced TPA metagenomics assembly of PRJEB11511 data set (Assembly of a 5300-year-old Helicobacter pylori...
CGCCAGCAGCCGAGGGCGACTACCAGGACCAGGAGCTCGAGCACAATCGCCCGCTGTCGAGGTTCTCGTTCGCTGCGCCCGAGTCAGTCACAGAGTCCGAGGGCAGCCTGCCGACGCCTACGGAGCCAGTCGTGCGCAGGCGAGGAGCCGCCCGCGCGGTCTCGTCTGCGTCATCGTCGCCGTCGACCCCGTGGCCAAAGATCAAGGTTCCGCGCTGGGGCTCAGGCGACGCCAAGCGGCGAGCAGGGCCCTCAAATGGTGTCGTTGGGCCGTCGAGAGCCAGGGACGGGCCCGGCGACGGCGTAGACGACTTTGACGTGCTCGACTCCGATCGCGACTTTGACAGCGACAGCCCGTCACCACTCGATGGGGAGGAGGGCGTCGTGGTTGATGACGAGGCGTGCTTTGTCGACGAGTGCTCTTCTGTCGGTACGCCCAGTGACCGCCGTGCCATGCTTGCGCTGACCCGCTCAACCCGGTACAGACTTTCTGTTCTCGCTCCCGCATGAGATCTCGCTCTACGTGCTCCTGCACCTCGACTTCCAGTCGCTTCTCGCCGCCGGGCTCGTCTCGCGCTCGTGGCGTTCGTTCGCGCGGGACCACCTCATCTGGCGTGACCTGTTCCACCGCGAGCAGCGCTGGCGCATCCGCGAAGACGCCCCGAGCCTCGACTCGCTCGGCCTGCCGCCGTCGCTGCCCTCGAGCCCACCCACCAACCTGCGACGGCTGGAGAGCCGGCGCGCGGGCCAAGGCGACGGAAGCCGCCTGTCGCGGCGGCTGACCGACATGATGGCCGACCTCGGGAACCTCTCGCTCTCGCCTACCGCCCGCCGCACCTCTGTTGCACAGTCGCAGCTTCCGATCGACGCGCTGCCGTTCCCGCTCGAGGTGTCGACTGCGACGCCGCGCCGACCCGCGTCGGGCGTCGTGAGCAACCCGTTCCCGCCGCCGTCACCGTCGCTCTCGACGACTCGATCTCGCTCAGGCTCAGCCTCAGCGACGGAGCCCTCTTCGCTCGAATCATCCGTGTCGTCGCTACCCGGCGGCGGACCCTCCCGGCGCGTGTCGTCCGCGACGCTGCCGCCGCTCGGGCCAGTCCCGTCCCCGTCTCTCGGCGCAACGCCATCCGCCCCACTCTTTCTCGACTGGCCCAGGCTCTACCGCGATCGGTATCTCCTCGAGCGCAACTGGGACTGCGGGGAGGCCAAGATGTCGACGCTCCGAGGCCACACCGACAGCGTCTACTGCCTCCAGTTCGACCAGCACAAGGTCATTTCCGGCTCAGTGCGTTTAAACCGATACTTCAAACCACATGAGGACTTACACGACTCGATCTGCAGCGCGACCGCTCGATCCGCGTCTGGGACCTCCGCACCAACTCGTGCGCCAAGACGCTCAAGGGCCACGAGGGCTCGATCCTCTGCCTTCAGTACGACGACAGTGTGCTCATCTCGGGCTCGTCTGACTGCCGCATCATCGTCTGGGACCTCGTCGGCGACAAGGTGACCGGCAAGGGGCGCTGGGACCAGAAGATGACGCTCGTCGGGCACAGCATGGGCGTCCTCGACCTCTGCTTCGACGACCAGTGGATCGTCAGCTGCTCCAAGGTTTGCCCTACTTCCACACGACTCTTAGACGTCCAGCACTGACAGGAGTTGCCAGGACACGACCATCCGCGTCTGGAGCCGCGCGACGGGCGAGCTGTACCGCGTCCTCTCGGGGCACTCGGGCCCCGTCAACGCGGTCCAGCTGCTTAACGGCAAGGTCGTCTCTGCGTCGGGCGACTCGCTCCTGAAGCTGTGGGACATCGAGTCGGGCGAGGTTGAGCGCGTCTTCACGGGGCACCAGCGCGGGCTCGCGTGCGTGCAGTACGCGCCGTCGGGCAAGCTCATCGCCACCGGCTCGAACGACAAGACGGTCAAGATCTGGGACGCCGAGACGGGCAAGTGCCTCCAGACGATGGAGGGTCACACGGACCTCGTCCGCAGCCTCGCGTTCGACGAGACGCGCCGCAGGATCGTCAGCGCCAGCTACGACCGCACCCTCCGTCTGTGGGACCTCGACGATGGCACCTCGCTCCTCAAGTTCCGTGCACACACGAGCCTCGTCTTTGACGTGTCGTTCTCGGCGTCCAAGATCATGAGGTGCGCGCCCAGCCTGCACCGCACCCGCTGCGACGCTCACGAGCTGACCCACTTTCATACATCTCGCAGCTGTAGCCATGACCAGAAAATCGTGATCCAGGACTTTGGGGATGGCCTCGACGTCTCCAAGTTCTTGTAGGTATCTGTATCGCAAGCTAGTGCTGCATTTCCATCACATCTTTTGAGTTGCACAACCCGCGAACGCCATCACACTGCCAGTTTCGCCCAAACGTTTTAAGGCCTCCGGCATCACGAGACTGATCAACGTTCGAATCTTCGTAACCCGCACGGGGCAGATCACTGGGATGGAGTAACCTCGATGTGCCGTCCGCCTCGTCCTTGAAAACTCGGGGGATCACAGCACAGACTGCGATGCTCAAGCGCACGCGGGTGAGGTGATAGTGGAGATCTGTCCCACGAAGAATGACACATGAGGGCTGGCGCTGCCATAGTACGTCGCGAGCGGCGGTGCATGCTCGGTTCGTGACTAACCCGTTGTCGCGTGTCTGGCGAGTGGCGAGATTCGGGACTCGAGCAGATGATGAACATCTTGAACTTAGCTGATGGAGATCGTTGAGTACAAACAACCATGGTGCGCCGTCAGTGCCCTGGGCTGCGGTACGACTCAAGTCGAGCATCGCAGCGTTGACCTTGGCTCCCAATCCTCCACGTCGATGCGAAGGCACCTTCAGTCAATCTCTGAAGAACCTGCCTGGTAATTTAAAATCACCTGGTATACGATTTTAAGAGGAGACGAGCATGCACGGATTGTGACGCACGGATCAGTGACAAAGCGCGGAAGTCTACTGATAAAGCAATCTTTTTCAAGCAATTGTAAGACAAGCAATTGTAAGAACTCGGAGCTCATCAGCGCCGGAGAAAGTAGTTTGAAAGCGCGCATACGGGACACGATCGGCCTGTCGAGGCCCGACTGAAGCTTGGGACGAGCGACGATGCGCTCTTGTCCTTGTCCTCCTCGCCGTCACCAGCTCCAGGTCCCCTTCGCTTGATTCCGCCCCCTACCTGCTCGTTGGGTCGTCTCGCCAAAGCTCAGGCGGGCCGGGAGCCGAGGCGCGAAGCGTTCAGTGACAGCGCTTCGATCCGATCTAGTCCCCGGATCGAGCTCGCCAACCGCCTTCGACGTGATCCTCGAGCACGTGCAACTGTTCGCTGTTCGCCGACGGGTGTTCCTGCTGACGAGGGTGCCGGGTGACGGTGGCCTGGTGGTGGAGAGGAGCCCCAGCGCCAGATGCGACACGGAGAAGACGCGGTCCGTCCTCTGCCGTGCCGACGAGCGCCGAGATGGGCGCTCAAACCGCTGCGGGTCATCCCGATCCGCAGAAGGGTCTGTGGTGCGGCTGCACTCCTGTTTTCTGCCAGGTGCACGCGCCGCTGCCCGTGAGGTGAGGCGAGGCGATCACGCTTGCCGCACGACTCCTCGGCTCTGAAATCCCCCCGCCACGGAAACTTCCCTTTGCCTTCCCTCGGTCCATACTTGTTCTGCTGCTCCGTTCGACTTCTTCACCACCCGCGCGAAGGTGCCCCTCTTCGCGCCTCGACGATGGACCCGCCCCAGCCCGCCGCTCGTCCAGCATACTACTCGACGGCATACCAGCAAGGTCAACCGGGCGAGTACTACACCTACCCCGCCGGAACCAGCTCCTCCGACCTCGCCCCCGCGTCGCCATCTCCCCGAGCCTCCCTCGACGACATCTACAGCGGCAGAAGCGGGCCTCGCCCTCGTCGGACCTCGGTCGCATCCTCGTTTGCCGAGTCCGTCGCCAGCTCGCACGTTTCCAGCACACACTCATCTTTGCCGAGATCGTCGGGCTCCGCGCGCCCGCCGTCGATGAGCGAGGTCAGCTTGTCCCCGCGACTTCACCCAGGCGGAAGCGACGGGTTCTTGGTTGATGTACCGGGAGCAGGAATTTTCGAGGTTCCGTGGTCCGAGTTAGTCGGGCTGCTCGTTACCTGTGAGTCTCGGCGTTCAGCGAGCGGCGTTCTTCGGTCGTGCTGCAGCTCTGCGCTGCGAACGAGCGCTAATCAACGACCTCACAGCTGGCGCAGTTGAGTGCCTTCCAGACAAGCACATCGTCAAGCGTGCCGCCCTGTTTACTCAGAGCCTCATCAACAGTTGTGAGCGATGTTCCACTGCCTGCCACCGAGGGTGGGTTGATGACCAGAGGTGTTTCTCAGCGCGATCAGGACCACCACCCTCTGGAGAGTCATACGTGTCGTCAGAAGACCGACCGTGGAGTCAGCCTATCGAGTCCGAAGTGAACGACGTCGCGACCGACCTCGGCAAGGTCTCCATGCACCCGTTTGCCCCCCAACCCCTCCGGATCAGCCGACGACACACGGATACGCTACCGCAAACTCCCCTGTATGCGACAACCGTCCCACTACCCATGTCCGGGCACACTTCGGCGGGAGAAATGCACGGCGCAGCGTCCTCCTCGACGCTCAGGGGCCGCGACAGCACGGCCGAGTACCGCACCCCACTCCAACGGGCCTTCAACCCCGTCGCTGCTGGGGTCGCATCCGACCCAAGCAGACAACCGCACTTCAGCCACTCGCCGCACAGCTCGTTCGAGGCCGCGAGCGTGTACCACGAGTACCAGCCGACGCCGCTCGTCTCAGGCGCGCCCATCGAGCATCTCCCGCCCGCGATCCAGGCGCAGAACCTCGAGTTTGTCGAGCGCCACGCACGGCCTCACCCAGGAATCGCTCCTTCCCACCCTCGCCAGACCCACCACCATCGCCCGCAGCCGTACTCGCGCCCCGGATCCATCAGCTCCCTCTCGTCCTCCAGCTCCGCCCACGACTCGGAAGTCCAAAAGCTCAAGGCGCCGCGAGCTCTCAACTCGACGGAGGAGTACTACCACTGGAACGCATCCAGCGCGCAGCTGTTCCGCGCGACGCCTGGCGTCGAGATTGACCGCACAAACGGCGAGATCCTCATCTTCCCGCCGGGCACTTGTGGGCTTACTTTCATGCGGAACATTAGAAAATTACTAATATCTCTACCACAGACTACAAAGTCTTCAAGGATGACCTCGAGGTCGTGCGTCGGCGGCTGCTCCCAGGCTCGTCCCGAATCGAGCTCATCCGTTCTTCGTCGCGCAGCTGCCGTCTGATGGGCGACTGATCAACGAGTGGCTCAGGAGCCAGCAGTACGTTCGACACTCCTTTCACCCTTAGCTTCAAACGGGCCTTCTAATTCAGGTTTCCCCTATCAGCTGTGTGGGGGACTGCCGGTTCCGATTCGAGAAGAAGCGTCCGGCGACTATCCGAGGTGAGTCCGATTTCCCAGAGGTCCCTGCTCCACAGTAGTCACGTCCTCATTCTAATTGCGTGCTAGCACACTTCATGGGATGCAAGGCGCGCCAAAAGCTCGCTCGCGACCCGATCAAGCGCCTCTGCGAGTTGCAAACGCAGGCTCAGCGGTTCGTTTCCGCCTCTCCCGACGGCAAGTCGTGCTGAGCGAATGCGCTACCTAGGCGATTTAAAATTCACGGCACCAGCACCGATCTTGTCCGCTCCGGCAGCTCGACGGGCTGGTCAGAGACGTCGTCGCTGAGCGAAACCGACGAGACGGAGGGAGCGGATGGGACGGAGAGCATCCATTCGGCTTACGACGAGTACTGCTCTGTAAGATTCTGATCTACCTGTTGTCTTGACACACCCGCTGAGCTGTACTCGTGACCCGCGAAGCAGCCCTCGTACGGGCAGTACCAGACGGAGCCCGAGGCATACGACATGGCCCCGGCGGAGCACTACCAGCCAATCCATGCGTTGGCGTCTCCTGTTAGTTAAAATACTCTTCTACCATCGGTTCGCACGCTTACGGTGCCCACCATTCCAGATGGACGAAGACTCGAGGACGTCGGATTTCGCAAACGCTCTCGTCTCGTCGACCAACGGGTCCAACGCCCCCGCCATGGTCGCAACTGACTGGAACGTGAGTACATAATACTCAAGAGCTCGGCTCGCTTTCAGTGACGATTCTTCCACCAGCATCCCTGGCTTGCGGCGTACGGACTGCCGGACCCGTCGAACGGAACGGCCAGCAGCGCGCTGCCGGACGAGCCACTGGTCGCGGCCGGCTCTTTCCTCAGCATGGACGACTGACACTGTCCTCGGTTTATCTGGACTGCGAACGTCCTTTGCCTCCACCTTCCTTCAAAAAACATGGACTTTGCTGTCACCCCCCACCCTCCCTCAATCGTTGTTTTACCACGCGTGTAGCTCTTCCGTCCTTACCGTGATTCTGGATCTTCTAGACTAGACTCGAGCCTGTTGATCAAATGTGATCCACGCTCCATTCGTCTTTTCTCGCGGAAAGAAAATATGACCCCTCCATGTCTGGCTTCGGGCCGCCCGCCGGCACTCCTCCTCGCTACCACCCCACAAACGTCGGCCAAGTCGACTCGCACCCGACTCGTCACCTACATAACGCAAGCTCTCGGCCGCGCCTTGAGCAGACTCATCTCGGCATCTACTCCCAGCCCTCGCTTCCTTTCCCACTCGTCTCCCCCGCCCGCGTGCCAAGATGGGACTCTCGAGCGTCGCATCGCTTCTTGTCGGCGCCGTGCTGCACCCAAACGAGGCCAAGGCCCTCGTGCACTACTCCGTCTGGCGCGACCCGCTGCACCGTATCGAGGACAATCCAGCGACATCAGGATGGTGAGCACAGCGTGGCCTGCGCGCCCGAGCTCGAGCCCCCAGCTGACCGTGGACGCCTCGCCTCGCAGGGACCGCGAGGACATGAAGCAGTGCTGGAAGTTTCTCGACGCCACGTCCAGGAGCTTCGCCGCCGTGATCAAGGAGCTCGAGGGCGACCTGTCGCGCGTGGTGCGCCTCACCCCGGACGGCGTGGGCGGAGAACGCGAGTGCTGACACGCCGCGCAGGTCGCGCTGTTCTACCTGATCCTGCGTGGACTCGACACGATTGAGGACGACATGTCGATCCCGATCGACGTCAAGGCGCCGCTGCTCGAGTCGTTCTACCTCAAGCTCGAGGAGGACGGGTGGAACTTTACGGGCTGTGCGTCGCTACGGTGGGCATGCAGGCACGGCACGCGCTGACATTCGTTCTGCATGCAGCTGGGCCGACAGAGAAGGACAGGCTGCTGCTCGTCGACTTCCAGGTCGTCATCGCAGAGTTCAAGCTCCTCGACGACGGGTGAGCTGCGCCTCGGCCCTGGCGGCGCGACGGGGAGCTGACGCCTGCCGACTCGCAGGTACAAGAAGGCCATCTCGGACATTACGAAGAACATGGGCGCCGGCATGGCGCGGTACTGCCGCCTGTACGCCGAGACGGGCGGCAAGTTCTCGGTCGACACACTCGCGTCGTTCGACCTCTACTGCCACTTCGTCGCCGGCCTCGTCGGCGAGGGCCTCTCGCGCTTGTTTTCGGCGTCTGGAAAGGAGAGCCCCGAGCTCGGCGAGCAGCTCACGCTCAGCAACTCGATGGGGCTCATGCTCCAGAAGACCAACATCCTGCGCGACTTCCGCGAGGACACGGACGAGGGTCGCGTGTGGTGGCCCGAGGAGATCTGGAGCAAGTACGTCTCGAAGCCCGAGGAGCTGTACGCCGTCGGCAACGAGGACAAGGCAATGTGGGCGCTCTCGGAGATGACCGTCGACGCGCTCACGCACGCCACGGACGCGCTCGACTACCTCACCCTGCTCACGAACCAGAGCGTGTTCAACTTCTGCGCCATCCCGCAAGTCATGGCCGTCGCGACGCTCGAGACGTGCTTCATGAACCCCAAGGTCATGCACCAAAACGTCAAGATCCGCAAGGGCTTGGCAGTCTCGGTCAGCCTACTCTGCTGTCTGACGGAGACAGAGTGCTCATAAACTACTCTCTCCAGCTCATCCTCGGAGCCACGAACCCGCGCGACGTTGCGTACATCTTCCGCGACAACGTCCGCAAGATCCACGCTCGGGCACGGGCGAACGATCCCAGCTTCATCAAGCTCGCCGTCCTGTCTGGCCGAGTGCGCTGCCCTCTTCTGTCCACCTCAATGCCTTTCGCTGACGAACACTCCATCTCGTTGCAGGTCGAGCAGTGGACCGAGAACCGCTACCCGTCGTTCGTGTCGGTCGGTGTGCCCGCCCCCACATCAGCCGCCGACTGGGTCGAGGGCGCCGACGCGCGCATCAAGCAGCTCGGCAAGCCCGCCGACCTGGACCGGGATCCGGGAGTCATCGAGGCCCACGCGCAGCGTGCGCGCGCCGCCGAGCAGAATAAGATGACGAAGGAGGACGTGCGGCGCTTCCGATCAGCCGTGTGTGCCTGCCATTACTGACTCTTGGTCCGCCGCCCGCCAGTACAAGTTCATGGGCTACCTCATGCTCGGTGTTTTGAGCATCGTCGGGGTGATGATGGGCATCGGAGCGCTCGCAGTCTGGCTCCTCGTCCTGCGAGAGGGCGCACCATTTGCCGTGAGCATCCCTTTCCAGATACAGCTGGGCTTCAGCTGGACTTTCACTGACGTACCCTTCGTCACCAGGAAACACCGGAGGAGCTCGCCGTGTGGTCGTCCGCCGTGGCCGAGCAGTCCGCGTCGTCGCTCGCCGCCTCGGCGAAGGCGACGTACGCTGCCGTTAAGGGAGAGCTCTAGGGATCAGGCAAGAGGGGACTGGGAAGCGGGAGATCTGTTTCATTGTGCATTGCAACTCATGGATTGGCATACGACTCGATGGGAGCGATTCGGCGTCGGCCGTCCTGACGGCACGACTCACGAGGCTACGAGCGCCGCGCTGCCCGCTCGTCGTACTGTACGAATCAGTTGGTATCACCACTGCCAGTATTGCATTGTCACAGTGTATGTACGGTGCCAGCATTCTTGTCGTTTGGAGCTCGGTTGAAAGGTCCCAGTTGGAGCTTGCGCGCGTGAGGGCCCCGAAGCCCGCAGCACTTCCCCGCGAGTCCTGTGTCCGCTGTTCTGTTCCCTTCGCACTCAACCTCGACGCTCGTTACATCAATCACACCTCCCCGGGTATCCCTCTTCGCGTGAGCAGCCTCACCTGCACCTGGTGAGTGCGCTCTGTCCGACGGCCAGGCTCGATCGCAAGGTGGTTGTTGTGTGCGGGGGCCCGTCGTGTCGGCGCATGGTCTCGCCCGGTAACGCAGCCGACACACGAGCGTCAGTACGGTACGAGCGACTGAAGATGGACTGGCTCGGTGCTGGGGTGCAGGCGGCGTGCAGCGAGGAGGACCCAGGTGGGCCGAGGACTCGGAGATCCTCCCGCCTGAGCGCGCGGAGCACCCGCGCCGCATCGTCGAGTCCAGGCGCAAGGATCTCCTCGGCTAAGGCGAGACCGGGGCTAAATCGACTGACTGGAGTGTTTGGGTCGAACACTCGAGCTTCTTTGGTCCAACCGGCGGGATGGTCGGGGGCTGGCTCGCGCGGAGGTCCGTGGCGGAGCTTGGACAAGGGCGCAAGCGCACGGAAGCGAACGCACGGGATGCTGACACGCTTCCGTTGGATTCAGTCCCCAGGATGCGGTGGACGGTCGCACTCGCGAGCGTGGCGCTCGCCGCACTCCCGGCCTCGTTCGCGACGCGGATCGCCACTCCAGTGGTTCGGCGACAAGTGGCGGTCGTCGCCAACGCGACCTCGACGCCTCGGCAGGCATTCGGTCTCAAGACGGACGGAACGACTGTCACCGACTCGGGCATCAGTGTCGGCTTTCACCTCGACTGGAACGCCGGCGACCACCCAGACGTCCTCAACTCGCGCCTTGGCAAGCCAGCTGCGATTATTGGAGGTCCGTCAGCGCCCGTTCCATAGCTTGAAGAACACTCACTACCGTTTACTCGTAGGATACATCCATCTCAACCTCACGAACCAGACATATTGGGAAATGAGTGACCAGCTGCCCTCAATCCTTCCCCTCGCGGCGACCTCCGTTTACAGCCCAGCCGTCCTTCCGCAATTCAAGCTCGAGCTCTGGACTACGGAAATGACAAACACGCTCGCTACGCAAATGGCGAGCCTAAACGCGCAAGGCGTAACTGTCTGGCTACGCTTTGGTGCGTCGTCTCTGCGAAACGGTTGCGCGGTGTGCAAGAGCTGACCTCTGAACGCACAGCCTACGAAATGAACGGGCGAGCCTTTCTCATTTGTGTTGCATATTGCTTGCATCTGACGCTCCCTCATCGCAGAGCCTGGATGGACTTTGGCCAAGACCCGGCGGAATACATCGCGGTCTGGCAGCAGGTGGTGACGGCCGTCCGTCTTGTCGCGCCGCAGACCTACTTCCTCTGGGCCCCGAACATCCACCCCGAAATCAGCGGTATCTCGGGTTACACGGAGTATTGTGCGTTGTCTTGTTTGGGCCGGGCCTGGTTTTCAGAGGTTGACGATCCGGCTTCGCAGACCCAACCGCGGCCTTCGTCGACCTCGCCGGCTTGAGCTTCTACTGCCTCGGAACGAACCAGGTCGAGAACGACGTTCCAAGTGCGACGTACTTGTGAGTAGGCTCCCCGACGCAATGTGAGCGCTGCCTAATGCGTCCTCGCCTGCAGCTCGGACAACTTCCAGTCGTTCTACGATGCTTACGGCGCTTCACACCCGATCGTCATGTGCGCCCATCCTTCCTCGAGCGTTGCACAAGATCTGACCGTCCTCTGTTTCACAAAAGCGCCGAGACATCTGCTCCGGAGCACTACATGGTCCCGACCGCGTTCGCCGCCCTCCCCGAAGACTCGGAGCTGCCTGGTGGGGCCGACGCGCTCAACTTCTCCACCTTGACGCCGGCCGATGGAACCTCGACCTCTGAGCTCGGGCTCAAGTCGGCGTGGTTCGAGCAGATGACGAACAGCTCGGCGGCGGCCATGTACCCAAACCTGGTCGCGATCATGTGGTTCAACCTAGCCAAAATTGGTGGCTACAATGGTGTCCTGCGTCTTAGTACGGATCCTTCTGCCGCGCCCGGATGGCGTTCTGCTGACGTTTCGCCCCGCACCTTGCAGATGACTATCGCGCGGTCAAGCTTGGGAACGACTCGCTCACGGCGTACTTCCGGACTGCGATCGGGAACGAGACCGCGTACCAGATCAGCCTCAACCCTCCGTCCACCCCGACTACGACTTCAACGTCGAGCGACGCGGATGGGGCGACGACGTCGAGCACGCTTCCCGCGACGGGCAAGCTCAGCGGAGCTGCGGAGAGGGTTGGCACGGCGTTGAGCGGGCTGGTGGCGGCGGCGGCAGTGTTTATGTGCTTCCTGATTTAGGTAATAGACACTCTAGGGGGTTCCGGTTCATCGGTGGCCTCGCGGTGCAGGCGGCGTCCCCAGGTCCGCGGTGCACGCTCTCCGTGACGGCGTCGCCGTTGGGAACCTTCGACGAGAGAACGCGAAGAGCGTGCCTCCATCGCAATGTGAACAATCGATTTTCGTGTGCGAAGCTGCACAGAGCGCGCAGATCGGCAGCGGGCCCAGCCGTTGACGTCAGGCTGGCCAGGGGTGCTCTCGGCCTTGAAGTTCAAGTTCGAGCTCACCCTCTCGCTTCTACTCCACACCACCTCAACCTCCAAACACCACCACCAACTCCAACCAGCAACCACTCTCGACATGCCCTCCAGCTGGACCATCGACTTCAAGGGCAAGGTGCGTCGACGGCGTCGCTCGTGCGGGGCACGACGACCACGTCACTGACGGCCTCTCTCGCTGCTGCAGACCGTCGTCGTGACGGGCGGGAACCGTGGATTGGGCAAGGGCATGACGGAGGCTCTCGCCCAGGCCGGCGCGACCGTCGGTACGTCCCCGCCGCCTTCCCCACCCTCCCGAGTCGTGTGCGCGGGCAGCCGTCCGAACGCGGGGCGCGGCTCCAGTGGGGCCTCGACACGGTGGGCCATCGCCGTCGAACTTGCGCTGACTCGACTGCCGTCTTTGCTTCGTTCCTTTGCTCCCACTGCGCGCTGCCCCACGCCTTCCCCCACTTCGCCCCGTTCAACCTCGCAGCGATCATCTACAACTCGGCCACGGACGCGCACGAGGTCGCGGCCGCGCTTGCCAAGCAGTACGACGCCAAGATCAAGGCGTACCAGTGCGACGTCGGGGACAATGCCAAGCTCAAGGCGACGTTCGGCCAGATTGAGAAGGACTTGGGCAACATCGTCGGAGTGGTTGCCGTAAGTCCTTGTTAGCTCATGAGGAAGACTTAATTTCAATTTACTAACTTCGAGACTCACCAGAACTCTGGAATCTCGATTGTCAAGCCCGCGCTCGAGCTCGACGCTGCCGACTTCAAGAAGGTGTACGTCCGGGTCCGGATCTTGGTAGCTTGCTCCCGCTGACCTTCGACGATTGAACGCAGGTTCGACGTGAACGTTTTGGGTGTCTTCAACACCTGCCAAGCGGCGGCCGCGCTCTGGGTCGAGCGCAAGGAGCCCGGATCCATCGTCATTATCTCGTCCATGAGCTCGCAGATTGTCAACTCGCCCCTCACTCAGGTCAGTCCCTCTCAGCGATGCATTTGCAACTTGCTTATCCAACCTTGGGCAACAGTGCTTCTACAACTCGAGCAAGGGCGCCGTGAGCAACCTCGGAAAGTGCCTCGCAGCCGAGTGGGCGCCGTACAAGGTGCGTACCGTTCCTGGCCTCGCAGAGCCTCTATGCTCACTCTTATCCTTCCCCAAGATCCGCGTCAACATGGTCTCGCCCGGATTCATCGACACGGACCAGACGGCGCACATGCCCGCCGAGCTTCGCGCGAACCAGGCGAAGCAGGTCCCGATGGGTCGCTTCTCGCAGCCCAAGGAGCAGACCGGACAGGCGCTCCTCCTCCTTTCGGATCACTCCTCGTACGTTCTTTCCTCTCGCTGAGTACGCATAAAGCTAATGGTCTCGCGCGACAGCTACCAGACCGGTGCGGCTCTTCGACGACCGGCTGTTACTTGATCCCCGAAGCTGACCTACTTTGACATTGTTCAGGATCCGAGAACTTTGTCGACGGTGGATTCCTCATCTGGTAGAGGGACTGGTAGACGACACGCGACTCGGGCTGAGGTACTGCTGATGTGACATACAAGCTTCTTTTGTTTTCCTCCTACACCATCGCCAGCTTTTTAGTAAAGTCGTCTTGGTGGATCCCAGGGGAAGCTGGGACGACCCCTCCTGCAATTTTGAACGCCGCGCGTCCAGGCTTCGCAGCATGTCGAGGCAGCAACACGTCGGAGCTAACACTGCCTTGCTTCCACTACTACCAGTAACAGCTCCTCGGTCGCCAAAGCAAGAGGTACTTGTTGACATTCTACAAGTCGGGAAGACTCGTCGTTTGGAGGCTTCGCGCGTGGTCTGCTGGCCTGCGCACGCACAGGCTTAAACCAAGGTTCGCACACATCAGATGGAAAAAATTGTGAGGCCATTCAAAGACGTACTGCGCAATGTTGTTCTTGCGACCAGGTGCCACGCGCAGACGCCTGACCGAGTCCGCGTGTCGCGCCGCCCCTTTCAGAGCGACTAGTGAGCCAGGTGTATGTTCGTGTTTCTCATCGACACTGGCCCGAGTTTGCCGCAAGGACTGGCACTAACGACTGGCGAGGTAGCTCCTGTCCTGCCGACCGGCGAGGAGCACCGTCCGGACGTCCGCTCGCGGACGGTGAACGTTCACCTGTCACCGAATCTTGAGAGGCGTACAGGGAGAACTCGGGTAAACACCGAGCTTCCGTCGTATATAAGTTGCTCACACGATGTCCTGGACTCTCTTCCCATTCCCATCCTTTCGAACAATTGTCCCGGCGACACCCTTTTCTTCAGAATGTTCCCCCACTCCGTCGCCTTTGTCCTTGTTTCCGCACTCGCATCGCAGGCCGTCGCTTCTGCCGATCCGATCCAGCACCAGAAGATCCAACCTCGCGCCTGTGCCAGCGTCGAGCTAGTTTACGCCGCTGGCACGACTGAAAGCGGCCTCGGCGTGGTCGGCTCTCCGCTCTCCAGCGGGCTGCAGAAGGCTATCTCGAGGTACGAAACACCGAGTTGCCTAACCCCTGAAATTCTCAAGTGACCCAAGTGACCCTCCCGCGCCACAGCTTTTCCAGCTACCCTTTGCCCTGTGCGTGACTTCCTCGTCCGCGATGTGCGGACTTTCTGGCTCAATGTTGGTGTTCACCCCTACAGATGATGTCAGCATAAAGTCTTCACCGTTATGCTCTGAGTCTTATTTTCCTGCAGACTTCCGCCGATTACACCTCCACCGTGACCGCTGGAGCCCAGCTGATGCAGCAGCGTGTGGTACGTTCCTTCGCAACCAGTGCTGTGCGATCGGCAGGCGTCTTTGACTCACGCACTTTCTTTCAGGCCAGTACTCTGAGCTCTTGCCCCGATACCAAGTTCATCCTCGCAGGCTACTCAAAGGGGTGCGCTGGAACCCAGTCCGGAGGCGCCGCCAAAAAGCTGACGCGAAATTGTCGGCGTCAGCGCGATGGTCGTGCACCACACGTCAAAGGTTCTCACGGCAGCACAGAAAGATGCCGTGCACGGAGTTGCGGTGATCGGCGTAGGTCTAGTCACTTTCGCTCGACGTTTACTCCTTGCTGACATCCTGCTGAAACTCGAAGGACCCTGACAAGTCGCCCAAGGGTGTAAGCCGGCTTGGATTGTGATAACTTTTTAAAACAGTCTGATTTCATGCATCTCAATAGATCGCCATCATCGAGGGCCTTTCTGACAGTGAGGACCACTCGCGACTTCGTGAGCATGTTCGCTGACACCTCGCAGCTTGGCCCATCGACGACGCCTCGGGCGTATACTCGGCTTGCGTCACTGGAGACGAGTTCTGCGACGGTGGTGGAATCACTGGACTGGGTTCGTCCCTGCGACCTATGAGGAGGTCACGGCTCCGCGAGCTGACACTCGGCTGTCGACTTCGTTTCGCTTGCAGCTGCCCACCTGACCTAGTTCGGAGCTTCTTGACTCCTTCGAAAACGAACTGACGCTTCCGCTTACTCTAGCGCATCCAACGGCGACGTGGACAAGGCGGTTTCGTTCCTTTCCGGGCTGGTCGTGTGAGCTCGGGGGTTAGAAACTCAAGAGCAACGTCGCGGAGGCCGGACCTCCCCCCAGCATATCCCACGGCGGTCAATGGACACACAGTATGATCAGAATGTTGCAATCATCTTCTGACGTTGCCATCGCCGTACTGAAGCTTAGCTCGACTGTCAAGCTGCAGAGAGGTTCGCTGTCGAGTCCAGGGTCAAATTCACACCCTAAGCCAAAGCGCTCCCGCGGCGAAACTTCTCCACCGACTCCTTCGCCTGCTTCAGAACAGCGATCCTCCCCAAGAGCTTGTTCCGTCGACCCTTCACCTGCGGGTCTTCCGCCAGGAGTCGTTCCGCGACGTCGGTGCCATCCGCCTCACTCATGGGCAGGCGTGTGAGGAGGAGCTCGAGAACTCCTTCGTGGAGGCAGTGGATGATATCGACGTCCATCGCTGAGGTGACGTTGTCGACAAAGCGCTGCAACCGAAAGAAGGTGGGGACGGGCTTCATGGGTCGGAATGAGAGGTTGGGCGAACCTTGTATCCAACTTTCCAGTAGGCTTGGACCTGCGACATGATGTTGATCTCCTCGTTATACTCGATATCTTGATCCATCGCCTGATTGTCTTCCTCGTCCTCGTCCTGGTCACTTTCTGCCCCAGGCTCGGACTTCGCGGCTGTCCGGGGTGGGAAACGGGCGAGCTTGAACTTGCGGTAGAGGATGTCGGAAGTCGACGAGAGATAATGATGATTGAGTGTGCGGGGGACCGATTCGAGTTTGCTGAGGTACGTGAGGTTGAGCTGGCACTGCGAAAACAGCCCGTCGACGACTTCATTCATCACATCCCTATCGGCAAGGAGGTCAGGGCCACACAGCTGACCAGAATCGAGCGGAATTCTCACAATACCAGGTCTCGCAGCACAGCGTGAGAGCCAAAGTGACGGTCCGAGAGCGTCTCGACCAGCTCGAGCACGATGGGCCGAAGGCGACGGAGAGCGATGCGTGCGATTTCGGACCATGCCGAGACGGCGCGAACCATAAGGTCCTCCTTGACATCGTAGGGTGTGTAGAGGACTGCAATACCCCGCCCGCGTGCCCTGCAGGGATCCACAAGTCAGCAGGCTGCAGGGAGCGGGTGCGACGATCACAAACCCCTTCAGCTCGCGCTGCATCTCCTGGACTCCCATCTGGAGAGCCGAGCTCTCTGAGAGTCCCATCGCCTCGAGACGAGAAAGACGGGAAGGCGCTGTCTCGGTATTGCTCGAGGCCGACGAGCTTGACCGCACGCTCACGAACGCTGATGCGCTCTTCGAAGTGCACGGGTTGAAGATGGGTTCCTGCGGAAAGTATTGAATCAGTGATACTATTTAATATGGACAGTGAGAAGCGCACCGTAGCCGAGATGTCCCGCTTAAAGTCCTCGAAGACCTCCTCGGCGCGCTGCACCAGATCTCGGGCACCTCGCGAGGCGTTCGCGCTGTTCTGAAGCGACGAGATGAAGTCGTGAAGGAGTCGCTGGATTGCGAGAATGGAATTTCCCTCGAACGTGGCCGGCGGTAGCGTGTTGAACTCGCTCGAGAGCTCATCGAGTTTGGTCGAGATGATCAAGCGCAGGCCGGGGACCCTGCTCAAGTATCAGCTCGACGAAGGGGAAGGTGGCCAAGAGTATGCGTACTGGTCTCGGATGAGCTGGACCAACTGGGTGCTCAGAAAGTTCGAGAGTGCGGCGGTGCTAAGGCGTGCCTTGGTGTCCGAGTCGAGCTCACTCCACGGCGACGTCGAACGGAAGAAGTGGATCTCGTTCTCGCGAGCTGTTGAATGGGTCGATGGTTGAGATGACTCAAAGTCGAGCTCAGCCTGGCTCGGCTGTTTCGTGCAGAAGTAGCCGTGCTTCAGCGTGAAGCGTTCGTTGCGAAGGACCTCGAACCAGCGCTTGTGCTCTCCGGGTCCGACGGTATCAGCTTTCGTGAGAACCCCTAAGAGAGCACACACTAAGCTCCTGTATTAGCTGGGTTGTATCTAGTAACGCACCGATTGTTCGGGCCCCCTTCGGATCGGCTTCGCGCGCGAGCGACCACGCAGACTGGTTCTCAAGATCATCTGGGCAGCGGAGAGTTTCAGTTGCAGTGTCATATGACCAGTAGAAAACTATGTGGGTGCTCACCTTTCATCGAAAGTGCAACCATGATCAGGCAGTTGGTGCCTTGGATGGCGGCGCGCACGAGGTCGCGGATGAGCTCGGGGTCGTCCACGTTGCCGTCCTCCGCGACATTGCTGACGAGTCCCTGTTGATCAAGAGAAAGTCAGCAAGCTGAAGGGAAGATCATTTAAGAGCTGAGAGGAGCCACGGGAGTGTCCAGGAAGGTCAGGTCACAGCATTGTGAGCCGCTGATATCGAGGCAGATGACGTTGCGCGAAAACGACCGTCCCTTGCCCGCGACCTTGAAGAGCTCGCCCCGCTTGGCTCGCAGAAGGCTCTCGCCGCTGAGCTCCGCGATGTCGCCCGCCGCGATGCCTGGGTTGAGAACCGCGAGTTGCGCTCGAGCGAGCATGTCTTCGACGAGCGCGGGGTCGTAGAGGCGAGGGCCGAATACGACCACCTTGATCGTCTGGTTCTTCCTCGGTGCGTGAACACCGCGATCGTCGTACTCGAGCCGGAGCGAGACCTGGCACGACCAGACGGAGGTCGACGACTCGGGGAGCTGTCGCTGGCGGACCTCGAGGGGACACCGCGTCGCGGTTCCCTGCGCCCGAGGGACGCGGATACCGGCCACCGCTTCGATGAGCGAGCTCTTTCCGGCACTTTGGTTGCCTGGCCAGGAAGCAGGAGGGGCAGATTCAGTTTCGCAGCTCCAGCAGCGAGGCGAGCGCAAGCAGACAGACCGATGATGACGACGCCGGGGACGGAAAGCTCGGACGACGCCCCACAACTGCGGAGGTCGTTGATGAGGGCGAGAGCAGTACCACTCGTGCGCGAGTAGTCGCTCGTCGAGATGCCGATCGCGGGTAGACTCGTCGTCAGGCGCTCGGAGACGACGGGGGTGCGTTCCCAGTCCGAGGGGAGAGGCTTCGGCTCGGAAGCGGCGGGTGGAGCGGATGAACTGATCTCGGGCGTGGGGACCCAGTGCTTGGCCGGCTCGTCGACGTTCTTGAGCGGAGCGCTCGCCGGCCTGGGCTTCGAAGGCGAGGAGGGAGCCTTGGGCGTGTTCGGCGAGGGAGCAGGATTCACAAATGTGATTGAAGAAGAAACTGAAGGAGATGGTGCCACAGTCGGAATAGGCTGCTGAGCGGCAGTGGCGGAGACCGTGACGCCGCCGGTGCGTCGAGCACGCTCCATGTCCTGCACGCGGAGTTCCTGGGCGAGCAGGATGTAAGCTCTAGTAAATTTACGCGAGAAAGAACGCACCTCGTGAGAGTATTTCTCGTACTCCGACATCGCGCTGATGGAATGATACCACGGCTTTTGGCCGTCCGGCTCATACACGAGAGTTGGGCGGTAGGTCGCCTTGAAGCTTCCGAGAGGCAGTAACGGTGTCTGCGAGCTCATGCAGAGCCGTAACAGCAGCGGCATCAAATTAACAGGAGCCTCAGACCAACAGGTCAGTGGTGAATCGCGCGCTTTCGTGCACGGTGCGAAACCTCGAGGTTTCGCCCTCGCCCACCTGGAAACGGCCTCGCAGCCCACCCACGCCCACCCACCAAGCGAGGCAGGATGGCGAAGAAGAAGAAGAGCTCCGCCTTGAGCTGGTGCTGGTACTGCGACCGGACGTTCGAGGACGACAAGGGTACGTCGAGGCGAGCGCGCGGGAGGGGCAGAACACGCTGACCCAGCTTCGCCACAGTCTTGCTGCAGCACCAGAAGGCGAAGCACTTCAGGTACGGATCGAGCACTTGGACAGGCATCTCCGGAAGCTGACCCGACCTTGTCCTCGCTGCAGGTGCCCGCACTGCCCCAGGAGGCTCAATACCGCCGGTGGACTCTCGGTGCACATCGACCAGGTCCACAAGCTCGGCACGGACAAGTGAGTGCTGTTCCTTGTGACGAGGGTGGTCTGTCTGCGGCTTCAGATCTGGAGCTGGCTGCGTTGGTGCAGTTTGGTTGGCAGGCGTAGGAGCACGAGCGGAGGACGGCGGGGCGTGCGTCCGCGCAGACGCCGGGGCAGAGGTGTGCGGGAACCTTTCGGGCGACCAACCGTGTCCTGGGATTATAACCTGTAGCCAGCGGCGTACCGCGAGCTCGGGGATAGACGAGCGACAGTCATGCGGAACTGCGCGCCCTCCGAGCTGCCTTGCTGACGCTGCCCCACGCTCACAGGATCGAGAATGCGCTCCCCGGACGCGACTCGTTCGACATTGAGATCTACGGCATGGAGGGCATCCCCGCCTCGGACCTCGCCGCGTGGAAGAAGCGCACGGGCGACCCAGCCGGCCAGTCGTCGGCGGAGCACCGGCCGAAGAAGGCCAAGTACTCGCAAAAGCCTATCACAGCCGAGGAGGCGCGCGTGCAGCTCGCGGCGCACCGGGCGCTCATGTCGGGCCAGCCGATCCCAGGCGCGCTCCCTGTGGGCGGCTACGGCGTCCCGCCGCCTGGATTCGGCATCCCTCCCCCCGGCTTCATGCTGCCACCTGGGTAAGTCTTCCTCTACTTTGAAGGTCGCCGCGAGGCTGATTAACTGGCCACAGCATGCCACCGCCTCCATTTGGCGCCCTCCCGCCTGGGTACGTCGCGGCTGTTTGGTGCTCTTTGGCATAGGAGGTCTTTGTCCAGTGAGCTCCGCTGACTTGGTGCTTGCAACTGCAGAATGCCGCCTCCTCCATTCGGAGCGCTTCCGCCTGGGTACGTCGTGGCCCCATGCAGCCTTCCCCATCACGAATCAGACTTGACTAACTTATTCCCTCCCATACTAGAATGCCACCGCCTCCGTTCGGCGCACTCCCACCTGGGTACGTCGCGGTCGAAAGTGCAGTTTGGAACAGCTGGACTGACTCAAGTATTCAGGATGCCACCCCCTCCGTTCGGTGCTCTCCCGATGGGGTATGTCGCGATGTTTTCTCGATCAGAACGCCTCGCGTTCGCGCTCGTCCTGACTGACTCTGGTGATCTAGAATGCCTCCCCCTCCGTTTGGCGCTCTCCCGCCTGGGTGCGTTCCGCAACACACGACGTCGTACACAAGCCGACACTGACGCTTTTCGCCTACAGGATGCCGTTCCCACCTCCGGGCCTGCTGCCAGCTGGATCGTCGCCGTTCCCGTTCCCCCCTCCGCCTCCGGGCGTGGTGCTGCCTCCGTTCCCGGGTGCGCCGCCCGCGTTCGCGCCAACCGTGCAAGCCATCCCGACCGGCCCGTCCGCGCTGCGCGACTCGACGAAGCAGAACATCATCGAGGAGGTCCCGAGCTCGGCCGTTACACTCAAGCCGGGCACGCTGCTCGTTTACGGCGACAACGACGTCTCTCCGGTGAGCTCTCTGCGCCCCCCGCGCACTCGCGCTCCTGATTGCTAACTCTTTCGCTCCGGTTCTTCAGGAAGAAAAGCGGGCGCGTCTCGCACAGTACAAGGTTGAGGACGAGGGCGAAAATGAGGCCGCGACTGGCGACGACGCGGCCGGGTCGAACAAGCGGCCGCGGGCGAGTGACCTCGCTGAAGCGTAATCCTGAGGCTGTGTGTTACCAATTGATCTTGTTTTGGTGTGAGAAGACTCAGTGACGAGGCATTGATGGCTGTGCACGCTCATCGGTCGATGCTGTTCGGCCCACACGCGCTCAAGATTGATCGCTTGACTATGTGAACCCCATCGTTGCAGCTGTTTACCACGAATCAGCCCAGTTCTCACTTGTCAGCGTGGCTGGGCCTGCACTGGGCCCCTGCAGTGCTGATACTGAAGTCGAGGCGCGGGCGTCAGCGAAAGTGCGACCTTGTCTGGCACTGGAGCCTCACACCAGTCGTCTTGCCCCGACCCATCCCACGGATATGTTCCGATGCTGCTCGAGGATCCAAAGGGGCCGAGAAAGAACGCATCCGTGGATAGATGTGATCCGTGCGATGCGAAGACGGCATCCGGGTCGTGATGCGGGACCAGGTCCATGGCCGCGACTTCCGAGTAGATGTGCTAGAGGATTGAGAAATGCGATAAGTCTGAGTAACTTGCGGTGTATCCTTTGGACGAACGGTCATCATGCGGTGTATTCGCACGGCCAAGAATGTTGAGGACGCCAGCTCCAGCTCGACGGCAATCGCGATTTGAATGGGGTCCTCCAGTGGGATGTTAATTTCTGAAGGGTCCATCTTGCTTTGCTCTACGCGTAGGAGGAGCTGAACAACGAACGCGATGGCGACCTGCACCGAGTGCGAGCGTTAGGCAGTATATCGAACGCCCGAACGCCAGCTCAGGCTGTGTGAAACCCACATTGAAAGGAGCGAGCCAGAACAAGGGCTCCAGTTTGCCACTATTCTTCAAGTGCTGGAGGACTTGCACTTGTGACCGCGCAGCGTTTCCGGCGATCGCAGCGGACGGAATCTCCCGCGAAAGTTGAGTAGGGCGTCCAAGGAGCGCTCGATGGACGAGCATTTGACCTTGCGGGGAGAGATTAAGAGACGGATAGTATTACTTTAAATCAGTGTACGTGCAATGGTGAAACGCAGAGCGTAGGGTCCCAGCCATTGCCTCCCACTCAGGCAGGAGAGTCGCAGGATCCCTTAGGGTAAGATGAGCTCAGCCCTTACTCGCAACCAGCCAGAACGATTCTAGCCACCACTTCAGAAAGGATGGAACCGTTTCTAGCCCTGTAACAAGCCGGATTAATCCGGGTACTCGGGAGCGCGTGGAGGGCGGACTCGCATTCGTTTAACAATGAATCCATGAGCTGGACCGATTCAGAGGCCGCCTTGGAAGTGATACTTTGGGTAAATATCTCCGATGCCAAGGTCTGTCCTCGTCGGGCGAGAACGGAGAGCTTCAAAAGACTCAGCCAACCCGCGATGGGAGTTGGTGCGTTGGACGCGGAGATCGGAAGAGCGTCGTGTAGGGAAAGAGTGTCCTAGG
>ERZ1463038.124-NODE-124-length-21758-cov-13.857716_pt1 | contig 21758 bp, 28 predicted proteins | sample MGYA00564479_ERZ1463038 | MGnify/ENA primary metagenome ERZ1463038 (study PRJEB39244, sample SAMEA3635134) | Helicobacter pylori | study: EMG produced TPA metagenomics assembly of PRJEB11511 data set (Assembly of a 5300-year-old Helicobacter pylori...
GACCCCCAAACGAAGTCGCTCCGCGGCCGTACACATCCTCCGCACCGCCCTGGAGCCCCACAGTGCAACAGGAGCGCCCCTCATGCGTCCTGACCAGCCTTGAACGTCCCGCTCGTGCAGCCCGCCCACGCAGCCCGCCCACGCGATTGCGGGCCCCCATCGCAACGCAACAGATTCCAGCGAGTCGGAACCGGACGTCGAAGGAAAAAGGGCGAGTGGTGATGAAGCGTGAGTGAGAGAGGTAGCCGCGCCGAATCTCCGTGATGCTTTGGACGCCGGTAAAACCCGGTTCCGGTCCGGTGCATAGGGGGAGGGGGCACTTCTTTGTTGTAAGATGTCGCTGACGCAGGCGTGTAGAAAGCAGGCATGTCAATGGAGTGTTTCATGGCCAAAAGGAAGTTAAACCCGCCGCCGGCGGCAGGCGAGAGTTGAACACGGAAAGCTGATCCGCAGCACGCTCCGAGGATCTGCGCCCCACTTTTGACCTGGGACGGTCATCTCGCCAGCTCAGCTCAGCTCTCTCGGACTGCCTACCTGGTTCATCTCTGCTCGACCCGACACCACACTCGTGCGCCTCGACGTCTCCCCACCCCCCGCGCGCCCGGTCAGGTCACGCGCTGAACGGCTCGGCCGATCCCGACCCGTCGACCTGGCGCAGCGAGACTCTGGACGCCCTCTCGAGCTGAGTTTCGAGGCTACTGCTCTTCCTTCCTGTGCTCGACGGGTGTTCACGCTGAGGTGCGAGGACCGACGGCGTCAAAGGCGGAGGTTGAACGAAGCGGGAAGCGAATGAGCCCTGCGTCAAGTTGTATCAAGCGTCTGCTTGTTTACACGGCAGGTGGAGGCGCTCACTGGGCCCGCTGAATCCCCAGAGGAGCATCGTAGGACGGGCCCCGTACGTCTCGCCCCTCGCTCGTCACTTTGCCGCGTTCTTTAGTGGACGGGCGCGGGCCCTTGCCCTCGTGAGTTTCGTTTCGACTCACAGCCCTGAGACCCGAGCGAGTGAGAGCTGTTCGCGGGTCGGATCGCCCGGCGTGGGGTGTCGAAAACCGGCGAGGGCGTTGGTTGTATGTGAGGGCTCGAGCCCTGGCAGTCAGCGTCGACGGAAGCCTCGGACATGAGCGTTTTACTGATGCTCTATCGGTCTCGTTACAGATCGCTCTTCATCCTACTTCTGGCATACCACTGTGCGTCGCCGTTCTCGGAATTGTGACTTTGTAGGCCTCGAACTCACGCCCGTTTTCGAACGCAGGCTCGCCCCGCATCGAGTCCTCTGCTTCCAGCACCACTGGAGTCAAGCCAGGATACTTATTTCACATTTCGGCTGCTTGTTCCCCACGCACTCGACGCTTGGTGGTCGCTCCCTCGTCGGCTTCGCTCTTCCGCTCCTGTCTTGCTCCTCGGCGACCAGCACCCATGTGCCCAATTCCTCGTCTTGAAAATCAAGTCTCTCCAGCCGCTCAAGCGATTACTCTGAAGCCGCCCGCATTTCCGCGAGCACTTCGCAGCGGTTGTGCGTGTCTTGTTTCCTCGCAGAGACCGCTTCGTCGAGGCCTGGTGAGCTGATAATCCTCCTCCCGGGCTCTGTGATACTCACATTACCGGTTCCACCACACTGGTTCCTGCCGTCCTCCCCGCACCAATTGACCCTCGGATCCCGGTGCGTCTTCGTGACTCCTGCTCGCCGAGTGCAGCACCCGAGCGTCACTCCCTAAATTCTCACCTTGCCCCTCAGACTGAGCGAACGGACCCAACGTCGTAACCACCGCGGGGCAGTGGCTTTGCACTGGCCGAGATGTCGGGTGCTCGTCCGTCGCAGCCCACAGGGGGCGCTGCCGCCAACCTCCTTTTTGGCCGAACTCTGCCCAAGACCCTCCTCCCGCCCACCCCTCTTCAATCTCTTCACTCGCTCGCCCACCCGGTCGCTCGCCACCGCCCGCACCATGCGCCTCCGCGCCCTCGTCGCGCTCTCGCTGGTCGGCGCGCCGTCGCTCGCCGCGCCGTACTCTGCCGAATGGGTCGACTACAACCTCAACACCAACACCGACGCCAACGCTTCCGTCACGGACTACTCGGGCAGCTGGACTGGTCACACCTACGAGCCGAGTCCGACCAACTGGCGCTCCCTCCCCGTCTACACGCTCATCCTCGACCGCTGGCTCGACGGCGCGCCCGAGAGGAATGACGTGATGGGTACCATGTACGAATGGGACGTAAACGTGCGTTCTCGTTCAGTTTTTTTTCCCAGTGCAGGGAGAGCCGCGGGTGAAAAAAGCTGACGGCGAGCGACCGGGCGCAGGCGAACGAGCTGCGACACGGCGGCGACATCCAGGGACTGCTCAGCGGCAACTACCGCTCGCTCGACTACCTTCAAGCGGGAGGCTACGGCGCCATCTACCTCGCCGGAACGCCCTTCATCAACATGGTCCGTCCCCTCCCCGTCCCGAGTCCGCGCTCATACTGACGCCGCGCCCGCTGACAGCCCTGGGGCTCGGACGGGTACTCGCCGCTCGACTTTTCGATCCTCGACCCGCACTTTGGCACGATTGACGACTGGCGCTCGTTCGTCACCGAGGTGCACAACCGCGGAATGTCCGTCGTCGCTCTCTCTCCTGGAGGACCAAGGGCCCGAGCGCTGGGTCGGTGTTGCGTACTGTGCTGAAACCCCCAATCGTGACAGGTACATTATCGTGGACTTTACGGTCGGCACGATGGGAGATATGGTGAGTCCCCGAGCTTCTGCGTGGGGACTGCGAAGCGCGACGAGGCGGGCGTAGGAGCGGCGAGCTGACTTGCCCTCGTTCGTGCAGGTCGGCTTCAAAGGGTTCGCTTCTTCCATGCGGAAGGAAACGCCCTTGGAGCCCTACTGACGCGCATGTCGCAGCTACCTGAACACCTCGACCCCTTTCTCCCTCGTGCGCTTTGCCCTCCCCCGCACGCTCGCAGCGGCTATCTGACGGTGACTTGCAGGACGAGCACGAGGCGGTGTGGAAGGACGTCAACTACGGCCCGATCAAGCAGTACCCCGACTTCAAGTTCTCCAACACCTGGAACAGCTCGTGTCTCCTCCCCGACTTTTGGAACCAGGACGGCACGCCGGTCACGGCCGTCTCGGACCCGGATGGACCGACCGCGCACAACCGCGCAAGCGATCGTGGATGCTACGAGTCCGAGTTCGATCACTATGGAGGTGCGCTTCTCACGAGTTGGGGTGGGAAGAGCGCGAGCTGATCAGCGGGAGGCTGTAGACACCGAGGCGTTCGGAACGCACCCGGACTGGCAGCGAGAGCTTTCGAAGATGCGCTTTCGAGTGCTGTGGAATGGGAGACGGAGCTAATCGACGAATTTACCGTAGTTCGCATCGGTTCAGGATCGGCTGAGGGAGTGGAAGCCGAGCGTCGCGGCCAAGCTACAAGTCTTCGGCTGCCTCATCGTCGAGATGCTCGACATCGACGGTGTACGCCCTCACTTCGAGTGCGCGACTTTGAGATCCTCACGCGAATCTGTCGTCCTCAGATCCGAATCGACAAGGCGACGCAGATGACCGTCGCCGCGCTGGCCGACTGGGCGTCGACGACTCGCAACTGCGCGACCAAGCTCGGCAAGACCAACTTCTACATCCCCGGCGAAATCACCGGAGGCAACACCTTCGGCTCCCTCTACCTGTGCGCCCCTTTTCACATTCGGGTCTCGAGCCCGCGCTGACTCGCAACTCGAACCCAGCGGTCGCGGCAGGACGCCGAGCCAGGTGCCCAACTCGACCCTCGCGCCGACGCTCACCGCGAACCAGTCCGAGTACTTCCTTCGTGACGAGGGCAAGCAGGCGCTCGACGGCGCCGCGTTCCACTACTCGATCTACCGCTCCCTCACGCGCGTGCTCGGCATGGACGGTGCGTGCTTCTCCGTCGGCAGGGAGAGCTGCAGCTGATCGTTGATCATCCGAACAGGCAACATCTCGGTCGCGTACGACGTCGATGTCAACTTTGTCAACGCCTGGAACGTCATGCTCACCACCAAGTCCGCTCGCCTCTCCCACTCGGCACCGTGAGAGCCGCTGACTCCTCTCCGCGCGCAGCGACTTCCTGAACCCCTCTACGGGCGAGTTCGACCCGCGTCATCTCTACGGCGTCGGAAACCAGGACGTCTTCCGTGAGTCTCCCGGCAGACGAGCTTCGTGGACGCTCGCTGACCCAAGTGCAGGATGGCCCTCGCTCACAAACGGCACGCGCAAGCACCTCTTCGGCGCCTTCATCACCACGCTCGTCCTCCCCGGCACGCCGCTCACGTACTACGGCGAGGAGCAGGGGATGTACATCTACGACTCGCAGGTGCGCTCTTTCGTTCGAGCGGTTGAGTAGGATGTCGGAGCTGATGGGAGTCGGGCGTTTTTCAGGCCGTCAACTACCTCTACGGACGACAGCCGATGGGAAGCAATATCGCGTGGCAGAAGCACGGGTGCTACTCGCTCGGCGACGCGCAGTATTGGGAGATGCCGTTCAACAAGAGCGCGACCGGCTGCACCGACGACTGGAACTCGGTGCGCCATCGATTTCTTGCTCAGCTGGGGATCGAAACTGACTCTCGATCTCCAGCGCGACCACATGGACCCGACAGCGCCGAGTCGGATCGTCATGTCGCGGATGCACTACCTCCGGAAGCAGTACCCCGCGCTCCTCGACGGCTTTGGCCTCTCGCAGCTCGGCAACTGGACGATGGACGGCTACCTGCCCGGCTCGAACGAGACGGCGACCGAGTTCGGCGTCTGGAGCGTCCAGCGCGGCCCGCTCGGCACGCAGACGTTCACGGGCACGCACGCCAACACGAGTGTCTGGCTCCTCTACTCGAACCTGAACGACTCGACCACGCTCACGTACGACTGCACCGACACGGCGAACGCCATCATGGCGCCGTACGTCTCGGGCGGGAGCGTCACGAACCTCTTCTACCCGTACGATAACATCACGCTCGAGGCGAGCCCGACGTCGTACTACCTCGACAACAACGCTCCCTACCGCGGCTGCGTCAACACGGTCACGCTCCAGCCGCACGGCTTCGCCGCCTACGTCCCGACCGCGGACTGGGTCGCGCCGCTTCCCGTCATGACGGGCTTCTCGCCCGGCCACGACGCGCGCGTCGTCCGCGGGGACGTCAACGCGACCCAGATCGACCTCGTCTTCCAGTACTCGACCGCGATGAACTGCTCCTCGATCACAAACACGCTCAAGATCACCTCGGAGCGCTCGAACGCGACCGCGACCCCGGCGCTCGACTCGTCGTCCGTCATCTGCGGGCCTGCGACAGGCGCGGACGTCTCGGACTCGAACGGGACCCCGCCGACGGCCTGGGCGTGGTCGGGAACGATCAAGGACGCCGACGATGGCATCTACATGTTCTCGCTCACGAACGTCACGAGCTCAGCCGGCGTCGCGACGGGCACGACGGACAACCTGCTCGTACGCAAGGGCGAGGAGACGAACATCATGATCTTCCCCGCCTCGACCGCGGCCAACTACTACAACCCGCTCCTGTCGGCCGTCGACGGCAAGTACTACCTCAACCACCAGTCGTTCGGCGCGAGCAGCTTCCGATGGAGCTCCGACTACGGCCAGAACTGGGCGGCGTGGAAGGACTGGGAGAGCACGACGACCTTGACCGCGAGCGACTTCAACGTCTCGGAGCTCTGGGACGGCAAGCACATCCAGGTCCAGTACCACTCGGCCCTCGCCGCGAGCGCCGCGCACGTCGTCGAGGCCGACACGGACTGGGACGGCGTCGGCACCCGTCGAGTCCCCGCGTACCTCCTCCGCGGCAAGTACAACCTCTGGGTGCGGTTCCTTTGACCTGAGCGATTCTGTTCCTCGAGGTGACCACTTCGGTCGCGCAGGGTTACGACAAGGGCCTCTCGTACAAGTTCAAGCGCGACAAGGTCGGCGGGTGGTCGATCAACACGATGATGACCTGGCCGACGTATCTGCACCTCATGCCGATCAAGGGCCTCACGAACTTCTTCGTGCGCGCCTTTTCTGTCTCCCGGTTTCGCCGTCGCTGACTCGAGCCCACCCGGCGCAGTACGGCGACGCGGACAACGACGGCATCCTCGACCGCCTCCAGCCGACATCGCAGGCGGCCAACTACGTAAACATCTCCGCTCCTGCCAGCCCGCACCTCGGGTACACGATCCGCATTGACGAGGCGAGCATGCGCTGGACCGTCACCCCCCGCGGGTCAGTCGTCGTCCAGATCGGTGCGTACCTTCTTCGCTCCTGCCTGCCCACTGATGTGAATCACTGTACTGAACTATAATTCGCAGTTCTGTTCTTCCTCCTCGCGCTCGTGCCGCCCCTCACTGCCACCATCGCCGTGATCGCGTACCGCAAGGCGTTCTACACCGTCAGTACGTCGAACCCCTCTCCACCACTCTGATCCGAGTACTCATCTTCACCACTGCAGCATACAACCGAGTCGGTACGCCCCGGCTCCTCCCCACCCTTGACCGCATCCGCTGACCCGCCCCCACTTCGCAGGCGTCAAGGCCCCACGCGCGCTCCCACTCTGGTTCACCGCGCTCACGAACAAGTCCAAGATGTCCGACTTCTCGACGAACGAGCACGGCATGATCGAGAAGAAGTCGCCCGGGCCCGACGCGGCGTTCGACGTCGCCGAGGGTGCCGTCTGGCCCGACGACCCAGAGGCCCGTCGCAAGGTCCTCATCGCTACGCTCGAGTGTGAGCTTTTCGCCCTTCTTTGCAATTCCTGAGCTTGCAGCTGATATAGTCCGCAGACGAGCTCATCGGGATCCAGCCGCCGGTCAAGGTCAAGATCGGAGGACTCGGCGTGATGAGTTCGCTCATGGGCAAAGCGATGACGGACGTCGACATCATCTGGGTCGTGCCGAAGGTCAAGGATATCGAGTACCCGCCCTTCACCCCGACCAACTCGATCATGGTCAAGATCTTCAACGAGGAGTACCCGATCACCGTCGAGAACTACGTCGTCGACAACGTCACCTGTGCGTCCTTCCCGCCTTCGAAAGTTGACCTTCCTCGTTGATTTGGCTTTAAGTAGACTACATCCTCGACTCGCCCGTCTTTCGCGCCCAGACCAAGAGCGACCCGTACCCGGCGAGGATGGACGACCTCGAGTCCGCCATCTTCTACTCGTGCGCCGCCCGCTCTCCTGCTTGTGATCATTTCTCATCGGTGGTTATTCTTACAGAACATGGAACCAGTGCGTCGCAGAGGTCATTCGCCGCACCCCGAACCTGTCCATCTACCACGTACGTCGACCGCTTTCGTCCCAGCGTGCCTGCAAGCTAACCCGCCACGCATCCCTTAGATCAACGTACGTTCAGGCCGTCCTACTTCTCACCTCCCAAACTTGCCACTGATTCTCCGTTTGACTCACAGGACTACCACGCGACAGTCGCCCCGCTGTACCTCCTCCCGCAGATCATCCCCGTCTGCCTCTCGCTCCACAACGCCGAGTTCCAGGGTCTCTGGCCCTTGCGAACGGCCGAGGAGCAGACCGAAGTCAGCAAGGTGTACAACCTCCCGCACGACGTCGTCGAGAAATACGTCCAGTTCGGTCCGTCGCGCCTTCTTTCGCTCGAGGGAGAGGACGAGCTGACCCAGTAAGCGCAGGAAACACGTTCAACCTGCTCCATGCGGGCGCGGCCTACATCGCGATCCACCAGGCCTCGACGGGAGTCGCGGGAGTTTCGGACAAGTACGGCAAGAGGAGTTGGGCGAGGTACCCCGCCCTGTGGACCCTCAAGAAGATCGACAGTCTCCCGAACCCGGTGAGTCCTCGCCTGCTTTTCAGCTCTTTGGATGGCATTACTGATAGAGCTTGCGTGCCAGGACCCGACGGACATCGAGGCGCTCGACGAGACGCCGCTCAACGCCAAGTCGGTCAAGGTTGACCAGGCAGCCGAGGCGAAGCGGCCCGAGTATCGCCGCCAGGCGCAAAACTGGGTAAGCTTTTCTTTCAAGCTCCTTCAACGTCGTTTCTGATGCTATTCTGCCGCAGGCTGGACTCGAGGAGGACGCTGACGCAGAGCTCTTCGTCTTCGTCGGTCGCTGGTCCAAGCAAAAGGGAGTCGATCTCGTACGTCTCGCCCTTCTCACGTTATATCATCCACGTCTGACTCGCTTGGTTCTCACAAGATTGCCGACGCGAGCCTTCCGCGCCCTAGTTTTCAAGTCGACGTGCTGACGAGTCCCCGCACAGATCTTCCCCTCTATTCTGGAGAAGAATCCCAAGGTCCAGCTCATCTGCGTCGGACCCGTCGTAGATCTCTACGGTCGCTTTGGTGAGCTCTCGCCCTTTGCGACGAGTCCGCTCGTGCTGACCTTCGCGCCCGCCTACAGCCGCCGAGAAGCTCGCGAGGCTCATGCAGATCTTCCCCGGTCGCGTGTACAGCAAGCCCGAGTTTGTAAGCTGTTCCCTTTACATGATCAATTTCGCCGATCTGACGCTCCCGTGCCTAAGACCGCTCTCCCACCGTTCCTTTTCCAAGGAGCCGAGTTCGTGAGTGCTTCGACGCCACCGCCCTTGCGCCATTCTCACGCCTTGCGAGTACCCCATAGGCACTCATCCCATCTCGTGACGAGCCATTCGGACTCGTTCGTCGCTCTCGCTGCTGCACACGTTGATCCCCAACGCTGACCTCCGCCGCCCGCAGGTCGCCGTCGAGTTCGGTCGCAAGGGAGCTCTTGGGGTCGGATCGCGTCTCGGCGGACTCGGTCTCGCACCTGGATGGTGGTGCGTCCCTCCCGCTTATTTCAAGACCCGCCCCTCGCTAACGAGAGGCGCACAGGTTCAACGTTGAGTCGGACTCCACTGTGCACATGCTCAGCCAGTTCGCCAAAACGATCAAGGCCGCGCTCAAGTCGACCAAGAAGGAGCGCGCCGTCCTGCGCGCGAGGTCCGCCGTCCAGCGCTTCCCCGTGCTCGAGTGGCGTCAGCGCACAGAGGACCTCCACAAGCGGGTGACTCCTTCCGTTTTCTGCCATTCGAGGATTTTTACTTACGAACGCGAACAGAGTATCCTCGCGAGTCGCAAGGCGGCCAAGTCGCACGCGTTCGCCTGGGACGACACCCTCGACCGCGACGAGCCGCCGGCGACGCACACGTACCCGCCCTCGGCGCTCGACCCGCCCATGAGCCCCGGCCCGATGCACTCGCCCTCGCCTTCCTACACCTCGGCCGCATGGAGCGCGTCGGGAACCCCCGGTACGCCCGGCACCGCCGAGTACTCTCCCCGCGCGCCGCTTTTCCACCCGCCTCGCAGCCGCGTCGGGTCGCAGACCAGTCGCCACCCACTCCAGACGGGCATCACGATCAACGAGGAGGACGAGAACATGGAGAGCGCGACGGCCGACTACTTCGGCCAGATGGAGCACGACTGCGAGCGCTACTCGACCGACATGAACGGGCCGGACACGCCCGGATCGCCTGGCACCCCCGGTTCTACCATGACTCGCCACGGCGGCGACCAGCCCGGCAGCTTCCTCGCGCGCGCCAACACCCGCCTCGAGCGACAGATCACCAAGTCTCGCAAGGGCCGCACCCGCGATCCGCTCTTTGCGCCAGAGGCGGATCCGTTCATGGCCGGCCCAGCGAGCCCCGGTCTCAACACGCCCAAGATCTTTGGGAATTCGTTCGGCAACTCGAGCGTTGACAGCTTCATCGCCGAGGACAACGAGCCGCTCACGGCGCCGACGAGGAACTTTGATCGCTCGAGTAGGAGGCAGTCGTCCGACTCGATCTCGGCCATCATGGTGCGTACCTCTCCAGATTATCTTCGTGCTGAGAATCTGACACTGCGAACTTGCATAGAGCGAGAAGTCTGAGTCGCCCCTCAACATCGCCTTGGTGAGCTCGAGCGGCCGCCGTTTTTGAGTCCTGCGCAGGAACTGACGCATGTTACTTGCGCAGGCTTCGTTCACCGACGCCGATGGAATGGTCACGCGCGAGTTCGTCGCCAAGATGAGCGAGCTCGACTCGTCCAACTCGATGAAGGACGACTTCTGCATCGAGAAGTACCTCATCCGCCAGGAGAAGGTGCATCCCTTCACATCTCTTTACTGTTATTTCTACTAACTCGGCCTGCACAGGTCTTCTTCGACCACGTGCGCAAGGAGAAGCGCTCGGCGGCCAAGGCAGCCTTCCGCGGCGAGTCGTCGACCAAGGAGGACGACACGGAGACGTTTGAGTACGGGCGCCCTTATTCGCGTAAGTACCTCCTACTGGTACACACCAAACCCCGAGGTCGCCTCAACCACTGACCAGTCCCCCCAGCGACGTCGACGTACGAGGACGCCCCACGCCCCGGTCCCGTCGAGCGCCTCCCGACGCGCCTGCAGATTTTCATGATGAAGGACATGTGGGGCTGGCCGATCTGTGAGCCTTCTTTCCGCGTACTTGGACGATCTCGAAGCTGACCCACGGCCACCAGACTGCATCGTCCTCGCGCTGGGCCAAACGCTCGGCGCGTCGTCGTTCCAGCTGGTACTCATCGGCGGCTCCTCAACGCAAAGCAACACGGACTTGTACATCATCGGCGGCATCTACCTCTTCGCCACGATATGCTGGTACACGCTGTACACGTTCTACCCGCTCCGGTACACGCTCTCGCTCCCCTTCCTCGGCTACGCGATCGCGTTCCTCATCGTCGGCCTCCCGAGCGCAAACGAGATCTTCCACCCGTGGCACATCCGCCATGCGCTCACGCTCACCGCGACGAGCATCTACGCGTTCGCGAGTGCCGCTGGATGGGCCTTCTTCTCGTGAGTCGGTGGCCTTTGCTTCGCTGAGCGCAGCATGCTGACGCCGGCTCGCACCAGGTTCAACTTCGGAGAAGAGGGAGGGGTTCAGACGTCGTCGTGGGTATTCCGCGCTTGCGTCGTGCAGGGAGCGCAGCAGGTTCGTTATTCCAGCTTCGACTTCGACGCCCCGCACTGACCCGCCGCGCACGCGCAGATCTGGCTCGCCGCGCTCTGGTTCTGGGGCGTGAGCACCCCCACCGTTCGCGCTCGGAGGTGACGAAACTGATTCGATCGGGATCCGCAGTTTAAGCTCGGCGGCAAGGACAACGAGTCGTCTGTGCCGTCAATCTACATCCTCTGCGCGACGGTCCCGCTCTGCGCCTTCGCGCTTGTCCTGGCCTACTGCACCCACCACGGCCTGCCTGGATTCTACCGCCAAGTGTAAGTCGCTCCGTTCGGACATGCAGCGTGATGCTGACCTGACCTTCACGCAGCCCGGGGCACATCTCGAACTTCACGGCGACCCTCACGCGCCGCAAGCTCGTGCTCTGGTTCCTCTTCTCGCAGATCCTGTCCATCTACTGGCTCAGTTCTCCTTATGGTCCGCTCTTCTCGCTCAGCTCCATATTGCTCAAAGCTGAGGCGCTGTTCTCCCCAGGTCGCAACTGGCAGTTCCTCTGGCAGACGGGCCAGATCCACACGTGGGTCGTCGTCATCCTCGCCGCGTTCTTCTTTGTCGTGTACGTTCTCCAACATTTAAGATCTACTTCCTTGTATGCTCACTCACACACCGTCATCTGCAGCGTCTGGGGCGCGCTGCTCACGTTCCTTAGCTTCAAGTCTAAGGAGCACACCTGGTATCTCCCCATCTTCGCCGGTGCGCCCCACGATGCCATCCTTCGTTGTATCTCCAACCTTACTCTTCGCGCTCACAGTCGGCCTCGGCGCCCCTCGCTGGTGCCAGATGCTCTGGGGCACGAGCAGCATTGGCCTGTACCTCCCCTGGGCCGGCTCGGCGGGACCCTACATCACCATCTGCCTCTGGCTCTGGCTTGGCGTGCTAGATTCTATCCAGGGAGTCGGGCTGGGCATGATGCTCCTTCAAGTGCGATCGAAATCGAACTGCCGTGAGTCACTACCCGCAGGCGCTGACTCCAAAGCAACAGACGCTCAGCCGAGTGCATGTCGGCGCGGCGCTGGCTTTGGCGCAAGTGGTACGTTCGCCTTCCCTCACCATCTCCAGCTTGAGACTGACCCTGTGGCTCAGGTCGGATCCGTCGTCACGATCGTCGCCCGCGCAACGTCGCCAGACAAAGGTGGACCCGGATCGGGTGCGTCCCTACTCGAGCAGACTTTCATGTTCGTGCCACTGACCTCTTTTACTCCAGTGTTCCCCAACTTTGGCCTCTGGAACCCGAGCGAGCCGCTGTCCGAGTCCCCGATGGCGCACTGGGCGTTCTGTGCGTCGCCTTCCTCGTGCTCCCTCCGAGCGCCTCGCTGACTCTTAGACCACAGGGTTCGCCTTCTTCTGCCAGTTCGTCATCGTCTTTGGCTACCTCGTCCTCTTCCGTGGCGAGCAGCTGAGCAAGTACGTTGTTTCCTTCTCCCGCTCGCCTTGGGGCAAAAACTGACGCACTTTCGCCGAACGTGCAGACCTTAGAAATACATCCCTTACTTTCGTTTTAGCCTCCCACTGTATATTTGCGTAGAAGAGGCAATGGACACTATAACGGACTCTTTCCGCCTGCGCTGCTTGAGAGCTTGACCGTGCGGGCTAATCGTGAGCGCTGGGCAAGGGCTGCGAGAAGAGGGTTACTGGAAGCTCTGGATGACTGTCTCTGTCTATACTCACTGGGCCGGAGCGTGTACTTGCCGCCCATCTAGCTCTACTGGGGGAGAAACACGCTGCGCAAAGCGTCGAGGTCCATCGAAAGTGTGAGCGAAGCGAGATCACTTCTTCCCATCCTGGAAAAATTGTGTGAGTATGAGAAACTTCAATGGCTAACTTCAATGACCCACATGTGCAATGCATTGTTGAGAGCCTCCCAGAGCGGGTAAGCCGTCACCCCGCTCTGAAGATGACCAGATTCTACGAGGAGACCAAGGTGTGTTAGGTGCGGGGCCTAAAAGTCGCACAAACCTACCATCAGACTCGAACTCGGCCTCCTGAAGTGTAAGGGCGACGAGGAGGTGCTCCACTGCGTCTGCGAAGCGCTGGGAATCGGGGAGTCAGCGAATCCGGTCACGGTCACGAGGGAAAATTCGGGAACGCAGACCCCGAGATTTGCGCTTGCCACGGCAAGATTCACCCGGCACCTGATGTACCCAGGATGGAGGTCCAACGCGGCTTCGTAGAACTGGAGCGCTCGCTCGGGCTTGCCAGCGTTGGTGAGGGTGACCCCCAGGCGGTTCCAAAGGAGCGGGTCCTGGTTCGCGATCAGACGTCAGCTACAGGCTGTTAAGCCAGTTATCGAAGAACTCACATCCGGAAGCTGACCAAGCGCGGCCCCGAAGCAGTCCTCCGCTTTCGCAAAGTCCGCCTTGAGCGTGAACAGCAGGCCGAGCCCGATCTGCACCTCAGGATCAATGCTGACCACATAATTCCTCGCGCCATGCGCGGCGAGTCCCATCATGACCTCCATCAGCACATCGTGCCGTCCCTCCAGACCCTCGTCCCGCTCGCGTTCCGTCATGACGTTTCGCCAGCTCGCCAAGTACTCGCGGTATCGCCCTCCTGCGAGGCATTCGACCCAACACTTCAAGCTCGAGTAGGACTCGTCTCGCCGTCGCTCATTCCCGTAGCTCATCGCGAGCGCAAGGTGCGCCTCGCCCATGGTGGCGTCGAGCGAGACGGCCTCGACGAGTGCGGCGATGGCGAGAGGCTCGCGTTCCGAGATTTGGAGCTGGACGCCGAGGTGGTAGAGCTCGAGTGCGTACTTAGAAGTAGGTGAGGGCGATTCAGTGTCCGAGTCGTACGAGATGGTGGATGACGGGGCGGAGGGAGTGGCGACGAGTGGCGTCGAGAACGAGCTGTCGGTCGCGGCGCTCGGGCTCGTGGACTGTGGTAATGGGAGGGACGCGTCGTAATTCAGACTGGCTTCTTGGAATACAGGAACGAGTGGTTTGTGATGGAGGTTGGAGGCGTGCTGAGCAAAGGCGGCGTCCCAGTCTGTCGCGGCTACATGCTCAGAGCGACGCATCAGTGCAATTTTAGAAGCATACACATAGACTCGACGTACTGTATTTCATACTCGACTGAAGGAGGTGCTGGCTCCCGCTCCCTTGCCAAGACCACGCCGCGACTGGAGGCGGGACCAGGCGCGGCGCGTCTCGACTCACATGCACAAGCTCCGCAGGCGAGGGCTCCAGAACAGCTCCATCTTGGAAATATGTTAGGTGTGTTTTGGCGAATGCACGCTCGAAGCTGGCATGTTGCGCCGGGTGCGATGCTGGTCTGAACGTCGCCGACGTCGCGGCGAACGAGCTCGCCCAGTCGCGAGACTGGAAGTGCTTCAACGAGAACGAGTCGTCCAAAGATTGGTGAAAGTCCGCCAGATCGAAAGTGTCGTCGGCTCGATGAGCAAAGAAGGCGTTCGCGTCCGCGTCGCCGGCCAGGTCTGCGGGAGTTTGGCGGAACTGCAGGATGGGAGGATTAGCTGTTTCGTGTAGGCAGATTGAGCTTCGTGAATTCCTTGCCGTATTCCGTGATTCGGATGGTCCGGCGGCCGAAAAGTGGTCCTGCGGGGACCGCGTGAGCTCGAAGTGGAGGCAAAGGGATGCGGTGCTCACCGAGTGCTGGTCCTTGACGTACGCCTTCGAGAGCTGCGACAGCGGGTTCGCAGGAGCACACTCCATCTTCTTGGGCGTTAAATCGACTTCCTGAGATGATAGCAGGTCGAAGAGCCGCGTCGTCGCGAAAGAAAGCCCGCGCGGCTACGGCGTCTCGCGAGAGGCGTGGGACACTGCGGGCCGCGAGCCTCTCTCGGCAAAAGTGGCTCTCTTCCTTCCTTATCACCACTCTTTCGACCTTCAACCCATACCATATCCAACATGCCACACTCCGGAACCTGCCTGTGCGGCGCTACCAAGGTCCGCGGCCCTCGCTTCGCACGCATCGACGGCGGCTAAACTGCTCGCCCACTCAGATCTCGGTCGCCTCGACCCACGCCGAGCAGATCATCTGCCACTGTGAGTCGTTCTTGAGCGTGGCTAGAAGAAATTGTGGACTCAAGCGATCGACTGCAGGCACCGACTGCCAGCTCACTTCGGGCTCGCACGCCTCGACCAACATCCTCCCCCTCATCAAGGACGTCACGCTCACCGGAAAGGTGACGCAGTATGACGCCAAGGCTGCTTCGGGTAACACGGGTGAGCCATCTTTGCCACAGTCATGGGATGGACCCAGGCTGACGGTGTCTGGGCAGTCTCGCGCTTGTTCTGTGGCGGGTGCGGAAGTGCCTTGGCGCACAAGGTAAGTCAAAGCTTCATCGTGCAAATAAATTTGAAAGGATGGTGCAGTGGAAGGACAGGCAAAAGAGAGGAGAGAATGTCACGCTCATCCTCGCTCGCTCGGTTCGCAGACCCCTGCCTTCGGAGACGCCATGGCCGTCCAGGTACGATTTGTCCAGTCCTTCTTCAAGAAACGAGACGCTAACTGACCCATGATTTAGACCGGAAACCTCCCCGACTTTCGCAAGGTGCCGGTCGCGGTCGAGCTGTTTGTGAAGGACCGCTGGGACGGAATCCCGGCCGTCAACGGCGCGGTGCAGGCGTGGATGATGCCGGGCACGACGGCGCCGAAACTTTGATGCGGAAATGGATTTCGGACCTTTTCTGTGCCTCTGCTGAAGCCGTCCGAGAACGTAATCGCACGTCGTCTGGAGACCTCCTCCCAAACAGCGGGGAGTGAGAACCTGAGCCCTTCAAGTTAAGTCACACTTTAGACACGATTTCAAGAGCTAGAAGCTTCTCGCCAGCCAGAGCGCGACCTTGGTCCCCGAATGCAGCTGCTCGACCCTGCCCAGCGCGTCCCCCCAGCCCTTCTTTTTCCTCAGCGCTTCCCGATTCGTGATCGCAAACTCAATCACCACGTCAAGCGCCTCATCATATCTCCAGCTCGTCTCCGCAAAGAGCTCCTCTGCAACGTTCGCGAGCGAGAGCCCGCTCCGGATCGCGTCGAGCGCGAGCTTTTGCAGCGCCGGCATTTCGAGCCGGTGCGCGAGGCGGTAGACGGATTTCGGGGAGACGAGCGCGGGAAGCGAAGGGTGGTATTGTGCGAGGTTGAGGACCGCTTCAGCTCGCCGAGCGGGGCGGGGACGCTCGTCGAGGTAAACGACTTCGACGAAGGACGACGTGAGGGGCGCCCAGCTGATGTGGCCCGTGTTGATGTAGCAGAGCAGTGCCTGGTAAGTTAAAAAGGAATCTTGTTTGATCTCGACGCGGTGGTGCGGGTAGGTGCAGGCGTGTGAGGGGGAGTCGGAGGGCGGGACAGGGGGAGCGAGCGCCTCGTCGTCGTCCGAATCCTGGTACTCGAGCGGTCGTCGATCGATGCCGAGTGCTTTGAAGCGTTCAGCGGCCATATGATAATCCATGAAGCCGGAGGAGAAGAGTGACTTGAAGTAGGGAGATGCGGCGGTGAGGACGTCGAGGTGCGCCCATAGCTCGCGGCCGTCGCGAGGGAAGACGAACTGGACGTTGTACTGATGCGGCGATCGGGTGAGTGCTAGGCATGCTTGTATCCCCCTTAGACCTCAGCAACATGATGGGGAGGGGACCTGCGCACCCATCACCAACTTGGGCGCCGCACTCTCGAGCCTGGACTCCATCTCCCACTCGACGTGAGCCACGAGCGTCGTCGGCCGCTTTCCGAACAGGCCAGATTTCTTTCTAAATTAGGTTACGGGGCTCCAAACGCCTTCGATCGTAGTCCTATCGAGGGGAACATGAAAGTCGTCGCTCCAGTCGTTCTTGCAGCCGATCCGAACTCGCATCGTCTTGATCCGCGAGAGGACCTCAGATGGGACACCTTTCCAGCGCATCCCGAAGTTAACTTACCCTTTGACTTCGTTGTGGACGACGATCGTCCAGCTACCGGCGCACCATGGCTCGGCGTCCGCCGTCGAGAGCTGGATGCTGGTGTTCCACACGTCAGCGCTCGTGTAGGAATGGGGAGGGGAGATGTCGAGCTCGACTGAGGGAAGTGAGTATCGGATTGGCGGTGGAGGTTGCATAACTGTGAGGTGATAGTCAGAGCCAACTTTGGGACGGTTGCGCATCGCGGTGATCACCCCCCATGAGCCGCCGGTTGTTGCAGTTCGAATTTAGGACTCGCTGATATTCGGAAAAACGACACTGGTTGCGCCAGAGAAGTACGCAATGAGTCCAACAATTCACTCAGCTTCCGCGAAACAGACACCAGCCCAGCTACCTCATCGCCCCGTCCAAAAACACGCGACTCAACGGCCTCGCACCCCCACCCTGGCCCATCGAGCTTCTCTGCCTCCTCGTCCCATTGCGAAGGTCCCGAATCGCGTCGTCGAACCCTCCGCGGCCGAGCGAGCGGTGGCCGCCGTCGCCGCTCGAGGCGTCTTTCGGCTGTGGATCCCCACCGAGTCAGTAAATAGGCGGCGAGGGAGTAGAGAGCGTGACGAACGTGGAGGGATCGCCGGGTTCTGCTTGTAGGTCGGTTCTTGTCCGTCGCGGCGACTTCGTTTGCAGCTCGCTGTGCCGACTCTCCATCAGCCTGCGTCTCAAGAACGGCGAACGGGAGGACGTACGAGTAGGGAAGAGGAAAACGAAACGACGATCCCAAATAGGTCCTCGGGCTTCATCGAGGCCGGGTCCTCGCCGTAGTACCGGACGAGCTCCTTGAGGTCCCGATCGAGGTCGCCCATCATGCTCTTGAGCGCGCTCATCGCCGGCTCGGCTCTCGCGACGAAGCTCTGAGCTCAGTCGCATCAGTGTTCCCCTCACCTTCTCAAGCGAGGTTAAACGTACCTCCATCTTGCCGACAAACCGATCCCCGTCGGGACTGATGCGCATCCGGCGGAGCACGCGCACCTCCTCCTGCACCTGCCCGACGCCCGAGACGAGCGCATTCGCGGCAGCCGCGATCGTCGCGAACGAGACTCTCGAGGCAGCTTCGACGTGCGGCGCGTCGTCGAGGAAGCTGAGGAGCGAGGGGTCGGACCGCTGGAGAGTTCGCGCGAGGAAGTGCAGCAGCGTTGGTGTTGAGCTCGTCGGAGTGGCCGCGCGGGTGTCTTTGAGCTGTTTGGTTGGGTTAGTGGGAACAGACAAGTGTGGAAGAAAAGGCGTACCTTGAGCAGCGCCTCGAGTTGGAACCCGTCGGCGTCGCCGCGGAAGGTGCTCGCGTTGAGCGCGTTGCCGAGCGAAAGGACCGTCTGCGCTCCCCCTCAGTTCCCATGCCCACCCAGTACCAGAAGAAAGCGCACCGCGAGCAACCTCTGGAACTTGACCGAGTTCTTCAGCTCGTCCGCGGCCGAGCGAAGGATGTTGAGTTCGGGCTTGAGCTCCTCCTGCTCCATTTCGAGGCGACGGCGGTAGAGCATCGCCGTCAGTCGATCACCGAGGCGCGGGATGACCATCATCTACACTTTCGGTCAGCCGACGTTCGGGTGGGAGAAGGGAAAGACGCACCTCGTTCAGGTATTGGTCGCTCGCTGCGAGGCTCGTGATGTCGCCGTCAAAGTTCCGGATCGCCTCCATCTGCCAAGAGCCAGGATCAGCTCCGTCCAGCCGCAACAAAAAGCAAAAGGAGATCCGCACCTCCTCCGTCGACGGCGTAAAGTGCTTGATCGCCTTCAAGTTCTCCAACGACAGGCTCTTGTCGTCGAGGACGAGGACGGCGTCCCTGACCGCCCGGTGCGGCATCTTGAGCCTCGCGAGCATGATGGCAATGTTCTGCGCTCTCGCGAGCCCGAGGACGGTCGTCGGCTGCTTCTTGCCCGTCGCCGCCGTCGGTTTCGGTGCCGCTTGGGCCGGCGCGCCGGTCGCAAAGTCGCGCTCGAGGTCGGCAAAGTCGAGTGGGGCCGAGGGGAGAGAGGCCCAGATCGAGGTTGAGACGGACGTGGGGGCGAGTTTCGTCCAGAAGAAGGGCTGAGGGGGCGGTCTGGGTTCAGCTACGGATCACTGGAGGGGCTGGAAAGCGCACCTTCATCTTCTTCTGGCTCGCGCGGATCGTCGTTCGACGGACGAGTGGAGCTGGGGCGACTGGCGGTGGCGGAGGGGCGCCGAACGCGGGTGGCGGAGGCGGGGGCGGGGGCGGCGCGCCGGAGACGACGACGGCGGGACTCGAGCCGGCTGAGCGCAGCTTGGCGCCGTTCGAGATGGACGCGAGGAACGCGGGTCGACCTATTGGTGCGGGAGACACGTCGCCCGGCGAGTCGCCGTTCGAGGTCGGGCTGGACGACTTGAGCTTCGCACCTGCGATCGAGCCCAGGAACGCCGGTCGAGGTGGGCCGGGTGGAGCGGGCGGAGCGGGTGGCGGCGGTGGCGGTGGTGGAGCGGATATCGAAAAGGCGACTGGGGGCGGTGGAGGTGCGGGAGGCGGCGTGGCGAACGTCGGCGGAATGGCGACGCCGGGACTCACTCGAGTTGGCGGGCCGGATGCCGAAGTCGCACCAGAAGAGGGCGGCGGAGCCGGAGCTCGCCTCGCAAACGCCTTCGGCAGGCGGATCTGCGCCGCGAGCTCGCTCTTGACCTTCGCGAGCTCGTCCTTGAGCTCCTTGATCTCGAGGTCGCGCTGCTGGAGTGCCTCTATCGAGCGACTCGCCATATCTTCCGGGTCGACGACTGACTCGGGTGCGGGCGGGTCCGAGGGCGGGGTGGTCGAGACGGACGAGCGGAAGCGCGAGTAGACCGACTCGAGCGCGCGCGAGAGGTACTTGATCTCCTTGTCGCGGGCTTCCAGCGTGCTTTCGAGTGTGAGGACCTGTGTAGGGCGAGCGATTAGTTTTGGGAAAGGGGGAATTGGAGAGTGAGAAGAGCGCACGAGGGTCTTGGACTCGTCGAGCTGCGACTCGTAGTATCGGTTCCGCTCGCCGCGCTCCTTCTTCGTGTCGGCCTTTTTCGAGTACGAAAGGTCAGAAACATCTTCGATTGTTTGAGGAAAAGAGACGCACATCCTCGATCGGCAGCCGCAAGCGCGCGACCTCGGCCTGGAGCTCGACGACCTCGGCCTCCTTGCCGCGCAGACGCTCGAACACGCTCGAGAAGTTCTATCGCCCAGTGTTAGGAGTCAGCGTAAGAAAACGATTGGCGGTGAAATTGAGGGTGCACCTCCTTGTCAGACTGGTCGGTCGACGAGCGCTGCTTCGCGGGGGGCCAGGTCAGACTCCGCTCGTTTCAACCCACTCAGCGAAATGCACACACCTGAGACTCGGCAATTCTAAGCTCCGACTCCCCGACGACATGCTCGACCGACTTGAGGAAGCTGCGCACTGTCGCCACCACTCATCAGCTTCCGCTGCCCCCCCCCAGTCAGAATCGACTCACCGAACTCATTCCAGCCCGTAAACCCATCCAGCCGACTCGCCTGCTCGACGAAGCTCTCGACGACGTTCAGGATGTCCGAGCGGAAGACGCTGCGTCGGCCTCGGGGTCAGCAAGCGCTCAGAGCCGGCGAGCGGTAGACGCACGCATCGACATCAGGCTTGTCGTAGATCTCGACCAGCTTCGTCGAGATGTCGAGTAGGAGCGGGTACAGTTCCGGGTGCTCGAGACCGAGCCGCTCGAGCTCGCCCACGCGGTCCGATCTGCCTTGCGAGGGTCAGTCGTTAAAAGTCGGGAAAGGCAGGGCGACCAGGAAGAGCGCACCCTGGTTCTCGATTCGCCCTCTCGCGGATCTCGTCGAGGTCTTCCTGCCGTTCCTCGGCGTACAGCTCCAGCTGGGTCAGGAGCGCTTCCGGCGGCTCGACGTATCTCAGGCTCTGCATCCCTTCCAAATCAGCTTCTTCTCACCACAAAGAGACACACAGAGAGAGATAACGCACGACCATGACCTCGTTCAGTCCCCTCGTCGCAAACTCGTCCCTGAGCGCGACTCGAGCAGCGACGTCGTCGGGGCTGTTGACGAGCGCGTTGACGAGGCTCATGCCCGCCGTCCTCCACTCCCACTCGCCCTCCCCGTCGTCGTCCGGCTCCGGCAGCGCGAGGCTTTCGACGAGGAGGCCGAACCGGGGCGACTCGGTCGAGAGCGCCGACAGGACGACGTCGTGCAGGCTGAGCACGCACAGCGCCGCGAGGACGTCGGCGGCGAGCGCGCGCAGTTTGAAAGAGGGCGTCGGGAGCGAGCTGGTGAGGTGCGTGATGAGCGTTGGATGGGTGTGGATCGAGGTGAAGCCGGCCTGTGCTTCGCGGGATCAGTGGGGGTCGCAGAAAGCTGGAAAGGGACGCACGTCGGTGTTGAGCAGCACGCGGAGGCACTTGATGCACTCGCCCAGGACCGTCTCGTCCGAGTCTGCTTGCTCAGTCCTAAAGGCAAAAGGTTCTGATCAGTCACTGGGCTGAAAAGAGTGAGTAGGGGACCCACCGTCGTCGCAGCACGATCCGCCCCAGCAGCTCCTCGATCGCGTCCATCCCGCTCTGCTCGCCGAGGAACTCGTCCGTCCAGGCTACCTTGGCCGTGCTCAGTCGAACTCGCAAAGCGATGAGGTGCTTCACGAGGCTCCGTTGCGAGATCTTGCTGCTCGCGTCTGGTGGTCAGCTTCGTTCATTCACTTGAAAAGGTGAGGAAAACGACGCACACAGAGCGCAGCTGGTCGACGTAGAACCTCGGCGTGTCCTTCGCGACCTCTTCCCCTCCCGCGCCCGTCGCGTTGCTCGCGGCCGTCCACCAGCTGCTCCAGCTCGCCGGCTCGGGCTCATGACCGCCCGTCGAGCTCGGCGTGAGCGGTACGGGCTCGTCCGGTGCCGCAGCCCAAAGCGAGAATAGATCGGAAGAGCGTCGTGTAGGGAAAGAGTGTCCTAGGG
>ERZ1463038.125-NODE-125-length-21756-cov-15.196396_pt1 | contig 21756 bp, 40 predicted proteins | sample MGYA00564479_ERZ1463038 | MGnify/ENA primary metagenome ERZ1463038 (study PRJEB39244, sample SAMEA3635134) | Helicobacter pylori | study: EMG produced TPA metagenomics assembly of PRJEB11511 data set (Assembly of a 5300-year-old Helicobacter pylori...
CAGCCGTGTGCTCTTCCGATCTGCGCGAGCGCCGGCGGCGGGCTCGCGGCTGCTGGTGGGGGCGACGGCGCGGGTAGGGGCGAGGACGGCGAGGAGCGGCCTTCCTCGATCTTGGCGAGGATCTCGTCGAACGCGTCCTTGGTGCTGATGACAAAGTGCAGCTCGCCCGCGGTCGGGAACGTGAGATGCAGGTGCTTGGACTTTTCGGTCGTGAGGTCCGTCAGGGTCGAGAGTGGGTACTGCTGCACCGGGTTCTGTGGAGTGGGCGAATCGGTCGTGAGCAGCCGTGACTCGGTGGCGGCACGCGGGCGGACGGGAAGCTCACCTTGTCGCTCTCGCTCGCAAAGAAGATGGCGCCGTTCCCGACCCCGAGCGTGCCCTTCTTCTTCTTCTTCTTGTCCATTTCCTGACCACCGCATGCCCGTCAGCCCCGTGCTCACGTTTCGATGCACCTCGGTCAGGCCGGGGGACTGAGCTCACGGTCACGCTCCAGGTCTTGACGTCGCCCGCCTTGGACGCGGCTGCCTTGGCAGCAGCGACTCGCTCCGAAGGATCCACATACGCGGTCACGACGGGGCTCGTCGCGTCGGGCTCGTCGTCGTCCTCCTGTGCGTGCAACTCGTCAGCCGACTGCGCCACGGCGCGGGGGGGTCGCTGCACGCTCACCTCGTCCTGCGCTGGGCCACTGCCTTCGCCCTCCTGCAGCCAGAAAACACATCAGTGTGCGTTCCCAGTCAGTCTAGGCAGGTGAAGCAGCGCACCTCGACGTAGGTGCCCGGAACGAAGCCGACGCCCTTGCCGCCCTGCCTGCCGACGAGGACCCACTCGCCCTCGTCCTCCCAAAGCTCGAGCAGCTCGCCCTCGGTGATGGCGAGCTCCTCGTCGTTCTCGAGCTCGCCAGAGTCCGTGCGCGCGGGCGCGTAGTCGTACAGCGCATGCACCGCTTTGAGCGGCGTCGGCGGCGTCAGGTACGACGCGGGCACGAGGCCAGCCGGCGGGGAGGCTTCCGTCGACTTGATCTTGACCTTGTACCACCTGCGCGCGAGAGAGGGCGTTAGCTGAGCGGACCGGGGACCGCGTGGGGGTCGGACGATGGGCAGATTGCGGCCGCGCTGGCCGAGAGTGGTTCGCAGTCCGTCAGACTGCGCAAGCTCAGACACGCTCGTGGACTCTGCTGGCCGTCGTCGCGCGTCGGACGGACGATGCCGAGTGGGCGCGGCCAGGCGTCGTTCGGGCCCGGGGAAGGTGCGGCTCGACTCACTCGCTGTCGTCGTCCTCGAGCACCCAGACGAGCTGCCCTTCGCTGATTGTGAGCTCCTCGTCCGAGGTCGCCTCGTAGTCGAACTCGGCCCGCATCAGCGAGAGGTAGGTCGTCATGGCGGGCGCAGCAAGAGCGTCTCGTCCAGTGGCGTGCAGCGGGCGGGTGGTCGGTACTGGGGAAGGTGCAGGGGAGAAAGCAAACGCTCGAGTCGGGGTGTGTGTGCGATGAGGCCTGCAGCTGGTCCCGAGCTCCTCTCTCAGGCCGGCAGGCTCGACGACTGCGGGCGGGACAGGGGCAACGGCTGGCACAAACCTCTTCTTTCCGGCGTATATTATTCCTAGAACTGCACGACCGTACCTACTGCGCCCTCGGCCCTCGCAATCGCCAGCATCGCCCGCTCGGCTGACTGGACGCACCCCTCGAGCAGTGGGATGCCCTTCGCACACCACGACCCGACGAGCCAGACGCCGCGCTGGCCCTGCAAGTCGCCCTTGCCCCCCTTCCCACCTCTGCCGCCGTCGTCGTCCAACAAGAACCGAGGTAGGACGGCCTTGGACCCCTGCGTGACCTTTGCGCGCTCGTACCACGTCTCGCTGAGCACGAGCGCCGGGTCGACCGCCACCAGCGGGTTCGTCGTCTGCAGCAGCGCACACCCCGGACCGAGGTGCGGGTGCGTCCGCGCGATAATGTGCGTCGACTGGATCGCGGTGCTCGGGAGCGTGTGCTTCGAGCCGCAGTCGGCAGGCGCGTCGGCGGGGAACGACGCGAGGTTCAGGTCGCGCCGGTCGCAGGGGTTCGCCGGTAGGAGTGACTCGTCCCGGTGGTTGACAACCAGTGAAGGCGCGTACTCGAACGCACCGAGCGCGTCGATTCGCTCCTGCTCGGCCTTGTGCAGCGCCGCGGATGGCAGCGCGTCGCGCAATCGGCGGAGCAGGACGGCCGCCTGGTTCGCTTGGGTCGCCAGGATGACGTGCTGGAAGTCGATCGGTTGCTCGGTGGCGGAGAGGGTGAGACGAGTCGCGGAAGGGGAGAGTGGTGACGGCGCGATCGAGGTGAGGGAGGAAGAAAGGTGGATGTGCGATGGGTCCAACGGCGCCGACAGCAACGCAACAACGTGCTGCACGCCCGTCGCGACGACGTAATGGCTCGAGCCAAACGTCTCGACGATGTAGTCTACCGAGAATCAAGTCGTGAGTCGCTTTGACCAGCACAAGGGCAAGGAACAGACGAACCGAGCGCTTCGCCGGCAGGCGACTCCGCGACCTCGTCGCGCCCTACCGTCGTGACCGCCGCAATGAGCGGCTCGAGCACCTCCTCCTGCATCCCCCGCCATATCCGATGCCTCCTGCAGAACGCTCCCAGCGGTTCGCTCCCGACATTCCGGATCCCCAACCACTTCGCGCCGGCGACGCGCTCAGGTTGCGCATCGCCCGTCAAGCCCGAATAGTAGTAGAAGAACGCGAGCGCAAGGAGGTGCAGGTACGAGAAGGCGAGGAGGATGAGGTGGGAGATGTGCGCAAGACGCGCGAGCGGCGAGACGATGTGCGACGGCAGCGCGAGTGGCGGCCATCGCATCCCGTTGTTGCCCTCGTAAATGAACGACGGGGCCTGTTGTGGTCGTTCCGGGTGCGATGCCGACCCTGAGGAGACCGAGGGTGCGGGAGGGGATGCGGCCGAGTAGGGTGGTGGCGGCGACGAAGGCCGCGGTGGCGGTCGGAGCCCAGCGCTGTAGCGACTGAACGAGTACGTGAAGTCTGCGACGCGTAGAGGTACTCGTAGGTGCGAGTACAGCTTCCACACGCGCCCATGCGACCCTGATGCCAAGCAACGCGTCAGGACGGCGCGATCGCGAAGCTAAGCGGACGCGCTGACCTCCGTTGATGCTTCTCATCGGCGTGTCGATGCGGAAGGACGAATCCCCGGTCCCCACGGTGATGGAACTCGAATCCATACCCAACCTGTCGCTCTGCGAGGCGCGCCCGAAGCAACGGGTCAGCTCTTTGCGTCGCAGCCCCACCGCATCCACTCGGCGCCGCGCACCTGATCAAAGACGTGCACCTCGACGGGGATACGTGAACCATCCTGCCGATATAATGGTGTGGTCTGCAGAAGGTACGCGGTTGCGAGGCCGGCGAGCCTGACGCGTGCAGGAAGAGCTGTCAGTGGCTCGTACGAACTGTTTTGCGGAGCGGGGACGCACCCGGTCCCGACGACCGCGACGCGCAGGGTGTCCTGATTTGAAGCCGGACCCATGCGTCCGTGTAGCCGCAGGGAACGGAGCGGTTTGGTGGCGGCGTTGAGGTGAAAGCTGACGTTGAAGATGAGGGGCCCGCCGGGGAAGTGGCGCGAAATCTACGTCAGCCCGACAGGATGATCTCCCTCCGACTCTGATCAGCCCATACAGCGACCTCAACCCGCGATGGCAGCTGCCCGAGCCCGCCTTGCGATCCCAGCCCAGCTGCTCGCGCACGCCGTCCCGCTCGTGCCCGTCTCGGGCTTCTCGGTGCAGACGCTCCGACTCGCGTCGCTGTCGCTGCCACCACCGCACACCCCCTCACCCCCCGGCTACTCCCAGCACACGATCGACAACCTCTTCCCCTCCGCACCCGCGTCGGCATCGTTCAAAAAGTCGCTCTCGCGCGAGGAGCTCCTGGCGGACGCGCGTGGGCTCGGCGGCGTCGGACGCGCGCGCATCGGCCCTGCAAAGGCGCTCGTCGAGACGTGGTTGGTCGAGGGCCGGCGAGTGATGGTCGAGCATGTCGCAGGGCGCTGGACGGGCGAGCAGGGCGTGCGGGAGGGCATCAGGCAGCGGCTGAGGTACAACGAGCCCGTGCGCTCCCAGCTCGCCGACGTAAGTCCGTCCTGCGGGTGCCTCCGGGACATCAAGGCTGACAGGACATCTGAGTAGGCGCTCGCCCTGCTGGGAACGACAACAGGCTCGCCGCTGTCGAGCGTTGCCGCGCTGCTCCCGATCCCTTCCCCCGCCGGATACCTCGAGCACGTCGCGCAGATCGCACAAGATCTTGCGAAAGCGTCTGGAGATGAGGGCCAAGGCGTGAGTACATTCTTGCACGTCGGAGGAGGAGAGGCGCTGATTCCGAGCTCAGGTGGCGTGGTACCGCACGCGCGCGAGGATCGGCACCGTCTACGGCCTCGCAGGTGGGCCTCTTGCAGAAGCCAAAGTCGATTTCCTCATCTCACAATCACTTGCAACAGAATTGCACCAACTCTCGCCGACAGTCGCCGCGCTCGCGCCAGAAGCGCGCCTCCCCGCGACGCTCGAGCTCGTCGACTCGCTCCTGGCCGGCTCGGACGCGATCACCCAGAAGGTCAAAGACGCCGAGGAGTTTGGCACGTTCGTTGTGCGCTCTTGGATGGGCATTGGACGGAGTCTAGGCTTGTGAGCGGGAGAGGATCAGGCCCACGACGCACGCTCCCGTCGCTACACTTCCCGTCACTACACTTGAGGGTGCGGGACTATGTGAACGACAGCTTTTTCCTTGAATTGCTAAATCAAGGGATCGATGGGACTTGAGGATGCTCATTGTTTCTGCTCGTTTGCGTCGGCAGACACCGGCGGACGCCGATTGCGAACAGCACCTCTCCTCAAAAGTTGGGAGACTGGCTTTCTCAAATCGTACCTACTACATCTCCACACGCCTGTCTACATATCCCTCACTCTTCATCGCTCGATTCCGGCTGCGGCGTCGCGGTCGCCTGTGTGCCCGAGGCGGACGTTGACTTGCATCGGAGGCAAGTCGAGCGGGCCGGTACGGACGAGCTGGCGGAGCGGGAGGGCGGCATCGAGGGAGGTTATGGCGATCTGATTGGCGTGGAACAGCACCACTTAGGAGAGACAGCTCGCCTGGCAGCTCGCTGGAAAGCAAATCCGATTGAGGTCTCGATGGCAGTACCGCGGTTGGTAGTCTTTTGACTCCGCAATTTGAGAGTTAGAATGTAATTGGGCGAGTAAGTGCGTTTTGTGTACAACAGACACGACAATCCTGCAGGCAGAAAGAGTCAGCCGTGTCACGCAGGAACGCCATGACTTGACGCACCCAGCAGCGATGACTGGCGTTCCAACAGAAACCTCGAGCACCGTCTCAGAGCAGCAGTGACACAAAAGCACCGCCTATCACAAGGATGACCACTGAAGGTGTTCCGCTGCCACGAGCTGCGGCACCGACCTTTAGCGACGTCGCGGCGCAAGTCGTATTGGTGTCGACCTGCGGGGAACAAATCGTCAGTTAACTGGCACCACGGGAACCTCGAAGGGCTTACCAAAGGATTCATCGGGCAACAGCCAGTGTTGCCAATCCCGAGCAACGAAGGGTCCACGATGGATGCCTGCGTTCGAGTGGCGTCGCACGATCAGTCGACAGGTTGCTTGAGCGCGGAATGAAAGGTGTGGCTTGCCGTGTCGTTGCCGTACCCCGCCCAAGACTCGCAAGAGACGGTCTCGAACGTCACCATCCAGCTACCAAAGTCCGAGTAGCCATAGGTCACGTTGTCGGGAGTTGGGAAGAGGGACAGCGGAACTGCCGGGGAGGGTGAGGAGAGGTCGAAGTGGAAGAAGACACCGCTGCAAGTCTCATGCATAAGTGGTAGTCAATGTCAGCGCATTTGATTCACGTACGCCCTGTGAGAGGGGCAGATTAGCACTTCGTCCCCTTTGTCTGGGGATCCGCCGTTCGCACGCACATGTTCGTTTTGGTCGAGGTCGCGCCACACCAGGTCTTGTCCGGATCGTAGATCGCGGGCTTGGGGCACTTGTCCGTTACTTTGGCCACGATCCACGGCCTCTGCTCGATGGGGATGTTGTAGGCGGGCGTCGCTCGGAACGCACTCGCCAGGGAGATGTTAAAGCACTGGCCACCTGGCGCGTCCGAAGAGTACATCAGGTTTCATATTGGGGAGATAGACTGAAAGGACCACGCACATCCCGGTCCCGCCGAGATGGTGGAGCCGTAGGCGGCCTCCGACAGAGCGACAGTCGGGAAATAGCTGCTGTTTCCGCCGCACCCGCAGCTGTCGGACACGGTCCAGCGGTGTCAGCTGTCAGCCAAGAACTTGCCAGCGAGTCAGGATGCGTGCCGCCTGCCGCCCACTCTTGCCGGCCCCCCTGCGGCAATGCTCGGCGTCCGGTCCGCCTCCTGCGCGCCAGCACTTACCTCGCGACGTAGCCTCGCAGAGGCAGATCATAGTGCGTAAGAGAGCCGTTCCCAGAGAGTGGGATCGGGATCGTGCTGAGTGCGGCGGCGACGAAGGGAGCGAGGAGGGCGACAGCCGCAAGGCGAGCGAGAACGCGCATACACCTGGCGCTTCTCGAGCGGGCCTGGCTTGGACGGGTACGGAGAGTCGATGGATCAAAGTTGAAGATTGAATGGCTGGGTGCCAGGCAAGACTCGCGAGCTGCTCGAGCTGCAAACCTTCGCTCGCTGCCCCTCCCCGTAGGTTCGCGCTCTCCGATTCCGACATGAAGTCGCTACTAGTCCTACTAGGCCTAGCGACCTCTCTGCTCGCGCAAAAGACGCTCCGAGGCCGCCTAGCGCTCAACGGCTCGCTCGAGATCGACATGACCGTCCGTCTCTCGTCCTCGGCGGCGCTCGTGTCGGCGCCAGTGCTGCTCGATGGCTCGTTCGCTGTTCGCGTCCCTGCGCCGGGCGAGTACGTCCTCAGCGTCCAGAGCCGCACTCACGCCTTCCTCGTGCGTCGTCCTCCTGCGTTCCCCACCCGCGCGAGCTGACCCCCCGGCCCGCCCGACGCGCAGACCTACGCGCTCAGACTCACGGACGATGATCGAACAGAGTTCGTAGACATGATGGTATACCAGCCCGGCCCGTCGGTGTTCAAGAACCCCGGAGCGCAAGTCGCGCATCCGCTCCGTCCGTCGCGCTCTCTCTCGTCGCGTGCGTTGAGCCCCCATGCTGACTGACTGGGGAACCAGTGCTGCCGTCTATGGGCAAGACGGCCTACTTTGAGGAAAAGGGAGCGTTCGACCTGTACAAGATTGTCATGGGGAACCCGCTCCTGCTCATGCTCGGTGTAGGCGGCATCTTGACTGTGAGTCCTCTTGAGCTAGGGATCCGAGTGGGTCGGTGCTGATTCTTCGAGGGCGCGGGAATAGCTCGCGATGCCGATGCTGCTCAAGATGGTCGACCCGGAGACGATGAAGGAGGTCGCAGAGACGCAGGCGGAGATGCACAGCAAGATGGCCGTCAGTCGTCCCTTCCCCATGTGTTCATTCACGATCCCGGCTGAATTGGAAAGAGTGCAGGCCTTTCAGAATATTGACCCGACCTCGGCCATGTCCAAGTTCCTTGCGCCCGTCGCGCAGGCCGGCGACGAGCAGCCCGTCGTGCCAAAGAGCGGGGGCAAGAAGCGGAGATGAGAGTGCCATGTTGTTAAATGGGACTACGTGGGACTTTGAAGATCATCTGGGTACGATTCGAGGAGAGGTACGCGACGATGTGCAGGCGACAATTGAGAACCGCAGTCGGTCCTTCTTAAGCTCTTGAGAGTACGCTCAAAAGTCATCTCCGGCACTCGTCCTCTTTTTTTCCGGGTCCAGGCCGGCTGCGTCCTTCGCGAATTCGTCAAACGTGCCTTCTCAGCACCGCACAACTCGTCGGCGACCCCACGCCACCATCCTTCCTTCGACTGTAGTTCTGGCACGGGTTGCGCACTCTCAGGTCCGTGTGTTCTCTCATCAGGACATTTCAACTGAGCTGGAGACCGCCGGCGCGACCACAAGGCCATGTCGCGACCAACCCCTCTCCGACACCACTCGACCATCCCTCGCTCAAACGTATGCGACCACCCTCTCCTTCCAATTGAGAGATAATCGAATGATGAAAACTTTCAGCCCACTGTGCCAGAAAGCAACACGACCCGAACCATGTTCAACTGTGTCCTCGCCATGCTCGACGGACACCTCGACGCCGTGACGGCGTACAACACCGCTTCCAACAGAAACCGGTTGCTCAAACATACCACCATACCTTTCGTAAATGAGGAGCACAGTCTAAGGACCTCGGAAAGGATCGTGCCGTCGCTCGACCGGGAGGAAGCCGGCGCGATGGCTGTTCCGCGGAGGTGCTGCATCGCGCGAAGCCTTCATCGTCTCCAGCAGTTTCAAGGTTCGCGAGCAAGAGCCAGTATGAACTCACCCTTACTGCCACCTACCTCACTGCGAGCCACCTCGCGATCCGCGTTGCATCTTCGCCGCTTCGCGCTCTCGAAATCAAGCAAAATGGCGGTGTCTGGGGCGTCCCCGCCGCGAATTAAAGAAAAGAAGAAAAAAAAGAAAAGAAAGAAAAGGAAAGAAGGGGAGGAGACCGCCACGATGTGTGCAGCTGTCCGCTCCGTCGCAGCGTGCACAAGGCACCCAAGTGAATTCCAAACTTTTTAAAACTCTTGAAGTGGATTTGGCAAGCATGGAGCGTGGGTTCCTTCATACTTGCTCGAGTGCCTACTTTTTTCCACTAATCAGCGCTCAAATCACAAACCCGCACACTATCTGGTCCTGCGGCGTAGCCCAACGCCGAAACTCCGCAAAGTCACTCTGCATAGAATTATTGTACCATTGGATGATACGTGCGTGGATACTGGGCGAGTATCACATCACAGAACCGACTACGCCACACCTTCACCCATCCCAGTGGTCAAATTTGTGGACGGACATTGGTGCAGCCTCTTCGTGGATTGCACCTTCATAAAACGAGGTGCAAGCAGTGTTTACCTCTGCTTGGGCGTCAACTGCCGCACCCCGAGCCCCCGATTGATCATTGCGGCTTCGTGTTCCGCCACCCTGGCCCACGTTGCGCGGATGTGGCTTGCCTTGTACTAACGAAACAGGGTTTCTGCAGGAGAGCCCCATCCTGATTGAGAGGACTCGGACAGGTGCTGAGCTCGAAGCTCGGGACCGGAGGTGATCCGAACCGCGTCTGCAGCGCCTGTCTTGCTCAACTCCTGTAAGGAACAAAGCTGGTGTAAGAGGCTGGAACAGCCCTCCGATGGGAGTGCAGAGGATGGGAAAGGAAGAAGAACTAGAGAGGGGTTCACGTCAATCATAATTGACCGGCGCAAGATCCTTCACCTTATGTAAGTGTAAGTATACTCAATATCCATGTGGAGAACAATGCCTCGGAATCCACAGTGGCATAGACCTACCCGCACACGAGGTGCGCTGTTCGCCCCATCACTTCGCGACGGCAGCACTGGTCCCCATCAGATGCGAGACCTTGTTCACGACCCTTGTTCGTAAGTTAAACCTAGAGTACTGTGAGTAAAGCTGTAGATCTTTTGGCCTTGTTCACATCACCGCGAACCCTGCGCTGTCTCGCGGACAAAGGGAGGTGGCGGGATGATATCGGCCCGCTGAAGCACGCGTACTCTTCCCTTCCCTCTCTCTATCTCCAAGCATAAGAACTCCACCAGACACCCACCCAGCCATGTCCGAATCAGCTGCTGCCACGGTTCGGCGCTCGACTCGCATCCTGGTCAGGAGCGTCGCTGCGCCCCCCCGCAGCCGCCGCTCCAGCTGCCGTCGCTGCACCCGCCGCGCCAGCTGCCGTCGCTGCACCCGCCGCGCCAGCTGCCGCTTCTGCCAGATTCGGGAGAAAGAAAGCCGCACCCCCGGCCGCGCCCAAGCGCGCGGCGGCGACAAAGGGTGCGAAGCAGAGCGCCACTGCCGCGAAGCTAGACAGGGTACGCGAGCATGCCGCTTCAGAGCTACAAAACCTGGCTAAGATCAATATACGAGCTCAACAGGCCTCAACAGCTGAAGCGGAGGTACCGCCTGTCGCAGAGGACGCACCACAAGTCGAAGCTGGCTCGCCTCCGCTTCCTGCGGCGCCGGTACTCATTCCATTGGGATCGGCTGCCGAAGGCCACTCAGGGGTTCCTACCTTCGAGGTACGCATTTGTTACTTCGCAAGCGATACATTTTCTAACCACGAACTGGAGCAGCTTGTCGGCGTTCTGGCCTCTTTGCGCTCCACATGCACCTGCGTCTCTTGCAGAGACATCCTTGACAACTCTAGAGTCCTCGAGTGTGAACATGCTATGTACGTAGCCAAACATCACCTAGCCAAGTTGTCCGCCTGCTGACTTACCTATGCTACGACTTTCAGCGACCGCAAGTGCCTCGCAGACGCGTTGCAACGCGACCGCCCGCCCCGACCCCACTTCACCCCCCTGAAGCCGACTTCGAGGAACTGAAGAGTAGCGGGAGGCCTTCACTTTCACGCCGCTTGCAGGGCCGTCACTTCCACATCTTTGGCCTCAGCTTTACCCAGCACAGCCTCATTACGAGCGTCTTCAACCTCGCCGAATCCATATCCGGACGATCTACGCAACAGATCTTTGCCGACATGTTTAGAAGCATGCTGCGCATCACCCCGGATGCCACGCGCCAGATCCGGATCTTCGAGGCGACTCACGCCGGCGCGTTTGTGCGTGAGATCGCGCTGGACGGGACGGTGCGCGCCGCGCCACCGGCGCCGAAACACACACCCCGATGCCCGACTTGCAACATCGAGATTTCCTCGACCCCCGTGCGGAGCAGAGCGCTCTCTGCGATCGCCGCGATCCTCCGCGACGCCGACGACGCAGGTCTCATTTATGAGGTCGTCGAACCCGACGAGACGGATCGGCCGGGGGAGACGGTCCCGTCTCCCCGTTCTCCCTCACCTCTTCCACCAGCAGTGGGTACGTTGCCGCTTGAGTTCGAGGCAGATCCTGGACTGATTCCCGCCTGCTTCAGGACCCCCTCGAGGAACAAAGCGGCGAGCCTCCGACGCTGGCGTCGACGACGATCGCGGGGAGGGTGGATCTGGGGCGCCGCCGAAGAAGAAGCAGCATGTGGTTTGAGGTTGGGGTGAGGGTGCCGACGCTGGACGTTGGGCCCGCGGGCTTGCGAGGGCGTTTGTAAATGTTGTTGATTGTCAGCGTCGCCGCTAGGCTGAGATGCACGAGCCGCAGGGACTAGCTGTACGTTGATGAGCATCACGGCTGTCTGGAGATCCGCATGCGCCGAGAACCGGCTCCCCGCGGCGGCGGCGCTCAGCTTCGTCAGCTCAACATCTCTCATCGCGCTCCTCGACAGCCAACAAGCTCTCCCCCGCCACCCCGGCAGACGGTGCACGACGATGGGCAAAAACACGGAACGGATTACGGGAAAATCACCTCGCCTCGACGCCCCGCGCCCGTCGACTCCTTCGCTCGGGTCCTCGCTCGCCCCCGCTGAAAGTGAGATCGAGTGGGGTGTGGGTGGTCTGATCGCTTATTGCCCGCCGCGAAGGGTGAGCACGAGGTGGAGAACGGCGCCGCCTTCGACCTTGAGCTCCTCGGCCGTCTTCTCGTCCGGCCTGTGTGGTCGCGGCGTCGGTCCGAGGGTGGATTGGTGGGAAATAAAATAACAGTTTTGTCAGCTGGTGATCGAGGCCAGGCGGGGGCAGCACGCACATGGCCTTGCCACCGAAGATGAGTCGCTGCTGCGCGGGCGGGATTCCCTCCTTCTCCTCGAGCTTGGCCTTGATCTGGTTTGTCTGCGAGTCGGCAAGGCCAACGAGATGCGACGAGTTAGCACCCAATGTTCCAGCTCGCGTCGATCGGTTGCGGTTGCTCGCCCGTGCTGGCCGCGCCTGCGCCTCCCACGCGACTAACCGCGCCCCCGCGTGCTACTCAGCGGGTCACAAGCCCAGCCTGATCGACTTCTTGTACCAGCTAACCCGCTCATCTACCCCGAGCTGGTCCACGCTCGTCCGAGTTGTCAACAGGAGCAGCGGGCCAGAGGGAGGCGGTGGCCGCGCGACGTACGGTGAATCCTGGCTCAATGTCGAGCTCAATCTGCGGACGAGGCTCGTCAGCTCCGCCTGCGTCGCACCGGGTTCCTGGTTGGGCGAGCGCACCTCTTTGCCGGTGAGCGTCTGCGCGCAGATGACGAGTCAGCACGCGTCGCGCGGGTGGAATCGCAAGGCGGGGCGTACCTTGATCTTGATCAGCATCGTGAACGGATGGGGGAGTGCTCGGGAGTGGGGTGCGAGAGGTGCGGGGGCGTGGCAAGAGCTGAGGATGGACCGCGCGCGTTGCCAAAGTCGACGGCGAGGTCGGGTCACAGTCCTTTCCCCACGTCCTCGCCTCAAATCTACCCGCACGCCCTCCTGTACAAGCTCGAGCGATGCCAGCATGTGCAGTGTGCGGCCAGAACGGAACATAGCACTGTGGGAGGTGCAAGAGCCGGTGTTATTGCGCACGTCCTGTGCCGCCCGCGTCCGGCGCACTCGCTGACCTCCAGGCCCAAACAGAGTCCCGAATGCCAGAAGCTCGACTGGCGCGGTGCTCTACCTCGTCAACTGCCCAGCCCTCATCGACCTCTGCGCCTGACGCAAGCGCCGCGCGACCGACGGTGCTCAGTGTGGAGCTCAGCGGGCCCGACACGAACAACCACGAAACCTGGCGCGAGCTCTTTCGAAAGCTCCGCCTTGCTACGAATCTTTCTCGAGCCCACACTCCCGCCGTCGCGCTCGCCGCCCTCGCTGCGTCGCCGCCACCGGCAACCGTCCTGCTCTTCGATGCCCGCGTCATCGAGCACGATCGTCTTCTTGCTGCTGTGGCTGCGTACACTCGTGCCGGCGGTAACCTGGTCATCTGTGGCGCCGTCTGCCAGGACGCCGGGCCGCTGCACTACCGCGCCTTCTTTGCCGCGCTCAAGCTGCCGTTCCGCCTCGGCGGATACTATCGAAGCACCCACACCCTGCGTCCCACGGCCTCCCTCTCCCTTCCCGTCCAGCCTGCCGTCCTCCCTCCTAGCTGTAGTGTCAAAGCGCAGACCCTGCTCGGCATTCCCGAGCAAGCCCGCCTCTTCGCCCCAGCACCGAACGCCATCGTCCAATTCCCTACCCCGTCACCTGGCGCGGTACTCCTCCAACGCACAGAAGGCGCCGTCACCAGCACAGGTCCGACCTTTGCCGCCATCTACAAAAACCTTGCGGGCGAGTTCGAGGCCGTCTCCGAGGTTGGAGCGCGCACGGTTGACCCAGCGGAGACGGCCGCGTTCTGGCTCAAGGTTGGCATTGGCCGCCTCGGCTTTGTGGGCGACATCAATGGCGAACCCACGAGCGTCGCGACCGTGCTCGTCATGTGCGGCGTCGCGCACGGTTACGCCATGGATGTGATGCTGAAGGGAACTATCATTGGGCCCATTTCGATCAACACTGGTGCGTCTACGTAACGACGTGCCCCGCTGCAATCGACTCCGAAGGCATTCTTGATCAGCCAATCAAGCAATCAAGCGCGAAGTGCTGGAGTCAACCATTTCTTCGTAACGGTGAAGCTGGAGAAGGATATTTGAAGGGCTTTCTGTCATCACGAAGCCAGAATATATATACAAGGACAACCCTGATCCCACACTAGGTCGTCGGTTTATCGTTGCAGTCGGGTGAGTGCTGCTGCCCGTGACGTCTGAACAACGTCTGGATCCGGACTCGAAGGTGGCACAACCAATTTGGTTCGTGGCATCATATGCTCAATACGACCGGTATCACTTTGATTATGCAATTTTGATACAAGCGGGAGGATGCTTCTCCGCGTCGTCAGGGGTGAGGGTGTTCAGGGTGACTGCCGGCGCGCTCCCGCCGTTCGCCTGCACCTTCTTCGACAAGGTTTGAAGCGGAGATGGCCGAGGTGCTCCAACATAATCCCAATCCTTGTAGAATGTCTTTTCGTAGCCGTGCAGCCTCTTGATGAGCGACGGCTGGGCGTTCAGCGCGACGCGCACAGCAGGTGTGAGCTGTGACTTTGGCTGGCAGGTGACGGACCAGTGGATCGCCTCGTGGAGTCGTCGTGTAGAGTTGGAGGTGTTCTCGAGGCTGTCAAGGCGTGCTTGAAGATGCCAACCAGGGGACTGTAATCGCGTCAGGACCTCCGCCACCGTCGACTTCGGCGGCGCGACACTCACTCGTGGGGTGGCTCCTGGCCATAGGGAGACACCGGGCTTGGGATGCGCTTCAAATATCTGGTGAATAGTGATGTTAGCTTCTCGGTGCGTCGAGCTGCTGGTGCCGGGTCAAAACCTCACGATGGTTGCCAGGCGAGGACGTGAGCAGTCTCTGCGACCATCCAGGCGAGCGAGATGTCCTGCGCGCCCAGATCATTCAGTACATCGGATATATAAGCACTCAAAATGGCACACTGCAAGATCGTGTGCATCCCAGCCACCACCGATGTCCGCGTGTGAGCCACTGGAAGGTCGACGCTCTCAGCGCACCGCGGCAGGTCCTCGTAAAGGAGGCGATACGGACCTGAACCACATCTGCTTCAGAATCTGTCCCTTTGCTTTCCCTTGGTCTGTCTGCTGCCATTTCGTCGGCAGAAAGTCCTTGCGCGTCTCATCGAGCGCCAACGCGTGCAGTGCGAGCTCGATGTGGTCCCCAAGCTGGGTCGACGGAAATCCGAATATACTGACGTTTCGGGTCGCCTCTTGGTGCTTTTTAGAACTTAGTTCGGTGGGCCGGCCGAGACTTCCGACGGTGTCAAAGCAGCCCACCACCTGCAGGGTCAATTCAGCTCCCTCGGGACGACGGACGCAGGGAGCAGAACAACCTTGATCAGAAATCCACCCGCATCTTGCTTCTCCTGTTCCGCCTTGGCTCTCCAGGGCGCCAGCGTACTTTCGCACTTGTCCAGGGTCGTCGAGTCCGCCGGGTGCGCTTTCCCCTCTGCCTGCAGAGCAAGGAAGAGGTCCGGAAAGCTCTCCATCTCCACCGAGTTCAGGAGGCCAATCTCTCCGATCACTTCCGCAATCATGCGAGCGGTGTACGCGCCCCTGGAGAATCCAAACAGAAAGATCTTGGAGGACGCGAACCAGACGAGCGAGGCGGGGCGGAGAAGGAACCGCTCAGCTTCCAGCCGTGATGGACATGGTAAAGCTCACCTCATCTCCTGGATAGTAGTTTGCCGACAGGAAGCCGTAGACCTCCTCGACCTTGGTCGCAAGGTGGCCGCCTGAGATGCCGTCGCGATGGTCAATCGCCTCCGCTGCACTGCCGACGCCTGACTGGTAAAAGACGATCTGAATCGTGGGATCTGGTCTTCAAAGGAAGGTTCAGTGGCTTTTCCAAGGTCTTTCGTGTGAGCACGGACTGTGTTCGGGGATCAAACTGCGTCAAAGTTCTCGAGAGACGCAGCGGGTTCGTGTAGCCTGAAGGAGCCTCCGTCGAAAGTCCATCTTTCCAGCTGAGGAGGACAGCACGCGATCTCAGCAGATTCCGGAGCCGGAGACGAGCAAGCAGAAGCCTCACGTCCCGTCGCAGCACACGACGAGGCGCTTTGACGGTGGCGCCCACGCGCCGGTGGCCGCAGATGATTCCGACTGCGGCTGAAAAGCTGACATCTGCGGCCTAGACGTACTTTCGAATAATCTCAAGCTTGTGCGGAGTTGTGGGTGGGAGAAAGGAGGGATGGGAGTCCGGCAGAGCTCCGGGAAGCGGGGGCGCGACCTGAACGCCGCGGGCCCGGACGCCTCGCGCAACGTGCGAGTACCTCCCTGCCGAGCCAGCGCGTAAGAGCACTCCGCTGTATCATTGAAAGCAGCACTGGCGTTGGGCTCCCCTTGGCAACGTTGCCGGATTCCTTCCGAGCTCTAACTCGCCGGGCATTCCTTCAAGCGCAAGTACCAATCGGCTCAACCTGCTGTCCACAAGGCCCGTGCTTCTTCGACGACGATGCGGATTGCAAAACCAGGGGGTGGGGATGGATGAAGGGAAGGATGGGTGACGAAGGGGGTATGCATCGAAGTGGCGGAACGGACACGGCACGGCTGTGGAGGTTACTCAAAAGCAAAAGGAAGCACAGAGCCAGCAGCAGAACAGCAACGGCGAAGGCTTCCCCGTCATGCCCTCCGCTCCTCACCGCCCGACACCTCAAACCGCGCCACCGCCTAGCCAACCAGCCCCGCTCGCGGAACCGAAACCCGGACCGGACCGCGGAAGATTGAAGGATGTAGGGGAGGAGAGGGAAGAAAGGCGTTCGATGGTCGTTCGGTGGTCTACATGGCGTATCTGCGAAGGAAGACGGGTGGGAGTCAGCTGCGCGGTCGCACAAAGGGTGATCGGGGGCCGGGCGCACTTCCTCGTCCATTCCCGGGCGGTCGACTCGTAACGCGGCCTGTCCGTCTTGTACAGGTTCGCGATCTCGGGCACGAGCGGGTCGTCCGGGTTCGGGTCCGTCAGCATCGAGCAGATCGAGAGGAGCACTGCGCGCGGGGGACTGTTAGCGCGGGTACATGCGGCACGAGTCACGCTCGACGCACCTTTCGAGATGGTGAGCGCGGGTGACCACTGCTCTCGGAGGATGTCGAGGCAGATGGAGCCGTTCGCGTTGATACTGGGCACAGGAAGCGAAAGTCAGCTGCCACTCGCTCGTCGCTCGTTCTCGATGGTCTGCTCCGATCCAGCCCAAAACTGCCTCCAGTCGCCCGCACCAACCGAACGGCATCGAGTGGCTGGACCTCGGGGGCGCGACAGACAGGACAAAAACGTACTTGGGGTGGTAGATCTTGGTGGTGAAGGCGATCTTGGGAGGCTTGAAGGGGTAGTCGGTGGGGAAGGTGATGGTGAGGAAGAAGACGCCGCCAGAGTATGGGCTGTCCGACTGGGGCGCGCACGCGAGAGCACGACGGCGAGTGACGCGAGGCGGGCGGGCGAGGTCGATCGTGGGGTTGTGGTGGCGCGGGTAAGGTTTCGGAAACCTGGTCAGCTACCGTTCAACAGGCGTGCGGGCAACGTGGGACGTACGGGCCCCATGATCGTCGCTTGCCACTGGAACATGTTGTCACCGGTTGGCCCGGCGGAGCATGACGAAGGCGGGTCACGGCCGAGGTCGAGAAGCTCCTCTGTGGACGGCGATTCGACGGTCGCGATTGGGTTGGCAAAACGAGTGCAGCGAGCGCGATGGGACGGAGGGGGTCGAGGCACGCGAGTCAGCAAGGGAAGGCCGTGGAATGAAGAACGGGCGCGATAGGGCCCGTCGGGGCGCAGGGCGGGGCAAAACGAAGTCTGGACGCACTGTTGATACGCTTGAGAGCCATCGTGAGACGGGTCGAAGAGGTGAAAACGGGCGAGCGGGGCGGTGGCGATGAGCGCTGTTGGCTGGGTGCAGGACAGGAGGGGCCAGAGTGGTCAGCGTACTGCGCGTCGCTTCTACGAGCTGCCCAACGCGTTTGAGCCAGTGCTGGTCGACGGACACGTCGCCGCAGGGCTGCCGGTCGGTGGCGACGCGGTGCGAGCTCGCTCGTCGTCGCGGTGGCGCCTTCCCAGCCAAGGGGACCGCGGACGGGGGGGCGGTCACGACCGAGCGCTGCCAGCTCCCGCGGTCGCCGCTGCGTCCGACGCTCTGCACGACCGCACGCAAGTCGACTTACGTTCTGTTGCTGCGAGAGATCGACGAGCGCCGGGTGGTGAGCAGGCGACGAGGGAGGCTCGGATCCCTTCAGCCTAGCGCAGTGAGTGGTGAAGCGATCGCAGTTTCGCGCGCCGAGTTTTGCCCGCCTTCCTCTCACCCCATTCCTCTCGTGCGTTAAAGGTTGCTTACAGTACAAGCGTGGTGCAGCCAAGCGCAATCGACTCGCACCCATGAAGATTCGGGCACATGGCCGAGCGCACACAGGCCAGCTCGGTCGACGGCGACCGCGCCTTCCTCTTCAGGCTTCCTCTCGAAATCAAGGCCCGCACCGTGGAGCTCGCAGCGCTGCAGGACGAGCGGTACAAGGATCGGTGGACCCCAGACGCGCCGGGGCACGAGCTCGTGCGCGTGCACCAGAACGCCTGGCGCGGGCGGAGTCTCGCGATGCTGTCGGAGACGTGCAAGGAGCTTAACGGCCTCGCAGCTTCACACATCTTCAAGGTATGCTTAAACTTACGAGCGAAGCGCATTGACCGACGAGCTGACCCCCGCCGCTCGCAGCCAGACGCTCTCCGACGCTCAACTCGACTCGCCGTTCTTCTCGCTCGCCGTCCTTGCCCGACACTCCTCTCGCGTCCGCCGCGTAATCATCCAGCGGTCCCCAGTCGGACAAGCGAGAGCCGGCCTCCAGCGCGTCTTCGCCGCGCTGCCCCTCCTGCCGAATCTCGGCGACCTCAGCATCACCTACGCTCCGCCCAGGGCGCGCTCGGAGCCGCGCTCGGAGATTTCCAAACCCCATCTCCAACGCGTCGTGCGAGTCAGGGAAGCCGGTTGAACGACGCCGACGAGATCCGCGACGCGTTCCGTGTCGTCGCTCGCCGTCTGCGAAGTATCGCCCTGGTCGACTTTGCGTACCCGGACAAGGTCAAGGCGTTCCTGGCGCTCAGCCCAGAGCTCGAGAACGTCCCGATCCGGGAGGAGCGCTTTCCAGTCGTGCAGGCGCAGCGCTCGTGAGCGAGTTCCTCGGTACGCTCGACACGCCTCAGCACCTCACTCCCGACGGGTCGGTGCAAGATCAGTCTCTTCTCAATGAGTGGCTAGACCCCTCGTGGACGGGTCGCCTCTTTTCACTCACTCTCGTCAACTATCACATCGACGCGACGACGGTGCAGCTCATCCAACGGCACCGATCGTCCCTCCGCCATCTGAGCATCCGTCTCCCGAATGCCGAGCCTTCCGTCTCACTCCCGCCGCTGAACTTCGTTCGCTTTCGCCATTGCAAGCCTCACCCTGCAGAATGTCACCCCGTCCGTCTATGAACCAGTTGTCAACGCGATCGCCGACGCCACACCGATCGGACCCAACGCCAACCGCTCCAGTCTCCAGTACTTGACCATTGAATTCAGGCACTCTTCCCTCGACCTCAGCCAGACGCTCATTCGGACCATCCTGGCCCCGTTCACGCAACTCCGCTGGCTCTGCATGACTGGACCAGGCGGCGCGACGCTCAGCAAGGGAGGTCTGCACCCCCTCGCCTCGTACCAGAGGCGAGGCATCCTGGCACCCGAAAGCTCCCGACTCGACACCTTCATCTCGAGGAGCTCAGTCCGCAGGCTTCGCGCCGGCGACCCGGCCGATCTGCCCGAACGACTCGCCGTTCGCCACGACTCGGTCAAGGCCGCGTTGGCGTACGGCGAACGTCTCGTGGATCGGTTTCGGGACGAGGAGAACGCGGAAGGGATGGAGATCCTGCATGAGTGCTTGGGAAACATCTGGGGCCACAAGCTACTCGACGAGGATTGAGCCGATTGGCCTTGGCGACGTGCGTTCTCCACTATGCAGTACTTGACCGGCTGCTGCGAGACTCACTCTTTTGCGCAAGGTTTTTATCTTAGGCAGCTGCACTTTTTGCTTGAAACCACGGTTGTCCTTGACCTCCTCGACGTCCGAGCCCCCCGGGCGCGGGTCTACGTCCATCTCGCCGCTCGATCTGTCTTTGGGCAGAAACTCTAGGCGCGTTCAGTCGTCGATAATGCTTGAACGAAACAGCTGCCTATCAGCTTCAGAAGATCGTCAGGTCATTGGTCCCCATGCAGATGGTCGATCCGGCGGGGTACGAGAGTTTCTGTGGCGCGTTCCGAAGCATCTATCAGCTGAGCCGCTGACTTCACAGGAGCATGATGGGGATGTTCTTTGATCTTGTTATCATTGTGGGATCTCTGATTCCCGTTGCCGCCTGACAACGCTGAGCGCTGAGCGCGCTTCGCCGCGTCGCAGACAATTTCAAGGCAAGCATCATTCAGATCGCTCAAGGCCAAACGATTGTCGGTACAACATACGAAAATACTACAACGCGCACTCATGGATATCCACCCATTCAGCTCAAGCAGGAGATCGAGAGGTGTGCGGCGCGGCAAAGCGCGCTCGAGGTCCGATCGTGCCGCCGAGCTGGATGCTGCCCGCAAGAAGCTTGAGGGCAAACGCAGGGAGATTATGATGAGCCTGCGGGTGTAGACAAACCTGCCCTTGTTGGTACTCTGTTCAGGCGGATGTGCCCGCGACTGGTGTACTCGGCCGGGACTCGGAGGTCCCGGTGCCAAGACGAACCTTGTATGTGCTCGTCGATCCGGGTCGTCTCACGTCCCTCGCCCCCGCAACGCTTCGCTCCTTCCTTTCTCCTCCTCCTGTCCTCTTCATTGCTGTCGATTCTGCAAAATAGACGCCCCTGCACCGCCCTACACCGCGATGGATCAGCCCGCGAGCTCGTTCGCCACCCCACCCGCGACAGCTCCACTCCCCCGCGATATGGCAGCACTCTCCGCCGAGCACTCTGAGATCCTCACTGCCCTGGCCTCCTTGGACTACGCCCCGCCCGCTCTGCGGCAACAAGATGTTTACGTCCGCGACCTCACGGAGCGGCTGTCGGCGTTGAAGAAGCGCTTAGTACAGCTCGAAGCACGCACAAAGAAGGAGAAAAAGGAAGCTGACGAGCTCAGTGGCTCGCACGCTCGAAAACTGGCGTACAAGATCTCCGGAAAGTCAGCAAAGTTTGAGGAGAAGGCGAGCAAGGAGCAGAGGTATGTGCTGGCTCTCGCGCTTCACGACTGCGTGACCCTGACCACAAAATCCTCAGGGAATACCTCGAAGCTCTTGAAGAGCAGTTGCAAGCAGCTTCCAACGGCGTCAGCCTGGAGAACGACCTCGCCGTGGCGACCCAGTATGTACGTTGGGTCAGACTCGTACTGACTCGAACTCTCTCTTGCCGAGGAATCCCCGCCTGACCTGCGTTCTGTCTCAGCAATCCGAGCTCAAAGCCCGTGTATCGGAATGCAGATCCTTAAATCAGCGGCTGCAAGCGCTGTACACGCGAGTATTCGAAGGTCCGACTCCTGGTGAGCCTCTCGTCGCCAACCCACGTAATGCTGGGCTTATCAAGGCAATTTCTAGCGTTTCCGGAGGAGGACCAGCTCGAGTACGCCCTTAATTCGGCCAAGAGAATCCAGGACGATGCACAAGGGCACCTCACGCAGGAGGACCAGGCGCTCGCACTGCTGAAGCGGGCGGACGTCGCGATGACCTCTTGCTTGCGCGAGATGAGCAGTGCCTTGAGCAGCTCGTCCATGGATGTTTGGGGATTTGGTGGAGGGTGCGTCACCCTTTAGACTTTGTCAATGAGACGCGCTGACCTCGTCTCAACACCAGTTTCGCAGACATGGCTGAGCGGTCGGCGCTTGCCCAGGCTCAAGTCTGGTCCAGCCAGGTGAAAATGTATCACGAGCAAGCAGTGCAGATTCAGCCGCTCGTGAAGTCGATCGGTCAGATGCAAGTGGCTCAAGGGTGCGTGCAAGTCCCGTCCGTGCCGCAATGCCCACTGAGCGTTCTCCTGCTGCAGGAGCTTGATGGGAGACGTTTTCTTCGACAACATATTCTCCGATTTGGCCTTCCATGGTAAGCTCGTCTGTCCTCCGCATGCAAGTCGACTCTCGGAGTTGACACCCTTTGCTCGCCAGACAAAATCAAGTCCAGTATCACGCAGATCTCCCGCGTTCGAGACAGAGTAAGTAGCTCCAGCCACCTGATCCTACCCTAAT
>ERZ1463038.126-NODE-126-length-21696-cov-13.058130_pt1 | contig 21696 bp, 41 predicted proteins | sample MGYA00564479_ERZ1463038 | MGnify/ENA primary metagenome ERZ1463038 (study PRJEB39244, sample SAMEA3635134) | Helicobacter pylori | study: EMG produced TPA metagenomics assembly of PRJEB11511 data set (Assembly of a 5300-year-old Helicobacter pylori...
GAGATCTAACGGGTGACTGGAGTTCAGACGTGTGCTCTTCCGATCTCTCGTATGAAAGCAACGATGCCGAGGGGGCCGAGCAGCGGAAGCGCTCAGGATCCGTTACGAGCACCGTCCGGGACGAGGACGAGGAACCCGCAGAGGAGATCTGCCAGCGTCCCCGCGGGTGGCGAGGCGCGAACTGTGCGATGCCGGTCCCGTGGGAGCAGCAGGCGTGCAGGGCCCCGAACGTCGTCTTTGACGAGGACTTCACGCCGAACCCAAAAGACCCCTACTCACTTAGGCACTCCGAGTACGGTTTCGATCAAAACCCTGAGCACCGCTCCGACTCGACGTTCGGAAAGAAGCAAGGGTACCTCGGCGACCGCGTTGAAGAGCCACACACCTACATCTACCTACTCACCTACATCAGCTGTGAGCGGCCTCTGAAAATCAAGGCAACGTAACAACTGAAACCATTCCTTGCTCTCAGACGCGCTTCTGCAGCTTTTGGGACACGCTCGCGAATGGCTCGGAAAGCTCCTTTTCCCGGGCGACTATATCTCCCTCCGTGCACACGATGTGAGCAATCCAAAATGTCTACTTGACGTCCCGCAGCCACTGATCTCCTCGATCCCTAGGGCTACGCCCCGCTATTCTCCGGTGAGCGCGTCGCCCCCACCGTCAAGACTGCACTGCAGCTTGCTGACTCTTACCCCCGCTCTTCCCCAGATTTCGACAGTTTCTACACCCGACGACTCAAGCTCCGAATTGACGACTGCTTCTCGCGGCCCGTCACGTCCGTTGCCGGACGGACGGCGACCCTGCTTGACCGCACCTCGTCCGACTACAACGCGTCCTTCACCTTCACGGGCGAGACGACGCAGGCGCTGAATGTCTCTTCGTACAATTACCTCGGCTTCGCGCAATCACGTGGGCCATGCGCGGACCAAGCTGAGGACGTCGTCGCGGCGCTCGGGGTCGGCTTCGGTGGCTCTCGCGGGACGGTCGGCACGAGCGAGCTGCACATACAGTGCGAGCGGCTCATGGCCAGCTTCCTCGGCGTCGAGGACTGCCTCGTCGTCGGGATGGGATTCGCGACTAACAGCACCACACTGCCCGCCCTGGTCTCCAAGGGCTGCCTCATCATATCGGACGAGCTCAACCACGCGTCCATTCGCTTCGGCGCGAGGCTCAGCCGTGCAATGATTCGCCAGTGAGTGTTCCTTTTTGCTTGTAGGATCTAGGACTGAGGTTACCACTTTCAGGTACAAGCACAACGACATGGAGGACCTCGAGTCGATCCTGAGGGAGGCGATCAGCCAAGGGATGCCGCGGACCCACCGGTTCGTCCGAACTCCATCTCCTTCGAGTCTGAATACTCAAACGCTTCTCAAGGCCGTGGAAGAAGATCCTTGTCGTGATCGAGGGCCTCTACTCCATGGAGGGCGACCTTGCAAATTTGCCGCGAATCATCGAGCTCAAGGAGCGCTACAAGGTAAATTCCTTCTCCCCAGGGCAGTTTTCCACTTCTGACTCTTGATTTTCAGTTCCATCTCTTCATGGACGAAGCGCACAGCATCGGCGCGTTGGGTCTTCGCGGTCGCGGCGTCTGCGACTACTTCGACATTGACCCGCGCAAGGGTGCGTCCAGTGCTCTCTTGGTTCTCAACGAGAGGGAGCTGACCATAATGCTAGTTGACATCCTGATGGGCACCTTCACCAAGTCCTTTGGCGCGGCCGGCGGCTACATCGCGGGCTCGCACGAGGTCATCTCGGCGCTTCGCCTCCAGTCGCACGCGGAGAACTACGCCGAGTCGATGGCCCCGCCCGTCGTTTCACAGATCATCACCTCCACCGCGTCGATCATGGGGCCCGCTGCGCTTCAGTTCGTGCCGTCCCTCGCCGCCCTCCCCGCATCATTGATGAGCGGCGCCCACGGCATCGACCGCATCCGCCGCCTCGCGTTCAACTGCCGCTACGTGCATGGATGCTTGAGGAAGCTTGGGTTCATTGTCTACGGCTCGCACGACTCGCCGATCGTGCCGCTCCTTGTACCTGCTGCTCCTGATGGGTTGTCGCGAGCGGCGCTGACGTTCCGGTCGCGCAGGTATACGGACCAGGCAAGCTCGCACCTTTCTCGCGCCTCATGCTCACGCGACACAACATCATGTGAGATCTTCAAGATGGGTCATGTCTGTCCTCGTTCCAGCTGACCTTGCTCTCTCCAGTGTCGTCCTGGCTGCTTTCCCCGCGTTCGTCCAGTTCCCGCTCCCGCTTGTATCTCGAGCCCGAGCTGACATCCCACTCTCAACAGAACTCCCCTCGCGACCCCTCGAATCCGGCTGTGCCTCTCGTCCGCGCACACCAAGGACGACCTCGACCGCCTGCTGCGCGCGCTCGACGACGTCGGGACGGTTCTCGGGCTGAAGCTCTCGCCGAGCGGGATGCGGATGAGCGTCGAGGACGTCATCGCGCAGGGCGTGCAGATGGTGCGCGATTACGAGGAGTCGGCGTGAGCAGGCGGGATGGGGCGCTGGTCGCCCTTTTCGTGCAGGAACTGTTGGAGTGCGGTAATCGTGATGCTACTAGTTGCAACATAAAAGTGGTGTGGGGGGTTGCAAAGGGGTATCGTGCTGGGCTCAGGTGCCACTCTTGAACTCTCGGCATTGGTACTGCAGAGGGAAAGGGTCAGCGCCCGGCGGAGAATGCCACACCACCGGAGGGGCTCACGTGAGTGACTTCGCCGCTGGAAGAGGGTGAGGTCAGCACTGCAAACTTGAACTCATGGGCTAGAACGTACTAGGGAGAGTGGATCGCGATGACGCTGTTGCCGAGTCGCTTCTGGCAGTGCGGGCAGCTGCGAGCGCACGCCGAGTCAGCAGGTCGTTTTTACCAACGCGACAGCAGGGCGTACACTCTCGAGTCTGTGACTTTGACCCTGCGCTCCTCGAGCTCGACGATCTGCCGCTCCTCGGACTCGACCCAGCTCCTGCCGATGCCCTTGATCATCTCGGCCTCGCGCGCGCGCTCGCCGCTCCTTCTGAGCGTCTTCTCGAGGAAAACCTTGATGTCCGTCAGCGCGACAAGCGGCGGCAGCAGGTCAAACACTTCGATCGCGTCGATCGAGGACGCGTGCGCAGAGATGAGCGCGAGCGCGGGCCCAAACAGCAGCGGGTGCGACGCGCGCGGGCGGAGGTAGATGCGCAGGAGCACGTGGAAGATGGTCGACTGCATCGCCGGGTCCGACTCGTACACTCGCTTGCAGTACCTAAGCGAACGGGGTCAGCGCTGGAAGAGGTTGCGGGATGGAAAGAGCGCACTCCTCGGCGGTGGCGTGGTCCTCGAGCTGGTACACGTAGAGCTGCAGCGCGCCTTCGTGGCGGCCAAGTCGACCGAGGAGGATCGCGCGGACTTGGTACATGTCCTCAGACGGTAGCCGGCCGAGGATCCGGTCCGCGCGGTACGACATCGACGACTCGAGCAGGTCGAGCAGCTTCTTGTACGCCTCGTCCGCGCCGGCAGCTATGCGTCTCACCGTCAGCCACATGCATGCTCGAGGATGAATAAAGACGGACCCTTCTTGTGAATCGAGTCGAGGTACAGCTCGATGAGCTTCTCGTGGAACTCGGGCGCGTCCTCGCCGAGGTGGTGGATGATGTGCTCGAGGTACTTTGCGCAGACGTCGGGGCCGATCCGGTCGAGGTGCTGCATGGTAGCATATCTCGGGAGCGTCTCGACCTCTTCGAGATCAGCGATGAAGATCTGTGAGCAGGAACCGACTAGTCAGCCGATGACCCCCCTGCACTGGACTGAGCTGAGCGGGCGCACGTCGAGGCCGGCGACGCGGTCCGCGTCAAAGATCCAGCGCGAGCTCTCAAAGATGAGGTCGACGTGCTCGGCGCCGAGCTTGTGGAGGTAGCGCACGGTCGGGCCGACCTTCTCCTCCGGGTCGTCCTCGTCCTCGCTCATTCTGCGGGGTGGGTGCACATCGCACGCATGAGCCGATCGATCGATCCAAATCCCAGGAAACGGCAACGCACTGCCGCAGGAGCTTGACGGCCTTTTCGTGCATGTTCTTGCCGTTGTACAGGTCCAGCAGCTCGCGGTACTTCTGCTCGACGGACGCAGGTCGTCAGTGGCGTTGCGCTGCTCTGACGCCGGGGTGGCGCACCTTGGCGTTGAGAAGCAGCTCCTCGACCTCTCCGACTTCGCACCAGTTCTCGATCCGGCACAGCGGGCCGACCATGACGGGCTTCGTGGCAAGGTAGCTCCGGAAGAGGGCCGTGTCGACTACTTGCGCGACGTGCGCGAGCTGCTCGGGCCTGAGCTCCGTGAGCGGGAGGTCCGGCAGGTCGAGCAGCTCGGCAGCAGACGCGCCCCAGTGCGCCTTGTTCGGCACCGGCCGCACAGACGGGACGAGCGCCGCGAGCGCCTGCGCGTACCGTTGCCGCCGGTCGGTGAGGTACCGAATCAGGACGTCGACGGAGCGCGTGAACGCCTGCGCATCCGCTTTCGCTTGTCGTTGCTGGGCCACTGCGTTGGAAAATCAGTAACGATTCTTTTTGCCAACCCGAAGGAAACGCACGCGCTGCCTTCTCGGCGGCGCCGTCGCCGCCCTCGTCCTCGGGCTTAACGTGCAGGTCCCTCAGCCAGCTCTTGCTCCCCTTGAGCCTCCCGAGACTGGCGCTCTTGATCGAAGCCGTTTCGTCGTCGTCGACTTTCGGCTTGCGCCCAGGGCTGCCAACGGGCGTCTGCACCTCGTCGACGGCGGCCTTTGCCGCGTCGCCCTTGCGCTCGAGCTCGTCGATCGCGAGCTGCACCTTGTCGCGCGTGCGGCCGCCAAAGATCTCCTCTTTGGCCGCTTGCTCGACAAAGAGCTTCCCCGAGATCGGCTCGGCGTACAGTGCGACGACCTTGGCCGGCGAGACGTCGAGCGCGATGAAGGCGTCGATCGCGAGGTCGAACCGGCGCTCGTTGAAGAGCGAGAGTGCGTGGAGCGTGGCGAGACGACGAAGTAGTCGGGGCTGATTCAAGGGTTGAGGTTAGATCTTGACTTTTGAGAGTGTCGAGACAGGGACGCACGGGAAGCTCGGCGCCGCCCGTGCCGGACCGTCGCACGAGTCTGATGCCCTCCTCCCACGCGCCCCGCTGGCCAAGCTCCTCGATCTGGGACTCCCAGCTGCGCATGGTGACGATCCAGAGCGTCTGCTCGCCGGGCGCGGTGCTCGTCGGCGGCGTGGTCGTGAGCAGGACGAGTGGCGGCTGGGCCGACGTCGACGCGACGGTCAACAGGCGCGCAGAGGGGACTTGTGATTCGGTCGAAGCTGTGGTCGCGGTGCTCGAGTCGGAGCTGTCGGTCGGCGCGAGCGATGAGGGCCGGCGTGGGGGGACGGCGAGCGTTTGGATCGGTGCGAGCGATTCGATCGAGTGGATCGACAGCGACGGCGAGGCGGAGGGCGACGGGGTAGGTGATTGTGGTGGTGCTGGCAGGAGAGTGAAGATGTACGGCGGGAGCACGAGCGTTTCGTCGGCTGCGACTGGGTACACAACCGCTTGCGAAGCGGGCGACGCCGACGGCGAGTTGGCGCTGGTCGAGGTCGCTCGTGGCTGGCCAGAGACTGAGAGCGGCAGGGCGATATCTACAGAAGCAAAGTCAGTCTCCCTTTCACGCCGGTGCCAAGCAACGACGGACGCACTTTCTCGCACGAGCAGCACCTCGTCCTCGTCCTCCTTGCGCTCCTCGGTCCAGCCCCACTCCTTGCCCCACAGCCACGCGGCTGGATCGACCGTCTTGTCTTTCGAGTTCGCGACGCGCTTCCCCCGACTGACGGCCCTCGGCACAGGCGCGACGCCGTTCTTCTCGAGCTTGCTCCCGCCGAGCGACAGGTTCGCGAGCGCGCCGAGCCCTGTCGCCTTCGCGAGGCCGCCGAGGCCACCGAGGCTCGTTCCAGTGGCCTTGGCGAGTCCACCGAAGCGCTCTCCGTACGAGCTGAGCGAGCTGCCAGTCGCCGCGACGGGGCCGGCGGCTGCGATCGCGGCTGCCGCAGCGACGGCGGGCGGGATGGGAGGCGAGAAGAGGTCGCCGAGCGTCGGGACGGTCTGGCTATCACCCGGCGCGTTTCTGCCGGTGCCGGTGCCGACGAGGGGTGGAAGGGAGACGATGCCGTACTCGCCGGTCGAGAACCCGGCGAGCAGCTTGCGCGCGTGCGCGCTCTCGCCGAACGCCATGCCCCGGATCTGGTGCGGCAGCGCGACTTCTCGGGGCGGGTGCCAGCCGCCATCGACCCAGCTGAAGAGGATCAGCTTGCGCCGGCACGCGATCGCGAGCGTCGAGTGGATCTCGGGCGCCGCGAGTGGGGGCGGGCCCGGGTGCCGCGACGAGCTGTTCGTGCGCCGAGGCGGCGGGGCGGGGTATCGGATCAGCGTCGAAAGCACAAACAGCGACGCCTGGGCCCGTGTCTGCGTCGCGAAGGACGACAGGAGCTCAAAGGTCGGGAGCGCGTGCAGCGTCAGGTCGCCGCCTGTCCGAGTGCGCCTATGAGCACGTGTACTCGAGCTCGGCCAGCATCGAGACTTACCAGATAGGCAGAGAAGCGCATTGAGCTCCTTGACGACCCCGAGCTGCTCGATCGGCTTCTTGGCGAAGGCGTCGTGGCGCGAGACGAGCGTCGCGGCGGGCGGTGCTGTCCAGCCACCAGTCAGCTGACCAGACTCAGTCACGCAGCCCTGTAGAGCTCACTCGTGCTCGTCGACGCGTTCGACAGGTCAAACACGAGCAGCGCGCCCTTGTCCGTGCCGAGCACGACCCGGTTCGCTGTGGGCAGAGGACTGCTTAGCTCGAGTACGCCGTGGCTTGGCTCGGGGAAGCCCAGCTTACCATGCAGCACTATGGCCGTGATCGCATCCTTGCCGAGCTCAGCGGCCTTGATCAGCTCCGAGAGGGCGAACGGAGAGTGCGTCATGCTCCAGGACTCTCCCGCGACCTCGATCACAAAGACCGATCAGCCGAAACTCTGCCGAGCTCGAGCCCGTCAAGCTGCTTTGTCTGCGCGCTGGTCGAGATGTAGTCGCGTGCGTGGTGGTTGAACCTCGCGCCGGGAAACGCACACCGCTCTCGTCTTGACCACTACCCGGCTTTTCGAACAGACCTGCCAACTCTTCCCAGCTCGGGACAGGCCACGGCAAGCTCATACGAATGCGCTCTCTTCACTTTCTGCGAGAACTCCCGAAGCCCGGCCATCCATCTTGAGACGCGCTGGCTCTCCCACGTCAAGCGCCGCACGTCCAGTGATGTCTCGAGGCTGGAAACGGCAAAGTATGCAAGGCTGGGGTCGATCTGCGAGCGGGAGCTCGCGCTGCTGCCGGCGACGATCAGCGCTCCGCTGACGATCCTTCCCCCCACCTGTGGCTCTGCAGCCTCTACCTGCCACTCAGCCGCGCACTTCGATGTGATATACGCTCATTCATTCGGCATCCACGGCCCCGGCGTAGAAGCTCGACAGGCCGGACCTGCGCACGCCTCCCCGCTGACGCCCTGTCGCGCCCTTCCGACTGCTGATCCGGGAGCTGTTCCGAATGCCAATTGCGGCCACAAACAACGCTCGCGCAGGCAAACAGAGCAGAGTGCATGAAACTTCTCGCCCGCACCTTGACTGTCTGAGGGCGCATCCAAGCCTGCTCGGATGCTAATGAGAGCGCCACCGCCAAGCTTCGGTTGCTTCTGCTCGCAATCCTTGTCTGGTGTGCTCTCCCCTCCAGCACCTTGCGATGGGTAACGAGTCAGTCACGTTTCGCAAATGTCTATCGAGCACAGCTGACCCGCGGTCAAGCAGAGACCAGCACCCGCTCCTGCCCGGCGGCATGCAGAGCCTCCCCACCATCGCGAAGAGCAATCCGTCTCGAACACGCTTCTTCCTCTGCTTCGGCATCCTCACCATCTGCGTCCTCGCCTTCTCCCGCCCCTCCGTCGAGAACCTCTCCGGCTCAGACTGGGTCCCCCACCTGACTGCGAAGCGGCCCTCCGCCGGCCCTACCGAGTCGATCGTCGTCGACCAGGTCGGGCGGCATACCGCCACCATCATCTTCCTACATGGCCTCGGTGGGACGCCCGAGCTGTGCCTCCAGCTTGTAAACCAGGTCCGGCCGCGACTGCACCAAGTGCAGTGGCAGCTGCTGAGCTCGTACGTGCGGGCCGGGGACGGTGGAGCGGGCAGAGCTGATTCTCGAGTGGCGGATGCACAGAGGGATGATTCCGGTGACGGCAAACATGGGCCAGCCGATGCCGGCTTGGTTCGACATGAACTCCCTGCAGTCGCTGGGCGACGACCGGCTGCCAGACGACGACGACGAGGCACGCCTTCAAGTCAACGTGGACCGCGTGCAAGCCATCATTGACAATCACGTCGCACGAGGGATCGAGCCAAACCGGATCGTCGTCGCTGGTTTCTCGCAAGGTACGTGCTCGTCACTCCTGTTGCTGCTGGCGCCTCGCTGATCGTGCTGCTCAGGCTGCGCGATCGCGCTCCTTGCTGGCCTGTCTTCCGAGAAGGAGCTTGGTGGTATCATGTGCCTCTCTGGTTGGCTTCCCATCGCGGACCACAGCGGCATTGTCAACGGGACGAGGATGCACGACGTTCGTCCCTCTGCGCTCCTTCGCGTCAGGTCGCCGAACGCATTACCTCTCACACAGATGCAAACCGACCACGCCGCGAGCACGGACGTGTTCTGGGGCCACGGCGACTCGGACCCGACAGTTCCTCACGGTTGGGGCGAGAAGAGCGCCAATGTGCTCCGGAAATTCGGGTTCAAGCACATCGACTTCCACACGTACCCAGGTGGGTTATCACTATGCTAAATTCCGCCAGGAAGCACCAGCTGACTTTCTAAACAGGGCTGGCTCACTGGATTAACGACGACGAGCTGAGGGACATGGGGGACTGGCTCGTCAAGCGGTTGGCCATTATATAGAGAGGCTTACCTTGTTGTGCGTTGCGATATACCACTGTTTGTCGATGATCGCTCCTGCCTCTGCCAGCTGGTGCTTGCGAGTCGTGCTGGCCACTGCATGCAACCCCGACCGCGTCGACGCAACCCTCGTTGGATCAATTTTGACCGCGTGGCCGGCTGATTTGTCCCTTTCTTCCTACCACCATCCTCGCTCGCCTTCAAATATGTCCTCCAGCGCCACGTCCCCCGGACCACCGCAGAAGTCCCCCGAGCTCGTCGTGGAGCCAATGCCTCGCCCGCTTGCAGACGGGAAGCCCGTCTTCGGCATGTGCGTCTCCAAGACAGCGTTGCGAAGCGAACATGCTCACGATTTCTGGACCAGACGCGGACGTCCCATCAAGCTGCTGCTGAACACCTTCTGGGTCCGACTCGAAATCGACGGCGGCAAGCCTATGCAAGAGAACGACAAGAAAGTCTTCACTCAGAGCAAGGTAAGTGAATCATCCTTTTGCCCCGGAGCTGGCTCCTGACCCATGCCGCGTGCTCATAGGTCGTCATCCACTGCAGCAACGACAGGAAGAGGCGCCCGCGCGCGGACGACAAGACGACCCCGCCCGTCGAGGCGACCGCGCGACCCTCGGACGACGACAAGCTCGCTCCAAAGTCAAGGTACCGTGCGATCTGGGCCGAACTCGAGAAGTCCGGTGTCCTCGGCGAGGGCGTCAAGCCTGCGTACGACGGGCGCTCTATCGTCTACTCCGTCAAGCCCCTCGAGCTCACCACTGTGAGTGCTCAAACACTGCTCGGAGGTAGCTGCAAGTTCTTATCGTGGCACTTTGATAAGCACCTCGTCAAGACGGAGCTTTACGGCGACTTCAAGGTCACCATCAAGGATCCGATCGAGCTCCGGCTCTGCGAACTCATCAAGTGGGTCAGCAACTCGAAGGTAATGATCTATCTCAAAGCACTAGATATGAAGACTACCTAAGCACCTCTTTCTGCTCCGATAGGCCGCCTCTACCGTCGGAGACGTGTTGTCGTGCCTCGCAGCTCTGAACACGCTGATTTCCCACGGACCCGCCCTCGCGCTGCCATCCAACAAGACAACCTTCTACTTGAAGGATCCCGAGAAGTATGGTCTCTCCAACGCGCACAAGCCCATCACGCTTCCCCGCGGTCTCGAGCTGTGGCGTCAGTCCTGTTTAGCCTGAAGCTCAGCTGAGGTTACATCTCTGCACAGGCGGATTCTTCCAGTATGCTCGATTTTCTGCTGCTGTGAAGTCGGGGAGGCGAGGTTCGCTGACGTTGGCCGCGCTGCTATAGGTCGATCCGAGCGGCCACGGGCCAGCTCTACTGGAACATCGACACCACCACGGGCTCCTTTATCCAGTCGGGCAGCCTTCCAGAGTTCATCTTCCGCTGGCTCGGCGGCAAGCGCTTCTCCGTCCTCGACGCGAGGGACCTCATCCGTCTCAACCGTCTCCTGCGCCACGCGGAGATTACGATCGACCTCGGCCCGTCCCGCCCCGTCAAGCACGCCAAGATTGGCGTCGGAATAACGAACAAGGACCCCCGGATGAGCACATTCTCAATCGGAGACGGAGACGGCGGCGAAGAGATCTCGGTCGAGGTCAGTCCACTCAGCTCGGATCGGGACGCATCCAGCCGCTCCCCGGAGTTGGAGGGGATGCATACAGCACTTCAGTACCAACCAACTCCCTCACCTAGGACTACTTCAAGAAGAACTTCGGCATCCACCTTCGTCACCCCGAGCTGCCTTGCGTGGAGATTCGCAAAGGCGTGATCTACCCCATGGAGTTCATCTCGATCAAGCCAGTGCGTTTCAAGTTCTGGTATACGAATACAGCTCATTCACTGCACGCCCGCTACCAGGGAAACCGCTACCTCAAGAAGCTGGACCCGGAGCAGCAGCTTCGAGCCACGGACTTTCAGACCTTGAAGCCTGGCGAGCGCATCAAGGCGATCACGGCGATCGCTGAGAGCAACATTCTGACCCGCCCGTAGTAAGTCTCGCATGCATCTCGGCGGCATCATTCTCTGACTGCGGCGCTCCCAGTCTTCCTCAATTCGGCGTGAATGCTCGCAAAGACCCTTCCAAGGTTCACATACACTTTCGTACCCGTGATAGTTCGCTAAATTTTGATATCTTTCAGGTCATGGGACGTGTTCTGGCGCCTCCCGTCATCGACTACAAGGCTACGGGAACGTCAAACGTCAACGAAGGCCAGTGGCGCATGAACAAGGTGGGATCTATTTGGCACATTCTGATGATACACCAAACTAAGCCTACTGCAGGGTCGGACCAAGCTCGCGCAGCAGACCCTCATCAAGTCGTACGCGATCGTGTCGTCGGTGAACCCTAGCAAGAGCGGCGACGTGATGCAGAGCATCGTCGACATCACGCGCGAGTGCGACAGCCTTCTCGGTGGGGTCTTTCTTCCGCCTCCGGCTTATTTATGCGTAAGTATCTTGTTCTGAAGTGGTGTTTTAGGACTTCGATTCCCGCCACCGCCCAAAGCCAACGTCGTCTTCCCCCACGACCCTCGCTACCCTGCGGAGGAAACTCTCGGCCTCGCCATCGCCAGGGCGGGAGATGCTGTGCGTCTCAGTTTGTGACCACCTCGCAGAGCTTGCAACTGACGTCTGTAACGCGCGAAGCACGGAAGCAAGCCCGACCTAATCTTCTGGGTGTTCGACTCTGTGAGTTGCTTCCAGCTTCATGCTGTCAACACAGGACGCGAGCGCTGACGACGTGAAACTTACACAGCTCACGGACCCAAACTACCACCTCTTCAAGGCCTTTGGTTCGCCACCGCCACTCCTGTACGCATTCCGGGCTAACGTTATCCACCGGTCATCCAGGACTTCGCAACGGAATTGCAACCCAAGGACTCAACATCAAGGTACATTGCTATACTTAGACTCCCTCTGCCTCCGATCACTGACGTAACTTCCTGAACCGGAAGAACTGTTCCCAGCGCAAGGTCAAGGACTACCAGGTCATCCAGAACTTTGGACAATAGCCAACCGATCGCTGACACACCTCTCAACTCCCCAGTTCATCCTCAAGTGGCCCCTTCCGCCATCAAAAATCGCTGACAATGCTGACTTTCTCCTTCGCAGCATGGCTTTCAAGATCAACTCGAAGAACCGCGGTACGAACCAGTACCTGGACCACAGGACTACCAGCGGCGACCGTCGAGCCGGCTGGCTCGAGGAGAACCTCCGACAGGGCAAGCGTGCAATGGTGTTTGGCGCCGACATCAGCCACGCCGAGGGATTGCCATCCGTCGCGAGCATTGTCGGCAGCTTGGTGCGCACTGATCGAGTGGCCTCCGTTCCTCAAATTGCTGACTACTTCCGCACGCAGGACGATGACGCAGTCGCCTACACGGACGTCTCCAAGGCTCAGAACTTGCTTCCTCCCACCCATGGTGCACTTCCTCCCCCTTTCCTTTGCCGAACTTGACTTACAACAATGGCTCCGGGGCTTCCAGTCGGCGGCATCGCGAAGAAGCAGGAGACCATCGTGCACCTCGCCGAAATGATGCAGAAGCTTCTCCACGCCTACTATGATTTCAACCGTGGCGCGCTTCCCGACAGTCTGATCTTCTATCGGGATGGTGCCTCCGAGTCCGAGTGGTCGAAGATCGTCACCTACGGTGCGGTTTCTCCTCTGTGCAGGCGCAGAAACACTTAACACTTATACTGACTCTGATGTGAGCTCCAGAGGGTCAAGCGACCAAAGAGGCCGTTTCTCGCTTCAAGGACCTCGTCAAGGAGACCGCGAGCGACAAGGACAAGGCTCGCATCGCCGCCTTCGCGCCCAAGGTTGTATCCCGAGCTGCATTCCATCGATTCATAATGTTGCTGATCTATGAATTCTAGCTCACTATGATTCTCAGCCTCAAGAGGCATCACCTAAGGGCCTTCGGTGTGGACAAGGACAGCACGGAGGGCCGCTCGGGCAACATCCCGGCTGGTGAGTGTGCTGTCACGATTTTGTGAGCTGTTGCTGACTAGTACTTGTGTAGGAACCATCATTGACAGGTAATCTGCCCCGGCAACTGTTTCGTGTGTGTATTCCGCTGATACGCTATAAATCTTCTCGCAGAGGCGCGGCCGACGCGAGGTGCGCACTACCTCATCCGCGTAATGCCCCGCTTACCGCTCTTTGAACAGGGCGTTTGATTGGTACGGAGCTGCTCACACGGGAATCCTCGGGACCACGAGGCCAACTCGATATGTGGGTAAGCGATCCTCGTTGCCACGCTGCGAGACCGCGCTGAAGCTGACTCCCTGTCCGCTTCCAGCCATCACCGGTTCGTCTCTTAGAGTCACGGTTTCGAACATGTTTGGTCTCACGCTTGGACTGTACAGATGAGCAAGAGCCCAAGCTTACGCCGGACGAGCTGCAAGCAATGACGAACGCGTCCGTAGCTTTTCACTGACCACTTTCTCGAGGGACTAAATAAATTTATACCTGCTTCCCCAGTCTCTGCCATGCGTGTGCTCACCTGCTGTGAGACTGTGCAGTGACTACAACTGACACTCGTCTAACGCTCCTCAGGTACCAACGTTGCCAGCGCGCCGTGAGCGTCCCGGCTCCCGTTTAGTGCGTCCTCTGTCCCAACAAAGCACTCGATGCTAACCAAACTTCACATTCAGCTACGCAGACATCGTCGCTGGCAAGATTCGAGCTCTCATGCCGGACGAGCACGCCGGCTCTGACAGCGCGACCGTCACGAGCGACGCGCGGGGCGCAACGCACTACGAGCGCGAGAGCACGCTCCACATCTACAACGACTTCCTCTCTGAGATCTACGCTGGCCACAAGAAGCTCCGTGGAGGCCCCGGGGTGCCTCCGAGCATGTGGTGGCTCTGAGGCGCTGACTCGAGTACGCCTCTTCCTGAAGCTCCTTACAAGCGGCGCTCCTACTGACCTTCATTCTCACGAAAGAGGTTATTCTTGTTCTTTCCCCGCAAGCAAGAAAGTCTTTGTGCCAAGTCCGCCTCCCCCACTTCTCGGATCCATCGCCCCTCGCCGTGTTCATCTCCCCTCCCTTCGCCTCCTCTCGAAATGCCGTGGAATCCTGAAGTTAATTCAACTATTGAGCCAGACTATGCTGGGCGAGCCTTTTGGGAGCGGACGTCTGAGCTTCGGCATCAATCTTGCACTCAAGCTTGCGGCCGCGGGGCAAAGTTTGCCGCAATGACGGCACGAAAGAGTTCGGCATAACTGAGCTCTTCCAGAAAAGACTCTTTCATCTACGAGTGTGTCTAAACACCGTTGGGGAGCGCCTTCCCCGGCTTCTGCATCTCGACCTCTGTGACGATGCCGCGAGTCTCCGCTAGGGCTTGTTGGTGGGACCAAGTGTGTGAGTGAGTCGAAGCATGACCTTCTAGGTCACGAGGATTTGGAGGAAGACTTACGTCCAGTCTGCCCAGCGACGAGTGCGATGCCATCTGCGGCAATCATCAGGAGACGCCACCCACGGTTGATGCGGTCCTTGGTCATCTGCGGGCCGAGGGAGAAGCCCATGACCGGCTTCTTGTGCTTGTCGGCCGCAGCTTGGATTTTAACGAGCTGAAAAGTTGCCGACGTCAGTCCGTTTGCGGCAGACGGGAGAAAAAGGGTCGGCTTAGGCGACCGAAGACTCACAGCCGCTTCAAACTCGGGTTCAGGACCCATCATGCCAGCCGGTAGTCCAAGATCCATTCGAAGATCCGCCGTCCCAATCTGAGGAAGGCGAAAGGAGGTTCAAGCCAACGCAAGCGGGGAAATGAGCAGCGCGCGTCGCTCCGCGAGGAAGCTCCGCACCATAATAGCGTTCACCTCCGGGAGAGCACAGATCTCCTCGACGTTCTTGACGCCTTCCGCACTTTCAATCTGCATGATGATGGCGGCATGCTCGTTGTCTTGGAGCGAGAACGTCAGCTCGACTCTCCATTCCGCCCACGACGCCACCCGTACGAGGACCTGGAACTGACGCACAAACATCAAGCATCGTCTTCCCCTCCGGAGCTCCATCGGTGTGACCCGGAACCGTCGCAAAGGGCGGGAACGAGCGATGTCCGCGCGGGGCGAAGCGGCAGTTAGCAATGGCTGCCTTGGCCTGCGCCGCGGTCTCGGTGTGGGGGAAGATGATGCCGGCGGCTCCAGCATCGAGAGCCCAAGCAGTCCACTCGTGGCCGTGGGTAGGGACCCGAACAATCGTCGCGGACTGGCCCTCGCTCTGGAAGTGGGTAGGTTGGTCAGCAGTTCGGCTGCGAAGGCGAAGGCGCCGAGTGACTTGCGTGGTAGTTGCAGGTCTGGGAGCGAGGTGGGTTTAGTGGAAGCAACGGTCTCAAAGCACATACTGAGACTACCTTGATAATGTCGTGGATCAAGTCCGGGCTCATCGGGGTGTGCTCAGCGTCGATGAAGATGAAGTCGAAGCCCAGCGTCGCCTGGATCCTTGCGACGGGGAGCGAGGGGATCGAGAGACCAGTACCCAGAAGGATCTTGCCCGTGTTGATCGCATCCACGAAGCGGAACGGCTGATTGAGCGAGTCTGTAGTGCGGTGGCGTCAAGGACGGTCGCGAGGTGCGAGACGGTACGGACTCACAGGCACGGTAGTCTTGCATGTTGACACCACCGAGAGGCGCTTGCGCTGGAAGACGACTAGATCAGTAATTTGATACTACTGTACTCACTCCAATCCTGGGACGCACGAATTCCGAACATCGACGCCATTTTCGCGGAGCCGCGCGAAGGAGGAGCGGGCGAGGTCATGGTGGAACGAAGGGCAGTTGGCGGTGCGGGATGGACGAACGTCTGGAGGGAATGAAGAGAGAGAAGAGAGGTCCGGATGGGCAGGTTAAATAGGTGTTTGAGGAGAGCGGGGATTGGCGTCGTCATCCGAGTCTCCGGGGCAGACGGACCATCTCGCGGACGCGGATGAGCCTCGGTGGCCTTGAAAACCACCTATCTCTGCGCGGTGTATGTTACGGAGTGTTCAACTTAGATTCAGGCGGATACGATTAGCTCGTAGGGCAGCCCCTGCCCGGATGAGCTTGGACTCGCGCACCTTTTGGAAGCTGGCGAAGAGGCCCCCGCGCACTGTCGTTGATGATGAAATAAGGAATTCAGCCGAAATCAGACGACTCTTATCTTCACAGTACGCGGCAGTACGCTGTCGACCGCGTGGTGCGCCTTTCGTTGCCCCGGACGACGTCGTTTTGCCTATGCATGCGGAGTTAGGTGTCCTCGACGCTCGGTCATCGGTGATGACTATCTACACCAATATGTACACTGGATCAGAATATGCCACAGGAATCATCCCCAGGAGGGAGGAGGGAGAGCGAGCGCGAGTGTCTGCGAAACCCGCTCGCCGCCGAGTGTCGTCCGCTAGCCCGATGTCTGCTCCCCGTTGCCGTGTGACATCAGCACTTCGCAACAACACAGCGTCGCTCCACTTTCTTGAAAGTTTGCTGGGTAACAGCCAGCCACCAGGTGTCGTCTCACGCTCGGAACGATCTGGAGATGGCGCCTCAGGCCTCGACCTCCATTTCATCCTCCTTCTTGGGCTTCACCGCTCGCGGCTCTGCACCATACCGCGACTCTACACTTCTCCGCACAAAAGCCATGATGCCCCTCGCCGCCTCGGCCGCGAGGTCTTGTGCGTCGAACAGCTGCTCACGGACCGGTCAGCGCCCCGATCTCCCGCTCGTAACGAGATAAAGTCGGAACGCACATCATCTGGGGAGAATGACCCTGTCGAGTCGACGCCAACGCACTCGCCCTCGACGCCTCCGACGCCGACGCCAAACGAGAACGCAAAGACGTGCGTGCTGCTCGCGCGGTCCTCCTCCGCGGGCGTCGGGTCGAGGAGCATCTGCTCGCCGTCCTCGCCTGCGACGAACGCGACGGCAGCAGCGAGAAGCATGCCGCGGCACTCGACGGCGGCGTCGACGAGTGCGAGCATGGCGGCGTTGATAAGCGCTGCCTTCTCGGCCGCGCCTGCGCCGGTGCCGCGCGGGGGTCCGGGGGCGGGTGGGGAAGATGTGGAAGGGTCCGACGAGAAGGGAGCGGTGAAGGCGGTTGTGGGCGCGGAAAGCGTTTGGAGGGTGAGTTGGATCAGCGAGCGCGGGTGCAGCGCGAGCAGAATCAGCGGCGTCAGGAGCGACAGCAACAACGTTTCCTGCGACTTTGATGGTGGACCTGGACGCGAATGTGTGGGTCAGCACGGCAAACAGGAACAACGAACGCCAGAACGCACCGACGGCGCCGCGGAGCGGGAGGACATTGATCTCGAGCGCGGCGCGGTCGACGAGCTCGTTCCGTATCCGCAGCTCGGCCGGACCGGTCACCGAGGCGAGAACAGACAGGTTTCCTACGTATGAAAGCAATCAGCTTTGGTCCGAACCGCTACGCAGGCGTCGGGGCGTGTTTACCGAAGCTGAATTTTGCGCTGCCGTCCTGGCGCGAGAGGACCGCCTGGGAGAGCGCGAGCGACCTGAGCTCGAGGGGTGTACGGCCATCGAGGCGGGTGGTCATGCTGAGGCAAAGATGTGTGCGGGCGGTGACGGTGCGGTTCAAGAGACGCCGCCGCCGCGCAGCCCGACTTGGCTTGGACTCGACCGCCTCGTCTCGGCACCGCTCCGAGTGGATCCGCGACCCTCGACGATGGCTGCCAGGTTGGCAGAGCTACCCGTTGAGCTGTGCTCGAGCTAACAGCGCTGCTCGCAGACGAACGGGAGCGAATGGGCTGCCGCCCTCTGGGCCGATCCTCCCGTCGACGGCGCATCTCCCGTCGACCGCAGCGGCGACTGCAGCCGCTCAGCAGGACGCGCTGTCCGTCATCCTGGTCACCGGAGGCTACGACAACACCATCCGGTTCTGGGAGGCGTGGAGCGGCGTCTGCTCAAGAACGCTCAATCACCAAGAGCACGTGAGTCGAGCGTGCTACGGGCGGGCAGAGTGTCGCAAGCAGAGGCTGTTGGGGCTGCGAAGCTCAGCTGGAGCGAATCAAGGGCACTTGGACGAGGCCGAGCTATCGCTGACCACCACGCCGCCCCACAGCAAGTGAACCGGCTCGCCATCTCGCCCGACAAGCGCTTCCTCGCCGCAGCTGGCAACGGCACCGTCAAGCTCTACGACATTGCTACGAGCGCCTCGGGCTCGGGTGGCGCGAACGTCGGTCCGGTGCGTGCCCGCCCCGCCTCGCCGTGTGGGGTGCCGCTCACGCGTTCTCATCACAGCTCGTGACGCTCACTGGCCACACCGCAAACGTGACCAGTCTCGCCTGGCACGCCGAGGCAAAGTGGCTCGTCAGCGGGAGCGAGGATGGTACCGTCAAGATTTGGGACGTCAGGTGCGCGAGCTGCCCACTCGGCCCTTCAACGAGGATTGCTGACCGGTTTTGGAGCAGGACCGCATCACCTCAGCGGAACTACGCGCACCTCGCGCCCGTGAACGACATCGCGCTGCACTCGAACCAGGGCGAGCTCATCTCGTGCGACCAGAGCGGCGCGATCAAGATCTGGGATCTCGGGGGCGACTGCTGCAGCCACGAGCTGGTCCGTTCTCTCATTGAATTTCATGTTCCCGCCTCTGACACTTTCGCCGCCGCAGCTGCCGGAGGAGGACGTGCCGATGCGGTCCGTCTCGGTGGCGTCGGACGGCTCGGCGCTCGTCGCTGGAAGCCACACGGTGCGCCCAAAGATTCGCGCTCTGCGACCGTGTACTGACTGAGGGTGAATCGATAGGGCACGGTGTACGTCTGGACGATCCAGCCGGGCGTGAGCTTTACGGACCTGCAGCCGAAAACGCGCTTCCAGGCCCACTCGCGGTACCTCATCAAGGTCCTCGTATCACCCGATACCAAGTACGTATCCTTGCCCTCCCCCCATCTCGCTCCTCGTCCTCGCAGCGAATGACCCCGTCTGCCGCAGGAACCTCGCGACCTGCTCCGCCGACACGACGATCAAGATCTGGTCAACCCCCTCATCGACCAATGCGCCGAAAGTGAGCCTGAACGGCGAAGGGGACGGCGCGTACAAGCTCGAGAAGGTGCTCCAGGGCCACCAGCGGTGGGTGTGGGACATGGCGTACAGCGCCGACTCTGCGTACCTCGTTTCAGGTGCGTTCACCTCATCCCTTTCTCCGTGTTGCAATCAGAATTGACGAAGACTGAGTGCAGCGAGCTCGGATCACACGGCGCGCTTGTGGGAGCTGGCCAGCGGGACGACGGTGCGGCAGGTGCGTTTCCGCCCTTCTTCACCGCAGGATTTTCGGAGGCTCATACATGTTGTCTTGACTTTGAAGTACTCTGCGCATCACAAGGCGTGTGTGGCGGTCGCTCTTAACGACAGTTCATCATGAGTCGGGCCGCAGGCGGTCGCGGTTGTAGGACGAGAGCGCTGTAAGATGCTCGGGTGTTTGATTGTTCTCTGAGAAAGTCCGAAAGAATGGAGGACTGCTACGGCATGCATTACGAATGGATGAGGGGTCTAATGAGGAAGTGAGTGTCTATAGGTTCGGTAGGAAAGTGTCTATGTGGGGGGGGGGGGGGGGGGGGGGGGGGGGGGGGGGGGGGGGCAAATAGTTCTGAAAGACGGCGCTGACAACGAAGCTCAGTAGCCCAGCCAGTCCAACTTGGACTTGGGCTTGATCGTCGGCGCCTCGGACGCGGACGGCGCCTGACTCGGGTGCTGCGACGCCGGTGGCGACTTCCTGAGGACCGCCTGCGCCGGTCTCGCAGGTGATCCTCCCTGCCACATCGCGACTTTTTCGACGCTCATCATCGACCCGCGGCGACCGCCCATCGAAGCGGCGGGCTCGGGTCGCGGGCCCGTCGCGCCAAAGTTCGGCGACGAGGCCGACCGCGGGGCGGCGCTCATGCGCTTCATCGTCGCGAACTCGGTCGGTGAGGAGGGCGAGTTGAGCGAAGGCTGGACTTGGGCGCGAGGGAGGATCGAGAGGGTCGCGAACGAGCGTCGACGCCCTTCGCGCGCCCGGTCGTGTTTGCGTTGCTCAGCCGCTTCGAGCTGCTGACGTTGGGCGTACGCAGACTTTGCAATGAAGAGGTCTTCGTGCTGCTTGACGGACTTGACCACCGGATCCTGCATTCTGAGAGTGCCGAGCAAGGCGTGAGCTGTGCTACGATGGGAGGTCTGCGGAGAGAGAGGCTCACTGCTTGAGCTTCCGCTTGTGTCTCTCCTCCAGCTCTGTGAGCTCCATGATACGCGGTGTAGGCTTCGGCTTCAGCTTCGGCGTGAGCTTCGCGGACCAGTCGCCGACGACGATGCGCTCCTTCGCAGGCGAATAGTCGAGGCGCGCGGGCTTCTCATGGGTTCCCCGCACCGTGTTCTGACCGATGTTTTGCGATATTTCGATAAAGGTGTTCCGCTTCATTGTCGGAGAGAAGTCAAAGGGCGTGGGCGAGCGGAAGGTGTTGGCGGGGGCGAGGGTCGAGACGCGAGGAATCACGGGCGCGGACAGGGAGGGGAATGCGAGGGCTTTATAGTGAATTTGTCAGCAACTTGTATCGATCTATACTGAAGCTGGTAGCTGAGACGCGGACGAACACTTTGGGCGCGGACGAACGGTCGAGGGGAAGGCGGACGGAGTCGGCTTGCGCAATTTGTGCTGGGGCAGGAAGTGCGGGTTCGTGACCGTCGACGGGTCGAGCTTGGACTTGAGGAAATATGGGCTCGCCCGACTCTCGGGCTTGGCGGACAGCCGATATGGGAGGAAGTGCGGGTTGGTGACGCTGCTCGAGTCGTGCTGAGCCTCGGGCGCGGGGACGGGCGCCTTCCACCCCATGAGAATTCGCTCCGCGTCGTCACGGTGTCCAATGACAGAGGCCGAGCGGTCCTGGATCTCGCCGAAGCCGAGCGTCGAGTGCCGGCGGTTGTCCGCGAGCCTGGGTCGAAGGGCAGTCGAGTCGGCGACGGAGCCGCGAGGGATGTGGAACCGTGGGCGGGAGGGCCAGGCGATCGAATTTGGTCGAGTTGGCTCCAAGAGGGTTGGCGAAGCAGCCTTGGAGGCGATAACGGCGTCGGGGTGGATCAGGCCAAGCGGGACCGAGTCCGAGTCATCTTCCCCGAAGTCGACCGGGCGTTCGATCGGCGTCGAGCCGCCGCAGCCATCCTCGGAACGAGCGATAGGGAGTTCGTGGCGAAGTGGAGATGCGACGGGGGCCGAGAGACGGCGGTGCGGACTGGGGCGAGGAAGCTCGGCCGCGATGACCTCGCGGGTGGCGGGCTCGCTCGGCGACGGCTTCGGCATCGGGGTGGGGGTGGGGAGAAGTGCATCCGGTGCTCTGTCGGTAGAAGCAGCCTCGTAGGCCGCGCCCCAGTCGGATAGGTCGTCCAGGGCCGCCTCGAGGATATCGAGCTCGTCCGGTGGCGTCGAGGCGGCGAACGCTGGCGTGGCACGCGTGGAGACTTCCTCGTGTGTCGCACCCCATCCGAAGTAGTCCTCTGTATAGTCGATCTCGACGGGCTCTTCGATGTCGGAGGGGTCCTCAACCATCACCGTCGTGGGCTCGACGTGGGCGCCATGGCCGTCTTCCGAGTCGATCGCCGGGAGCTCGTTCCGCAGCGACGACAGGAGTGGCGCTGAAAAGCGCCGATTGCGATCCTTCACCGGAGTCTTGCTCGGGAAAACTTGGCGTGCGGCGAGGTACGCGTCGAGGCCGCCCGGCGTCGGACTGATCGGTGGCGAGAAGTCGTCGACGACGAGCGACGTCGGGCGCGCC
>ERZ1463038.127-NODE-127-length-21689-cov-21.172922_pt1 | contig 21689 bp, 26 predicted proteins | sample MGYA00564479_ERZ1463038 | MGnify/ENA primary metagenome ERZ1463038 (study PRJEB39244, sample SAMEA3635134) | Helicobacter pylori | study: EMG produced TPA metagenomics assembly of PRJEB11511 data set (Assembly of a 5300-year-old Helicobacter pylori...
CAAATCACCCCATGCTGCGTCGCTAAAAACCCGGCGCACGTTGCGTTCGAAATAGTCACCCATGTTTTCGCAGGCCTGCCAGATGCCCTCGTAGCTGACTTTGTTGCGGGTGATTTTTTTCATCAGCCGCGATTTCAGAATGTCGCTCTGCTCCAACTGTAAGCCACTGGTGTTCAACGTGGCGAAGAGCCGATTCAGATCCATCCCAGTCGGCATGATGTTATTCACCCACTTGACCCGATGGAGCAGAAAATCACCCACAGCCTCAAGCACGTGTTCGCCCTTTTCCTGCAACAGCTTGCGCAATCGATCGGTTGCAGCTTTACGCGCAGCACTGAGGTGTTTCAGGTAAAGATTGTCCTCCACCTTGGCACCCCCATCAGCGGCTGCATGCAGGCCTGCCCAGACACTAATTTGAGCCTGCACTTGCTCACGGATATTGAACGTTAACCTCGGGGCGGTACCCAGTACTGCCAGGGCCTTGAGCGGGCTCGCGGGCGACAGTTCAACAAACGCCAACGCGAGAACCATCAGCGTCGTCATCCGCTGCTGGCCATCAATAAGCTCGTAGGTTACCGCAGCACCAGAACCCTCATGGTTCGGGACATGAGCGGTGAGCACCGTACCAAGGTAGTAGTGCGGCTCCGGGTATGCGCTGGCCTCAATAATTTGCTCAAGCAGCCCGACCACGTCCTCGCTAGGCCAAACATAAGGGCGCTGATAACTGGGAATCACCAAAGCAATCTGTTGGTGGCAAAGCGTTGCTGCCGTTTGTACTTCTGAGTGGACACGGGCATTCATCGACGATTCCCCAGGACACCGTCTGTCCCGCATAAACGCTCGAACGCCTCGCACAGTTGCTGGTCGTATTCGGTCGGCATTTTTGTCACATCGTCCCATGGCAGGTTCAAGCTGAGCGTCCTTGCAACTGATTTGATGAACCGCGATTTGATGCTTTGGCGGTCGGGCCCGATACCCTCAATGCTGAGCGGATAATCATACTTACGCAGGTAATCCATCACTTGTTCATGGGTATGGCTGCTGGCAATCCAGTCGAGCACAGGGTGTTCACGCGCCAATGCCTGTGCGCCCTTCTCCTTGACGCTCACGTCGTTGATCAGGCGCAGTGAGAAGGTCATGCGAAATAGCCAAAGGCTCGCCTCAGGGAGCTGCGAGGTTCCGAACCGATTGATGTACAACAGCAATGTGCAGTCATAGAGCCGACGTAGAAATACGCTGCCGCAGGCATCCACGGCCAAAGCCTTGTAGTAATGGTCGAAGGTTTCATGCCCTGGCGAGCCGCGCTTCACCAACCAGCGATCACGGAGACTATGGAAGTGTTCGACGTACCGTATGGCATTGATCCCGGCGCCCAGTGGTTGACGAAGGTCATAACCTGGCTCTAGCGTTTGTTGATCAACTCCATCGGTACCCCGGCAAATCCGGGCGAGCCCGTATGCCATATCCGGCCCATCGGCAAGCGTTCGATCAGCGAGCTCCAGGACAATCTCCTCTCGCTCAGCCATCGGATCACGATCACTGGCGACGTCTCGCCAACGAAGCGTTTGCCAATGGCGGGATTTCATCAGCGTCCCGACCGTGGCTTTGAGATCGCCGAGTGCCTCCCAGGCTCTGGCGTAGTTGTCCTGGGAGCAACGTGGCACGCTACGTAAATGGTACGCTTTGATAATGTCGGCGCCGCCCAAGGGCACACCACTGGTGTTTTGGGTTTCAAAGAACCGGTAAGCGTCGTCTTCAGAACGGGTCACTACCAGACTGATGTTGACCCTTTTAAAGTCCACCTGCGGCAGTATCCTCTGCTCCAGCCACGCAAGATTGCGACGAATACGTTTCTGACTTTCAGGGGACGAAAACTGCAGATCAGGTGACGACTTTCCCGGGGACAGCAGGAAACGCAATAACGCCATACTGGTCAGGCGTTGTTGTCCGTCGATGATGTTGAGCTGACCACGTCGATGCTCAGAGCCTCCTTGCTGATGCAAGATGATGCTACCCAGGTAAAAGTCATGGGTGGGCATCGCCAACAGGCCTGCATCCTCAGGAAAAAACAACCGCAAATCCGTTAATAATCGCTCCAACTGAGCCGCTTCCCAGCGGTAGGGACGCTGGTATTCCGGCAGATGTAAACGGCCAAATATCTGGGTGCCATCGCTTGCCAATATTCGCTCGGAATTAAACAGCGCATCGAGGGATGCACTGGCCACCACGATACCTTTGACTTGGGGAGCTGCTTCAAAAAACAGATCTGCGCCCGTGACTGCCTGATTCATTCAACGTCCTTTCGCTAGACAATCTTGAGTGCGCCATCGCTACGGTGATTCCAAGGAATACGCCAGTAAAAATGATGTCCAAATGATATCACTCTCCGATACTTAATTCTGCGGGAGGTGCATACAGCAGTGAGATTTGAAAGGAGAAAGATAAGTTGACGACTTCCCTATTTCTGCTGTGCACGTTCATCTGGCGTTCCTCAACCGCCCTTACATGACTGCTGACGCATGATCGCGGAATCACCTTTACTAACAGATCGTCGCTTGATCCTGTTTTTGGCTATGCGCGCTACGACACTGGCAAGCAAAAATATTTTGTTGGCAAAACCCGTTGGGGAACTGCGTCCTGCGTGGTCTCATTGCGCCTACGCAATCTACAGGTAAAGGTTTTGGAAATCGGCAAAAACCCACCATCAACCCTCTTTGCGCGAGAGGTTTATCAGGTGCTACTTGACGTAGCTCTAGGCATACGCACCTTGAACAGAATCAGCTCGCAGTCATGGACTGAGGTCTATGCCGGGCTGGTTGTCTTTGAGGCCGATGGCTGGATAATTACGTTGTTCAACGACTGCGATTCCCTCGACTACTGCGACGCCTGTACTGCACCAGACGGGCGCAGTGGGAGCTTTGAAAACTGGAATAGATTTGGCACGGATCCGGTCAGCTTTCTGAGCGCCTGGGAGCGTGGACAGTTGGAAGCGGTGGTCTCAAATATCTAGATACGAATTGGCGGTAGCTAATCACGTCTTAAAGATCGATCTCCTATCTGTGTCGAACGCACAATCACGTGGTTTACGGCTCCGGAGGTTCCCAGGCCTTGAAGTGCTTCAACGCGTCCAAGTCCCCGATCAACTCCTTCGCTTTATTCGACCGCTCCATGACGACGACCCGTTCTTCATAGTTGAGCTTTTGCGCAGATCGTTCGATGTCGTCAAAGAAGGCCCGAATACTGTTCACCTTTGCCCAGGTCTGAATCACGGTCTCAAGCCGATCGCGGCTATCCTGGATCACCTTGATGCGTCGTTTTTCCTTCTCTTGTCTTTGCCACTCCTCCATCGCCAATAGGTGCTTTTGCCGCTCCAGTTCCCTTCTCTCTCGCTCAACGTCGACTTTGTGCGCAAGCACGGGTGCCTCGGTAACCAAGAGCTTTACGATTTGGGAAATTTTGCTGAACAAATCGCCGCGGTTGTCTTCGCTCCAGCGGTGAATCCATTCTGCTCCGTAGTAGGGGGAATAAATCTGGAGGCAGAGGCGGCCGCTAGGCATGTCAGTGCTCATTACCCACCCGTTCGGATAAGGAGAGCGACGTTGGCTGGCTGGGAGTGAGGTCAGCCGAACGTACTCCTTGTCCGTATGCTTGACCTCCACATACTCACTGATCTCGTAAATGGTCAGCCCAAACGCTATGGCTCCGACGTAAACCACCGTTGGGCGTTGCGGCTGCCAAAGTGCTGGATAGATGTATCTCTTTGAAGCCATCTCGCGATTATCAACTGACGCGCGATTCATATGCATGGCCGGATCAGACAGCGCCACCGCAAGCCCTTCTTTCATCAGCGCCAAATACAATTGATTGGCAAAGTCCACGGCATGGTTGAGGCCTGTGCGACTGACTATCAGATCAGCCATGGCGCGCTTTGTCGGTCTTAGATAGCCGTTTTCACTTTCACTTACTTTCTTAAAGTGTTCTTCGACGCTCAGTAAAAGTGGATGTCGGCGAGGCAGCGCTGGACGATGCTGAACCGCCTTACGGACGGCTTTCTGAGCTTCCTTAGGCAACGACCGTGAAATCTTGATGGGAGCGCCATTGCGACTCCAGGCAATGAGGGCACCAGGTTGAACTTCGGGCAAAACCGGACGAGGCTTGCCTTTTCCCGCCGCAACCTGAGCCCAATACCCCACTGGCGGACGGGGGATGTCCAAGTGAGTAAACACTCGAGCAAGGTAGCTCGACGACACCCCATATCGCTCCGCGATTTTGGTCATGGGGTTCGACCAGGCTTGCTCGTACAGCGACTCTCTTGTCACGATGTCTTCGGACGAATCATCGGTCTGGGTGTCTGGCGTATCTTCCATAGGCTAGCGCTTAGAGAAAAGTGGCATTGGCTAAATATCCTAGCTCAAGCGGTGTGACGATCCGGGTACGTTACTAAGCGTCCTGTTAAACTGCAGTGGCGACGTTCGCCCTAGGCTCCCCGCGCGATGAATCCTGCTCTGACGATCAACCCCGATAACGGTTTCATCCATATCGTTACGTCAGACTCTGTTCTGGTCATCGACAGTGGTCTACGCCAACACCATGCAGCCGTCCTTCTTGCGCAGTTCTATCAATCGGAGTTGGATCACCACAATGGGTATCTGTGGCAGGTTTACCAGGGTGCCAGCATTGACGGCCACCCTGCCGGCTTTTCCCTGTGCTTCCACTCTGGGGAACTGATCCAGATCCATTTCGGTTTGTCCGCACCCGCCATAGACACCGAAAATGACTGGCCCACCAAAGAGTCAATCGAGCAAGAAATCGACTTTCTCAATGACGCGTTCAGCCGTCAGCTTTCACGGTCTTTTGAACATGGCGAAGCCCAATTCTCATGGGGAACCGCCTGGGCCAGATTTGACGCTAAAGGGTTTTCTGCTAGTTCGGGAATACGCTATGCAGGTTGAATTTGACACCATCGGAATCAAGTCGGCGAGCTACCTTCGGCGCGTCTCATGAGAACCACACATGAATTATGTTGATCAGATCCATCGTCAAGCTGAGCGCGTATTTGGCAACAAGGAGAAAGCAGATGCGTGGCTGAATCAACCTAGATCGGCCTTGGGTGATCGAACACCTTTGACGCTTGCGCACAATGAAGCAGGATATCTGCTGGCCACAGATGCACTTGAGCGAATCGACCACGGGTACTCAGTTTAATGATCATCTTTGACCTCAACCGAAACGATGCCGAGGCCCTCCTGCACCACGTTGAATCGTTCAAACCCAACTCAGGCGACGCTCGTAAGGTTGCAAGCATTTTGGAAGGAGCGAGGTCATTACCGACTACAGCGCCGGTGGCGTAAATCACTACAGAGTTTGCGCCGGCTAACGCGTGGGCTAATACCAACCGCCAGATGTTGCCGCGTTGAGTTTGCTCCGGCAGCACGAGAGTCGCTTCGTTCATATGAGAGATCCTTTGGGTATCCGTGTGGAATGACCGAGTCCGCCGAGCGCGATCAGCTCTGTTTTTGGAGCATCAGGCGCACGCCTAATGCAGCTGCTTCGATGGCGCCTGCGATGTATCCCGGAAACTGCGGTGACCATTCACTGCCAATTCCAATCAACCGCCCCGCCCAATGGGATGAATCGACTGTTGCTTCCAGGCTGATTGAGTGTTGCCCTCCGTCGAGCAAATCTTGAGCAACAGAGGTGAGAGGATCCTGCGCCCAGTCTTTGAGGAATTCAGCCACAGGCTTACCCGCCTCTGGCCCGAAAAGCCGCACCAACTGAGCGCGACACATTGTCTGCAACTGTTCTTGAGGCATTACGTTGCGCATCTGCGCCGGGATGCCTATAAAGCCGAACAGCGCGGCATGTCCACCAGGCGACGACGCGTCATGAATCTCCACCATAGGGCCTACTGCGCTCCGTGCTTGTCCGGACAATCCGGTTTTGTTCCAGAATGCGGAGTCGAATACGGCGAGGTATTTGGCGTGAGGAGCCATCCAGGTTGGGGTACTTCGCCATAGCTGCGCAACCGAAGGGGGAAGTCCTGGTAAAAAGTCTATGTCTTGGGCCAGCAATCGCGGTGGAGCGGCTAACAGAATGCGCTCGACCGCCCATGACTCTCGGCTGCCATCCCCGCTCTCACTCTCTATTTCCAAGTGCTGCTCGCAGGCATGGAGACGACGTACTGCCCGTCCTATGCGCACTTTTTCGGGATTTACGTTGGCAGCAAGCGCATCGACTAAAGCCGCCATGCCTCCCAGTAAGCGTACCGAAGACGCCGAAGTAGAGTAGCCCTGCGTGCGTATAGGCCTCGCTCCGGCAATGCGCTCAATCACGCTGTCGCCTTGTACGTTCTGCACAAACCGCTCTAGGCCGAGATCGGCTACCAGGCGGTCAAGCTGCGGCTGGAAATCGGGCCAAAACCAAGACGGGCCTAGGTCAAAGCGTTCGGAGGGATCTGATAGGCCTGCGACTGTGCCCTCAAGGGCAACGGATAGAGCTCGTACTCCGAGTCTCTCGCGGGCTTCAAATAAGACATAATCATAGATACCTTGGGATTCGAGTAAATAAGCCGCGTATAGCCCGCTGATGCCGCCGCCGATGATCGCGATGCGAATCCGGTTCATGGTAATGCTTTGCTTGAGAGCCCGATCAGGCGTCCACGCCTAAAATAGATCGTGCACCCCTCTGTTGCGGTATACAGCTTCGGGTGTTCTCCCGATGGAAAACGCAGCCAGCTGCCAGCCTCGTAATGCCGTCCGGCTTCGACCAAACTTCCAGCCAAGACCAAAAGCTCGGAGTTCTCGACGGGAGTATCGAATAACAGTGCACCCGCAGGTAAGCGCACCAGACAAACAGCCTCGGATTCACTGGCATGTAAGGGGCAGACCTCGCGGTCGCTTTCTTGTTGCCATGCATCTGGCCGTCGCGTGTCGATCCGCACCTTGACCTGCTCATCAGCAGACATCTGCCAAAGCTTCACGAAAATGACCGTGCCTTCAGGGCTGGAAGGCGCATGACTGGAACCCGGAGGGTTGCGCAGATACCAGCCTGCGGGATAGCTGTCGTCATCGTCTACAAACGTACCGGAAAGGACGAGGATTTCCTCTCCACCTGGGTGTTGATGAGGGGCAAAACTGGAACCGGCTGAGTAGCGAACAATACTCGTTGCACGAGCTCTTTCGCCGCCGACTCGATCAAGCATGACTCGCTCAACGCCTGACTGTGGCGATGCCACCCAGTTGTAGTCATTAGCAGCGACAGCAGCGCGCTGGGTAAAGTCAGCATTGATAAGCACGGCTGTTCTCCAGGGAATTAAATGCAGGTATTGGGCTACGGTGATCACCGCCGCCGCGTATCGATTCTCAAGCAGCAGGCAGTTGAGCGTGTGCTTCCAGGTCTCTTGCCGAATACACCAATGTAGCGCCTGCATTGAGCGCGATGGCAACACCTAGTGCCTCGGCAATCTCGCCCCGGGTTGCGCCATGTTCGACAACCTTCTTGGTGTGGATGCTGATACAGCCATCACAGCGGGTAGTCACCGCCACAGCCAATGCGATCAACTCATGCGTCTTGGCATCCAGATGGCCAGTCTTGTCAGCTGCGCCGTCCATCGTCGTCAAACCACGCACAACATCGGGACTTTGTTTCGCGTATTCGCCAACGCGATCAAGAAGAGCGTCGCGATAGGCATTCCAGTCTTACATCATTGCAGTGTCTCCAGGCGATTCAAGTGATAGCAATCGCGCATGCCTGCCTCTGAAGGCATGCTTGGATCTAAATTAATTACGCCCGGCCATTACACCGCCATCGACGTCCCAGATAGCACCTGTGACCCAGCTGGCTTTTTCGGACAACAGGAAGGCAACCACCTCTGCTACCTCCTCAGGAGTCCCCACTCGTCCGATTGGGTGGAAGCTGTTGAAGCCCTGCAGCGCTGAATGAACCTCAGCCTTGGGAATGAAACCTTCGTAGATAGGGGTCTGCACCACCGCAGGCGATACGGCGTTGACGCGGATATGCTTGGATGCGAGTTCCATCGCCAAGTGCTGAGTCAGCGAATGCAAGCCGGCTTTTGCCATCGAATAGGCGGAGGACGGAGTGGCGGCGATAGCCTGCTTGCCCCACATGGAACCAATATTGACGATTGCGCCGGGACGCCCCTTGGCGACAAGGTTGGCAGCGACTTTTTGGGTGATGAAGAAGGAGGCCTTGTTCAACTGCATGTACTGATCGTAGTCGGCGTCCTGGTGCTCCAGAAAAGGCTTAGGGAAAAATACGCCCGCCGCGTTGACCAGAAGGTCGAAGTCAGCGTGATGCTGATCAATTTCCTGGAGCAGCGCTGCCAGGCCCTGTGCGTCGGTCAGATTTGCAGTCAGTGCGCTCACCTGGCCGAATGCTGCCAGCTCCTGACGAGCCTGCTCGGTTTTCTCTGCACGGCTGCCCACGATGACTACGTTACCGCCTTGCTGTAATACGAGTCGCGCGGTTTCCAGGCCCATTCCACTGGTGCCGCCGACGACTAATAATTTCTTGCCGGTGAATTGATTGCTCATTTAAATACTCCAGATAGTGAGTGAGGCTATGCGGGAAACTGAGAACCGGTCATCAGCCTTTAAAACGTGGCCCTTAATCGTCCGCCCCCACGATGTGCTGCTTAGGTACGAGCGAATTATTGAGCTCTATCGATGGCGATACAAACGAGATAAAGTGTCAGGTCGATAAAGAAAAGGTTTACCGCTATGGCAGCGCCCGTCCATCTCAATGCACTGCGGGCTTTTGAAGCCAGTGCTCGTCATCAAAGCTTTTCTGTTGCTGCCGAAGAGTTGAACGTCACCCCGGCAGCCGTTGGGCAGCTAGTGCGCACCCTTGAGCAGTGGTTAGGCACGCCCCTGTTCCATCGAGGCTCCAGTGGCAAGGCACGGTTGGTCGCTACGGAGGCTGCTGAGCGTGCGCTCCCTGACATTCGGGCTGGATTCGAGCGTCTTACGTTGGGCATGGAACGGATGAGGGAGAATTCACCCAGCGGGGTTCTGACGGTCACGGTCAGTCCCGCATTTGCCGCCAAATGGTTATTGCCGCGAATTGAACGCTTCCACGCCGCTTGGCCAGATACTGACGTCCGGCTTGATACGCAGCTCAAAGCAGTAGACTTCCTGACTCAAAGAATCGATATCGGAGTGCGATATGGTGCCGGTCACTGGCCTGGACTGATCGCAGAAAAACTTATGGACGAGGAAATCTACCCTGTTTGCTCACCTCTACTGAAAAATACGCCGGACTGTTTGCAAACGCTGGCTGAATTGGCAAATGAAACCCTGATTCATGACCTGTCGATGGACGGACACGCCGGATTCACGACTTGGGCTACCTGGTTGCAAACGGTTGGGATGAAAGACCTATCGACGCAGCGGGGGATGAAGATCAACAACTCTGCAGCGGTGCTTCAAGCGGCAATAGATGGGCAAGGGATTGCGCTTGCGCGCAGCGTCATGGCCCAAGATGATCTGGCTGCTGGTAGGTTGATCCGCTTGTTTCCGGACATTCAGTTTGTCTCTCCATTGGCCTATTACGTTGTCTATCGCTCGGAATGTGTAAGCCTACCGAGATTAAAGGCCTTTCGAGACTGGTTGTTTGAGGAGGTTCGCACCCTATCAAAAGATCGCTGGCTCGCTTTTGGTGCTGCTATCGCCAAATAGTATTCGAGCGCTTTTAGATACTTTGTTCCCTGAGCGCTATCAACATTGGAATGATTTGGCACGACGTCGCGTGAATGCATTGCACGGTTCAGTCAGGACAACCGCAGGGCTCGGGGAGGACGACAGTATGCGCCCCCGGGCAACCCGCCTGGCGCGATCAAGCTGGTTGCCACTTGTGCGGCAGCAACTGATCGATTTCACTCGCCCGCTGCGTCGGCAGACGCATGAGAACGTCCTTCAAATAGGCATACGGATCATGCCCATTCAGCCGCGCCGACTGGATCAAACTCATGATCGCCGCCGCCCGTTTTCCACTGCGTAGCGATCCTGCAAAGAGCCAGTTCTTGCGTCCAAGAGCCCATGGCCAGATCTGGTTGTCGGGTAGTCAGACGCGGTTACCCGCGTCCCCCCCTAAGAAGGGGCTCTCCTTTTTTTGCACTCCGCGCGTCAGGAACCTCTTTTACGACGGGAGGGGCGCTGAGTTATACCTGAGACGAGTTTCGGTATACGGAGCTAACCGACATATTGTCAGATACCCCATTCCACAACGGCCCGCTTGATAAAGCTCGTTTATTGGCCCACCGCCCAGCCTGCAGACCACCTACGTACTTAATGGTCATGTCGGTGGTGCGCGTCGGGGAAGTGCGGATGATCATGGGCCATGGGCTGGTGCTGATGCCAATGTCGGTGTTTGGTGCCCGGCGTGACGGGTTCATCATGTGCATGTTGGTGGTGCTCGTCGTGTACATGCTCGTGTTCGTGCTCCATTGCCTCGTGCTGGTGTTTATGTTCATGGTGTTCGGTCAGGTGCAACCAAATGCCAACGGCCATTAGCGATCCGGCGATTAGCAGCGGCAGCGTGACGGGATCGCCCATCGCCACAGCAAGCAATGTTCCTAGGAACGGAGCCACAGAGAAGTAAGCCCCCGTGCGGGCGGTGCCTAGGTGACGCAGGCCTATGACGAACAGCGCCAAGCTCACGCCATAGGCAAAAAAGCCTACCGCCAGCGCTCCTACCAAGTTGGGCAGCGGCGGCAACGTCGTCCCTACAACAAAAGCCAAGACTAGATTGACCGTTCCAGCGACCAAGCCTTTAACCGACGCAATCCAGGTTGCGTCTGTCAGCGACACCTTGCGGGTCAGGTTGTTATCAATTCCCCAGGCAAAGCAGGCGCCTAAGATTGCCAGCGCTGGCCATAACCCGGAAAAATGCGCTTCACCTGGCCAACTCAGAACGAGCGCGCCAGCCACGATGGCGATCATGCCCAAGGCAATATGCCGGTCAAAGTTCTCCTTGAAGGCAAACCACGCGAGCAGGGCGGTAAATACACCCTCGGCGTTGAGCAACAGTGACGCGCCGGATGCGGGCATGCCGGCTAGTCCCACCATCAACAATACCGGCCCAACAATGCCACCCGCTGCAATCGCTCCTGCGAACCAGAGCGCTTCGTTGCGTGGCAGACTTACGCTGGGTGCGCGGCTCAGCAAGCGATATAGCGTTAGCCCCAGCCCTGAACCAAGATAAAGCAGGCCCGCTAGCAACCAGGGACTGACACTGTTCAACAGCATTTTCGCCAGCGGTGTTCCCGCGCCGAACAGCACGGCTGCACCGAGAGCGGCCAATACGCCCGATTGACTCAGTCCATTCTTCCAGCTCATGTGTTCAATTCCCCGCTCACCCAACTGAGCCTTATGCGTTCAGGCCGATCCAGCCATGGACACCCACGTAGAGGCTAACACCAATGATCAGTACGCTGGAAAAGTATGGTGCACGACGCGCAACTGTGCCCAGCCAAGGCCAGCGATTGGAGGCTTGTTTCGCGCCAATGGCCGCAGCCACACCGACGGTTACCAACGTAAGGGCCAGACCAATGCTGAAGCACAGTACCAGCACACCCCCCAAGGCAACTTCTTTGACCTGAAGGCAGAGCAGCAGAACGGTGATAGCCGCAGGGCAAGGAACCAGCCCCCCCCGGTCAACCCGAACATGATGATCTGACCAGTGGTGACTTCACGGTTGGTGAAGCGCTTACGGATATCGTTGGCATGAGCAAGCTCATGCGCATCCTGATAACCATCAATCGACAGTTCTAAGCCTTCCAGTTCGGAATGCGCGTGTCCGTGGTCGTGTTCCTGGTAATCCAGATCATAATCATGAGAGTAACCCGCATGTCCGAGGCTCAAGCGCGCGCTGAACTCGTGAGGTTCAGGAATATCTTCAACCGACCCCAGGTAGCCATCACGCTCAACAAAAATGAATTGTTGCCTCAGATGAATCCTATCCACTCGATCTGGATGGGTATCTAGGATTTTTGGAGACGTACTTTCCGTCGCGACGCTAAGCCCCTCCAACTTGACGCTAACAGGCGCAGACAATCAGCGCTGGGTGTTTCCGCTTTACGAACAAACAGCTCATTTCACATAGCTACCGCAATCTCAATGTCGAGTTTCACCGGCTGCTTCATGCAATGGCACGCTCTCCCATCGTCTCGACCCGACAACTGGAGAACTTCGAGCTTTCCGATTTTTTCATCGTACAAAGTTGTGGCTTCAGCGCTCATTTGAAGGTGGTCACCGATGAGCACGACGAAATCATTGCCGCTCTTTCGACCAGAAATGCAGAGGCTGCCAAGAAAGCGGCCATGGATCACATCGAGAGCGTACCTGACCTACCAGGTGCCTGCAGTCCTATTGAGAGCAGGCTGCGCCTTAGCCACCGGAGCATGTTATGTAGGCAAGCGGGCGGGAGATCCGAACAACTCCTTCGAGTTTCCGGACTACACCACCCAGGACGCCTTTGCATCCTGGAAAATCGGCCACTTACTGGGCAAGAAAACGTCTTTACAGCTCAATGCCAGTAACTTGACTGACCAAGGCTATTTCGTTTCTTCAGGAGAAATACACGGCGAGCCAGTTGGGGAGAAGTCGTATTCTTAGGCCGACTGGAGAAGTTTCTTTCTAGTGCCGCACCTGCGAGCGTACGCTCACTAACGCTAGATGAAATGAACCTCTATAGCTATAAAAAAGGCCCTTAGCAGGCCTTTTTGTACTCAAACAAAGATCACTTAGTCAGCCAAGACTCCACGGTTTTAGCGCCGTGTTCGGCTTTCCATTCCTTCAGCGTTTTATGATTCCCGCCCTTGGTTTCTACTACTTCACCAGTATGCGGATTTTTGTAGACCTTCACTTGGCGTGGCTTACGAGTGCCGGATTTTGACTCGGTTGCTGGCGCGCGACGACCTGCATGTGGGTCAAGCAAATTGATCACGTTCTGCAGACTGTAACCGTACTGAGCAAGCAGCTCACGCAGCTTGGTTTCGAATTCAATTTCCTTCTTGAGGCCAGCGTCACCTTTCAGTGCTTCGAGCGCTTGGAGCTGTTCGGCTAGGTGTTTTTCGAGCTGGCGAAATTCTGCGAGTTTAGACATTGGAGACCTCTTCTAGATTAGTATCTTTAGTGTATTCAAGCCAGTTTCAAAATAACAGTACCTTTCAAACCATCACCACAAATCGAATTACCATTTTTTACTTCAGCTTTCGAGAGACGATTAAACACATCTTTATAAATGTCAGCATCGGCCAGCGAGAAAAGCAGCATTTCGATCTCATGGATAGGGTTTGTGTCATCCCAGATGATGTCGGCTCACATTTCTGACCAACAATAGATAAGCTGCATAGGCGTTGCGCTCAGGAATAAAATGGTTCTTTCAAATAGTCTTAGGATCACTCGTATCAGAAGTTTGGACTTTTGCATGCTTCAAGTCATTGGCCGCCCACCGCTTATGCACGGAGGGCGCTGATATGCCAGCGGCACGGGCCATGCTTCGCCAGCTCCAGCGGAGCTCACCGATACGAGGTTGAGCAACCTGATCAAGCACGCGACGGATTGTGTTGGCAGGCAGAGGCAATTTACGTCCACGGCCGGGCTTGTCGAGCAGGCCTTCCAATCTGAGCGACTGAAAACGATGGCGCCATTCGGAGACCGTAGGCCGAGAGAAACCAGTCAATCGTAGATTTCTTCTCACATAGATCCTTGCGCAGCTAGCGAGATGACGCGGGCTCTTGTCGAAAGGCTGGTAACGGTATCTGTGAAAACATCACTAATGCCGACTTGGGTCGCAATCGTGATGCTGAATGCTGTACGATTCGCGAGTGACATACCTTCTCGAGCACAGGAACATCAGCATGACTGTACTCCAAACGATTTTCTGGCAGCCTACGCCGCCTTAGCGCAACGCCCCCTCGCCGCACCTGCTGCTGCCCGTTTTACGTGCGGCCGCGCTCTGCTGTATGCACGGTTCTAACACCTGACGCACGCAGCGAATCCGCCCTTACAATTTGAACTCGTGTCGACCTGCTCGCCGCTTGCCCGGCGTGCCGTGCGGTGCATTGCTTTGGATATTCTTATGCTTCAATCGATCAAAAATACTTGGTTCTCCAACATCCGTGGAGACGTGCTGGCAGGGATTGTCGTGGCGCTTGCCTTGATTCCCGAGGCCATTGCGTTTTCCATCATCGCCGGTGTCGACCCTAAAGTAGGCCTCTACGCTTCGTTCTGTATTTGCGCGGTAGTGGCGTTCGTGGGAGGACGCCCTGGGATGATTTCCGCCGCCACAGGCGCCATGGCACTGCTTATGGTTACTCTGGTCAAAGATCATGGTCTGCAATATTTACTAGCCGCCACACTGCTGTGCGGTGTTCTTCAGATTCTGGCTGGGTTTCTCAAGCTGGGCTCGCTCATGCGCTTCGTCTCCCGATCAGTTGTAACTGGATTCGTAAACGCGTTAGCCATTTTGATTTTCATGGCCCAGCTGCCTGAGCTTACAAATGTCACTTGGCATGTTTACGTCATGACAGCAGCGGGTCTTGGAATCATTTATCTGTTTCCATACGTGCCGAAGATCGGGAAGCTCCTTCCTTCCCCTTTGGTCTGCATCCTGGTGCTTACCGCAGTGACCCTCTATCTCGGGCTCGACATTCATACCGTCGGGGACATGGGCCAGTTACCGGACACGCTACCTATATTCCTCTGGCCAGAGGTTCCGCTCAATTTTGAAACCCTACGGATCATCTTTCCTTACTCCGCCGCACTCGCCGTTGTAGGTCTGCTGGAGTCGATGATGACTGCGACCATCGTTGATGACCTGACCGACACCACCAGCGATAAGAACCGCGAATGCAAAGGTCAGGGTATCGCTAACATCACTGCCGGGCTACTGGGCGGTATGGCCGGCTGCGCCATGATCGGCCAATCGATCATCAACGTAAAATCTGGGGGCCGCACCAGACTTTCCACACTGTGTGCAGGCATATTCCTGCTGCTCATGGTTGTGTTCCTGGGTGACTGGCTTTCTAGAATCCCAATGGCTGCCCTTGTAGCCGTGATGATCATGGTGTCCATCGGTACATTCAGCTGGGACTCGTTGCGCAATCTCAAAGAGCATCCGCTTTCGACCATTATCGTGATGGTCGCGACGGTAGTTGTAGTGGTCGCCACCCATAACCTCGCCTATGGGGTGCTGGTCGGCGTGCTTCTCGCTTCACTATTTTTCGCAAACAAAGTCAGCCATTACCTAGCCATCCAATCAACACTCGATGCTAAAACCTCACATCGGATCTACACGGTAACTGGGCAGATTTTTTTCACCTCAGCTGACAAATTCAACTCGATTTTCGACTTCAAGGAAGCGCTTCAGAAGGTCACCATCGACCTGACGCAAGCTCACCTTTGGGACATCACCTCAGTGGCTGCGCTGGATAAGGTGGTGATCAAGTTCCGTCGAGAGGGTGCAGAGGTTGTGGTGCTAGGTTTGAACGAAGCCAGCGCTACCATCGTGGATCGCTTTGGCGTACACGACAAGCCTGATGCAGTCGACAAGCTCATGAGCCACTAAAAGGAGAACAGCAATGACCCAAGTAATGGCCTGTATCGATTCACTATCATCCCTGTCTGTCTGCGATTACGCGACCTGGGCCTCTAAGCAGATGAAGGCACCACTCACACTGCTTCATGTGCTTGATCAAGGTAAATACCCTGTAACGGGGGACTTGAGCGGAAACATTGGTTTGGGGAGCCGCGAACACCTATTGGCAGAACTTACCGACTTCGATGCGAAACGCGCCAAGCTGGCACTGGAGCAAGGCCAGTACCTGTTGGAAACGGCCAGGAAACGCGCCATTAGTTTTGGGGCTGATCATCTTGAGATAAAGCAACGTCATGGTCATTTTGTAGATAGCTTAGTCGATCTTCAAGATGATACCCGCCTCTTGGTAATCGGCCGCGTAGGCGAAAGTAGCTCAAAGGTTGGACACCAGGTAGGTAGTCACTTGGAAACCACTGTCAGGACGATTCATCGGCCGATTCTGATAGCCGCGAGCACGTTCAAAGAACCAGAACGAGTGCTGCTCGCATTCGACGGCAGCGCTACGGGGTATAAAACCGTACAGATACTTGCCGAGAGTTCTCTGTGCCAAAACCTGCCAATTCATTTGGTCATGGCAGGGGCCGAGTCAAATGACAGCCTCGCACATCTCCAAAAGGCGAAGGCTATTTTGGTGGCCGCAGGCTTTGATGTTAACGCAGAAATCAGGCAAGGAGAGGTTGAGCCAACGCTCCATGCCTATCAGACAGAACACCGTATCGACTTGCTGGTCATGGGAGCCTACGGGCACTCACGCATACGTGAGTTCTTCGTAGGCAGCACGACTACAACGATGCTTCGAACAGTCACGATGCCTCTATTGCTGCTTCGCTGAGAGAGGTCTCTAAACCACAGAATTTCTTTGCCCTGAAAAATACTGTGATCAGCTCACGCGGGATTGTCTAGCTACGGCGGCGCCTGCTAGAACGCTGCTGCGGCGTAGGACAACGACGCTACCAGTCGCAGCCAGGATCGAACCGATCAATACCCCGACTTTGACTTCATCAATCAAATGAGCTGATCCGGCGAACGCCAAGTTGCCGATAAATAGACTCATGGTGAAACCAATGCCGCACAACAGTGCTAGACCATAGCGTTGCACCCAGGAACTCCCTTCCGGCAGCCTGGCCAAGCCCATACGAATGGCCAGAGCAGACAATAGGAAAATGCCAACCTGTTTGCCCACCAACAGGCCCAGCGCTACGCCCAGCGGAACCGGGTCGAACAGGTTTTCTAAAGAAATACCGGCCACACCGTTAGTGCGGCACATCAAGATTAAGGCTGCTGCCAACCCACATACTGCAGAGGTTGTCAGTGAGGTGTATTGCGACTCGAAATCACCCGTTCAGATTCAGGCCTTGACCTCTCCGGAGTCATCCTTCAAATCAAATAACTCTGCAAAAAAAAGATGGAATGCATCCCAGGCACGCGTCCACCAACCACCAGCCTCTCCCGCTTCTAGTGCGATGAGTGACTGGGTCGTGAGTTTATTTTTACCGTCATACAGTTCGAAACTTCCGACTACGTCGCCGACAGCAATAGGTGCCTCTAGAGCGTTATTAATGTGCAGACGGCTTTCCACCTTGCGATTACTATTCTTGGGTAGAGTCAATGTCACATCATCGAGCAACCCAACAGAAATTATGTTTTTCTCGCCTTTCCACAGTCGTGGTTGAGCTAAAACTTGCCCGCCTTGCTGATAGGTCTTCGTCTCAAAAAAGCGGAAGCCGTAGTTCAGTATTTTTTGAGTATCTTCTGCACGATTGTTCAACGTGGTCGAGCCAAAAACCGCACTGATAAGACGCCGCCCATCACGAAGAGCAGAGGTCACCATGCAATATCCTGCCTCCTCAGTATGGCCCGTTTTGAGCCCGTCAACACTTGGGTCGCTCCAGAGGAGAAGATTGCGATTGGGTTGGCGAATGCTGTTCCAGGTGAAATATTTGTGCGCGTACAACGAGTAGTAAGCTGATTCATCATTGATAATCGCCCGCGCAAGCCGGGCCATATCATGAGCCGAAGAATAGTGCCCAGGTGCCGGCAAGCCTGTAGGGTTCATGAAGTGAGTGTCTGTCAGCCCAAGTTTATTTGCTGTGGCGTTCATCAACCCGGCAAATGCATCTTCGCTACCCGCTATATGCTCAGACAGCGCCACACTGGCGTCATTGCCAGAATCGATCACCACACCACGCAGTAGGTCATGCACAGGAACAACTGCGCCCGGATCCAGAAACATCCTAGAACCACCGGTTTTCCATGCATTTTCACTGACAGTAACCGTATCGTCGGCCTTAAGACGTCCAGCCTGAATTTCATTGGTAGCGACATACACCGTCATCAACTTGGTCAAGCTGGCCGGAGGTAAACGCATATCAGCGTTTTGACTACCTATAATCGTGCCTGTGGTTGCATCCATCAGCACCCAGGATTTCGCGCCCAATTGCGGTGGTGCTGGGATCATCGCTCGGGCAGTCGGTGAAACAGGACTTGGGGTGGATATTGGAGCCGCCCAAGCTGGTGTCAAAAAAGAACACACAAGAATGAGTGTAAGCCGCAATTTAGGGTGTTTCACAAGCGCCAGCCTCGGATTAGCAGAAAGACGCGCCAAACTAGATGAGGATTTGGGAAGGCTCAAATTAACCCAGATTAAAATAAATTTAATTAGACGTTGGCGACGATCATCTCGGGCAATGGACAGATAATCGAGACTGTGGCTCCGCCACCGCGCGGCGATTCCTGGACGCGTAGTACGAACCCATGCAACCTAACAATCGCCGAAACCAGAGAAAGCCCCAATCCATGGCCAGGTTTCTGACGAGTAGAGTCCCCGCGATACAGCCTGCGGATCACATTTTCACGCTCTGCTTCCGGTATACCAGGGCCATTGTCCGAGACCTCAATATTGATAGAACTGTCCGTCAGAGCGCCACTCAAGTGAATAACCCCTCCCTTGGGCGTAAATTTGATAGCGTTATCCAAAAGGTTAACCAGCGCCTCGAACAGAAGAGAAACATCACCAGATAACGCTGGAATATCGTCAGACAACTCCAGGAGCAGTGTCAGCCCCTGCTCCTGCGCCAAGGGCTCGAAAAACTCGTGCGCCTGTGTCAGTAGCGATGCTGGTTGAAACGATTCGAAACCTGACCTTCTCCTTGTATCTTCAAGTTCAGATATTCGCAGCAACCCCTGAAAACGCAACATGATGGATTCACTTTCTTCCAACGCCATGTCCAAGGTCGCTGCATGAGAGCTATCAAGGGGCAACTGCTGCAACTGGTAAAGATGAGTACGCAGGCGGGTCAAGGGAGTGCGTAGATCATGCGCGATGCCATCACACGCCCCCTTAACCTCGTGCATAAGCTGTTCGATATGCTCAAGCATCACATTGACGGCATTGGCCAGCATATCGAGTTCATCGAGGCGTGAAGATAGCGGCAGGCGTTCACCGAGGTTGCCCGAGACGATACTCTCAGTGCAGCTTTGAAGTCGTTGTACTCTGCGTAAGGGCCTTCGCCTCAAGAGCCACCAACCTATCAGCCCAGGGATAAGGGTAAGGGAAAACCCCCAAAATAATGCCTGCGCAATGATGCCGCCGACTGCGGAAATAGAACCCCCATCACGCGACAGGATCAAAATTCGACCATCGCCGCGATGCTGCATCAATGCATGGCTACTTCGGGTTTGCTCTCGTGGCAATGCGATGCTCAAGCCTCGCTCCAGATAATGTACCTGGCTGTCATCTGGCAGACTTGCTCGCAAGCGGAGCAGGTCACCGGCGATATGGGTGCCGTCGGCTTCAAACAAACCGTATGCGTCGATCCCTGAAGTCGAATACACCTCGCTGGCAGCGAGTTCACCTTCTAGGCTTGCATCATCAATCTTTTGGTAATAGTGGGCCCGTTGCATCAATGTCCGCTCAGCAACAGCCCCGAGATAGGTAGAGATTTTCCAATAAAGCACACCCGTAAAAACGGCTCCCCAAGCGATAAAAAACAAGGCATAGAGCCCAATAAGACGGCTATTAGAAGAACGCCAGCGCTCATTCTTGGGTGGTAAGAACATAGCCAGAACCGCGTATTGTGTGAATGACAGGTGAGCCGCCACCCTCGATTTTTTTTCGAAGCCGACCGATATGGACATCAATAATGTTCGTACCAGGATCGAAGTGATATCCCCAAACTGCCTGAAAGAGCATGGTTCTTGTGACCAACTGGCCAGCATTGCGCATGAAATAAGTGAGCAATTTGAATTCGGTAGGGAGAAGCGGTATCTGCACTTCAGCGCGACTGAGTGATTGATCAATGAGATCCATGTGGAGGTTCCCGAAGCTTAAGCGACGTTCACTCACGCCAGCAGTAGGACGCCTCAGCAGCACTTCCAAGCGGGCAATCATTTCGACCGTAGAGAAAGGCTTGGTCAGATAGTCATCGCCTCCCGAACGAAGCCCTTTGACTCGTTCATCTACATCAGACAATGCGCTGATCATCAAGACAGGCGTCTGAATACCGAAGCTTCGCAACGTACTAATTATCGTCAAACCATCGAAATCAGGCAACATCCGGTCAAGCGTTATCACATCATGGCCGCCAGAAATTGCCGCTGACAATCCATCGCGACCGTTAGCTGCCCATCGGGCATCAAACCCATGGGAGGTTAGCGCGTTAACAATGGCCTTGGCTGTGACCTCATCATCCTCTATCACTAGCGCGCGATTCATTTTTACTCCGTACAACGATTACAAGCCTAAAACTCAGGCAAGCTCCAAGTGTCGTATATTTTCAAGATTGATGCAGCCTAGGTAGCGCGCATCGGACGGTAAACTAAATTTTTCTTAATTCGCTTTAATTTTGTCGTTATGGAAAACGCAGCTATTTTTTCGCGCCTCCGCCGCTAAACCCCACTTCTACGCCGAATTCAGGATGTCTCGTCATGACGAAGACCTTATCGAGGCTCGCATTGGCTTGCTTGTTTTTATTTGCAGATGGTATTGAGGCACAGGATGCCACTCCCACCAAAACGCTTACCATATTTACGACCAGAGGCTTCATCGCGGCGATTCAATCCATAGCCCCCATTTATGAAAAAGCGACGGGATTCAGCCTGATCATCAAAGAGTCCCCACCTACCGGCAATACCCCAATGGCAATCACCAATCGGCTGGCGCGCGGTGAAAATGCGGATGTCGTAATCATGGAGGATTGGGAGCTGAGAAAGCTGATAGATCAAGGTCATTTGCAAAAAACGAGTCGAATCGATCTTGGCAAGTCATTCATTGCCATGGCCGTCCGCAAAGGTGATAAAAAACCCGATATAAGCAACATGAAGAAATTCAAAAAAACGTTACTCAACGCAAAGTCCCTGGCTCTATCGGATACGTCCAGCGGAACATATCTGTCACGTATTCTCTTTCCTCAAATGCACATCTCAGAAAGGTTGAGGATCAAGACCCGAACGATTTCCGCCGAGCCCGTCGGAGAAGCAGTCGCCCGTGGCGAAGCGGAGTTAGGCTTCCAACAATTGAGTGAACTGATGCATATGGAAGGTATCAATGTGATTGGGCTTATTCCAGATCAAGTGCAGAAAATGACAATGTACTCAGCAGCCATCACCACTGGTGGCGTACAGCAAGAGGAGGCTGCAGCGCTGTTGAAATACTTGAGTTCAAAGGCAGCTAGGACTGCCATCAAGCTAAGTGGATTAACACCTGTGCGTTGAGGGTCGCGGCCACCAGTAGCGTCGAGGCAACGTATTGGCCTGAACCAACATCCCGTCCAATACCGATTCAGACTGCATTGGCAGCAACGCGGCGGCACCTAATGCCACCAGGAACAGACCAACGTAGAGATCAATTCCGATGATCAGCGCGCTGGACAGATAAAGTGCGCGACGAGCAACGGTGCCCATCCAAGGCCAACGGTTGGAGGCCTGCTTGGCGCCAATGGCTGCCGCCGCACCGACGGTTACCAGCGTGAGCGCCAGGCCAATGCTGAAGCACAGGACAAGCACACCACCCAAGGCGACTTCTTTGACCTGAAGACAGAGCAGTAGAACGGTGATAGCAGCTGGGCAAGGAA
>ERZ1463038.128-NODE-128-length-21643-cov-14.393506_pt1 | contig 21643 bp, 15 predicted proteins | sample MGYA00564479_ERZ1463038 | MGnify/ENA primary metagenome ERZ1463038 (study PRJEB39244, sample SAMEA3635134) | Helicobacter pylori | study: EMG produced TPA metagenomics assembly of PRJEB11511 data set (Assembly of a 5300-year-old Helicobacter pylori...
CTCGCATTCGCGCTCGTCCTCGTAGTGCAGCCCGACGACGAGTGCGCGTGTGCACGCTGCCCGGCCCGGTTGCGCGCGGTGCGTGCGCATGAAGAGGTCCGCCGAGGGCCCACCGAGGACTGCGATGGATCGGTGCAGCGAGAAGACGGCGGCGTCGGTCCACGCCTTGCAGACCGTAGTGTACGGCGCGGACGACTCCATGCTGTCCCACCGCACGAGCTTGCCCCCATGGTCAAACTCGGGCGTCTCGTTACCGTCCCGAGCATAAAAGAAGATGTCGACGAGAAGGTGGAAGGGGAGCCGCTCGGCCATCGCCGAGTGTGGCGTTGGTCGGTGACAGACACGAGGGCGGTGGGGCAAGAGAGGTGCGCGCTGGTGCGGGCGGGGGCGTCGCAGGAACTGCAGACGCTCGCAAGAGAAGTGCGCATGAGCTTCCGGACGCCGCCTCGCCAAGTCAAGATCTCAAGGCACTCACAGGATGGGGCGACGACAAGGGCGATCAGGTCTAGGCGTCGCCTCCGGGCGAGCGAAGGCGAGATGGAGCGATGCGACGAGTGGGTCCGACTGGTCGTGACGCAGTGAGAGAGTAGTCGCCAGGCGTCCGTGTCACAGTAGGACGAAGAGAGGTCGTGCCCGCTCGCCTACGCGAGCTCGGGTGCGGAGATATCCTGCATCGTATGAGAGCGCCCAACGCGTCCCCGCTCTCGGCATTGACCGATTTCGGTCCCCGCTGGCAGCCACAATGGTGGAGTGAGCCGCCAGCAAGTCTTGCGCATCATCCAGCGCCGGTCTCGGGAGCGTAGCGCATGACGGGGTAAAGTTGACGGGATCCGGGGTCTGCGCGAGAGCGGTGGCGGCGTGTGGTAGCTGCGAGCATCGAAGCGTGAGCTGGGGCTTCGAGCGACTTGGGCGGGAGTAAGACGGAGGGCAGCGAGAGCTTACCTTTCAGCTTGGGCTGAGCGCAGGCGGTCACGATCACGCCGCTCGTCCGACTTGCGGCTTGACCTCCGACCACACGCTTCGCCTCCACCAACCTCTGCTACACTCCCGTTGGATGCGAGGGCATCTTCCCAAACCGTTTGTCCAACCAACCTTGGCGAGGGGGGACGTGCTTGTGGGCGACGTCGTGCTGGAAGCAGGCTGGGGGAGGGCCGGCGAGTGGCGCTGGACGAGTACTGCAACGCCACCATGGTCAGCTCAAGTACTCGCAGGCGGCTCGAGGACGTACAGACGGAGCAATCAGCAGCTGCATGCTTTACCGGGTGACCATACCGGAGGCGAGGTGCCAACGGTACCGATGTGGAGGCTTGAGTGGCGCTCCGAGCAGCTGCCTGGCCCGCGTAGGAGCCCCGGTGACCGAGATGGCTTCTCGGAATCACGATGTTAGAATCCCAGTCGGGACACGAGCCCGTGAGCGCAAGCCGAGGTAGGTGCGAGTTAGAGCGAACCCCGGCGTCCACCAGACCGCTCGCCGACGACGTCCAACATGATCTGCGGCTACATAGCCAGTGAGCGGGTATTCTCCCTCGTCTGAGCCCATGGCGCTCCGTATGCTCACCTGTACATTCGCCAAGGCTTCCTACGACATCTTTCCGCCGCACCGCGAGTACAAGCACGAACGGCGGTCGAGGGCAAGCGTCGCACGAGCGACTCCCTACACACCCGATGATCCTCATGACGACCGGGCGCGATTCCGAAGTGCGCGTCGAGGGTCACGCTCACCTCCTTCTTTCAGTACCATATCCATGACGTCGGTGTCTCAGCGGCCAGGGGTGCCAGGCGGCCTGCATCAAGTCTGCGAGAGGGTGATGGGTGAGTACCTCCCCCTTGCAAAAGTCTTCGGCCTCCGGCTCGAGCTTGCCTTCCCAGCAGGCCAGAGCAGCGCGTCAGTCCTCTGCTGCGCGGAAGAGCTTGCCGTGCCGCAGGACCGCCCACCACTGCCCATGTGAGTGTGCGTGAGCATTCACGTCCTTGCTCCACCCTGACCACCCAGATTCCCAGGAATATGTGACCGAGGCCCTTGTGCGGTGCTTGCGCTTGGCCGCCCTTCTCTCGGTCTGGAGAACTTCGAGTCGTGAGCGGTTCGCCCACTCCTTGCCGCTCATTGCCGCTCCTGTACTGACACGAGCTAAATCAGCTTTGGCGTCGAGTTTTCTGAGCGGGGTGCCCTACGTGCGGTTGAGGTCGCGGGGAGTCGTGAGCTGGCGGAGCATGTTCGAGGTGGTCGAGGTGGAATGGCTCGAGCGGGGTAGCAATCTCGAGCCAGCTGCTGAAACAGCGTTAGTCCTCGGTCCTCCTGCGTCCCTGGCTGCGTTGTACGCACCTCTCAGGCTCTCCCCTGAGCCCTCAAGTCCAACAGTACGGCAGGAGAAGGACTGCCGCCTTTCAGACCAAGCCTGACGCCTCCGCAAGACTGTTGCGACCGAGGTGGCCCGAGTTGCCGCCGAACACGCCTGGGGTAGAGCGAGCCTCAGTTCGTTGAGCTCCCGTTTGGCCGAGCGGCGGCCCGACAAGAGGCTCCCCAGTCGACCCCCCTCCCGCAGGCGCCTTCGCCGCTCGGTGGTCCACTCAAGTTCGTCCTCTCCCGCTTTCCCTCTCCTCAGAATTCTGTCGCGAGGGTGCGGGCGGGAGTCGGTCGAGGCGGCCCCCCAGGTCGACCGCTGGTCGAGGATGATGGAAGTTTGATGTCGAGGTGGTTCGATTCGCACGCGTTGCAGATCTTTCGATGGAACAGGTGCCTCGTGATCGACCTCAAGCCTCGTGAGTGCTTTGCTGGTCGTCGTTGGCGGCCTCGACGAACGACGAGGTGGCGCGAGGTGGAACCCGGAGGCAAGCCCGCGCTGATCAAATGCTTCGGACTCCACGCAGGTTGAACTGCAACCTCTCGACCGTAATCCGGGCTACCTCAAGACCACAGCCCCCAGCTGCAACCCCGGACACGCTCACCTCGCCTGGTCCGCCTCCTGCGTAGTCTACTTGCTCAGCAGCCGACGCACTCCATCAAGCCGGCTCGGTTTTCATCACCTTGAACCCCCACCATCTCCAAGATCGACTCGGTCGGCTCGGGGTTCGAACGAGCACCCTATTCAACACCTGGACGCCCTCGTCGACGAAGTCTTCCCCGTTTGCAAGCTGGGCTGGGGTCCACAAAGCCGCGAGAGCGCCCAAAAGCCTCGGTCTGACCGCACGTGGCCTTGCAAGAGTGGTCCCGTGCCTACCAGCCTTTCGCGCTTCGAGACCGAGCTGCGAAGAACACTCGACGGTCCCGTTTCCGCCGACCTCGCCGTCGTCGTTCGCGCCGACAAACGCCGTCGTCGAGTCGCCTTCGGAGCTACTCAGATCAGTTCAGAGCGCATTCGTACTCCTTTTCTTGTTGGTGCAGATTGCAGCTGCTGATGTTCGTCCTCGCAGCTTTCTCACAGGACCATGCGGCACGCGTTGATGATTGGATGGGGTGGCAGCGGGGCTCTTGCCCCCGCCTCGCGAAGCGCAGGATCTCGCAATCATACGTTTCCATCCTTCAAACCGGTCTCCCAGTCACGGTACGGAGTGTTCTTCGCGAGAAACCGGTCCCACTTGCCGCCGTCCTCGGCACTCCACCACACGGGCCCGCGCTCGCCAAGTGCCTCCTTTGCCTTTTGAACTTTCGCTCTCGCTGACTTGAGCCGAGCACCATCATTACTCGCCAGCGAGGTCTTGACGTCCCGGCGAGCGTCCATGAGGGAGTCGACCGATTCCTGGCGCTCCGCGGGCGGCAGGCTTGGGTTCGAGCAGCGCCACAAACGGCCTCGCACGATGAAGTAGTGGCCGTCGGGAGTGATCGGAGTTGACTTGAAAGCAGACTTGGTCTTTGCGGCCGTCCGATGCTTCTTGGCGGGGGCGACTTGGGGGTTTCGCGGCTCGATGGCTGCACCGCCCCGACTGTCTGTGCTCGACGGGGAACGCTCCTCGCCAGTAGAAGCCCGAGTACGCATCAGGAGCAATGTTCTGGCTTGCTGATGTGTCAGATTCTGCGAGCTAGGATTTCAACCTCCTGGGAAACTCACAGCCCTGTGGAGACTCGCAGTGGCTGCAAGCCTGAGGTGGGGAGGTGCGGAGCTGGAGCAAGAGCTGACTGCCACTGCCAAAACGATCAGATTATCCTGAACCTGAAGGATGTGGATGAGAAGAGAGATGTGGAGTTCCTGTGGGTACCTTTGAACCAGTCGATGGCCGACGTCATGCGACCGGCTTCCCGCTGAGCAGGCTCTTCGCGCTCTTGTCTGTCGCATGTATTTCATTGGCCTTCGGCTTTCGTTGGTCAGAGACTTATATTTTATCCACTGCGACGCGAGCCAGTCTTGCTAAGGGAGGACAGCTGTTCCACGGCACGCGAGCAGATAAGAGGTCGCTGGCACTAACCATCTCCGGTACAGAGAAAGCGACGCCAGACACGGACCGAGGTCTCGCCGCCGATCTAATCAGCCCAGGAGAGGTATACGCGCCAGATACGCGCGTGGAGCGAGTTGGGGAGCGAGCGCAGCGCGGTCGAAGGTGCGGCGCGCGCGCGTGTGCGAGAGCGCGGCCGGGCACGAAGGGTGCGTGAAGTTGGAGGTACGAGAACCAGACACGCGAGTTGCCCAGCGAGCGACGCACGTTGGATAGCTAGATTTATCCTATCCTCGCCTTAAGTCTTGTTCAAGTATAGGTATACGGTCACAGTGTCCTCGCGGGGTCCGCGGTCTTCGTGCTCGCAGCCGCCTTTCGTCGCCGCATGCTGACAGAGCGATTCTTACCATAACTGATTTCATACATTACTTGTTGTCGAATCAGCCGCACCGCTCACGTCCGTTGTACGGCAGTGCGCGGCAGAGGCTGGAGCTTTCATGTCCCAGAGGCCCACATCCCGACCCTCCGCTCGAGGCGCCCTTCAACCCTAACCAACGACACGACGTAGTCTACTTGTTAAAAAAAGTGTAACAAATAATACACAACAGGTAGATATCGGCGGGCGGCCATGTACAAGCAAGTGTCCTTCATCTGGTTACCTTCTCCCTCAGCAGATCCTTCAACCACTTCTGCTCTTCCTGCAGCTGCCGAGGACTGAATTCAGCTATGAAACAGTTCCGTCGTATCAAAAGCTCACCACCGCAACCTCGCGTTCCGTGTCTCGGACGGCCTCGCGCAACCGCTCGTCCTCCTCTTTCAACTCCCTTTCGCGCTCCCTCTTCCTCGAGCGAAATCGAGCTGGTGGAGTCTGTGTCAGTATCGTTTTTCGTAGGCTGGAACCTAGAATGCGTACCCGATGCCTCATTATTCCGCCGCCTCTTCGCAGTTGCGTCGTCGTCCTCCTTGTCGTCTAGGGACGAGCTGGCCGACCTCGCACGCTTCATGTCTGAGGACCGCTTCCGGGGGAGCCGCGACTCTGATGCTTCCGATATCAGAACGGGAGCGGAGACAGAGGACTGAGTACCGCCAAGCGAGAGGAGGTGGCGGCGGAGTGCTTGGTCCTTGAGCTGGACAAGCCATCGCTTCTTGTCCGCGTCTGACGCGATCGAGCAAGTCGACATAATATTTGGAACGGTGTGTTGAAGAGGTGGCGCGATGGTTTGGGTTGCGAGAGGGGTTGCGGTGTACAGGCTCGGCCAGGATGGTGGTACCCGAGACCACCGCGGACGCGCGAGGAAAGCCGGGGCGTCTGATAGGGTGCTGATTCTGTTGTAAACGAGCTTGCGGAAACAGGATCCAAGTGGAAAGGACGGGAAAGAGGGCTGTCATGAAACGATGCTCGCGAGATTCTTGGGTCTCCACGATGCCAACCCCGCGCTAGCGCTGTCGCCATCGCTGCACCTGTGGCGAGATCCAAGGCGATTGTGGCGTGCGTGCGCGTGATCTCGATGCCTGACTCGAGGAGGATATTCCACATCATTGACTTCCAGAGCTGGAACAGATGGAATCTGGGCTTTAGCGGTGCCGACAATTGGGCGCGAGCCTGACTTGGTGTCGGCAGGCCGCCGCGCCGCGCGCGCCGACGCAAGGCGAACAAGTGATAATGGCAATGTCGTGCTTCACCGAGCACTAGTCGCCGGCTGTTTAGAAACGTGCGCCGGTGAGTCGCAGGCACAGCTCAAGGGACGCGACGAGGAGGAAGGCGCCTGCTCAACGTTCAATGCTCAGCGCTCAGCGCAGCCGCGAGCGTGCGGGCCCTCCAGTTCTTTCCGACGACCGCGTGGAACGGGAGTACAGCAATTTTCATTCCTCATACACTGGCGGTGAGACTCTTTGCGAACGGCGACGGCGTAAAACCACAATTTAAACTGAAGGCGGAGGGAAAGAGGGTGGGGCTCAAGCGGTGATCGCCTGGCCGATGGAGTGGTTGCCTGCGACCTGGCTGAAGAGCTGGTTGACCTCGGGCGTGCCTGTACAGGTAGGTATACCAAGTCAGAAGGTACGCAAGTGCGCGGATGGAGGAGACGCACGGGTGACGAAGCCGTGGTCGAGGAGCTTGAAGCGCGGGTCGCTGACGAGCTGGCCGAACGTGTAAAGTACCGCCCATCTTTGTTTTTGGAATCATTTGTCAGCATTAGGATCGCACAGTAGAGCGTCGGGAGCGAGCGAGACTCACGCGTGCGGCCGGCTGCACAGAACTCGTTCCAGCAAGACCCTTACTATCTGCTCGCGGATCTGCTCGTCCGACGTGTCGGCGAACGCGGCGAGGAGGAACGACGAGAACCTGCGCGCCGATGTGTTAGTTCCTGCGATCCGGAAAGGTCGAGCAATGGGCGCACCAGTACGAGTGCGCGTTCGGGTACCGAAGCTGGTTCGCGATTCCACAGAGGATGTAGTAGCGGCCCTCTGGTTCAGACTCGGCGATGAGCTGCTGCAGAAGGACCGACGAGGTCGACTTGGGCGCGAACGCGACTGTTGACGTCTGCGCCTTGCTCTGGTTGACCGCCACGACGCCGAGGTGCATGACGAGCGCGTTGATCAAGGGAATGTTGAACTTGAGGTCGGTAGCGTTGGCAAACTGGAGGCGCTCGCGCAGCGTCGTTGGCAGGCTCGCCGGCGCGCGCGTCTGGAGGTACTTGTCGAGCGGCGCGCGGAGCTCGGCCGTCGAGAGCGCGGCGGTGTAGTCCGACAGCACCTGGGGTGACTTGCTGACCTCGAGCAGGAGCTCAATCTTGAGGCCCGCCTGGAGCGGGTCCGGGAGACGGAACGACGCCGTGACGGGGAAAGCCGACAGGATGAGGTTGTGCAGCTGGATGCACTGCGTCGGGATCGCGTCGCACAGCGAGAAGGCGGCCTGGGAGAGGTACTGTGGGCGGGTTGATGGTCAGCTTTGCGCGTGGTTCGTGCAAGTGGGGCCGACTTACGCCTGGGAAGTCGTGCAGGAGGACGAGGATGATGCGCTGCGTGCCGAGGTAGAGCGCCCGAGTCGTCTCGCCAAGCTCGCCGCGGCGGAGGAACGGCGCGAGGAAGCGCAGAAGCGAAATGAGCTGGCGGTGGAACGAGAGCCAGCCCTGTGCGCGCGTGCGACCGTCAGCGGGCCGATTAGCGAAGAAGAGCCCAAAGAACGCACCTCCTTGTCCGGCATCTGCAGCAGCTTTGGCATGAAGAGGCGGTGCGAGATGAGGCCGACCCAGGAGAAGGTGAAGCCTGGGAAGAAGAGCGGCTGCAGCGTGTTGACCGAGTGGCTGCCGTCAGACGAGGGGTCAGCGCTGATCAAAGTCATTCAGTCACGGGAAGACACACCTGAGGGCGACGAGGATCTGGTAGTAGGCCGATCCGAGGTGCGACTCGATCGCGTGGAGGTTGCTGAGCAGGCTCGAGAAGAAGCGGAAGAACGGCTTCTGCTGGAAGTGGAGGCCGAGCTCCTCGTGCGAGTTGGCGAGGACGAGGACGACGATCGAGAGGACCTTGGTCATGTAGTGCACCTTGGCCTTGTCGTTGTTGGCGCCGGTTGGGTCCGCGTGGTACTTGATCATGAAGACGATCAACTTGGCGAAGGCGTCGACGGGCTGGAAGATGCCGGTCGCGGGCGTTCCTCCGGCGGCCTTGTGCTTGATGTAGCTGTCGACGCTGACCTCGGTGCAGACGCGGAAGAAGAGGGACGAGATCTCCTCGCCCTTGAGGATGCCCTGGTTCTGGAGCTGGACCACAAAGTCGACGAACGACTTCTCGACCGAGAACGACTGCTGGTACAACCGCACCCACTCGGCGAAGCAGTACGCAAGCTGGTCCCGCACGCCGGCGTCGTCGCTCGACTTCGGCGGCGACGGCGCGCGCGCCGCAACGACGGTCCGGACCTCCTGGAGGAGCTGCCTCGACCTGTGATGGCTAGTCAGCAAACGATTCCTCCAAGTCATGAAAAGATGGCTCACGTCTCGGTGCCCTTGCCGGTGCGGGCGGCCTGGGCGAGCGCCTCGAGCGAGTGGGCGAGCTGCTCGCGCGTCGCGACGGGCGGGACCTCCATGAGGCACTCGGCGACGAAGCGAGCCGCAAAGTCGATGACGGACGGGCGGTAGTCGCGCGTGACGAACTTGGCGAGCTGGACGTCGAGCTCGGCGGCGTTGATGAGGCGCGCCTGGACGAGCGCGATCGTGACGGGCACGTTGAACTTGCGCTCATCCTCGGCGTAGACGAGCCACGCGGTGACCTCCTTGGCAACCTTGACGAAGATGCTGCACAGGCGCTCGAGCAGGAAGACGTACACCTCGCGCGCGAGGGCCGTTTCGCTGCGGTAGAGGAGCTGCACGATCTTCTGCGAGCACCCGAGCGCCGTCTCGTCGCGGCTGACGGAACTCGCGGCGATGAGCGGGATCTGCTGGATGATATGGCGGATGTCGCTCTCCGGGCCGAGGCGCTGAAGCGACGGGACCGACTCGGTCGCGAGGATCTTCTCGAGGTCGCCGACGAGGGCCTGGGGGCGCAATGCTTCAGTGAGACGCGTTGTAACGATCGCGAAAGAGACCCACGGCAAACTTCTCCATCGCCTGAGGGCCGCTGAGGACGGTCGGGACGGGCGCAGCTGCGTCGGCGACCTGCGGCACATGCGCGGACGCGAGCGCGGGCGATTCGGCATACGCGGCTCCTCCAAGGCGTTGCTCTGCGGAGACAAGATCAAATCAGCTTCGGGGTTCGGAGGGCGAGGGTGCAAAGCAAACGAACCGGCCTGGATCTGCAGCGTGCGCACGCGGGAGAAGTCCTCGTAGACCTGGAGCTGGAGCGGCTGGAGGCCACCAAGCTTGAGGCGGAGCGGGTCCGGGAGCATGCCCGAGTAGTGCGAAGCGGCCATGGCGGCCGTGTCCCAGAACGCCTCGCGAGAGCGCTGTAGATGAAACCGGAGTCAGCTCCAATCTCGCAAGGTACTCGAGCGCCAAAGAAGAAACTCGCCTCGCGGTGGGTGCGCCTGGCCTGGTACGCCGGGGCAAGGCCCTCGTCGACCTCGAGGACGGCCTTCTCCATGGCGACCTTCTCAACGACGCCGCACGCGAGCTCGAGGTTGTCGGCGGCGACGACGAGAATGGCCTGCTCGGGCATGTTCTGCTCCGAGAAGCCGTTCTGGAGGAGCAGGTTCCTGATGTGGGTGACCATGCTGATCCGGAGCGGCTCCTTGCACGTCACGAGCGCGAGCGAGCCCGCGAGGTTCTGGACCATGAGGTGCGCCGCGGTGCCCATCTTGTCCTCGTCGCCCTCCATCGCAAAGTCCTTCATCGTGAGCTCGCGCGTCGAGATGCCGGCAATCGTGACCGAGCGCTCGACCACGGGCGCGATGATCTCGCGCACGGCGCGGTCGAACGCGACAAAGACGAGCCGCTTGAGCGCGTTGTTGCTCGCGAAGAGCGGGATTTGCGGATTGAACGTGATGTGGTTCGGGAGCGACTGGAGCGCGGCCGAGATGGTGTCTGGGGCACGTGGGCGGGTTAGCACTGCTGTTCCAGTCAAGAAGTGCAAGTCGAAACGCACCCTGGAGCGAGAGCGAGTAGCCGGCCTGGCTGCCTAGCATGAGCGCAGGCGCCTGGGGCCGGTTCTGGTCCGTCGAGAGGACGCCGGGCGGGCCAAAGCTGCGACTCGCGGCGGCGAGCGCGTCGCCATCGCCGCCCTGGTTCGGGGGCGGGGCCGCGAGGCTGAGCTGCTCCTCGACGGGGGCGGGCTCCTTGGGGCGGTTGCGGAGAATGTCGGTCGGCTCGACGTCCTTGAGGTCCACGTTGAGCGTCTTGCAGAGGACCTCGATCTCAAACTTGAGGTTGAGCTTGAGCTCGGCAAACTGGTACAGCTCGACGAGCAGGCGCAGGATGGCCATGAGCCACGGGTTCGGCGGGCGGAACACGCGGCTCTTGGCGCACTGCTCGAGGACCTTGCACACGAACGGGATCGCGACGATGAGCCGGTTCGAGTCGTACCCCTGGATGAGGAGCTCCTTGAACGCAATGTTCTGCTGCTTGATCGGCTTGTTCTTGGCGACAGTGAGCCCGCCGAGCCAAGAGCCGAGATTCTTGAGCAGCGTGCGCTCGGTCGAGGACTGGACCGTCTTCTCCGAGTTGAGGAGCGCGGCGAGCTTGACGAACGTCTCGTACAGAACGCGCTTGCCGAGGAGCGGCATCGCGAGCTGGTCGAGGAACTTGTGGTACAGCGCGTGGTTGTTGGGCTCGATGCTGACGCGCTGCGCGACGAGGTAGTGCGCGAACCACGCAAAGTGGACGGGGTCGATCCGGCTGTTCATTTCCCCGACCTTGGCCTCGAGGTTGTTCATCGCGAGGTTGTTGACGATAAAGAGGATCTTGTCCGACGTGTCCTCGTCCGGCGCCTGCGGCTCATCCTCGCCCGTGCGGTCGACGTGGATCGCCGTGAACGCGGACACCTCGTCCTGCTGCTGCGTGACGAGCTCGAGCGCGAGTGCGGCCGACTCGGGCAGGTCGAACCCGTTCTCGCCCGGCCCGGTCGCGGGCGCGTTGGCGTCGCGGCCCTGGAGCGCATTGCGCGCGGTCGCGGCGATGTCCGGGTGGAGCTGCTGCACGTGCGGGATCTGGAGGATCGAGTGCGCGAGCTGGGGCCACTCGGCGAGGCGGCGCTGGAAGCGCTCGAGGGCCTGGATGCCGAAGCTGAACCAGTTCGACTCGGGCGGGTTCCGGAGCGCGTCGAGGACGTAGCGCACGGCGATGCCGAGCGGGATGAAGTCGATCAGCTGGTGCTGGATGAGGTCGCCGAAGAGGTGCGCGGTGAGAGTGAGCTCGTTGGCGGGGTACGTGTTGAACCAGCGGTGCTCGTCGAAGAGGCCGTGCAGGAAGCACGCGAGGAACTCGTGGTCGTGCGAGTTGTCGCTGTCCTTGGCCCGCTGCAGCGCGAGGACGACGTTGTCGACGGTGATGTCCTGGTCGTACATGCGCTTGTACAGCGCGTCGCACTCGCTCTCGATCTCGGGCGCGAACGTGACGACGGCCATGCCCGGCTCGCTGTCGGCGTTGCCCGGCGCGAAGTTCATCAGGCGCGGGTACAGCTGCAGGCACAGCGTCCGGACCTCCTTGAAGACCTCGACGTCGTCGCCGGTGAAGAGCTCGTGGCTGCGCAACGGCAAGAAAAAAGGGTCAGCTCCCCGCCCCACCCTGCCCTCACTCCTAGAACGAGAAACGCACTGCAGTCGGAGGGCGCGCATGAAGACGGCGACGGTGACGGCGCTGATTGAGAGCGTCGTGGCCTCGGCGGCGTCAACCTCCTGGCGGCGAAGGTCATGCTGGACCTTGTGCTTGACGAACTCGAGCGTGGCGCGGACGAACGCGCTGCCATGGGCGCTGATACTCGTAGCAAGCCATTTGTCGAGGTTGAGGAACTCGCGGCGGGACGCGACGGCGGCGAGGTCGAGCGCGAGGAAGAACGGGCGCAGCTCGAGGACGAGGTCGAGGATCTTGAGGTCCTGCGCAACGTCGAGGATGCGCGAGACGTTGATCTCGCTCTCGGCGTAGAAGTCGCGCAGGGCGGCCATCAAGAACAGCCGGTCCGTCTGGAAGATGCGCAGGAAGACGAGCTGGTGCGACGGGTGTCCGCTGAGGAACGTCGACAGCAGGCGCGCCGTGAGCTCAGAGTGGACCGCGTTCCAAGGTTTCTGCACGTGGACGGGTCGATCAGCTCCTTGCCCATCGCTCAAACCCACAAAGAGAGCCAGAACGGAACACACCTCGACCTGGACGAGCGCGATGAGGACGAGTTCGGGGTTGCTCTTGCACCCGCGGTCGAGGACCTCGTGGACGCGCGTGGCGAGCTCGGCGGGGTTCGCCTCGCTTAGGCGGACGAGCGTCGCGACGAGCTCGCGGCAGTTCCAGACGCTGCCCTGGACGTTCGCCGCGAGGGCCTTGATCGTCGGCGTCGCGTTCGCGGCGTCGTCGAGCGCGACGACCTTGTGCACACTCGGGATTGTCGAAAGGTTAAACGCCTCGGGCGGAAGATATAGGAGACGCTCGATGAGGCTGAACTGGAGCGCGGGGTTCGCCCAGGGCGACCAGAGGCCGCTGATGGCGGAGGAGCCGCCGGGGCCGCAGACGAGCTGCGTCGCGCTCGTCTGCGGCTGGCCAGTCGCGGGTGCAGGCGAGAGCGGGAGGAATGCGGCGAAGAGGCGGAGTCCCCAGCTGTCGGGGAGCGCGCGCGCGGGCGAGTCGTACGCTCGCACGACGTCCGCCCAGCGCAGGCTCGGCTGCAGCTCGTGCACACCCCGGACGAAGCTCGAGAGGTCGATCCCCTGCCCGAGTTCGGCGTCCTTGGTCGCGAGGTCGACGAGTTCGATGAGCATCCCTGCGACGCGCAGCTCGGCCCCGCCGCCTTGCGGGCTTGCCTCGGCGGGGTCGCTCGTCTGGCCGAGCTGGCCGAACCGCGCGAGGACGGCGCGCACGAGCTCGAGTGAGCACAGTGGTTGGGCGGGACTGAGGCGACTGAGAACGGCGATCGCGGTCGGGGGCGTCGCGCTGCTGAACGCCATGTCGCCGAGCGCGTGCGCGAGCGCCTGCGCGCCAACGTCGGTGCCGAGGCGGCCGCGCACGGCACTGAGGATGATGCCCCGGCGCTCCTCGTCGGTAAGAACGGGACTGCCGGCGCCGTCGCGCTCGCCTGTGGTGATGTCGGAGAGAAGGATCGAGAAGAGTTTTGAGATGGGCAGCGGGCTCAGCTCGGCGAGGTCGTGCTGCGTCGCGGCGGGCTGGCCGAGCTGGTCGAGTGCGCGCGGGAGGGCCGACTGCACGAGCTGGGCCGCGTCGAGGCCGAGCGCGTGTTTGAGGTGCGTCGCAGCCGGCACGGTCGTCGTCGCGGGGTTGAGCAGCGTGAGGAACGGCGCGGCGAACACGACGCGCTCGAGTGCGCTCAGCTCCGCGAGGCTCTGGTGGCCGAGCAGCGTCGAGAGCGAGAACGAGCGCAGGACGCTGTCCGCACCGCCGGGCCCGTCTGCGTTCTGCACGACAGCGTCCTTGAACCGCTCGGCGAGCGACGGGTCCCGCGCCATCCGCGCCACCTCGGACGTGAGCAGTCGCAGGACGAGCGACGGCTCCGGCGACGGCGCGCCCGACGACGCCGACTGACTCGCTGGCGCCGCGGCGAGGAGCGGGCCGCAGGCCAGGATCAAGCGCCGGATAAGGTGGATGTGCGGCTCGCGGCCGTGAAGGTCGACGAGCTGTGTGAACGAACGACCGAGGAAGGGCAAGAAAGAGTCAGCTGTGTTCGAGCCAGCAGCGCGCGACGCGGTGACAGCGGGGCCATCACACGCAGGCCCAGGCAGACGGTCACGTACGGAGCGGATCTCATCTCGGTTCTTGGTCCAGTTGGCGTCGCTGAGCGTCGAGACGAGGAAGACGAGCTGGGCCTGTTTGTTCGAAAGTGGTCAGCACTGCTCTGCGAGCTCAGGGTCGGCGGAGCACTCACGCGCACGATGGTGAGCAAGCTCGTCGAGGGCGCGCTCGGCGTGCTGGCCTGCGGCGGCGGAGCGTGCTGGCCGAGGCCGTTCTGGCTCGTCGGGGGCTGGGCAGACGGGGCCTGGCTGGCCGGGAGACCAGCCGAGCCTGCTGCCCAAAGACCTGGGGGCGGCCCGACTGAGGAGAGCAGCGCGGCAACCGAGGTCCACCGAGCGGCGGACGGGCGGGAGGCTGGAGGTGAGAGAGACGGGAACGCCGCAAGGACGACGAACGCAGATGCGAGCGAGCAGCAGGCGACGGAAATGAACCAGAGCCAGGCGTGCGAGCGCGACCAGTTGGACAGCTCGGCTTCGGTTTGGACTCGGATCGGACTCGCCGCTTCAGCGCGCTTTCCTAATCCGAGCAAGCCGAGACTATGATCCGTAATTTGGTTCCCTTATGGCCCGCAATCCTTGACACGTACGCGGCGCCATTGCATCGGTTCTCTCAGTTCGGGGCTCGCTGGACACCCTCTACGCCCCATGCATTGAAGCGACTCGAACCAAGGCAAACAACTGACTCAATTCGTCTTCCTTCGGTTCGGGCGCCCTGTGCGGCTCCGCGGAACAGTGGCAACTTCGAGTCAAGACGCTCAAATGAGTGTGGTGTGACCACAGCGGGTTTCGGTGACCTCCATGATCGGAAACTATGATGAGGGTGTGCCCAGGTTGACGCGCTGTACGAGGTGCTGTCCGGCTGTGCGTCGCAGACCCGGTCCATGCAGCTCAACGCTCGGCAGGAGCAGTGTGCCAAGATTTCAGTAGTGTCCCAGTTGCAGTATCCCCTTTTCATTATCGACTTGATTCCGCTCAATGTCGCGGGCACTTTCGTAGCTTATCCATTGCTATCCACCACCAGAGGTCCGGCCAGCCTTCACGCGGTGTCGCCAATCATCGCCGCGACCTCGATAACAATCTTCATCGTCGGGAAAGTAAGTGCCGGTAGCCCAACGGAGGTCCAGATCGGCCTGTGCGGCGCAAACTTCCTGACGGCGTCGATGACGACCGGGAAAGACATGTCGATGCCGACATGGTAACAAGTTTGGCAAGCCCATGCCAACACGGCTCATTCGTGCTCCGCGCCAGCCTTCCCCTCTGGCGTCCTCGCGAACCACAGGCCCTTGACACTCTCCACCATCTCCCGCACCCTCTGCGCAACCACCTTCTCGCCCGCTTCCCTGCCCTCGGCACCCCACACCCTCGTCCGCCCCAGCATCCCAAAGTTCTTCGTGCTCGGAATCCTCAGCGCCTCCCGTTCTGGCACGAAGCCGCACAAGAGCGCCAAGTGGGCGAGGTAGAGCTGGTACGCGAGGTACCGTCCGCCCTGCTCGTTCGGCGCGGGCGCGTAGAACGGGATCAGGAGCGGGTGAGCGTTCTTAAGCGGGGTGGACGGTGTCGGTGGGAGGGCGGCGAGGAATTCGGGTGGGATGATATATTCCGAGTGGGTAAATCGGCCGGAAAGGGAGTGCAGGCAGCACGGGATGCTGAGGAAGGCCGAGTTGGGGACCGAGGCGGCGAAGAGTGGGAGCCAGGGCGTGAGCTCGTCCGAGTGGTTCCCGATCAGGAACGAGGAAGGCGGGAAGGGTGGGGTGGCCGATGAGAGAAGCTGGACTGGGTCGAGCGTCTGAACGCGCAGGTCTGGCGAGTTGGGATACGCCGGCCAGCTCTTGCGCGCGCGAAGGTCCACGCCGTAGCCCGGGTAGCCTTCCGACGAAAGAATGAACACTCTGCAAGGTTCAGTTTCAGTGCAACATCGCACGATAGGATGAAAGAGTCGCACAGAAGGCCGTTGCCGCAGCCGACGTCGACGAACCCGCCTGGAGGCCGGCCCGTAGCGGGGTACATCGACCGCCAGAGCGTGATGAGCCAGCTCGCAATCGCAACATCCTCCCACAGGTGCTTCTGCGGGTCCGTGCTTTCCTAGCCAATCTTGAGTCAGCACCGGAGACGCTTCGCAGACACAGCAGACACAAGACAGGCGCACCTTCCACTCGTTGAGCATCCAGCTGAAGGTGATCCGGGGAGAATGAAGCGGAATGTCAGCTCTACGATCCACCCCGATCAGCCCTTCGTTCAGCGGCGTCCAGCGCCGGGAGACGCACCGGTACTTCTCCTTCAGAACGAGGTACAGGTCCTGCACGGCCGCCCTGTCCGCGAGCAGGTCGTGATGCACGCGTTTGGTGTACCCCGTCTCGAGCCCACTGCTGACCTGACACAGCTGCTTCAAGAGCCCCAGCGCGGTGCGGTACAGTCGGTGGTCGAGCGGCAAGGGCTCGGGCAGCGGCGCGTCGGGCAGCGCGATGTAGTCGATCCGCACGTTAGCAGCGTCTCCATCGGGGAGATACCGGAACGCTATTGATGCGACGTGTGGGTAGTAGTATGGCAACGGGCGCTCGGCAAGCGGCTCGACGTCTGCCCGCAGGACGAGCAGCCTCGCGCCGTCTGCGTCCTCGTAGAACCGACATTCCTCCTCCATTGCTGCGTCCTTTGTTCGGTTCGGTAGCAGCCGTCGTCGGACCCGTCGGACGAAGGTGTACCCCTCCAGCGCCGCCGCTGAGTCGCGGTCTTCGTCGCCGCCATCGCCGTCGCTCGAGTCGAGCAGCACGTCCGCGCGCAGGATCACGCTGCTGTTGTATTCGGGGTGCAGCACGAGGTGCTCCGTTGCTGAGGTGAAGGACTCGGGGGAGAATGTGGCGGTGGACGAGAGGATCGGCTGCCAGGGCCCTGACGAAGACGGAAGCGCGTTCGGCGAGTCGGCGCTGAGCGGACTTGCGCTGAACGGCGGTCGAGGAGCGGCGCCCATCGGTCTGCCTGGTTCTAGTGGTGGCGGGGAGGCAACGAGACGAAGACGCGCGTGGCCCAGCAGCAACGATTTCGCGGGTCCCAATTAGGCAAGCTCCGTGCCCCACCTCCGGCTTCGCTTGCGCTCTGACTCACGGTGCTTGATTTCGCTCGTCACTCCAGTTTGCCCACAGATGCCTCCCATCACCGCCAGCACGGTGCTGCTGCACCCTTGGAGCCTCAAGTACCTCTACCTGAAGGTTGTCGCGACCCTCCTCCGCTCCCTCACCGGCGTCGCCCAAGCCCGCGAGTTCAAGCGCGCGCTCATGCTGCTGCCCGCGGGCGTCACCAGGCGGCGGATACAAGTGCCGTCGCGCGATAAGGGGCGCACGATCGCCGTGGACGTGTACGAGCGCGAGCGTGCGTCTGAGGGGCCGAGGGCGGTGCACCTCAACTTCCACGGGTGCGTCCGACGGCGAGGGCCAGTGCAGGAGATACTGACGAGTAGTCTAGATCCGGATTCGTGATTCCTAGCTTGGGAACAGACTGTGCGTTCTGCGCGAAGCTCGCGGCCGAGGTCGACGTCGTCGTGCTCGACTGCGATTACCGAAAGGCGCCCGAGGGGGGGTCTCTTTGATCTCTTTCTGACTTCGCATTTGCTGATCCTGGTGTGCTACCTGACAGCCCCCTTCCCCGCGGCGCACAATGACGCGCTTGACGTCTACGCCTACATAGCCTCGCAGCCCACCTCGTTCGACCTCTCGCACACGACGCTCTCCGGCTTCTCAGCCGGCGGGAACCTCGCCATGGGACTCGCCGTCGCTCTCCCCGCTTCCGCCATTAAAGGCCTTATCTCGATTTACGGCAACCCTGCGATCTACGAAGTGCCGCCACCCCCACCGTTCAGCACCTTCTCCGCCGGCCTCATCCTCCCCGCCTTCATCCGCACATTCTTCTACCAGTCACTCATCCTGCCCGGCGTGGACCGCATGGATCTACGACTCAGTCCCGCGCTCGCGGGCGGCGAGCGGTGGCCCGAGGAGGTGTTTGTCGCCTGCGGTGAGGCGGATAGCCTCTGGCAGCCCGGCAAGGACCTCGTGGCGAAGCTGGAGAAAGATGGGAAGAAGGTCGGATGGATGAGTGTCGAGGACTCGGCGCATGCGTTTGACAAGGCGGGTATGGGGATGAGCAAGGAGACCAAGGCGAGAGTCGACGCGATGTACGGCCAGGCAGTAGCGCTTGTGAAGCGGTGTGTGACACAGTAGAGCCTCATCTTGATGTGTGTGACTCGATACGTTGGCTGTTGTTTGTGCGCATTTTGAGGAGGAATTGGCCTGCGAGAGACGGGCCCTCGAGCTCCCTTCCTCAGTAAGAGAAGCTATAACGCGGAAGGTTGATCCAGCAGGGCAAAAGGCTTTGAGGACGACCCTTAAAACACGAGGGTGGACGAGGGCTGTGTTTACAAGTCGGGAATGGCGCAACAGCTACGTCCGAGGCTGTTTGCTCTTCGGCAAGTCGCGAAGCTCCCAATCAGGACCCACTTTGCGCTTGACATCGAATTTGGAATAAGTATGTGTGTGTGATTGAACGGAGGCTGTGTCAGAGCCAATGTAGCCTGGGGAACTGGGCCGGGACGGACGTTCTGGAACTAAGCGGATGAAGGCAACAGGGTCAGGACGGTTCGCAAAGAGTCTTCAATGAATGTGAAAAGACGCTTTTTGCCTAGGATCTTGAAGAACTCGTGATTGTACTGCAATCTGCACGCATCGGCCGTCTGCAGACTGAGGCCGCCGCCCATGCTGACGCGCCGCCACTGAGCGTTGGAAATCTTCGAAGGCAACGGCCATTGCGATCCGAGGAGCTCCAGCACGAGATGCAATAGCCTCTCTACCTGCTTCGCGCTCCACGATGGGGTCGGGAGACCGGGGCTGGGCGGGGCGACGGAGGCTTCGGCTGCGAGTGGCGCGAGGACCAACGGGGCGGGACTGTCGGGCAGATGAGGTGATGTAGCGAGTGTGGGGGATGTGTGGAGATTGATTCGCTGGTTTGAGTTGAATGAAGAACCCTGCGATAGGACCGAGACGAAAGGTGGTGGGAGAGGGATTGACGGCCTGCGAGCATCTTTGGTTTCGGAATGCATCAGCGGAGGGCAAGCATGTTGATATCGACGAGTACTTACACAAGCTGCTCTGGCGCGTCCACTCCAAACGAAATCTTTCGTCCTCTACCTCGTACCACTTTCTGCAGCACTCCGCGGACGTTCGACCGGGAAAGGTCACCGCGACGAGAGCCCACGGGAGGTGCGTCGGGTCGTAGAAGAGCACGGCGCTCTTCCTTCCTGGAACTCTTCGGAGCTCATATAGGACCGTGGATAGTCTGGCGATGTCGGCCGACGCCCATGGCGCAGGATCCGGTCTGCGAAGGGGACGCGGCAGGCTTGAACCGCCAGGGTTTCGACGAACTGATCGTTTTCAGGTGTATGAAAGCTCGTGTTTACATCTTCATCGAGAAACGCACGATAAGGTGCCCCAGAGTTCTTCGAGGTCGACGTCACCGAGTTTAAGTGGCGGGCTGGTGCGGGGCTCCCTAATATCCAATCGGTCAGACCGCAGGACTCGCTAATGCAGATGAAAAGCTCACAGTACAAACCCAATCCGTTTTCTACATCCTTCTCTGATTGCCGTTGTTGCTGCGCTGGGAGGGGATTCTCCCGCACGCCACTCACAAGACTAGGCTCGCGACGAGATGCTCCGGCTGGGTTGAGGGGACGGCCATTCATCTTGCCAAAGGAGAGTAAAATCTGGTATTTAGAGAAGAGATGCAAAGGAAGCAGCAACCTGACGCTCACCGGCTCGCTTTTCTCACGAGCCGCAATTCCGCTCGAGCCCTTTTGTTCGAATAGCGATTTCCTGGCCCGGCGATGAGAGCAAATTGAAACATGGAATGAGGTATGCAGTAGGTATCCAGAGCTCGTGGTACGTGCGAATCTCGGGCTTGATGCCGCACCATCGGGTGCGGGCAGTGCACGTCGCCTGCGCACAAGCTTGAGAGCTTGAGCTCCCGCACTCGATCCTCGCACACTCCGAGCTGGGCGTTCGCTCTTCGTAAATGTTTGATCTGAGACACTACATAAAGTTATTTTTTACAGGGGGTTTAACCTTTTCATCGCGCCCTTACGCTAGCTTTCTCAGTCAAGGCGCTTCGAACAAGGGTCTCGCTTCAACCTCTCCCAAGTCCAACCACCATGGACGCTGGGACGGGCGGAATCAAGTACGCCTATCACCCGCTCTGGAAAAACGACCGTCGCACAAAGGCGGAGAAGCGGTTCGGCGACAACCTCGAGGAGCGTCGACGACAAAGGCTTGGCGAGGACGCTGCACGCGAGCTCGAGGGCACCATGCAGGCCGCAACCGTCGTTCGCCAGAAGAAGCTAGCTCAAGCGAGGGAATGGATGTCTCAGGCGACCAAGCTAATGGAGCGCGAGTGCCAGAGCGAGCGCGTCAAGGTGCGTCTACTCAGGATTGCTCGTAGTCCGGAGCATGCCGATCGGCTGCAGAGGCTCACTCATGCCCTGCAATCTCTCTCACAGACCAAAAGACTCGAACCGGAACTCGAAAAGCTCGCGACGGCCAACTCGAAGCTGTTCAGGTCCGTCTCAGCCGCGCGCGATTCGCTCTCGGCGCTCCCGACGACCCACTGCCCCGTCTCGACGCTTCGCCCTGCCGAAGAAGAAGAGATTTCGATTCAAAATCAAAAGTTTGAAGCCGGGACATCCCAACTCGCAGAACTGCAAGCGAGCCTCGCGAAGACGGAGACGGAGCGCCCCTCCCTCGAAGGTGAGCTGGTCAAGATGAACCGGGGCAACGGACTGGTCGAAATCGAGCGAGATCGGATCAAGGCTCTACTGAGAGAGTTGCGCGAGCGGAAGACTGGCGCCGAGGACCGGGCACGGGTGGCCGAGGCAGGCGCTGCCGCGAGGGCGAAGCTAAGGGACGAGATGGCCGCGCAGGCCGGGAAGCCGTCAAAGGAGTACCTTAAAGAGATCTCAGTCGATGTGGACTCTCTCAAGCACCATGCCGCGACGCTCAAGGCGCAACTCGAGAACGGCAAGGAGGCGCAGGTCGAGCTTGCGAAGCTGCGCTTCGGCCTCGTCACAGTTTCTGAGGTGGTCGCAGAGTAAGTCTGGTGAGTCAAAGTATCGAGAATATGAGCTGACACTGGCCACTTCCCCCTCGTGTCAGTGCGAGAATCTCTGTCGAGGCGTCTCGCCCTCGCCACAACTCGTCCGCCGGCGCCAGTGCCTTCGCCTCGCCGAACAACCACTTGGAGCTCAACAAGGTCGCCGCAATCTTGAATCTTGAGAGCCAGGTCCGAGACCTCGTCGAGCAGAAGGAGCACGCCCAAACCAGGTCCCCGATCGCTGCCCTTGGTGCGCTCAGGCTGAAGGTGATCCTTCGTCGACCAATCTTGGGAGCTGACCCGCGACCTCCAGGATCTGACACCGGATCTGATGTTTACGATGCATGGAGTTTGTGTCGACCGGGGCCGCCACTCGATGACAAGAACCTGTCTCAGCAGAGCGGTGGGGATGCTGGATGGGTCGTCGGGTCTTTGGGCTGACGCGATCTCGACCGACCACCCAGTCACAACCGCATACTCGAGGCTGCTGTTCCAAGATTCAGAGCTACTTTACTATGTACTAGGAGTTTGGATATTCATGAGTCAGCATCCGTTCATCGGTGTCAACTACCGCACCACTCGTCGCGAAATTATGGTACGTCACAATCCGGTCGTAATCTGCACGCAATTGACAGCTATTGCGCACAGAAGCACGCTGATAATGTAGGACTATATCCGTTTATGGTATCTGTCCTTGAACTGCGCTGGCCACGGTCGGATGCTTGGCTAGTAGATCGGAAGAGCGTCGTGTAGGGAAAGAGTGTCCTAGGTGTGTAG
>ERZ1463038.129-NODE-129-length-21615-cov-17.470455_pt1 | contig 21615 bp, 37 predicted proteins | sample MGYA00564479_ERZ1463038 | MGnify/ENA primary metagenome ERZ1463038 (study PRJEB39244, sample SAMEA3635134) | Helicobacter pylori | study: EMG produced TPA metagenomics assembly of PRJEB11511 data set (Assembly of a 5300-year-old Helicobacter pylori...
CTGACCGTTCCCAGGTACTCGCCGGCCGCAGCCGTCAGGTCGTTGCGAACTCCGTTGTCAGGCGCTGGCGCCGCCGCCGCCAGCGAGACCTGGCTACGGAGTGGCGGCTGAGTGTAGCCGAGCTCCATGTCTGTAAGCTTGTTTGACCCCTGCGACCCGAGAGACGACGAGCCCGACTTGTGCGACATCTCGCGCGGCCCCATCCGACGAGGCGGACTCGAGTATGGGTGTGGCGCGGAGCCCGTGGCGAAGGAGGTGGGTTCCGTGATGTAGGGGAGCATGTCGGTATGCTGATGTAAGAGGAGTTGCTTCAAGATGATTGTGGGGCAGGACAGGGCTGACGGGGCAGTGGGGAGGGGGAAAGAGACGAGTGGTGGCGACGAGCGAGTGCTTATATGCCATGGAGCGGTCCGGCGCATGAATCACAATATCACAATATTAGTGTGTCTCAAGTGAACCTTCACGTGCAAGACGTGTGGGGGTCACGCGACAGGATCACAGTCGGGTCCGGATTGAAATCCGGCAGCATGCATCGTCGCTGCCGCGGAGCTCATCAGCATCCTCCAGCTTCTCCTTGCCGCCTTGCATCCATCCTGCACCTATCAGGCTTAAGCTGACTGCATTTGAGATGAATTTCAACACCACTCGCAGTAGCTCTCGAGAGGCCAAGGTGTACAAGTCGCCACTGCAGCGTTGGCCTGGTTCAGAACTCAGCCTGCGAGTCCGAGACAATCGTGGTCACAGCAGCCGACTACTGACCCGTTAGAGTAATACGGCTATGCTTCTGATCAGTCCAAGACAACGCTCATGCGCCTGTGATTTTTCAAGCTCGAACGTTGGCCAGATGTCGCGAGATTCTGAACGTGCGTCGCCGCGGTGGCGTACGGCGGAGGTTTCTTTACGATTACGTCGAGGCCGCTGATTTCTTTGCTCTAATGACCTCATTCTATCAGCTATCACACATTTTGACGCCTTGGCGGCGGCGGAGGTCTTTCGGACTGACGTGCGCTGATCGTCAGCCAGATTGGCGCGAGCTGCCTGTCAGGCGCCAATTGGATCGCCTTGGTTCCGACCAAGAGACCCAGAGACTAGGAAAAGCGGCACCGATGCCACGTGCGCGTGCAGAGGTTCTGATGGGAGTGAGTGCGGAGAGTGGTAAAGGCGCCGCGCAGCCCCGCGGTGGGGTACCCACTTTGGGCTCTACATTCGCCATCGAGCCCCAGTGTGTCGATCAAAGAGGATCAAAGTTGTTTGCTCCAGCACTCACAGCGAGCACGTACCGTATTCAGAAGGAGATAAGGATCAGCCGCGCGAGGGTTGCCTGACAACTGCCATGCACCGCCGCTTCCCGAGCAGAACGTTCACCACTCCTCTCTTCCCGCCGCGTCACTTAACCGAGTCAAACCTTCTTCTACCAATTTTCTTTCACTGAAGATGCTGCTCCTCGCCCCCTTCTTCTTGCTCGCCGCGCACTCGCTCGCCGCGCCCGTCGTCTCGCCGCAGCAGCTGACCGGGTGGGGCTTCGCGAGGCCAGCCTCTCGTGCACTCTCTTCCTCGGGGAGATCCAGGTTGCAAAGTTTGACTGACGAGACCGGTCACCCAGCAAGCGCGGCGCACTCGTGCACCCAGGCGTCCGTGCTCGGTGGCGTCCTCGTCTCGCCCTCGGCCGTGCGTCCCGCTGGCTGCTTTGGACTCGGGGCTCGAACGAATTGCTGACGAGTTCATTGGAGAGAGCAGTACTATGGAGGACAGGCGTGCGGGAGCACCGTCTTTGTCGCGCAGGTCGGCGTGGACAAGCAGGCGGGGCCGACGGGGCAGATCATGGTCCCAGTCGTCGGGATCTGCGAGCAGTGAGCTGCTTCTTTCAAGCACTCGAGACGAGACGAGCATTGGGCTGATTTGGCCTTGCGCGACCTCAGGTGCGCGTCGGACGATCTCGAGCTCTCGCCGTCGTCGTTTACAGAGCTCGTCGGCGGCACGGGGGCGGGCAGGGTGCAGGTGCGGTGGGGTCTGCTCTTCCTCTCGTAGTGCGATCCTGGCGGACGGGTCCCTGTTCGCTTGAAGGCTACTTGATGGGAGCGAGACGGTCGGGAACTGGAGCTGGCTCCGGGGCGTGATTCCGACAACAAATCAACGCCGTGCTTGTCCCCATATTTCACCCGTACGAGCATCCACTTAGAGCTCGTCGATCACCCTTGTCTTCGCTTCCTCGTCAGCAGCCTCCTGGCGCTCCATTTCCTCGAGCAGCCGGTCCAACTCGTCTTCGCTCATCCCATCAAGCAAGTCCTCCACGCGGTCATGCTCGATCTCCTCGGCCGTGCGCACCGGTTCCCACTTCTCCGCTTCCCACGGTTCGTCCTTGTGCAGCCATCGACCATGGTCGGTCACGTCCTGCGTCGCGGCCGTCGCAGTGCGTACGAGCGGGTACGACGGCCCGGCTCCGGCGGGCGCGTGGCGAGCAAAGTGGGCAAAGTAGTGGCCCAGGCAGTGCTCGCGCTGGGTGAAGTGGTCGAGTTTGGGCGCGGTGGGAGAGGGCGTGGATGAGGGTGGCGGGGCAGATGCGGACGGGTCGTCGTCCGAGCCGGCTCGGTTCCAGAGGCCGTCGAACGTGGGGAACGAGCGCAGTGGCGTTTTCGGTTGGAGCAGGAGAGGTGGGCGGTGCGTCATGTTCGAGACGACGTAGTTGATCAAAAGGTCGTCGCAGTTAAAAACTGTGAGCGCGACAAGTCAGCGTTCCGCGCGCGCTCGACGACACCCCGACGAAAGCGCACCCTCGTCGACGTAGGCTCGCAAGGCGACCGTCTCGTCGTCATCGGCCCAGTACCGCTCGAGCCACTCGCGGCGGAACCAGGCCGCGTTGCTGAGCACCATTGAGTACGTCTTGTGCGGCTGGACGACGTACCCCCACTCGCCCTTGGCCGTTCGCTCCCAGTCCCGTCCCGCAAAGCCGACGATCCTGCCCGCGTTCGGGTCACTGCCAGCCGGGTTCGACTCGCGGAAGGTCTGGAAGCCCCACTCGAGGCTGTCGCGCAGGAGGATGATGTCGTCGTCCATGATCATCACCGCCTCCGTGTCCAGCGGAAGGCCCCAGTCGAGCATCGGCCGGAAGCGCTCGTTCATGCTGTTGACGAGCGACTTGCGGACCGAGACGGCGACGCCCGAGGTCGAGAGCTGGTCGAGCGACGGCGGGAGAAGCAGCGCCGGGAGTGGGACGCCGATGTTTTGCCAGACGACGACGATGTGCCGCAGGGACGGCGGTGGGCTCGACGTGAGGTGCGTGAGCAGCGCCGGGAGCAGCTCGTCGCGCTGGTAGGTCGCGATCACCATCCTGCACATCCTGGTCAGCGCCGCGAGCGGGTGCGGGTGGCAACGAGACGCACGTGAAGCCCTCGCTGAGGTCTGTGGTCACCACGGCCGAGTCGGGCGTGTGTACTGGGCCCGGCCGCTGCAGACGCTGCTGTTGTGCGCCCGAGTCGTCCGACAGCGCGCGCGCGAGCGGGAGCGCAGCAGAGAGCAGCCGCGCGAGGCTGGCCAGAGTGACCCGCATCTTCCAGTGCTGGGTTGAGTACGCGTCGAGAAACTTGTCCTGCAAGTCGACGAGGTGGTGAGACGGAAGAGGACGCAAGAAAGAGCCGGGGACTCGTCGAGGCCGCAAGTGGGGGGGTTGCACTCCGTCCGTCACGTCCGCACGCGCCAACACCGTGCAGGCGCCCCGAATGCAGCCTGAAACTGCGCCAGACACGTCAACGAGCGATCCCTGGCCGCTCTTGCACCTCGCCGACCTCTCGATCCGACTCTCGGACCTGCCCTCGCTCGCGGCGTACCAGCTCGCGCTTGCGCCGCTCTCTACCGACTGGCCTTCGGACGACAACGCGGCTGCTGCTCTCATGAAGCGGGTCACGAAACTCTGGCGACAGCGGCGCGAGAAGAGTCGCGCGAGGCAAGGCGGCGCGATCGGGTGCTTCGCGAAGCAGAGCGGGTCAGAGAGGTTCCCGCTGATCGAGTGCATCGACCTCGGATGGACGCTCAGTCGTGAGACCCTGCCTGGCCTGACTTCGGCACAGCTCGTCGTGAGTGCTGCTAGGCTCGGTCGGGCGCACGGTTGCTCACGCTGGTCATCTCGGTCCGTCCAGGCGACGCTCTTCCACCCGAACGCGACCAAGGACCTCGTCGGCGACGCGAGCGACGTATGCTTCTTTCACACAATTAGCGAAGACAACGCTGACCGTCCCGCGCGCAGATCTTCTTCAGCCGACGCGAGAAGAGCTTCGCAGCGGGCGAGCGCCTCCCGGAACTCCTGCCGCCGCTCTCGAGCCCACGTTTCAAGCCCGGACCCGTCCTTCCGCCGTTCAAGGATCACCCGAGTCCGAGTCCGCGCCTCAAGAGCCACTCGATCACACCTCGCTCGCCCTCGAAGGTCGACCGTCCGCCGCCCGAGCCACCGGCGGCCGTCGAAAAGTCTGCGCCGGACCCACTCGGACCCGACGTCACGGCGGACAGCAATTCACCCAAGCACGGACTGCCACCTCGCCCGTCGTTCGACTTCCGTGAGCCCGACGAGCAGCCGCGCCGGACGTCGTCGAAGCGCGAGCGCGAGCCGGAGGACCCGACCGATGCTCATCGCCGGCCTCGGTCGGTCAGTCCCCAAGGCCCAACTCCACGGCCCGACTCGACCCAAGCGCACTCATGGCCGTCCCGCTCGCGTACCACTTTCGCACTGTCGCTCCAGTCCAACTTGCGCGCCCCAGTGCCCCCGCCCCGCCCAATCTCGCCCCAACGCCTCAATTTCGGCGCGATCCCACTGTCCGTCTCGAAGCCGCCCCAATTCGCCGGCCGGACGCTCCTGCCAGACGCGGCGCTCCCGCCCGACCTCCGCGACACGCTCACTGTCATCTACCTCGCCCTTCCGCGCCAAGCCACGCTCGACGACGTCCGACGGCTCCTGCTCAGCTCGCATCAGATCGCACCCGTCGGAGTTAAGATGTTCACCGCGCCAGCGCCGGACCACAGGTCCGTGAGCGCGTTCGCGGCATACCTGCTCAGGAGGGATGCGAGAGTCGTCGTCGAGCGCGTCGCCGGGCACCGGTTCTTGGGAGAGACGGCGTGGGCCGAGCTGGCAAAGAAGCCGCTCGCGGACCCTGGTCGGCCGAGTGAGCTTTCTTCAGACGGGTTTGTGAGGCACGAAGCTCACTCGGGGCGGTGCCAGCTGGAGTGTGGAAGTGGAGCCAAATCGACCCACAGGTAAGCTGGCCGTGTGCTCAACGCTAGGCAATACTGACTGCCGACCCAAAAGTTCCGCCAAGAGTGGGAAGCAGGCCTTACGCGTCTCCCGACACCGACCTTCGCCGCCCAGGAGCCGCTCGCGCCACCGGCCTCCTTCAAGCCGACTACGCTTCGCCCAGCCGCGAGCTACGCGCCCCGGCACCTCACATACGGCCTCAGCCAACTCTTCGTCTCGAACCTGCCCGCGGACATCTCGATCAGCGCCGCGCAGGACTTCTTCGACCGCTTTGACGGTCCGTCTTATACCCCATTCAACATCTACCCTCCACTGACTGTGAACGTGGACCTAGGACTCGTTGGCATCTCGCTCGGGAAGCCGAACCTCAAGTGGCGCAACTGCGCGGCGTGGCTGCTGTTCCAGACTGGCGCTACGCTCCGCGCCTGCCGCGCCGAGATCGAGGACACGCGGTATCCGGGCATGAATGTCACGCTCTACTTCGAGGACTGCAACAGGGAGTCACACTCGAAGCACAGGCGCGAGTGGCTGTGGCGTACGTCCGCTCCCCCCGCTGCTTCGAGTACAGTATTGACCCTTGCTCGGACCGCTTCCCGCCCGACAGTCGAGTTGACCAGGGTTTGTCCCCTAGTTCGTGACTAGATTCACATCGACCCGTTGACGAGCTCCTCATCCTCGCCGCAGGAGTTCCGACGCGAGCACCGCACGCCGCAGGACGACCAGCCCGCTCACTCTCCCAAAACCGGATCATCGACGACTACCCCACTCAAAAGTTTCACAAGCATTTCAGCGTCTGACCCTCAGACTCAAAGTCACGCGCCCGAAAAGCTGATTCACGGTGCTGTACTCACCCCGTCCGGCGTCCCCGGCCCTTCGAGCAGTCTTCTCGTCGATTACAACCTTGCGCCTGCATACTCAAACTCGAACTCAGACGTCAACGGATACAGGAACGGATACATACACCGCGCTACTGGATCTCTTCCGCCACAGAAACGCCACCCGACGGCGTCGGTCAGCACCTTCCCCGCCTCCCGAATCCCAGCTCACACTTCCGAGACACGAAATCACACTACTCAACTTCCTACTCAAACTCTATCCACAGCAACCGACCTTCCAACTCAAGTTCCCACTGGACCCCCACCTCGCCGGCGGCCGACCGCGACGAGCTGCCTCACCCCCTCGCCCCACCCAGCGGATCCCATCGAACCGGCCAAGGTTGAACCTGAGCAGCAATCGGATCACGGCTGGAACAACTCGTGGTCGGATGACGAGGACGAGCAGATGGAACTGGGCACGCCGAAGGTGGGCGAGGAGGGCGGCGTCGACCCCGTCAAGCTACTCGAGGCGCTCGAGAAGGCTGTGAAGTGATGCGCTGGCGAGGAACTGGGGAGGATGCTGTGGGTGGGTGAAGTTGGTCTTGAGGTCGCTTTACCCTGCTGCTAATGTGCTCTCTTCACAATGGACTCCTGGGGAAGGGGGTGCGTCTGGTGGGCGTGCCCTGCCGAGGTGAGCATGTTAAGCTCTGGTATAGTGCGCTCCTACTTTCATGGGGCTAGGAGGTTCGGCCTAGGGGTTGTAAGCGGGAGACTCGGCGCGAAAGCGCTGATACCCGTGCCACTGGTCCGCGACTGCAACTCGTCCGGCCGGCACAAACGCGGTGATGCCAAAGGATTTACAACCCGGGAACAACCAAATTTCTAACTTGTACGCCACGTGTAACCACCTACGCAGGAGAAGGAAGGCCGGCGCTCCTTCGCATTTGCGATCGGGTGCCGGCTTGCCTCCGATGCTTCGCTATCCACATGAGAGGACGAGCTCAGGGTGCCCGTCGAACCCTGCAGGGAGCTTGAGGCCCGCTGTTGGTGGCGAGAGCAGATGGTGGCGGTGGCGGCTCGGAAGCGTCACGACACCGAGCGGACGCGAAACCAGCTGACAACGTTGGACCTGATGCAATCGTGGGGGTCCAGAACAGTGACACGGCTAGGGCAGCCGAAAAAGATAAGCGGATACGTCGCCCCGCGATGCCCCCGCACCCGATGTGCGTCATTGCCGAGCCCCAAGGACGCACTTGACTCGGACAACGTTTCTTCCTTTACCCCAGTCGCCACTTGCTCTCTTACCCTCGCCCCCATCAAACACATCCAGGCATGCCCACGAAGCTTCAGCGCCCGAGTCCAACGCGCTCGCCGTCGTTCGGGCCCCACACGCCGTTCACACGGCGCGGCGGCCTCTTCCTGCACCACCCAACAGCCTCCCTCCCCAATCTTCCCCTCCCCAAGTCTGGGAACTCCTCTCCACCAAAAGCAAAGCCTGCCGCAACACTTGCCGCCGCCGCACACCCTGCGGAACGCAGCCCGCCACTCGTCCCGATCCCCCTCGCCGCACCGCGGATCACCCCGGCGCCTTCGGGCGTGAGTCGGCGTGGATCAGACAGTAGTGAAGGGTCCACGGGGACTACCTTCAAGCCTTCGTTCATGGAGCGGACGCTGTCGCAGCGCAGGCAGTGGCTCGTGCGGAACCGCGATCCTGTCGCGAGGCGGAAGACGGAAGGTGTTGTGCAGCGTTAGTCGGTAAGAAGATGTATGTTTTAAAAGTTGGGGTCAATTCGGGTCGGGAGGTGATATGAGTAGAGATGGGGACCGCGAGTCGGAGTAGGACAAGGGTGACCGGCCAAGGACGAGTAGACGGCCAAAGCTTTGTACGAGCCGCAGATCCTCGAAGATCTGAGCAGTAAAACGTTAATGTTTCAAGCATCTACGCCCAGACGAATCACTCACCCTAATGGGGAGACATATCTGGACGAGGACTGCACGGGGGCCACCGGGCAGTCCTCTCGTGTCTATTCTCTAACGGACGGGGCGACTTACGCGCGAAGGGCGAGGCGGAGGCTGAACATGGTAGGTGGGGGGGAAGGATGGGATTGCTCGAAACGGTCGGGCAGGTCAAGCGATGGTGGAGGAGAGAGAGAGAGCCGCCCAAAAAAACACACGGGGCTCATCGATCCCGGGGCGGCCGCGTTTCTCGCGTCTTTCGCCTCCGAGCTTTGCGTCGTTGTCCATTCCATTCCCGGAGCTTCCGCTCACCAGCTGGGAGACACGAGTGCACACGCACCGAAGCGAGGAATCGCAAGTAGGTACCGGTAGGATGCTATCGCTCTGGTTGGCTCTTGCACTGATCACTTTGGCTCGGCCGGCTGGTCGAGCTTCTCCCCGCTGCCGTACTTTCCCTCTTGGTGCTCCTCCGCCTTGCTCCTAAGAGGCCGCTGCCCCAGCTCCTCGTCCTTGCTCTTGATCGACCGCTCCTCGGGCGGCGCGTCCGACGCCGACACCTCGTTCGGCGACGACTTGCCCGTCTTGCTGTCGGGGGCCGTCCGGGACGCGGTCGGGTTCGCAGGTGGGGTCGGGCTGTTCTCGGCAGAGACTGGGTGGAAGGTGGACAGAGGCCGGGTGGCGAGGCGTGCGCAAGGGCGTCTGCAAGTTAGAGGTCAGCGAGCGATAGAGGCAGCCGATAGGCTCGATAGCGGGCACTCACGCGGGCCAGACGAGGAAGCGCAGGGATCGGCTGAGCATGCTTGGTGGAATGGAGTGTGTAGGGCGGGGAGAGTGTCCGGAGCCAACGTACATATAGGTTGGTGGAGGCGCCACCGACGAGGCAGCTAGCCGACGACGTCATGCGCATCGCGTCTCTTGGAGGTCGTCGATGGCCCCGCAATCGTCGGTCCGTCACCTTCGTACGGGGACCTTCTTCTCAGCCCTCAGGAAACAAAGTCCTTGCAAAAGGTTTCGAGCGCGATTCCAGGTGACCGACAAGCGGCAGCGAACGAATCCGGGGGGACGTCACTCCGCGGACTGGCTGAGCTTCGCAGCCTCGCGAGAGCACGGGTGTCGACGTCTCAAAGGGCGACGCGCGTAATCTGGCACTCTCGAGTGTATATACCGACTTCATGAACTCTCCATGATAATACACCAGCTAAACAGGCCCAGCTACGACGTCGCCTCGGCCGCTTCCTCCCCACTCGCGTCCTCCTCCGCTTTGCTCCTCAGCACGCGCGGTGCGGGCAGTGGAAAGTGATCGTGCCGTTCCTCGCGCTCGACCAAAACTTTCATTTGCGGCTGGGAGATGGGAGCACCGTCGAGGTGCGCTGCTACGGTGGGACCGGGCAGATGCGGGTGTGGGTGCAGGAACGGGTGGTGGGCGGTCGAGCAAAGCGGGTCCGGGCAATTGGAATGGGGGACGTTGGACAGTGCTCGGGTGGAGGTGAGTGAGAGCGCGCGGATGGGGAGGAGGCGCCTGCGAGCGGTGGCGAAGTTAGCAAAGGCTCGCATTCGGCGTGCGGGTCGCTTGGCCAAGGGTCGAAACAGAACGGAAGAGCATGCGGGAGATGCACTCAATTCGATCCCACCATGATCTCGAGGCCCGAGACGCGAAGCGGAAGGAGACGAACTCACGCCGAAGTCGCACAGAAGGCCTTGATCATGAGGAGGGTCCGACTCGTCATGTCCAGGCCCCTCCACCGTGCGCGTGCAGAGGCTTCGTTCTCGGCGTAGTGCGAGTTAAGTGAGAAGAACAGAGCTGAACAGAGGTCGGGGTCCTCTGGTAGCGGAGCTCGGCCGGGGGGCCGGCCGTCGGTTCAAGTTGGCGGCGCGGACCGCGTTTCTCGCTCGTTCTCGCCTCCACTCCAGGCGTTGGCTTAAGCGTTCTGCCGAGAGGCTTCGAAGTACTTCGTGGAGTCGGCCGTGCTGACTGTTTTGATGATGTGGGCGTGGTGTCGCGAGCGCATCGTGTCCGCGGACTCGCAGCTACACCAAAGCGAGTTCGCACCGCGGCGCTCAAACGCCTCCACGTCTACCTTCCGCAGACTTCAACCCAGTTTTTGAAACAGTTGTCTAAGAAGCAAGTATTACGACGCAGGACACGGAGGCCAGCGCAGGGCCTCCGAGAGCTCGGGCATGAGACAGCCCTGGCCGAGGGCGGAACTGGACAGAGGATCACCAGCAGCTGGAGCCCCGCTCATTAACTGGGGCACGGAGAGGTGAATCAGCCTCTGCACCTCCCAGTGATCCCTCGACTCGATTCTCTCTGACCTCCCACCGACAGCATCGCGCGTGGCAACCGATGGCGACGGCGATGACCCACGCCCCGGGGACCGTCTACCCGTCGTCAGCGTGGAAAGTGGTCACGGTCGTGCTCTACGTGCTCAGTCTGTGCACGCTCTCGTCCATGTTGACGCGCCGCTTCCCCGACTGGCGCGACTTGCGAAGGATGAACGGGCTGCAAGCGTCGCTCGTGATGGTGCTTCTATCTGCGTGAGTCGGGTGCCTGCTGATTGACGTGAAGTTCTAACGCATGATGCTTGCCTTCAGGCTTGTCTTCGTCGGAGGCGCGGCCGTCTACGCGCTGGGCGTTGGAACCTCAACCAGCCACAAAGTACCATCCCACGTCCACCTCAATCGAAATCTGGGGGGCTGATTGCGCTGTGATCAAGTCGTGTAGTCATGTTTTGGTGTGAGGGATACACACCTGACCAGCGAACCTGCAGCTGACGTCGATCTGTGGCCCAGAGTGTGCCTCGTCCTCTTCGCTTTCGCGAAGGTGTCAACCACTTGGTTTCTCATTGAGCGAGGTGCGTGCCAAACCAGCTCACTTTGCTCAGTACTGAATTTGCGCAACAGTACACGTCGTGCATGGCAGCGGGACCGAGCGACTGCGTTCGCGGCTGTGCCTCTTCAACTGCGTGCTCGCGACAGTCGGCTGGGGTGTCTGCTTCGCCTTTATGATGGTAAGTTGCCAAGCATACTCTAAAGATTTATTTCACATTTCTATGCTTCAACAGATCCTCCAGTCGGCCACTTTGCGAGCGGACGGCGCCTGCGTGACCCACGACGCTCCTGCCGCAGGTGCGCCCTCTCACATGGCGGCAGCGATGCTGATCGGCTGAACCGAACGCTTGCAGTGTTCGGTATCCTCAGCGTGGAGATGTTTGTGAACTGCTACCTTGGCCTCCTCTTCGCGGTGCCGCTGTACCGCGGGAGCTACCTGAACACCCAGCTTCGCGTCCTCGCCGTCAAGAGCTTCATGGCGATGTCCGTCGCGCTTTTGTCGTCCACGGCCAATATTGCTACGTACGGTGCATTAGGGGGAAAGGAGCTTGGTTGGGTCTGCCTCACTTCGTGCGTCGCCTCGCACTCGCGAACGAAAAGGTCAACACGCGAGCTGACAGCTCGTCGCAGATGCACGCTCGACTGCTTCGTGAGCGCTACGGCGCTTTTTATCGTGATAAATTTTAAAGTGCCGAAACAAGATTCGAGAAACTGCATTGACCATCCGCGAAACAGCTCACACACCACGAGAAGGCCCCCTCGTCCGCTCCGCCGACGCGCGACACCCCGGCGAGCACATCCCGGACCCTAAAGCGTCCCAACCTCGCCAGCATTTCATAAACCACAGCTCCCCTCTCCTTCCACCAGGACTTCTCGAAGCTCTCCAACGTCGGCGAGTGGCCCTTGCACGAGGCGTTCTCGGATCTCTCGCGCGTCCCGACGGAGGACGGCGGTGCGACAGCGAGCGAGAGCCTATATGAGCTGACAAGCTCTCGAACGGATGTTAGGAAGACATCCTTGAGGGTGTTTCCAACCAAGCAGGACGTCAGTGAGCCGAACGTAGAGGACGACGATCCGGCGAGCTGGCGCGGGGACGCGGGCAGGTTTGTGGGGGAGAGCGGTGGCACCCCTCCAACGATAATGGTTCAGACTTGGGAGGAAGATAGTCAGCATCAGTTGCGACGTATGGATAGTAGACCTGACACTACACCTTAGTATGAGCAACTCGTTCTGTGACGCAAGCCGCTCGACTTGGCGAGGCGCCATCTGGTCCTGACCACAGCACAGTCCAGAATTAATCTGAAGTTCGAAGTGTTCTGACCTACCCCCGCGCAAGCCTAACAACCCTCCTTCATCGCTCGCGTTGTTGAGCAGCGTGGGACAGTGGACTGCGCCCGTCGACGCGCCTCGGCGCGCCTCTTCCTTCTCGACGGTCATCTCGCTCCTCAAACATCTTCCTCTTGCGTGCAGCCGGCTACTCACACACTTGTGAGTCTCTCTTGAGTGACTTCCGGCTGCTCCGGGAACAACTCGTCCCGCGTGAGCCTCAGGTTGGAAGGCAGCATTGCGTGCGCTGCTGGAGAGGGGGCAGGGACAGCTGTTGCCATGGGGACCAAAGGAAAGCGAAGTACTCACAGGGACACCGCAATGTGTGTGAGGATCAAGGTCTCTAGCTGAAGATGTGTCCAGCTCGGTTGTGCCGCCGAACTGCGCTGACCTCGATCCAACGGCCTTCCCAGAGCTTTGCGGCGATGGAGCAGCAACAACCGAGACCGATATGGGACGCCGTTGACGTCGACCTTGTCCTCCATGTCGCCGACCTGAGTATCTTCCACCCTCTGTTCTCGATGTGGGTGCCCCTCGTCATCCTCGGCCAGGCGCGTCGTTGCGGACTCAAGTGAGTAGAAGCCAGATCTGACCGAACACGAACACAGGGCCAATCCACGACATCAAGACCATACAACGCGACTCTGGTCTACTTCCTTCTCACCCTCATCTACTCCCTCACTTCCTGGTCGTCCGTCGTGTGGCGCAACAAAGTATGGCGATCAAAGCACTCGCGCGTGCTCAGCTTCTTTGGAGGCCCGACGATCAACTGGGAAGATCAAATTGTACTCGTCACTGGGGGAGCGAGTGGGATTGGCTACTCGCTCGTGTCTACGCTCGGGGTCATGGGTGTCACGGTCGTCGTGCTGGACCTGCTCAAGAGGGAGGCCGAGTGGGGTCAGCATGTTCTCGTAGAGTCACTTCGTATGGTCAATTCTCACACAGATCACGCTGTTAGATGACGTGTACTACTTCGAGTGCAATCTGGCGGACCCAGCTGCCATCGCCAAATGTCTTCGAGCGGTGCGAGAGGAGGTATGCCTGGTCCTCGCTGGTTCCCAGTGCTCTCGGTTAACAGCTGATACGAACGACTATCGAAGCTCGGACATCCTACGATCCTAATAAACAATGCGGGTGTGGTTCACGGCAAGTCGCTGGTCGACTTGACCCTCGACGAACTCAACACGTGCGCTCCCCACCCGGGAGGCAGTCAAAGTCGGCTCACCCACCCGCTGCAGGACCTTCACCGTCAATGTCATCTCACAGTTTACGCTCATCAAAGAGCTTCTGCCCAACATGCTGCTGAAGGGCAACGGCCACATCGTGCGTTCAAGTTGCGCCCGATCAAAATCCGGCGGCTGACCCATCATGCAGGTCACGGTGGCATCGGTATTCGGCCTATCTGGAATCTCTCAGCTATGTAAGTTAAACTGTTTATCAGTTTCGGATCCAGTCTTGACTCTGTTGATGACCTCAGCCGACTACTCCGCTTCGAAGCACGCTTTGATCGGCCTGCACGAGTCGCTGCGACTCGAGTTGAAGTACAAGTGAGTCCGAACATTTTGCATCGCCTTGAAATAGACTGAGCTGCCTCACTGCGCAGGTTTGGCGACCCACCCATCCGAACGACTCTCGTCGTGCCCGGTCGAGTTCGCACCCCGCTCTTCGCCTCTCTTCCGCCCACCTCCTCTTTCATCTCGTTCCTCTTCCCTACTGTGAACCCACACGACATCACAAAGAAGGTTGTCGCCGCACTGGAGACCGAGCAGAGCCGCGACATCTACCTCCCGCGGTTCGGTGGCTGGCTGTGGATGACAAAGGGTCTGCCGGCCTGGGCGCTGGACGGCCTCGTCTGGGTGCGTTTTCGATCACTTATGCGATTGAAATTTCACCCGCTCACCAATCACACTGACCGGTCGTGCTCGTCGCAGGTCTCGGGAGCGAACGAGGCGACGCAAGGCTTCGTCGGCTCGAAGGCGGGGAAGGAGGACTGAGCGTAGTGGGCTCCCGAGGATGACGGTCAGCTGGCTGGCTGTGGAAGTCATCTGAGGCAAATTCTCGGCCAAACGGGCTTGTCGCCTGTGATGCCTCGTGCTGCTCCCAGCCGGCGCCGCCGCGTGCCGCCTCTGCCTCAATCGTCGAGCGCCTCCCCGATCTCTCGGCCCGGTGCCCCACATTGTCTTCAGCTGGGCTTCGTTTCCCCACGTCTTTCTTCCATCTTCCCCTCACCATCCACAAAGGTCCACCTGCACCATGATCGCCTCCGTCCAGATGCAAGCCGCGATGTTCTACGGCGCGGGCGACATCCGCGTCGAAAATGTGCCCATCCCGACCCCAAAGGCTGACCAGGTGAAGATCAAGATTGCGTGGTGTGGAATCTGCGGGTCCGACCTCCACGAGTACGCAGGTAAGCTGTCGCCTAAAGATTTGTCTGACCTCGACTGACTCAGTGGCGTTCAGCGGGACCCATCCTGTGTCCTTCCAAGGACGTACCACACGCTCTGACGGGTGCTACGCTTCCAATCTGCCTGGGACATGGTGAGTTCGGAAATGTTCTGCACTCTACAAATCACTGACCGGGTCTTTAGAGTTTTCTGGCACACTAGAGTTTGTCGGACCGCAGGTCCGAGGCGACTGGAAGGTTGGAGACCGGGTGGTCGTGTAAGCGCTGCTTGGGCTTCCTTCAAAATTGAGACTCATGTAATTACTTGATTCGGCAGTGAGCCTGTCATCTCATGCTCCAAGTGCTACTCGTGCACTGAGAGCAAGCGGAATGGTGAGCTTACGGCTCTTCTCGTACGTCGTCTGAAAAATCACTGATTGCTCAATTCCGAAGCTTGCAATAGCTTGGGCTTCGTCGGCCTATCTGGTGGCGGTGGAGGCATGAGCGAGTACATTTGCGTCAACGGGAACGACGGCTTCCTGCACCACCTCCCCGACAATGTCTCGAGTAAGCGGTTTGTTTGGCGCACAGGAGCCCAGCTGACAGACGAGTATTTAAAAAGTGAAAGAAGGTGCTCTGATCGAGCCTCTGGCGGTTGCGATGCACGCGGTCCAGGCCGCAAAGACGAACATGCACCGCCAGACTGCTCTCGTGGTTGGTGTGTCACAGTGTTTCTATCCGTGCTTTTAATCTGAGCTGATAAGAGAACAGGCGCCGGGCCCATTGGATGCTTTGTCATAAAGACACTCCTGTCGCAGGGCGCCGCGCTGGTTGTAGTCTCGGAGCCGTCCGCAATCCGGCGCTCGATGGCGAAGCGCGCAGGAGCCCACCACGTCTTTGACCCAATGGAGTCCAATGTTGTATCGGAGTGCCAAAAGCTCACGGGTGGATCCGATGTGGGCGTCGCAGTCAGCTTCGAATGCGCCGGCAAGCAGAAGGCACTCGACCAAGCCCTCGGAGCGCTGCGAACCGGCGGCACCTGCGTGAATGTGGCGATCTGGGAGTAGGCTGTGTTTCAGATCCGAAAGACGAACACTTGCTCATTGTTGACGCAGCTCGCAGCCCAAGATCGACATGAACCAGCTGCTGCTGAAGGAACGGACCCTGACAGGTGCGCTGCATCCCACTCACTTCCAGGCCTCTACACTCTGATTACTAAATATCTTCGAAAAGGTGTAATTTGCTATAACAACAACCACACGGCGGCCCTCGAAAGCCTCGCGAACGGATCCATCAAGCTCGATGGTCCGTCGAGCTCTCCTCACCGATTTGAGGCACAGATTAGGCTGATCTCTATCTTTGGGAAGGGTTTGTGACCGCGACGATTGCGATTAAGGATGTAGTGAAGCTCGGATTTGAGGAGCTCATTCACCATAATGAGCGGCACGTCAAGATCCTAGTTTCATTGACCGGCAGCGAGTAGAACGTGTCCAAACAGTTTTTGCATTCGATTTTCTAGCCTTACGTACTCTACAAATTGGGCAGCGGATGCCCTGTGTCGTCCTCCCAGCCTTGCGCCACACCGCCGGCAACTTGAGTCCGAGTGACATCCCCACCTACCTGCTTTTAATCACCTCTCCAGCATGCAGGATTGTCACCTTCCATCTCAAATCCCTTCCTGTCCGATCCGGAGCGCACCACTAGGGGAGGACGGGTCTGTTGGGCCTCTGTCTCCCCACGCTTCGCCTGTCGCTCCTCGAGATCAAATGCGGCGGTCACCGATCCGAGGTCGCTGCCGGACCCCTCCTCATCCCACATGACTACAGGAAGATTGGAGAATGCGATTTGGCGGGGTTCACACGCTGGGTCGCAGGAAACGATTGAGATGTCCTGCACGAACGATATGCCAGCTGCGACGCCTGGTCGGCGCTTGAGCGAGTGACGGAAGCGGCCGCCAATTGTGGTAGAATTGTGGTGAGATGAGGAGGAGAACGAAGATGTGCCGGAAGTCTCTTTGTGTGTGAGCTGTACCTGGGACCAGCGAACGATCGACTCGACGGCACAAACAGCTCACGAGGAAGAGGCAGCTCGCGCTGATATAGGTGTCGAGGGTGCAGAAAACCAAACAAGCCCAGCCCATAGATGGGAGGGGGGCCAGCCCACCTCATAATTTCAAAGAAAATTTGCTATATTTGCCTCATGCTCAAGTCTCGCAATGCTGCCGCCGGCGTACCAGGCTGCACCACCTCATAATCGCCCCGCCAACCCCCCGGATCATCTCCAGACATCCCAAGATCCGCCTGATGAGGTCCACCTCCTCTAACTTCAAGTACCGAGGACAGTTCATTCTCTTGATCTTGATGCTCCGGCTCCAACCCTCGATCGCCGTACCCCGCGGCGAAGTAGGCTTCACATGCGCTGAGGTAACCCAAGTCGCCTGCGAAGGCTTCCTCGTCCCAACTCTTCGGAGGAAGATTTGAAAAAGCAGCTCCGGACGTGCGGCGAGTTTGCCCTCCATCGTGGATGCTGGTCGAGTGCCTCGAAATGCCAGCCGCGAAGGAGACTGTTCTTGACTTGGACCTGACGTGGTGGTAGGAGGTAGGCGTAGAGATCTCGGAAGAATAGCTGGAGCTAGGTTTATTTGTTGAGGAAGAGGACTCGTCCCGAGTGAGCTGGGGGAAGCAGTTGTTTTCAGTCTAACGCTGTGCTCAAAGGAAATGGGAAGGACCCACAAGAAATACGCTAGCAGCACTCATGAACGTGTCGATGGTGCATAGAGTGAGGCAGAGCCATCCTAGCTCATGCCCGCCGAGAATTGAAAACGCTGATAGGTTCGCCGACGAGGATGCGAGAACGACGAAGATGGAGGCGAGTGACTTGACGGCGAGTCGTTTTATCCTCGGGTCCTTGTAGCTCCCTCGAAATAGCGGAACAGCAATCAGAAGCCCAAGATACAAGTTTAAAAAAACTTCAACCCCGAGTGTGCCGAACGCTGAGGACAAAGATTGGGGTGAGCGATCGGGTTTGTGGCGAAAGGTCGGCAAACTCACCGATTCTCCCATAGTCGTAGACCACACAGATCCCGTCCATAGGTAGAATTGTATGCTGCCAGAGTAGCATCAAAATCAAGCATGTTCCCCACCCAGCGACGGTGAGGCAACAGTTGACGATGTACACTCGAGAGTGGAGCCGCTTGGTGTGGGAACCGTGGACAACATGCACTGGGGAAATACCTATCAGCTTATAGGGCTCATTTCAAGCGTCGAGTCTACCTCGCTCAATCAGGAAGAACGTGACCGAGATTTTTGCGAGGGCGAAGAAAGCCAAACACACTCTGAGCGGAGCAGACAAGGGTCAGACTTTGACCCACTAGCCTGTATATATTCAAATGGGAGCTCACACCATGACGTGACTACATGCCTGGCGGATCGAAATGTCAGTTCACGTCGGGCCTGCTTTGCGAACCTGCAGTCGGCTCACCTCGTGCGTTGAAGACGTCCCGACGCCGAGAGCATACATCGCCGCCGCAGACACATAAGTAACCTACCGATACAATCAGACAATTTTAATCTGGCAAAAGGAGTGCCTGTCACTCACGACGAGAAGAGTACAAGCGGTGTAGACACCTGGTACGCGGTGAGGCCCTTCCAGGTAGGGATGCGGTGCGCGAGCATGGCGCTGAGGGTGCATAGTCCGAAGATATAGACGGCAGCTGTAGCGGGCCTCCAGAGCTCCGTTGCGTGCGCTGTCGCCGAAGCCAGCGGCGCGGACGTCGCTGAACCTGACATGGGCGTTGTGGTGCGTTCGACGTGCACCTAAGTCACGCGGCGGGGACACCGCGAAGTGTGCAAGTAGACGCTGGAATACGGGGAGCGAATACAAGTCCAACGCATGCTCTGAGGAGCGTGGCTGAGCGCTCGCCGTGGGGATCGGACGGAGCCGCACTTCGACGATCGCGCGCTTGCGCGGCGAGAGACCGGATCCGGATCGACGGCCGGACCCCTTGCTGGTGGCAGGTCGGCGAGTGGATCGTCAACTGAGACGCAATCCGGGCTTAACTATTCATCATACTGCATTACTACTGACGGCCCATTACGGCCTGTATCGAAAGAGGGGGGCGCTGCGCCCAGAGGTCGAACCACCTTCGTCCTCCGCCCAACCGCGTGACAGAAAGTTGGGCTTCCGGTTTCAACTCGAGAAAGACCTATCCTATAACCGAAAGCCCAGGTCGGCGTCCTCAAAGACGATAAGGGGCGACTTGCCGCCGTTCTCGAGCGTGACGTTCTTCAGGTTGGACGCTGCCGCCGCTTGTTACACTACAGATTCGATCCGTATATTTCAGCTAGCAGAAACACGCTTCCGCTGAGTTGACGGCGAAGTAAACGCACCGAGCCTGCCCGCACGCCCAAACCCAGTGAACGAGATCTTGAGACGCACACATCAGCGAACACACACCACACATCTCGAGATGAATACGATCAGACCTTTAGAACCTTCATGTGCTCGGCAAGGAGGCGTCCAGTCTCGGCGGCGCCGCTCAGCACGCACGTTCACGACGCCATCCGGAAGTCCGGCCTCCTAGAAAAGGCCGCGACGCGGAGGCACTTTCGTCGTCTCGCACTCAGCACAGCTTCAGGTCATAAACTCAGGTGAGCTCGAAAGCTTACCGACAGCGGGGACTCCCCTGAAGTCTTGAGCAGGATCGCGTTGCGAGTGACGATCGCTGGGCCGACTGTCCAGCAAAAGAGGGCGAGGGACGCGTTCCTGCCCAGAATGCCACACTACGTTGGATTATGCGGTTTGAGTGACGAACGAACCAAGGGATGATCTCTGCGACGACGCCGAAGGGCTCGAGCAGCGTCATGTCGATGAAGCCAGGCGTGGCGAGGCTCGTCTCGCCGTGGTGGTATAGCGCCAGTGCCTGTCCTAAGACTGTTAGTAAGCTAAAAAAATGTCGAAATTCTAGGTACAAACCGCAAAATGTTAGAGACTCTGCGCCGTAGGCAGCCAAGCCAATGGCGACCGCGATTGACTGGCCCATACAAACCGTGTCGAGCTGCTTACACCACCTTAACCTAACCTAATGCGTTTCTCTCCTCGAGGTTTAAGCAACACACATGCGCAAGCTCCTCGGCGTGCTCGCGGATCAGCTGTGCATCCCATCAGCTATCTGCCCCACAACCGCGCATCTCAGCCACCTTCGCAGCCGTCCGTAAAACCTCCGCACAATCGTAAGCCGACCTCGAAGCCCAAGCCGATTGAGCAGTCTCAACTGCGTCGACCGCACGCTCGAGGTCTTCGGTGTCAGCTTGATGGACGTTCGCGAACTGTTGGAGCGTCGCGGGGTTCTCGAGCGTGAAAGTTTTGTTTTCGACGGAAGCGACGTAGGCGCCGTTGATCCACATGCGAGTTTTGTAGGTCATTTTGGGGGGGAGCGGGAGGTGGGGGAGAGGGAGTCGCACGACGGGAGAGCAGATGACCTTGGTAACCCCGCAAACGCCCACTCCAGCATGATCGCGAAACGGAGCGGGGCAGGTGGGGAGAAAACTTCGTCTCGATGAGGCGAGGTAGGAAGCAGGTGCAGCGCGGTGCCCGCGGACTGTGATCTGCTGTGCGTTGTGCGGCGTCCGCTTCGGATCGCTGGCTCACGCGGTCTACCGTGAGCGATGGCTAGAGGCGTTTTCGTAAATGGGTGGCAGGTGTTGAAGATGTAAAGTCGGCTGCTCGTCGGAACTCGATGGGGGCGCTCCCGACTCCTGAGTCTGAGGCCGCGCAGCCTCGCTCATCAGGCCTCGCCAGGCGAGCTCGAACGACGCCGGGGTGGGCATCGCTGACTAGTCTCTGACTGTCGGTCAGTTCAAAAAGAAGCTAAACAGTCGTGGGTCAACCCGGCACCGCTCGATCGAGTTCAAATTAGGCCTAAAATAAAGTCGACGACAATACAATAGGACGCACCTGGCACCTGTAGCAGCAGGTCACGGGAAGCTCTCGCCGCCCCACCACGCACCCCTCCACACCCAACCTCCCGCACGCACCCACGCACCCACCGCTAGCCGATGGACGAAGACGGGATCCTGATCGACTCGGACGGGCTCGCGCCGGTGAAGCCGCTGCAGCCCAAGACTGGCAAGCGCGGGCGCAAGCAGGACAACACGCTCCCGCCATCCGTGAGTCCTCAATTTGATGCTTAGGCTGAGTGGAGCGACTGGAGATCGACTTGGGGTCACAGGCTCACGGGCGGAGCGCCGGGCGCAAGGAGATGTGCTTGTCCAGCTTGAGGCATGAGGCGAGATGCTGTGAATCGGCGCGCTCGTAACGCTTTCAGACTGGGCATCCCTTGACCGTGCTTCCGTCCCCGCCATCGACGACAGAAGCCTCGGCTGCAGGTCTTCGGAGGACCCGACGAGGCGTGAACCGACGAAGGGAGCGAGCAGCAGCCTCACGACGCATCGCCCAAAACAAGACTTGCTGACCGTGGCCCGTGACTTCCACAGCGCTCCCGAGACGTGCAGCGAGCGTTCCGCGCGCGGCGAGCGGAGAAGATCAGCGGCCTCGAGGACCGGGTCAAGTACCTCGAGGAGGAGAACGCAACTCTGCGCGCCAAGCTCGGTCTACCAGAAGCGGAGCCGTGGGTTCCTGGCAGCGGCAGCCCGCTCACGGCGAGCACGAGCACGAGCACGAGCGCGGCGCCGCAGCGGGATGGGTACGCGAACCAGTTCGACGCGCCGGCCGACTCGAAGCGCTGGAGCACCGCCCCGGGGACGACCTACGCTGCCGACGCGGCCGTCACCACCGGGTACGACCCAAACTTCCCGTCCCCGTCAGGCGCGTCCGCCGCGTTCGCCGGCTTCCGCCCGTCGGACGAGCAGCGCGCGTTTCTCACGACCTGCTGCAACGTCACACCCGCCGATCTACAGCCCTCGACGCCGTACCACCTGTTCTGCTGCACGCTCATGCAAGCGCTCCTCGTCACTGGCAAGGGCCGCTCCGCGCGCATGAGCCTCGAGAACGCCAACCAGATCGGGAAGAGCGTCGTGTAGGGAAAGAGTGTCCTAGGTGTGTAGATC
>ERZ1463038.130-NODE-130-length-21593-cov-11.505014_pt1 | contig 21593 bp, 35 predicted proteins | sample MGYA00564479_ERZ1463038 | MGnify/ENA primary metagenome ERZ1463038 (study PRJEB39244, sample SAMEA3635134) | Helicobacter pylori | study: EMG produced TPA metagenomics assembly of PRJEB11511 data set (Assembly of a 5300-year-old Helicobacter pylori...
TGCTCTTCCGATCTAAGTCGGTCGTGATCTCGACGTGCTGCGTGCTGGGCGAGCCGAGACGCGGGTCAGTGGACTGCAGCTTGCGCGAGGTGGACGGGCGCACATGTCGACGTTGGCGGAGAGGTCGAGCGATCCAATGGTGACCTGGATGTACTCGCCGAGGAACTGCTCGGCGAGGTTCCGGACCTCGCTGTCAAGGGAACGAATGGGTCAGCGGCGCGCGAAGGCGGCATCAAGAGTCCGCACGCACCGTGGCCACGTCGCGGAAAACATGAGTACCTGGCGGTCTGGGCGGATCTGGGTCAAAATCTTGCGGATCTGCGGGCGTGGCGCGGGACGTCAGTCCGGGGCTCGCGATCGCGCGCGCGACGACGACGGACCTGGGGCTCGAATCCCATGTCGAGCATGCGGTCCTGGAGATGAAACGGAGTCAGGTTGAGCTCCAAGTATCAGATGGGTACAGCTCACGGCCTCGTCCATCACGAGGTAGGTGACACGGCGAAGGTTGGTCTTGCCGGACTCGAGCATGTCGATGAGACGGCCGGGCGTGGCGATGACGATTTCGGCACCACGCTGAAGGTCGCGGTACTGACCGCTCTTCGGGACTCCACCGTACAGGCACGTGTTGCTGTCGACATGCTTCTTGCGTCAGCGGAAGCGTGGCGTGGGGCTACGGGTGGGAGCGCCGCGCACCGGACCGAGCTGCTCTGACCAAACTTCGTGCACTCTTCCTGGATCTGGACGGCGAGCTCGCGCGTCGGCGCGACGATGAGCACGATGGGCCCGTCAAACGGGGCGAGCGTCGCTTGGGCTGCGAAGGCGAGGCGAGGGTGTCAGTGCCGAGTCCGCGAGATTCGCGACAGCGGGAAAGCGTACCGTTGATGTGGATCATCGCTGGCAAGGCGAACGCGATCGTCTTGCCCGAGCCCGTGGCCGAGACGCCGACGAGGTTCCGGCCGCTGAGCGCCATCGGCCACGCCTGCTTCTGGATCGGAGTGGGCGAGGGGAAGCCGGCCTTCTTGATCTCGTCCATGAGGTAGTCGGGGAAGTTGGCCTACGAGCACCCAGAATCAGAGGCGAACCTGGTGCGAAGGAGACCTCAGGCGCACCTCCTCGAACGTCGAGACGGGCTTCGGGACGAGAGTTCCTCGGACGGTCATCTGCATCTCAATGCGCGCACAGTCGACCTGCGACAAACGCGAGTCAGCCTTAAGTCTCGTATAAGTGTTGGAGCAGCTGGTGCACTTCAGAGTTGCTCCTGGACGCGACCGAGCGCGCCTCTCTGCACCAATCGAAAGGGGGGTCAGCAACCTCGAGTCGCCGGATTCGCTCGGGCATCGAGCGAGTGAAGTGAACGCACTGATAGAAGCTCCTCTCGAACGGTTCGAGCTTCATGGCGTTCCAGTTGACGTTGTCGAGGCGCTCGCCGAGGTTGCCCACTGCCGCCGCGAGAAGGCGTCAGCTCCGCGCCGCGCGACCACGACAGCGAGGGACGCACTTTCGGGGCGACTGAAGCTCCCGCCGCCTCCACTACCGCCAAAGCCTCCGCCGCCACCACCGTAGCCTGTGGAGCTAGAAGTTAGAGCGCTCGCCTCCCCAGGACCGGGGACGAGAAACGCACCACCGCCACCGCCCTGCTGGCCTCCTCCGTAGCTCGATCCGCCACTGTACTGAGGCGCAGCCGTTCCACGTCCCCAGGCGCCTGACGATCCAAACCGCGCCAGTCAGTTATTTTTTCTATTCCGTTCGGTGCAACCCGCGAGCGACGAGGACGTACCGGGGCGGCCCGCGGCGGGGGGTCCACTGCTGTTGTTCCACGACATGGCTTGGTTTGCGAGTGATGAGGTGTTACGGGAAGGGAGCGAGTGGTCGGAGGCGGAATGACGAGGGTCGCGCGCCGAAGCGGCGGTGCAGGCTTGCCATTCCTGGCGCGCCCCGGATCCCACCGTTTGAGCCACTCGATCAGTCTTTCAGCATAAAAAAAAAAATCAAGGCCACTGACAACCTTGGCCTGCCCTTGCAACTCGCCGGCGTGCGCTTCCTCGAAGCTGAACGATCTCAGCCGATCGCTAGGTGCAAGTCTTAACGCCTCGCGAGTGTGAATAAGTTGACTGCGCGCAATGAAGTAGTTTAAGTGTAGTGACTGTAATACTTGCGAGTTCTGATCAGATCCGTGGCCGGCGTCGAGTGGGGCATCGCGACGTGAGCGGCATCTGCGTTTGGGCGCCGCAACACCTCCTGCCAATCAAGCCTTTGGGTGAGGGGGAAGGCTTCACTCGAATATATCTTCTCCCAAAGTATTCCAACCTTGTACACCCGTCCAACGGCAGCTGTGCTCGGTGTTGTCGTGCTCGTTCGCAACGAGAAGGTGTCCACGACGGGTCCGCGACGGAAGATCCCGGTAAAAAGGCCGCACCTACAGCTTTGAAAGACCTGATTCATCAGTGCTTCGAGACAAGTGTGAGTAGGAGGTACCCAAGCGTGTCATACTATGCTCCACTTGCACGGTTGGCCGTCCCCGGATCAGGTCTCGTGCCGTGGCGAGACGCCACGTTTAAAGAGCCTCTTTCACGAAGTAAAAGTGTGAGCAGATTCATGAGAGTTCCAGAACTGCGATCCGGATCGAAGAGTGCTTGCTGTCTGCTTAACGGGCCAGCTCGTCGCAGAATGGACGGTGCTAGCGAAGGAAGCAGGAGCGCCACGGCCGCCGTAGTGACAGAACAGGGGGCAACTGAAGCAGAGTTTTCGGATTCTGAAACAGCGGGCGGTACTCTAGTGTATCGGTCGTCGTGACTGCGTCTCCTTGGGTGCGAGCGCGGTCCCGTCGCAGTGGCGAATACGCCTGGACGCTGCAGGAGGGCTCGCATTAGGGTAGTGTCCCTCCCCCCCACGAGGTATCAAACCGGAACTGCCGAACGCACCTCCGCCCAGCCTGCGCCACTCTGCCGAGTCCCGACTTGCCCACCGCGCGCGCAGGTTGCGCTGCCTGGGCGTCCTCTACGGCGAACGTGGACGTGCGAACGTGCGACTCGAGGACTGAGGCTACCGGCGAGCAAGACACCGGGTCCCTCCCGGTCGAGCAGGGTGCATCCGCGTCTCCGCGAGGCCGAGCACGCCGAAGCGGTCCAGCTCAGCCGGCGGCGGGAGCGTCGGCGAGGACGCCAGCGCCGGTACGAGGGACCGATGTATGTCCGATACTGCGCGCGTGATGAAGTCAGGGTGGCCGAATGCGATCGACCACGCGCCGACGGCGATCCGAGAAACCCAAGCTGCAAAAACGCGACGAGCACGAGGTCGCCTCTCGCCAAGGATCGTGCGCGACCTCGCGGACCCACCCCGTCGTCCCGATGGCACCGAAAAAGGCTGCTCCCAAGAAGGGTGCTGCTAAAGGTTCGTCCATCCCCAACACACACACACACACACACCCGTCGCGGGCATGCTCAAGTGTCTCGACGGCGGCGGCGCGGGAGGCTACTGCTCGAGGCCGGCACTCATCTCGCGCGCGATCCCGACAGGAGGCGAGCCCGCCGGAGACAAGGAGCAGAAGGTTGCGAACGCGCTCAAGGTGCGTCGTCGCGCTCCCGGGAAGGTTGGCGGACGGGCGCTGACGGCGGTTTCGGTCGCACAGCTGCGGCACTGTCTGTGCGAGAAGCAAAGCAAGAGCCTTGAGGCACTGGCGAAGCTCAAGGAGGGTGTCAGCTTTGACAAGGTGAGCTCAGCTTGTGCTGGCCGCAGGACGGTTGGGCGGCTGCTGATGCTGATGGCTGGGAGCTGCGCAGGTCTGCACCGAGTTCTCCGAGGACAAGGCGCGCCAGGGAGGGTCTTTAGGGTACGTCCTCTTCATTCTTCTGGGGCAAGAATTTGGACGGAGCTCAGGTCGGCCGAGGGTCGGAGTGCGGCGACGTGGGAGCTGACTGGGTCGTGCTCAGATGGATGACCCGCCAGCAGATGATGGGAGCTTTTCAAGAGGTCTGCTTCAGCATGCCCGTCTCAACATGTGCCGCTCCGAACTACAAGGAGATCAAGGTCCGTATTCTGCACTGCCTCCGCGACGACCCCGTCGCTGAGCGCTGACCCGCCGAACCCGTTGCCAGACCAAGTTCGGCTACCAGTGTGTTCCGTTCAACCAGTTGAGGTTGGATTGGTGCTTACTCGCACCTTTGCAGCATCGTCATCGTCGAGGACCGCAAGATCTGAGACGACCCTCCCTCGCACACTACCCCTCCAACAATACCTTCGTCGTACCTAATCCTCGCAAATCAGATCCGCATTGTACTACTTCATTGTCGGACCGTGGTGTGGGCTTCGCCTTCGATCGGGAGAGCATTGCGGACGATGTCCCTGGTGCTACTCATAGAATGAGAATCGGGGGCGCTGCCCACCCTTATTCACACACAGGGCTCGATTTTACGCCAATGGGCTTCTCTACGTTGTGCTCGTACGTGCAACGATCAGGTGATCGTGAGGAGTCGTATTCCAAGAGAGATCGTTAAAGGGGGAGCGACACCGACCGAACGCGGGCGGCGGACTATTTAAACCGGTACCGGGGACGAACGAAGGAAGCCGTGCACGCAAGTTAAACCGCAGCCGTCTTCTCCTCGGTGGGAGTCTCGACTTTCTCCTCGTGGGCGCTGTCGTGCTCGACGCTCCCCTTCTCGGCGTGGCCGACGACGTCCGCGAGCGTCTTCCGTCCAACGTCGCTCCCGAGGCGCCAGGCGGTAAAGTGGTTGCCACTGTTGAAGATCTCCTCCATCTCCTCGAGCGTGCGACCTGTGGGACCTAGTGTCAGCGATGCGGCTTCGCGGAGTTGCCACCTCACGGCGACTCGCCCTTGGTCCTGCGAGGATCAGGCGGTGAGCTGTGTTCCTTTTTCCAGATGAAGTCCCAAAGACTCACTCAGGGAAGCAGAAGAAGACCTGTGGGACAAGTGATCAGCCGTTCGTTCAGCTTTCAACATGAGGCGACCGACGTGAACAAAAGCCGCGCCCGAGAAAGTTCCGAAGAGGAAGTAGGTCTTCCATTTGATCTGTCGAATTACCTCTGAGCATTTGTCATTAACAGCACCACTGGACGTACGTTACGGAGGGCCGGCGGCTGTGGAAGAGGTGAGTTTGTCAGCGTCTGCAAGTCCGAGTTTTAAGCAGCACGTACCGCGAAGTACGCTAAATGGGAGCTGTTGTCAGTGGTTCAGTAAGAGCAAGCCACATCTCCCACACACCGAGCGCAAAGTTGAAAACCTACGTGCAGAGGGACCGTCAATACCCCAGGCTCACGATCATACCGTCGACTCTACTCGTGCTCACCCAGTTTGATGCGGTCGAGATACTGACGGCCTTCCCGCGTACACGAGTAGGGAAGATCTCCCTGAGGGTATCGTCAGGGATGCAGACTTCGATGAAACGTACATTGAGCTCACGACGGATACGTCCAGCTACATGGGCCCCATGCTATTATTTTCGGGATGATCAGCATGTGTTTCTCTTGAGCGGCGCAAGCTACCTACTGATCGCGAACGAGCACACGAAGAAGTCTTTATTACTGAATGTGAGCCTGCCAATCGCTTGGGAGGGGCTCGGATTGACCCACAGCTGCAGCAGATGATACCGCGAGTCGCGGCCTTGTGCCCAGTAATTACCTGGTCGGGGAGATGAGCAAAGCATTGGGACAGCGAATCTGCCTCGCTCCCTTACCCAAGTGGTCGTCTCGTCCGCATTCGCGCTGCAGGTTCATACGTAAGTGGTACCGCCGAAGCGCTGGAACTTTCAAGCCGTACGTCGGGTCGTTGTGTCCGTAATGACCTGTCTCCTCAAAAAGTATTAGCGGCGCACATTTTGAACTTTCCAGTGGATATGCTGACCCATCAGACCTCCCACAAGGAACAGGAAGCTGAGCGAGTTGTGTCAGAAGCGACTTGAAGCCCAGCACTTTCGGGGGCAGACTCACAAAGTCATGAAGAAGGCACCAGAAAGAAGCATAGGGCGACGCCCCCATCTGTATCATCAGGTTCAGCTTGACTCGCGCGCTTGAAATGTTGAGCAGAACGGGAACGCACTTGTCAATGTCTATAGACCGGCACACGTAAGCGTATGTGCAAGCAGAGAAACATTCTTAGACCCCACAGATAATGGCAGGAACGGTCAACGCCACGTTCAGGACCCATTGCACCGACGACGCGATGAGACCGCCGCGACGCCCCGTGATGCCGGCGGACTGGAACACACTGGGCAAGGAAGCATAGTTCAGTTCTTTCGGTAAAACTGTATGTCTGCTTTCGTTCTCACTATACAACGTAGTACATCCTGCAGCAAAAGTGCGAGCGAGATCAGTCAAAGGCATTTGCAAAGTGGTGGCAACTGGCCTCACATGACGTTCATGCTGCCGGTCATAGAAGAGTTAGCGATTTGAAAGCTTTTAATTGCGTCTAGTAAGCTCACCCGCAAAGTTGACTCCACATCTGCACCGATACGCCGAGCCAGACGCGTCGGAAGATCCCCGGCTTGAGCAAGTCGAAGTACGAGTGGGCAGCCTGAGTGTGATCGAAATCGATCGCCTGCTTGATCTCGTTGTACTCGAGCTGAACGAGCTCGTTGCTGATCTCGCCTTGGCCGTGACTGCAGGCCGTGTTGAGTCAGACCTGCCAGCGCCAATGGGACCAAGTGGATCGCACATGTCAGCGAGGATTTTGAGGGCTCTGCGGAAGTGCACAGTGAGCCAAGTTTATAAGGTGGACACTGGCTCCTTCTAACTCTTCCTCGCGGCCGTGGTCCACTGAGTTCCGGATAGAGTTGTCAGCGGAGAAGACCTGAGTATCGACTGGTGGCTGGGACACACTCAGCCACCGTGGTGATTCAGGCAATATGAGCATGCCGCAGCATAGTAGGATCGCAGGAATCATCTGAAGTCCCCAGGGCAAGCGGAAGGACGCAGTGCCGTCGATGAACGAGCAGCCTGAGCGCGGGGCGGTCGGTCAGCCCGGCGCCGCCTGTCCAGCAGATCGTATCGCACCGTATTGCACAAAGAATTGAAGGAAGATTCCCTATACGATCTCACGAGTCAGACGAGTGTGAATGTGAGCGGATGTCGACCCACCCAGGTAATCGCCCACTGCTGCAGAGCGACAACGCGACCACGAACCTCCGGCTTGGTGATCTCCGCCTGTAGAGCACCCTGTGAATGTTGTACCCAGGTAGTGCATGGATTAGCTCACGATGTAGATGGGAATAACGGAGGAGGCAATTCCGACACTGTGACCGCATTGATGAGCCAGCAGTCACGGTCCGCACGTCCGTTCTGAGCTTACCTGAGTCCACTGATCACACGACCTCTGTGTTGATAAAGTTCAGTATGTGTATCTATCGAGGTTTTTCCGTCGAGAGAGCAAGTAACTTACGCCACAAGGTCACGAACATGGTAGCTTGCCGACTGGATGATCGAGCCGATGATCCAGAGGAAACCAGCGATGATGATGCATAGCCGTCGACCGAGCTTGTCAGAGAGCTGAGAACGTAACTTCTGTTACTATGCACTCTACGCTACGACTGATAGGGAAGCATGCTTACCCAAGAGTTGATGAGCGCGCCACCGAAACTGCCGGCCGGCTGCACGGGCCGAACGGAGTCATCATCTGCACTGGTTCCGCGGAAAGACTAAATTTCACCATAGATGCAGTAATACCACCTTGAAGACCGGAAGCGGGGTGGTGGAACTATGATGCCATGCAGAGAGTCCTTCAGCACCCGCTGGGCAAAAGGGGGGACGCCACCGACCTGCTTGAGATACTGCAGGGAGTTACCGTGTCAGCAGACTGGATTCGTTACACGGTCACGAGATCAAAAAATCACTCACGGAGGGGTTACTGAGCTGACTCGACATGGAGGAAATGTCCAGCCCGAACAGACTGTGAAAGAGAAGCGCAACGCCGTCAGTCTTTGCCGTTGCCCCCACGTCCAGGCAATACTTACCCGCCACCAATTGCTGTGAAAAGATGAAACCTTTTCAGCTACAATGTAAGAGACTCCCGGAACGACTCACTGGCAAACCCTGTTCGAGGACGAGTGCGAAGAGTTGGGTCAGAGGCTGTCGCTGAGAAGGCCCCATCGCACCCAGCTGCCAGAAATCACTTACCGCCGATAAGGTACTGGTTGGTGATGATTCGAGCACGCCACGGGCGTGTGTCTGCCATTTTTGTCTGTGTCGTGCGTGCGAAAGGGGTGACGACGAGTGGAGGTTGTGAAGGGAAAAGAAGGAGCCTCGGTACCCACCGGAAGTCACGGGCAATCAGAGGAGTGCCAAGGTGGGGAAAGCACGCGGTCGAAAGATATTTCTGCACCTTCGCCATCGGCCCCGGACCGCTGCCCCGAGGAGCGCCTCGGGGGGCTCGCCGGGGCACCTGCCTCGCAGCGTTCCCCTGTCTAATTTCTTCCAAGGAATGAGGGATGAGGATGATTGAGACCGGTTAGACTTCAGTGTTCTGGGCACCATAACGCTTACACCGCCGTTGCGCGAAGGGCGGCACCGCGGGGCCGCTTCGCAGAAGTCCGCACTCGTCCGTCACCACGTCGCGAAGACGGAGATCCTGATCGATTTGCAGCACATGACCCAACGGGCGGCAAGTACCGCTGCATTGTTCTCCCGAGCCGAGCCGGCAAGTCCAGTGCGGGTCACGGTCTGCCGCACAGGCTGTCGCAGACGCGATCTTGCTCAGCCCCACTTGCAAGAACCGCTTGCAATGAGCTCAAAGACTCGCATTTCAGTAGTTTCTTCTGCTCATGCTAGAAGAGTACAGAAAGCGACTGCCTAAACCCCATGCTGGCGCTTGCCAGGCGAGGTCAGCGCTCGCAGAGCTCGGCGGCTAGAACGGAGGGCGCACGCAATTCGACACCAGCTCGAGGTATAATATCAGAGGTTCTCGAGCTCGTTGAATTGTGCCATAGAGGTCGGGCAGCTGTGTACCTTCGCCCAACCGTTGGCCAATCATCGACCATAGGGTCCCAACTTCCACTGTTCCATGGAAAAATACTTGTATGAATTTGCTTCGAGCAAGCGGGGTTTGCTTGCTGTAATGCGTGCTCTACCTTTGCAGGAGCGGGCAGGCTCCGTGAGCGCGCCTCGGGAAGAAAGAGCTCTCGATCCTCGACGGAGTGGGAGGTCCGAGCAATGGTCCGCTTGGAGCCTTCGACCTCTTGTAATCACATGCTCGTACCATGTCTGCCACTTAAATTGTGCTCACTTTGCTGCTACTCTTGCCTTCCTACTCTCATCTCGCTCCGCCACTCGCAACATCGCCTCACCCGCTTTCACCTCATCACTTCACCTGACCTCGATTCAGTCAATAAAGCCCGTCATCCCAAACATGTCCATCATCAGCAGCAGTACCGGCTCTCCCTGGTTCGAGACGCCGCTCGCCGTCAGTGGGTGGTCGTCGGACAGCAGCTGCTCGGACTGCAGCTCAGGATCTTCGGGATACCAGGTACTCCTGTCCAGACTAATCAATGAGAGCTACCTCTCTAACACCTGGCAATACTCGCAGCTTGACGACACCGAAGAGCAGTCATGCAGCGGCTCGGCGACTCGGAGCTCGCGCTCCAACTCTCCAAGTCAAAGTCTGATCAAGGTTCGTGGGCTCTCGTTCCCCTTTGTGCGCGAGATCTGGAACTGAACTGTTCTTCATCCGATGAAAGTACCGGGACTCATACATGACGCAGCTTGCGCTCCGCGTCGACGAGTTGGACTCCGCGCCATGGTCGAACGCGATGAGCTCGGTCTCAGTCGACAGCAGCCACAGCAGTCACATTGAGGTGCGCTTGATCTCAAAGCTGTCTTTTACACTGAGCTGAATTTGCTGACAGGCTGTTTTCCTTTTCTGACTAAAAGGCCAAGGACGAGCGCATTGCCGAGCTCGAGCGGCTGCTCGACGCAAGCCGTGGAGAGATCAGCAAGCTCAGCGCCGACATGGTGTGGGCGAGCGAGTACATAAAAAGCGTGCAAGCGGACTCGGAGCGTCTCCACGAAGAGCTCGCGGAAAAGACTCGCGCCGTCAAGGTGGGAATCTCCCTGCGCAAACCCTCCTCCGGCCAGCACCGCTCACATATCTCTTCATAGTCAAGCGGAAACATCATCAAGTGCTTGCAGTACACCGTATCTGGATTTCGCTCGAAAGTGCGCAGCCTCGAGTCGCAACTCCCGCCGAGTTGTGTCGCACCCCATATCATGCACGCCGACGAGGCACAGATCGCGCGCATCGTCCTTGACCGTACGCACACGTCACTTTTTACATCGATTTACCAGAGCTGACCGAATCCAACTCTCCTCAGAGCTTTACGAAGCCGTTATCGCGAGCGTCTCGAGCGAGTGCCAGGCCCCCTGCCGAGCGATGTGCCCGACCTGTTCGTCCGATTCCGTCTTTCCACTCCCCGCTTCTGGTAATCATTTTCGATCATAGACGAGAAGCTTCAAGAAATCCTCGACGACGACCTCTCGCTCACGCTCCCGGGCGGGACCCTCTCGCGGCAGCTCCTCGACGTCTTGTACACCCCGAGCCCGTCGTCCGGCTTTGCCTCAAGGCTCCTCGCTCGCCACTGCATGGTCACCATAAAAAGGGGCTCCAAGGACGCCGATCTCATCGCCATCGACTGTACGCCATCGTACGCCGACATCGCAGCGTTCGTCGTCGCTTCCGGACACCAGGGCCTCTGGTCGGCCGAGCAGTCGAGCCAGCTCATCTGGAACATCGGAGCACACTGGTGGAACGGTCAGAAGCTCTTTAATGAGTTCATGGCGCTCGAGGACGTCGACGCGTAGATTGGTCATGGTGGATTGTAGGGTGGGATTCGTGCTGTTGCTTGCTTAATCAGGCTCATGTAGTGCATTATTCGATTTAAACTATCTTCCTACACTCACCGCCGCGCCCTCGCCAGCACAGACCCAGCTCTCGCCCTTGCGGCTCAGCACGACGCCATTCTCGCTCGCAGCGACAAACCCGTCGAAGCTCACGACCTTTGCGCTCGCCTCGCCCTGGAAGTCGAAAGACGGCGAGTGGTATGACGGTGCGAGGGAAAGGAAAGACAGGGATGTGGTCGATGGGGGCAGGGACGGGAGGACGGGCGTCGGCGACGGTCGGTGGAGGAACACGAGCCAGGAGCCGATCTTTACCTCCTCCTCGGTCTCGACCGACATGGCACCGCGACTCGGGTCACCAGCCATGATCTTGCTCACGTGCCGCGCAAGGCTCAGATCCGGCGAGTCCTGCGGCCAGAGTCAGTCCAGCTCCGCGAGAGGGCGAGGCAGGGACGCACCCCAGGCGGCGCCTCGAACACGGCCGCGAAATACTCCTTCTCCTTTTCATCTTGCCGCGTGTAGCCCTTGCCTGCATTGTCGAGGTCCGAAGACGGCAGCGCCTGCACGGCGTGCAGGAGCAGCCGCGCGGCGTTTTGCTCGTCCAGCGTGAGGACGATGTTGCCCTTTGCGCTGCGTGGGGTCCGGTCAGAGCCGCTCGATTCAGACATTGAATGTGAGACGTACGAGGTGACTTGAAGTGGGGCAGCGAGGGGCGCCAGTCCGGCGTACTCGATCGCGAGCGCGCGCGGGGCAGCGGCCGCGTCGACGATTGCGACGCCGACCGCGCCAACGGAGATGGTGTTTTGGTCGTGGAAGAGCGAGTAGGACGCGCCGGTCGGGGAGTGAAACGGGGTGAGGGAGCCAAGAAGCCCCAGCTAAGTCGCACACGGGTCAGTCGACGCGAAGGCGCGGCGGCCGCGAAAGACGCACAGTGGAGGCGAACGGGTAGCCCGCGAGCGTCTTCATGAGCGGCTGCGAGCGATCTGTCGTGAAGCAGATAATCTCCTTGACGTTCTCGGCCCTGTATCGCGTCCGAATAAGCGCCCGATCTGCAGCGGCGGACAAGTGGGGGGCTCACGCGACGTCGGCGAGCTCGGGGAGGGGTGCCGCGCCGCCCTTGCGCGAGTCTTCGCCGAAGCCCCACTTCTCGCCGGCGAGGAACGCCTGGAAGCCTTCGTCTGAGCTGTCGCCGGTGCTTTCGCTCCGCGGCCCGGCCTTGTGCTCGCGGCCGAGGGAGATGTTTGGCCGGCCCTGGAGCGTAGTGTAGAACGGCACTGCGACGGCAGACGGCGAATCTGGCTCGTAGCTCGCAAGAGCGATCGAGTAGGCCTCGTCTGTTGCAGACAGGCCCAGAGACGCGGCGAGCGCTGGCGGCAGCAGCTCGGACAGGCAGCCGATCGTCGGAGACGGCAGCGCGGTCCGAATCTGCGCCACGAGCGGCGGGGGTGTGTTCTTCGAGATGGAGATGATTGAAAGCGTCGACTTGGAGGGTGGGAGCGCGGCAAAGTGGGCCGCGAGCGCGCTCGGCGAGGTGCTCAGCATCGTCGAGCAGCGCCAGAGCGATCGGGCGAGTGGGCGCCGCGTTCGGGGGACTCGGTGGGCCGTTCGTTGTAACATCTGCACTGCTGGGCTTATAGTGAAAGAAGTTGCGGAGAAGGGCGATTGTGGGTAGAGAATAGGAGTTGACGGTCGCGAGCTGCGGGACTTCAAGTCGGTGGCCTGCGAAAGTCGGCGGCGCACAACGCTCGACTGAACCACAACCTCGCCAGCTCGCCTACTTCCTTCAGCTCAGCTCAGCTCAATTGGAGAGTGGCAGCAGCCGGAGCAGCTGCAGCACTCGACCCCGGTGCGCGTCCAATCGCGCTACTCGAGACGCAGACGGGCCCAGGGAGCGACTCGCCGTCGCTCTGAGTCGAGCACAACGGTCAGTCGAACGTGTCTGCCCATCGTCCTCGCCACCCCCCCTGCCCCACTGCGTGCCCGTATCGCCACGAGCTGACTCTCGCGCGCGCCTTTGCCTATTCGCTCTCGTTGCAGCTCTTCCAAGGCTTCATTGGCGAGCTCTTGCAGGGGATGACGGGTGGAGAGGAGAGGCCCAAGGACACGGACAAGACCAAGCGCACGCACGACGAGCCCACACAGGTACGCAGTGTTGATCGCCACCACCAACGCGCGCCTCGGTGCACGCGATCTCGGCTCGGTGACACTCTGGTGGGCACGTGGGCAAGACTATCGGTCTACAGCCTGTACTTGTTAATCAGAGACGAGCAACGAGCGCGTGAAATGGAGCGCCCGCTGACGCTTTCCACCGCACCTCGCAGCGGCGCGAGAGCAAGTCGAATACCGTAGACCTCACGGGCGACGACGACGACAGCTACGACGGATCTGCCCCGACTCCTCGCGTAGCTCCCCCGGGCCCGTTCAAGCCACCTGGACCCGTCGCCGTCCGCACCGCTTCGCGCCTGCCGCCGAAGGCACCTGCACCCGAGCCTCGAATGCAGTCGTACGCAAGCGTCCGCATCACGGGAACGACCACGCACCACACGGCTCCTCCAGGCACTCTCGCCCTCCACACGCGTACAATCGCCGGCGAGACGTCTCCAGCCATGTCGTGCGTGCTTTCAGTTTCAATGGCACCGCGGGTTGCCTCTACGACAGCGCTGACTTCCACTTTCTTTCGCCAACCTAGCGGTCACTCGACGGCAGAGCCCTTCAAGATCCAGCCGACGGATCCGTCGACGAAACCCGGCGCGCGACCCCCACCGCAGAAGGCAGCGGCATCCGCTCCAGCGCCAAAGGCCGCGGTCAAGAAGACCAACCTGGGAGTCAACCCGGCCCGGCGCATGTTCAGCTCGGCCGTGACCAGCGCGCACAAGCCAGCGGCGCCGAAGCCGAAGCCCCAGTCGTCTGGCCAGCCCGCGAGCAGAGCCCTCGCGGACCGGCTGCACACTCGCGAGACGCACGCCCCGAGAGCCTCGACGTCGCGCGCCCCGGACGATGCGGAGGCCGACGAGCGGCGCCGTGCGAGTGCAACGGAGCGCGACGAAGCAGAGGCCGAGGAGCAGCGACGGCGCGCGAGCGAGGACGAGGGCAGGTCGCGTGTACTCGCTGCCAAGATGCAGCGCGAGGAGGACGCCAAAGCCAAGCGCGCCAGCCGGTCTTCGGCCGCCGTCAAGGTCTCCGTCAAAGGCGCCGCCGCCGGCCAGGACACGAAGAAGGCCAAGGGCAAGGAGCGCGCCGCGCCGCCGCCGCCGCCTGCCGCCGCCGATGGCGGCCCCCCATCGCCTGCCAAGCCCAAAACCAAGCTCGTGCGCGGCAGGAAGGAGAAGAAGCCGATCGAGGTCCTCGAGCTCGTCTCGTCTGACGAGGAAGACGACATTGAGGACGCCGACGCGCCGGCATTGCGGCGGACGACGCCGCCCGACTCGCGCAACGACAAGGGCAAGGGCAAGGCGACGAGTCACTACTTCAAGCACGATGAAGACCAGCCGCACGCCTCGTCCGATGACCCGATGGCGCTCATGCCGGCAGCTCCTCACTTTAACCTGACCGACGGCGCCGGCGCGTCCGGGTCCGGCGCGAACGGCCACGTCAAGAACATGGCCAACGCGATCGAGAAGAAGGAGAAGGACAAGGAGAAGGAGAAAGTCGTCAGCCGCCTGAAGCCACGGGTACGCACCTCCAGTGCGGCCGCTCTGCCTGTTCTTATTCATCAGACTTCTGTGCAGCAATCGACTCAGCAGCCGCTGCCGCTGCCACCGCCGCCCACGGGGAAGAAGCGCGCCGCCAACAACGACGACGAGGAAGCGTTCGTACCCGCGACGAAAGGCAGCGACAAGGCGACCAAGAAGCCTCGCACGGGACCCGCACCGTCCTACGACGTTCTCTCCGTGCCCGCCACGAAACCGGCCGACGTCGTCTTCTGCCTGGCCTCGTTCTTCATCGGCGACAACCACTTCCCACAACTCACCCGATTCCCCGCCTCGAGTAATCTCACGCTCTCCCTCTACACCGCTAACGCTCCCGGCAAGTACACGACCGATCGGCTCGTTCTCGAGGTGGCGAGAAAGGCGGTCGCGGGCGGCGAGACGCCCGGAAAGAGCCAAGTCGTCACGATCCAACCTGAACATATCCACAGTATTTTGTGGCCGTCAAACTTCGTCAACGTTCGTTCCAGTCCATCTTCATCGCCGCGCAGTCTTCAATTCTTCAATCTGATCGCGTCGCTCCAATAGGGAACGGCCCCGATCCTAGTCTTCGAGTTGAGGGATTCCGCCAAAGAGGTCATCGAGACACTGCGCCAGAACACGGGCAACCCGGCGGGTGAGCATTTTTTTTTTTTTTGCCACGACCGCTTTCCAGCATCGCCTGACCCACTCCACCCGCGCTGTTCAGAAATCGACGTCGAGTCTGAGCCGAACGTCCTCACCGTCCGCCTCAAGCCCGTACCCGAAGGCTCGCAGGCCAGCAAGGACCTTACAAAAGTTATGGTCAAGTTCCAGGAGACGATTCAACTCCGTTGGAAGAACGTCACCAAAGGCAGCATCTCGTGAAGCCCCTCGCTCCTGTTCACACGCTTGGTATTGACGTTGTTCTGGCCGTTAGTGGCGTTGGCGGTGCCGAGAAGATCAAAGACTTTGACAAACAACTCGAGAAGCACTACACCAAGCCGCCGAAACTCAAGGCCGCCTCGACCTCGAACTCGCCGAACATCCAGACTCAGATCATCTTCCCGTCCGCCTGTTCCTGCTCTCGAATTGCACGCTTCCTGATCCACAAGCATGCACAGGCCACCAGTCAAGAAGACCGACAAGCCTGCAGAGCCCGCTCCCCGGCGTTCCAAGCGCGACACCACGTCGGCGCTACGGACCCGGCCCGACGACGCGGAGGACCTCACGCCGGTCCACCCGTTCGACGATACGCCTGCCGACAAAGTGTACGTCCTCCGCGTGTCTCTCTTGAACGCATGCTGAGCGCCATGGTTCGCAGCGTGCTCATCTGGCCCCACGAAGGCGTCGGCGCCGTCTCGGTCACGCACGGCGACAAGCAGCGCCTGCGCCCCGAGGAATTCCTAAACGACACGCTCATCGAGCTCGGCCTCAAGTGCGCTCTTTATTTTGTATTCTGATAGCACTCGAGCTGATCTCGCATCGCAGGCGCGCGTTCGACCATCTGTCCGCCACGAAGCCCGAGGTCGCCGACAAGGTCCACATGTTCAATTCGTTCTTCTACAAGAAACTCTCGGCGCGCAAAACCCAGAAGGAGGACTCGTGAGCTCATTGTCGGTGCAAGGGCGTCGAAGAGTATCGCTAACGCGGTTCTTCCGGTCGCTGCAGCTCGTGGACGGCCTACTCGACCGTGCGCAAGTGGACGCAGAAGTTCGACCTCTTTAAGAAGAAATATATCGTCGTGCCCATCAACGAGCAGTGAGTTGCCCCTTCCAATCTCGCGGCTTTCTTGACCACGACGAGCTGGCGCTGACCCGAGCCACCCCGCGCCAGCCTTCACTGGTATCTGGCGATCATCGTCAACCCGGGCGCGATCCTCGCTCCGCCAACGAAGCGAGTCACGCGCGCGTCGATGGGCGGCGCCGCTGCCGCGACGGAAGTCGTGATCGACGACGACGGCGACGGCGACGGCGAGCAAGCCGCGTTGACGCAGAAGTTCCAGACGGCAGTCAGCCTGACCGAGGGTGGCGAGGAGCCGAGTGACATGGTCGTCGACGACGAGGGCAACGTCAAGCCCGCGCCCGACACCAACGTCACCGCCGGCCCGACGCGCGACGGGTCGCCCGAGCTCGTCGGCGACGAAGCTGCCGAGGCCGGCGCAAAAGCTGAGAAGGAAGACTCGGACATGGACATGCTCGACTCGGACGACGAGGCCAAGGCGAGCCTCGGCATCGTGCCCGACTCGCAAGTCGACCCCCCGCCACCTCCGCCCCCGCCAGCCCCCGTCGCCCGCTTCCCGATCAAGCCGACGCCCTTTGGCCCGTCCCAGGAGCCGCCAAAGTCGAAGGCGGCGCAAGTCGAGCCCGAGCCCGAGCCGTCCGCGCCGTCCGTCCTTGTCGAGGACCAAGTGGTGACCGACGCCACGCTCGCGCAGCAGCTCAGCGACGCGAGCAAGGACGAGACCAAGTGCGCTTTTCGCCTTTCTACACGTGGACTCATCACTGACGCGTCCCACTCCCAGGTGCTACATCTTCACCTTCGACTCGCTCGGCGGCGGGCACAAGACGCCCACGAGGAAGCTCAAGGAGTACCTCCGGGACGAGGCGCTCGACAAGAACAAGAGTCTCAAGGCCACGGACATCTCGTACGATGAGAACGTCGTTATGATGACCGCCGAGGTGCGCCGTCTTGCAGGCATTCCATTCCCCGCGAGTTCGCCAGCTCACCCTGCTCGGTGCGCCCCCAGGTTCCGCAACAAGACAACTTCTGCGACTGCGGCCTCTTCCTCCTGCACTATGTCGAGCACTTCCTCAACAACCCGGACGTCATGCTCCGCGAGATTCTCGTGAGTGGTCTTTTTTTTTTTCGCGCGTGCGATTGCCGGTGCTGACGCCCCGAGCCCGTCGCAGACCCAGGCGAAGCCGCCCAAGAAGACGGACGTCGCCGCGATGGTGCCGTACAACGAGAAGCTCTACGCGATCTGGAACGCGCCTGCCGCGATTGAGAAGCGCGTCACCATGCGCAAGGCCGTCGACGAGATGTGCGCCGCGTGGGCCGAGTTCCGCGCGCCGTACGAGGAGATTGAGGAGCTCGAGCGCGTCGAGAAGCGCAAGAAGAAGGCCGAGAAGGCCGCCGCCGACAAGGCCAAGGCCGACGAGGAGCTCGCCATCCTGAAGCGCGCCGACGACGAGGAGCGCAAGATCGAAGCCGAGAAGCGCGCCGAGGCGAAGAAGCTCGAGCTCGCTCAGCAGTCGGAGCACGAGCAGAAGATCGCGTCGCTCGCCAACGGTCGCGAGGCGCATGCGCCCATCAGCCTCGACAAGCCGCCCAAACACGCCCGTGCGCCGCCCTCCAAGGCCGCCGAAGACAGGGCTGCCGCTGCCGCTGCCGCTGCTGCTGCCCCTGCGCCGAAGATGGAGAACGAGGACTCGCTCGACTTCACGAATGATGACGACGAGGACGAGGACGACTCGCCACCGAAAGCCAAGCCCGTCGCGGCACCTGAAGCCCCGACGTCCAAGAGCGGCAGGATCCTCCCGCCGCCGAATGCGAACCCGCCCAAGGACGCGCCTCGCTCGACGCGCAACTCGCGCCAGGCTAGCCCCGTCGCCAGCCCGTCTACGCCCAGGCAGACGACTCCAGTCGCCGGCCCCGAAACGCTCGTGCTCTCGCCGGACAACAAGTCGTCCACGAACGGCCGCCGGAAGCGAGACGACGCCGCCGACGCGAGCTCGGGCTCGCCACCGAAGGCTAAGAAGTTGCGGCAGACGTTCACAGTCGAAGTCCCTGCGACGAACGGCCGCACGTCGAACGGCAGCGCCCCGCCGTCGCCAGCAGTCGCCGGCGGCCCGAATGGCTTCGCGGCGCCGTCGCGACACTCGTCTCCAGCGCAGGGAAAGCACACGCGCTTTCCTCAACTGTCGCCCGGTCCCTCCGCTGCTCCCGCCTCGTCCAACGTAGCCACGTCCGGCGGGTCGACCAAGGAGAACCGCGACGGAACTCCCGCGAAGTCGTCCGCGGCGCTCGACCTCACTTCGGCCGGCGCGCCCGCTCAGAACGACGACGAGGACGACGACGACATGATCATCGAGGACGCTCCCAGCTCCAAGGTAGCCTCCACGCGGGCGGCTACGGCATCGAAGGCAGGTTCAGGACCGGTCCCGATCTTGCCGGGAACAGGGAAGTCGAAGTACGACTGGGAAACACCTAGGCCCGCGGACTGAGAGAGTTGCATCTACCCTTCTGCATACCTCTTCACGATTCGTAATCGCACAACCTTTCGCATTTTCTCACTCTCTGCTGCCAGCACTCGGCCGGGTCCGCCGGCGGACGCAGCTCGGTCCCCTTTGTTCAGGGTTTCAGGCGCAAGTCTCTTTGTCGCGCGCCCCAGCCTCCAGCGCTCTTGCCCTTCAACGCCAACCTCGCTGACGACTGGCATGGCGGTCTTCACCCTCCAGGCGCCGTTTGCGATCCTTGCGGCTCTCCTCGCGGTCGCGTTCGTCGGCCGGAACCTCGCCACGCTCGTCGCCCGCTTCCGACGCAACGTCGCCATCCTCCAGTGCGTACTTGCGCTCGCCGGGCTCGCATCGAGCTGGAAGCTGACCATCAATATCTGCAGGGACTACCCTGGTCTTCGACTCGTCTTCCACCCGCATACCGTCTTCGGCCTCCTTCCACGGATCCCCGGCGTCAACATCGGCGACCAGTACATTCGTCGGTACCGCACCGCCCGTACGTTCTCTCCCGCCCATTTCAGGAGCTTCACTAACCCGTGAGGGCAGTCTTCAGCGACCGGCGCAACTCGGACGTCATCTCGGTCGTCTCCCTCTTCCCGCCCGCGCGCGCGTTCCACATCGCCGACCCCGTCGCGATCAAGCACGTGCTCGCCGACCGCCATCGGTACACGAAGCCGACGCATCTGTATCGCGCGCTGGGCCACTATGGGATGAACCTCGCCGTCGCCGAGGGGGACGTCTGGCGACGCCACAAGAAGATTGTCACGGGGAGCTTTACCGAGGTCTGTGCTTTGTTCGTCACGAGAGTTGGTGGGTTCGTGAGCTGACGGCTATCATTTGATTACATTGAGCAGAAGACGAACGAGCAGGCCTGGGACGAGGCGGCGAGGGTCGCCGAGGAGCTGCTGGGCGACTGGGAGCGCACGCACGAGCGGGGCCCGGACGGCAAGCGCGAGATTTACGTCGACAGCTTCCTCAACCTAACCTTGAAGGCTGGACTGTTTGTGAGTTCGAGATTTCGGGCCTACTGCGGGACAGGAGAGCCCGCTGACCGCCCGGCCGGACCACCAAGATCATCATGGCCACCTCCTTCTCGCAACGACCTCCATGGCGCGACGACGAGCGATCCGCACTTCCCGCTGGCCATAGCCTCCCATTCCGAGAAGTCATGCACGGCGTCGTCGAGGGCTCCATGATCCGCGTGATGGCTCCCAAGGTCCGTCTCGCGCTTCGCAACCAAAACCGGAAACTCGACTCTGATATCCGTCGCGGCGTGCAGTGGTCCTACAAGCTCCCAATCCACAAGCTCCGCCACGTCGATGTCTGCTACCGCGAGTTCGGCCTCTACATCCGCGAGGCGATCGCGGAACGGCGGCAGCTCGCGTCGGACCCGCGGGAGAGCGAAGCTGGGCGCAAGGACCTGCTCGGAGCGCTGCTGTACGCGAGCGCGGATCTGGACGACGAGAGCGAGGGCGAGGACCGCGGGAGCGAGAAGAAGAGGGCGACTCTGACCGACGACGAGCTCATGGGGAGCATGTACCTCTTCCTACTCGCGGGCCACGGTGAGTCCGCGCCGCTGCAATCTGCGAAGTCGACCGAGTTGAATGAATTCATATGCAGAAACCTCCGCAAACACGCTTGCGTTCGTCTTCACCCTGCTTGCGCTGTACCCCGAAGAGCAAGGGAGGCTATTCGAGCACGTTTCCGAAGTCTTGCCGCCAGACGTGGAGCCAGTGCGTTGGTGTTTGCGTCGCTGTGCGTTTCATCGCTGACAAGTCTCATAACAGGTATACGCGGACTTTGCAAATCTGGTAGGACTGAATCTTTTCGAGCACCGCGATGAGCACCTCTGACACCCTGCTTCCCACAGACTCGAGTGCACGCCGTCTTCAACGAGACCCTCCGCCTCTTCCCCGCCGCCGTCGTGATCCCAAAATTCGCCGTTGCCGACACGGTCATCCCCACCTCCCCTCTGGACGACGGTACTCCCGCTTCCAACATCTTCGTTCCCAAGTGGACCGAGATCTATGTCAACAACGTCGCGCTCGGTCGCAGTCGTGCGTCGCCCTCCGTCCTGCGAGATCTCCGAGCTAGGCTGACCTGTTCGCGCGACAACAGAAAAGTACTGGGGCGAGGATGCGGACGTGTTCCGACCCGATCGCTTCTTCGACGCGCCCGACGGCTCGTACCGCTGGCCGCGCGAGGCGTTCCTCGGGTTCTCAGCCGGCCACCGCTCCTGCCTCGGGCAAAAGTTCGCCACCGGTTCGTCTAGTCGTCTCAAGTTTCAAAGCATATCTTGAACTGACCTCCTTGATCATCTCCAGTGACCTCCTCCGCCATCATCGCCCTGCTCCTCCGAAAATACTCGGTCCACCTCCCCGAGGACCTCGACGGCAGCGGTGCGAAGCGCGCGGCAAGTGGGGAGACGTTCGAAGAGAAGGTGGAGCGCGTTACAAGGTGCTCGAGCTTCATCGCGCTCACATTGAAGTCGTCGCCGCTGGTGTTCCGCGAGCGCTGAGCTTCGAGGGGCTGGCGGGCTGTGTGGGAAGGACGCTGCTCCACATGTATCGGAACTGCATCTGTTGCTTGAACGCATTGTTTTAGTATCCAATCCCAGACCAGACTACGTTCAGCTCTCGTGCGGACGCAGTGCCATCGTCGCACGCCGCCTCAGGTGAGGCCGATCACTTGCTGCCGAGGATGAGGGCCGCGCCCTTCTCGCCGATGGCATAGGCAGTCGTCTGGATCTGAGGGAAGTAAGGGCCGGTTTCAGCTCTCGCTTCAGCCGGACGCTCGGTGGGAAAGGAGCCTCACGTGCGTCGCGATATGCAGCGACTTGCCCGTGTGCACGATT
>ERZ1463038.133-NODE-133-length-21350-cov-49.404226_pt1 | contig 21350 bp, 17 predicted proteins | sample MGYA00564479_ERZ1463038 | MGnify/ENA primary metagenome ERZ1463038 (study PRJEB39244, sample SAMEA3635134) | Helicobacter pylori | study: EMG produced TPA metagenomics assembly of PRJEB11511 data set (Assembly of a 5300-year-old Helicobacter pylori...
GTAAACCGTTCCAACGCATCCTGCTCGATGCGCCGTGTTCGGCGACGGGCGTGATCCGTCGCCACCCGGATATCAAGCTCACGCGTCAGGCTGACGACATTCCCGCGCTCGCCACGCTCCAGGGCGAATTGCTCGACGCGCTTTGGCCGACGCTGGAAGTCGGCGGCATCCTGCTGTACGCCACCTGCTCGACGCTGCCGATGGAAAACACCGAAGTAATCGAGGCGTTCCTGGCTCGCACACCCGGCGCGCGCGAACTGGACATCGCCGGTCAGCTCGGGCAACAGCCGCCCGGCCTGAAACAACCGCACGGTCGCCAGCTGCTTGCCCAGGAAGGCGGCCACGATGGCTTCTACTATGCCAAGCTGATCAAGATCGCGGCTGTGTAATGCCGGACCCTGTAGGAGCTGGCTTGCCTGCGATAAGGTCGGCACGACCTTCCTCCGGTGGTGAATCCAATATTTTCCCGACTGCTACGCATACGCAGCCGATCACGGCGGGGGCGCGTAGCTGCAAGCGCGCTCCTGCATCGGGTTTGCCGTGCTAACTCGTTTCAAGGAGTGAACGATGAAAATCATCATCCTCGGCGCAGGACAGGTCGGCGGTACGCTGGCTGAACATTTGGCCGGTGAAGCGAATGACATCACCGTGGTCGACACCGACGCCGATCGCTTGCGTGATCTGGGCGATCGCCTTGATATCCGTACCGTTCAGGGCCGCGGTTCGTTCCCCACGGTGCTGCGTCAGGCCGGCGCGGATGATGCCGATATGTTGGTGGCGGTGACCAACAGCGACGAGACCAACATGCTCGCCTGTCAGGTTGCTTACACCCTGTTCAAGACCCCGACCAAAATCGCCCGCGTGCGCGAAGCGGCCTACCTGACCCGTGCCGGTCTGTTCAATAACGACGCGATCCCCGTGGACGTGCTGATCAGTCCGGAACAGGTGGTGACCAACTACATCAAGCGCCTGATCGAATACCCCGGCGCGCTGCAAGTGATCGATTTTGCTGGCGGCAAGGCCCAGTTGGTGGCGGTCAAGGCGTACTACGGCGGGCCGCTGGTCGGCCAACAGCTGCGTCAGTTGCGCGAACACATGCCTAACGTCGACACCCGGGTCGCCGCGATTTTCCGCCGTGACCGGCCGATAGCCCCCCAAGGCGATACCGTCATTGAAGTGGATGACGAGGTGTTTTTCATCGCGGCCAAAGCAAACATCCGCGCCGTCATGAGCGAGATGCGCCGCCTGGATGAAAGCTACAAACGCATCGTCATCGCGGGCGGCGGGCATATCGGTGAACGGCTGGCCGAAGCCATCGAAAGTCGCTATCAGGTCAAGATCATCGAGATGAACCCGGCCCGCTGTCGTCACCTTTCGGAAACACTGGATAACACCGTGGTCCTGCTGGGCAGCGCGTCGGACCGGGATTTACTGCTGGAAGAAAACATCGCCGAAGTCGATCTGTTCCTGGCGCTGACCAACGATGACGAGGCCAATATCATGTCCTCGCTGTTGGCCAAACGCCTCGGCGCACGCAAAGTGATGACCATCATCAACAACCCGGCGTATGTGGATCTGGTACAGGGCGGCGAGATCGATATCGCGATCAGCCCGCAACTGGCGACTATCGGCACCTTGCTGACTCACGTTCGCCGTGGCGACATTGTCAGCGTGCATTCATTGCGTCGTGGTGCAGCCGAAGCCATTGAAGCCGTCGCCCATGGTGATGCCAGGTCGAGCAAGGTCATCGGTCGCGCCATCCGTGACATCACACTGCCGCCAGGCACTACCATCGGCGCAATCATTCGCGCCGAAGAAGTGCTGATCGCCCACGACATCACGGTGATCAAGTCCGGCGACCACGTGATTCTGTTCCTTGTGGATAAAAAATATATCCGCGACGTAGAGCGGCTGTTTCAGGTCGGCTTGAGCTTTTTTTAATCAGCGGCACCGATCAATTGGAAAGGCCGGTACGGGACAATCCCATGATCGAATCACTGGAAAGTGGTTGCCAAGACTGTGGATAACTTCAATTGCAGCAGTTATCCACAGCTGGCAGCCTTCAATACCAGCGCTTTTCGCCCGGTGGACGCTTTTTGAAACGCTTCATCGTCCACATGTACTGGCTGGGGTAAGCCCGCACGTACTTCTCGACAACCTGACTCATGGCCGCCGCGGACGTTTGCGTGTCAGTGCTGTACATCGCCTCGGGGGCCGCTTCGAGGATCACCTTGTAACCGGAACCATCGGCCAGACGGATCGCATGCAGAAAAACGCCCACTGCTTTACCTCCGGCCAACATGTTGGGCACGAACTTGCTGGTCAACGCCTGGGTCGCGCAGAAGGGCACGAACACACCTGCAGACTCAGCGGGCTCGGGATCGGCCGGAATACCCACTGAACCGCCTTTGCGCACTTCCTTGATAACGCTGAGGATGCCTTCTTTGGTCGAGGCCGCCACGCGATTGCCCAGTTGCACACGCTGTTTGCGCAGCAGATCGTCCACCGCCTTGAGTTTCGGTGGCCGGTAAAAAATGATCGGTTTGCACTGGCTGCAATAGAAGTGGTTAAGCACTTCCCAGTTGCCCAAGTGGCTGGTGATGCCAACCACGCCCTTGCCTGAGGCCAGCGCGGCTTCCAGCACTTCAAGCCCTTCGACTTCACGCACCAGATCGATTGATTTCTGAGCGGGCCAGATCCAGGCGCAGGCGCTTTCGGTGAACGTCTTGCCGATGTCCATGAGACTGCGGCCAACCAGACTCTCACGTTCGCCGGCGTCCAGCTCAGGGAAACACTTGGACAGGTTGATACGCGCTATTTCGCGCGAACGGTTGGGCAGTTTCCACATCAACCAGCCGATGGACGTACCGACCCACTGCACCACTCGCCATGGCAACAGGGCAAATAGCCGCAAAAGCCCGACCAAAAGGGCGCCTTTGAACTTATCCACAGATCACTCCCGAATTCGCAAGGCCGCTATTGTAACCATCAGCGGCTCAAGACGGCGTATCGATCACACTCAAGGGTGTGATCCATGACCATGCCTGCGGCCTGCATGAAGGCGTAGCAAATCGTGGGTCCGACAAACGTGAAGCCAGCTTTTTTCAGGGCTTTGCTCATCGCTTCAGCTTCAGGAGTGACGGCCGGAACCTGGCTGCGACCCTCGAAGTGATTGATTTTTGGCTGCCCGTCCACAAACGACCAAAGCCATTCCACCGGGTCTTCCAGGGCTTGCCAGGCCTGCGCGTTACGCCGGGCGGCATTGAGTTTGAGGCGGTTGCGAATGATGCCGGGGTCGAGCATCAGCGCTTCGATTTCAGCGTCGCTCATCTGCGCCACGCGCTGCACATCGAAGCCGAACAAGACTTCACGATAGCGTGCGCGTTTCTTTAAAATCGTGATCCAGGAAAGACCGGCCTGGAACCCTTCGAGCAATAGCAACTCGAAGAGTTTCTGCGCATCGCGCAACGGCACGCCCCACTCTTGATCGTGATAAGCGATGTATAGCGGATCTTCGTTGCACCAAAAGCAGCGTGGCATAAGGCTCCAAGGGTGGAGGTGCGGCCGAATCGGGTATACTCCCGCTCTTTAAATCGCAGTCCCAGCACAGGTGAATTTCGTGAGCCAGCCTACGCCAGCCGTGCGTACCTTCCAAGACTTGATCCTCGCCCTTCAACAATACTGGGCCGAGCAAGGTTGTGTGGTGCTTCAGCCCTACGATATGGAAGTCGGCGCCGGCACATTCCATACCGCTACGTTTCTGCGCGCCATCGGCCCGGAAACCTGGAACGCCGCTTATGTGCAGCCCAGCCGACGCCCGACTGATGGCCGCTACGGCGAAAACCCGAACCGCTTGCAGCATTACTACCAATTCCAGGTGGTATTGAAGCCTAACCCGGACAACTTCCAGGAGCTGTACCTCGGCTCCCTGAAGCACGTTGGCCTTGATCCACTCGTGCATGACATTCGTTTCGTCGAAGACAACTGGGAATCGCCAACGCTTGGCGCCTGGGGTCTGGGATGGGAAGTCTGGCTCAATGGCATGGAAGTCACCCAGTTCACCTACTTCCAGCAAGCAGGCGGCATTGAGTGCTACCCGGTGACCGGTGAAATCACCTACGGTCTGGAACGCCTGGCCATGTACCTGCAAGGTGTGGATTCGGTCTATGACCTGGTCTGGACCGACGGCCCGTTCGGCAAAGTGACCTACGGCGATGTGTTCCACCAGAACGAGGTCGAGCAATCGACTTACAACTTCGAACACGCCAACGTTGAGAAACTGTTTGAACTGTTTGATTTCTATGAGAGCGAAGCCAGTCGCCTGATTGAGCTCCAGCTGCCATTACCAAGCTACGAAATGGTCCTCAAGGCCTCGCACACCTTCAACCTGCTGGATGCACGTCGGGCGATTTCGGTCACCGCGCGTCAGCAGTACATCCTGCGGGTACGGACGTTGGCCCGTTCGGTAGCGCAGAGCTATCTGCAAGCCCGAGCCAAGCTGGGCTTCCCGATGGCCCCCCCCGATTTACGTGATGAAGTGTTGGCTAAGCTGGAGGCTGCACAATGAGTGCTCGAGATTTCCTGGTTGAATTGGGCACCGAAGAACTGCCACCCAAAGCCCTTGGCGCTCTGGGTGACGCGTTCCTCGCGGGCATCGAAAAAGGCTTACAGGCCGCTGGCCTCAGCTACAGCGCCAAACAGGTCTACGCTGCGCCGCGTCGTCTGGCCGTACTGATTACCCAGCTCGCTACGCAACAAGCGGATCGCAGCGTCAACCTCGACGGTCCACCACGCCAGGCCGCCTTCGATGCTGAAGGCAATCCGACTCAAGCCGCACTGGGCTTCGCCAAGAAGTGCGGCGTAGAACTGAGCGAGATCGATCAGAGCGGGCCGAAGTTGCGGTTCAGTCAGAACATCGTCGGCAAGCCGACGACGAGTCTGCTACCAACCATCGTTGAAGACTCTCTGAACGACCTGCCGATCCCCAAGCGCATGCGCTGGGGTGCGCGCAAAGAAGAGTTCGTGCGTCCAACCCAATGGCTGGTCATGCTGTTTGGCGATCAAGTGGTCGATTGCACCATCCTTGCTCAGACCGCAGGCCGTGACTCCCGTGGTCACCGTTTCCATCACCCGGAAAGCGTGCGCATCACTTCGCCTGCCAACTACCTGCAAGACTTGCGTGGCGCCCACGTATTGGCTGACTTCGCCGAGCGTCGTGAGCTGATCAGCAAGCGCGTCGCCGAACTGGCAACACTGCAGGAAGGCACCGCGATTGTGCCGCCAAGCCTGCTCGATGAAGTCACCGCGCTGGTCGAATGGCCTGTACCGCTGGTGTGCTCGTTCGAAGAACGCTTCCTCGACGTGCCGCAAGAAGCACTGATCATTACCATGCAGGACAACCAGAAGTATTTCTGCCTGCTGGATGCCGACGGTAAGTTGCTGCCACGCTTCATCACCGTGGCCAACATTGAGAGCAAAGACCCGGCGCAAATCATTTCCGGCAACGAAAAAGTGGTTCGCCCACGGTTGACCGACGCCGAATTCTTCTTCAAGCAAGACAAGAAGCAGAAGCTGGAAACCTTCAATCTGCGCCTACAAAACGTAGTGTTCCAGGCCCAGTTAGGCAGTGTTTTCGATAAAGCCGAGCGCGTATCGAAACTGGCTGCCTTCATCGCCCCCCGCATTGGTGGCGATGCCAAGCGCGCAGCACGTGCAGGTTTGCTGTCCAAGTGCGATCTGGCGACCGAGATGGTCGGCGAATTCCCTGAAATGCAGGGTGTTGCCGGTTATTACTACGCCTTGGCCGACGGCGAGCCTGAAGACGTCGCACTGGCACTGAACGAGCAATACATGCCTCGTGGTGCTGGCGCCGAACTGCCAACCACTCTGACCGGTGCAGCCGTCGCCATGGCCGACAAGCTCGACACGCTGGTCGGCATCTTCGGTATCGGCATGTTGCCCACCGGCAGCAAAGACCCGTATGCACTGCGCCGCGCTGCGTTGGGCGTGCTGCGGATCCTGATCGACAAGAAGCTGGACCTCGATCTGGTGCAGACCGTGACCTTCGCCGTGACTCAGTTCGGTGCGAAGATCAAACCTGCCGGCCTGGCCGAACAAGTGCTGGAGTTCATCTTCGACCGCCTGCGTGCGCGTTACGAAGATGAAGGTGTCGAAGTCGCTACGTATCTGTCGGTACGGGCTCTGCAACCGGCTTCAGCCCTTGATTTCGATCAGCGGGTTCAAGCGGTGCAAGCCTTCCGCAAGCTGCCTGAAGCTTCCGCGTTGGCGGCGGTGAACAAGCGTGTGTCGAACCTGTTGAGCAAGGCGCAAGGCAATATCGCCAGCACCGTCGAACCTAAATACTTCGATAACGCGCACGAGTTTTCGTTGTACTCGGCGATTCAGCAAGCGGACCAAGCGGTGCAACCGATGGCCGCAGCGCGTCAGTACAGTGAAGCACTGGCTCGTTTGGCTGCGTTGCGCGAGCCAGTCGATGCGTTCTTCGAAGCCGTGATGGTCAATGCTGAAGATGCCAGCGTACGCGCCAATCGTTATGCCTTGCTGGCTCGCTTACGCGGCCTGTTCCTGGGCGTTGCCGACATTTCGCTGCTGGGATGATGTTGAAGGGGCAAGGCTTGAAGCTGCTGATTCTGGACCGGGACGGGGTAATCAATCATGACTCCGACGCTTACATCAAGTCGGTGGAGGAGTGGATTCCCCTTCCGGGCTCGATCGAGGCTATTGCACGCCTGAGCAAGGCCGGCTGGACGGTGGCCGTCGCCACTAACCAGTCCGGCGTTGCCCGCGGGTTTTACGATGTCGCCACACTCGAAGCCATGCACTCGCGCTTGCGCCATCTGGTGGCAGAGCAGGGTGGTGAAGTCGGCCTGATCGTTTTTTGTCCACACGGTCCGGATGAAGGCTGCGATTGCCGCAAACCAAAACCGGGCATGCTCAAAGCGATTGCCCATCATTACGCGGTAGATCTGGCGGGCATCTGGTTTGTTGGCGATAGTAAGGGTGACTTGGAGGCGGCGCTGGCCGTCGACTCTCAACCAGTTTTGGTAAAGACCGGTAAAGGTCTCAAAACAATGGGGAACCCTTTGCCCCCAGGCACTCTGGTTTTTGACGATCTGGCGGCGGTTGCCGCAGAACTTATCCACACTTGTAAATAGACGGGCATCGCCCGCAACGGTAAAAGCTCCTATGTCGATCATGCAGGCAATCAGAACCTTCTTCTTTTACCTGCTGTTGTGCACCACTTCTCTTCTGTGGTGCACACTGAGTTTCTTTGTCGCCCCGTTTTTGCCTTTCCGCGCCCGCTACCGTTTTATCAACGTGTACTGGTGCCGCTGTGCGTTATGGCTGACGCGGGTGTTTTTGAACATTCATGTCGAAGTAAAAGGTCAGGAAAATATCCCGCTACAGCCCTGTGTGATTCTGTCCAATCACCAGAGCACCTGGGAAACCTTCTTCCTCTCGGCGCACTTCGAACCTCTGAGCCAGGTGCTCAAGCGTGAGCTGTTGTACGTCCCGTTCTTCGGTTGGGCGATGGCGATGCTACGGCCGATTGCGATCAACCGTGACAATCCAAAAGCGGCACTCAAGCATGTCGCCAAAAGAGGCCATGAACTGCTCAAGGATGGCGTATGGGTGTTGATCTTTCCGGAAGGTACTCGCGTTCCTTTTGGACAGATTGGTAAGTTCTCCCGAGGTGGCACAGCGCTGGCCGTGAATGCAAACCTGCCGGTGCTGCCCATTGCACACAACGCAGGCAAGTACTGGCCAAAAGAAGGTTGGGCGAAAAAGCCGGGCACCATTGAGTTAGTTATTGGCGAACCTATGTATGCCGAGGGCACGGGCCCACGCGCCATCGCAGCGCTTAATGACCGGGTCGCGGCCTGGAATGAAGCAACGCAACGCGCTATGGGGTCAGTGGTTGCACCAGCACCGAGCGAAGAGAATGCGGTTGTTTAGGATCTGTGGATAACCTGTGCACCATTTTTGCAATCCTTTAAAAAAATCGCGCCAACTTATTAATTTATATACTTATTTCTTAAGCTGATTAATGAGCAAAAAAAGTGCATAAGTTTTCAGGATTGTGACGAAGCCGGCCCATGAGGCCGGCTTTTTTTATGACCGATTACATCGTATTTCACTCAGGCCATGCCTGTTGAGAATGAGGTAATGATTGATCAAAAAACATCTATTAATCTCTTACAAGTAGTCAAATACTTGACTTTATTTTGTTTTTCCACTGTCTTAGTCAGTGATTTGACAATGCCATTGCTTAGTGTATGGTTTCTTTGAGTTCCGCCAATAATGTCATGAAGTAACCGTGTTTTACCTTGGGTTGCAGGGGAGGAATATGAGTGCGTTAGGTGATCTGCCGTGGGCTTGTCTGACTTTTTATCCGTGGCTTTCAACCCATTCATTTTTTGATCGTTATAACCCACTGAGTGATTATTCTTACGGTGCCCCGGTACAGGAAATGAACACATCTCAGTGCTTCATTCTCGACATTAAAAGCTTATTGCACAGGGCAGCCCAGGAGTAAGTCGTGCGACTGATGCGTACCTGTGGGGTTCTTTGGAAGCGGCTGAAGGAGCACCCGTTGTCGCGAATCGGGCCGGGCCTCATTACCGGTGTGGCGGACGACGACCCAAGTGGTATTGCTACGTACTCCCAGGCTGGCGCGCAATTTGGCCTTGATATGCTGTGGACGATGCCCGTGGCCTATCCTTTGATGGCCGCCATTCAATCGATGTGTGCGAACATCGGCCGAGTTACAGGGAAAGGACTCGCTGCCAATATCCAGGATGCGTTCCCGCCCATCGTACTTCCGTGCGTTTTGTGTCTACTGCTCGTGGCCAACACCCTGAATATTGCCGCAGATGTCGCTGCCATGGGCGAGGTTGCGGAACTGGTTTCTGGCGTCAACCGGCACCTCATGACTGCTTTTTTTGTGTCCGTGACGATCCTGCTGCAGCTGTTCGTTCCTTATCACCGTTACGTCTTCATCTTGAAGTGGCTGACGGTCTCGCTATTGGCCTACGCCGCCGTATTGTTTACGGTTCATGTTCCCTGGGGGCAGGTCGCAACACACACGTTCTGGCCCCAAATCACCCTGGACTCGAGCACTGCTGCCATGGTCGTCGGGGTTTTCGGCACGACCATCAGTCCATACCTTTTTTTCTGGCAGGCCTCAGAAGAAGTTGAGGACATGGAAGCACACTCAAGCAGCATGCCACTCCTGCGCGATGCGCCCTCCGCCGCACCGGAACTCCGACGCATCCAATGGGATACCTGGAGCGGCATGCTCTACTCCAATCTCACCGCCTACTTCATCATTCTTGCGACCGCCGTTACGCTCCACGTGTCTGGCGTTACCGACATCAACACGGCAGCGCAGGCAGCAAGTGCTCTGCGACCGCTCGCCGGTGACTTTGCCTACATGCTCTTCGCGCTTGGCATTCTCGGTGTCGGCATGATCGGCGTGCCTGTGTTGGCGGGCTCTGGAGCCTATGCTCTTTCCGAAGCCATGGGCTGGAGGAAGGGCCTCGAACGAAAAGTGAATGATGCGCGTGGGTTCTACGCCATCATCTCCATCAGCGTACTTGCCGGACTCGGCATCCAGTATTCGCCAATAAGTCCAATGAAGGCGTTGTTCTGGAGCGCTGTCATCAACGGTCTGGTCGCCGTGCCCCTGATGGTTGTCATTCTCCTCCTGGTTTCGAAGAAATCTGTAATGGGTGCTTTTACAGCAAGCCGACCTCTGCTCATCCTCGGCTGGATAGCAACGGCAGTCATGGGAGCGGCAGCCGTTGGAATGTTCATCCCCGGTTAAATTTTCGTTATAAAAAAGCCAACGCTAAGCGTTGTGCTGGTGTGACGGGCGATTTTTGCCCAGCTTGCGCTGAGTGTGTTTTGAACGCAGTGGAGTCGAATAGTGTCATGAACGAAATGTGTGCTTTCTCGAAATTTGTCAACGTGGCCATTACTGATCCTGGCTTTTGAATCGCCCTTAGTTTCGTAGACGCTTTCAAGCGGCTGCTTCATGCCGAGGTTGTGTGAAAACACTTTCGAGCAATCGCAGCGTCCTAAAACGGAGCGATTTTCTTGCTTATTCGCACAATGATCGGAAATCCGGTTAAACGAAAGCCCCTGAATCTCTCATTCAGGGGCTTTTATTTGGTACTTACTGCGCCAGATGCAGCAACAGGAAATCAATGAACGCCCTCGATTTGTGGGGCAAATGCGGGCTGTTGGGAAACACCACGTTGACGGATTGCGAGGGCAACGAATAATCGGGCAACAGGCGAATCAACCGCTCGCTGACAATGTCGTCCTTGACCACCCACGCGGGTAGCACCGAGACGCCCAGCGACGACAACGTCATGGAGCGGATAGCCGTGGAAGAATTGGATTCAAACTGATTGATCCCGTTGATCTCGACAGTCCCCAAGTGCGGATGGCGCAACGTCCACTGGGTCGGTGCCTGCAGGTTGCTGTTGGCGATCCACGGCACCGAATTCAGGTCCTGAGGAGTTTGCACCGGGTGACGCGCAAGAAACGTCTCGGTCGCCACTAGGACAATTTCATAATCCGCCAGTTTACGGCTCTTGAAAGCCGAGTCCGCCAAACTGCCTAAACGGATAACGAGGTCTAACTTTTCCGCCACCAGATCATTGAGTGACGCGTTAAAGTTATAACAGAGTTTTATTTCCGGATAGCGCTCTATAAATTGCGGTATCAACGGAAGAATATAAGCCTCGCCGTATTCACTGGTGGAACTGAAGCGCAACTTGCCGGACACCCGATTATGCCCTTTTAATACATTATCGAAGGCGTTATCGATGTCCGCGACAATACCTTTGAATTCTTCATAAAAGTCCTGACCGATTTCGGTGAGGGATAGATTTCGGGTATTTCTAATCAACAACGTCGCTGACAGCACGTCCTCCAGCGCCTTGACATGCAGACTGGCCATGGCTTTGCTGATGCTCAGGTAATTGGCAGCCTTGGTGTAAGAACCAAAATCGACCACGGCCAGGAATGTCTGGACCCGATTAAGATGAGTGTGCATAGCAATAGGGCTCACTGTTAAATCCCGTCAAACATTGTTTCAAGAATAGTCGTATCGACAGTTCAAGTCGACCGCCCCTATGCTTTGCGGCAAAGGGGAAACAACATGACCTATCGCTACAAAGTTGCACTAATATTCCTGATCGGCTTTTTTATAGACTGCATTAACATCTTTATGTCGGCGGTCGCATTACCGAGTATATCGGCGGCGCTGCACGTTAGTACTTCAGACGTTGCCTGGGTGGCTAACGCTTATATTCTGGGGCTGACACTGATCATCCCGGTCAGCACCTGGCTGGCCGGTCGTTTTGGCAGTCGGGAAATCCTCACCGCCTCGATGATCGTGTTCACAGCCTCCGTGTGGATGTGTGGGCTGGCCAACAGTTTCAACGAGCTGGTGATCTGGCGCTTCGTCCAGGGGATTGGCGGCGGCCTGTTGATTCCTGTCGGCCAGGCGTTGACGTTCAACCTGTTCAAGGGTGAGCAGCGCGCGAAAATATCCACGTTGGTCATGGCCGTTGCCCTGATAGCGCCAGCCATTTCACCGACGATCGGCGGCGTCATCGTCGACAGCAGCTCCTGGCGCTGGGTGTTCTACAGCAACATTCCGTTCTCGCTGATCGCGGCGTTGCTGTCCTGGTTCTGGATCAACGAAGCGCGACCGACGAGTTTGCCTAGTCCGGACATCAAGGGCTTGCTGCTGGTCAGCGCCGCACTCGGCAGCCTGCTGATGGGTATGTCGTTGTATGGCGGCGACTCTCCGGCACTGGTGGCTGCCTTCTTCGTCATGGCCGGCGTTACGTTCGTCGTGCTGTACGGGCTGCACTACCGCACCTGCAAAAATCCGATCATTGAACTGAGCCTGCTCAAAAGCAAAAAACTCAGCACCTCCATCTTTATCTATTACGCGATTCCCGGTGTGTTCACGGGGGTCAACTTGATGAGCATCTTCTTCCTGCAAAACACCCTGCACTTCAGCGCCCGACTGACAGGGATGTTCATGATCCTGTACGCCATCGGCGCATTCATCGCGATGCTGATCTGTGGCCGGGTCTATAACCGGATGAGCGCCAAGCGGCTGTTTGCCCTCGGCATGCTGTTGCACAGCGCCGGCATCGCCACCTTGTTACTGGTGAACGATCCCTCAGACCTTTTGGTGATTGTCATCGCCTACAGCTTGATGGGGGTCGGCGGCGGCATCGGTGCCAACACCGCACAAACCACGTCATTGATAGACTTTGAGGGCCGCGATACCCACAAGGCCAGTGTCATCTGGAACATCAACCGACAGATGTCATTCAGCATCGGCGCCGCCCTCTTCCTGATGGTTTTCAACCTGCTCTTGAAGCATTTCGATACCACCCAGGCCTACCACGTGACCTTTGCCATCGCCGCGCTGGTGGGCCTGTTTCCACTCTTTCAACTGAGTCAGTTGAACACTCAAAAGGACTGTCATGCACAACAAAATAGTTGAACAGGCACACCACAGCATTCATCACGTGCACGAGTTGATCCACACCCTGTTCACCGACGCAAACGGTAACGGGCAGGCCGCGCTCGAGCCGCTGATGTCGGCATTCGCCGAGCACTTCACCATGGTCACCACCTCGGCTGCCATCGTCAGCCGGGCGACGATCGAACAGATGTTCAGGGGTGCAGTCGGCGCCAAGCCAGGCCTGGAGATCGTCATCAGCGATCTGCAGACGGTCTGGCAGGAAGGCCACAGCGTGGCGATCCGCTACAAGGAAACCCATCGCCTCGACCAGCGCGAAAGCTCAAGGGTTTCGGTGGCGATCATTGGCCTGCATCACCGCAACGCCCAATGGATCTACCTGCATGAAACGCCGCTAAGCCAGGAAAGCTGATTCTCGTATGAACTACACAATCACTGATTGCCGAATGCTCTCAGCCTCTATCAAAGAAATCACCGTCAGCCCGATAGCACCGGGGTGCGCGGCGCTGGAAGCGGGCGCGCATTTCAAAACCTGACATCATTGAATCGAAGCGCCCACCTGCACTATTTCGCCAGGAGCGACGATGACGCGGCCTATGCCTTGCCAATGCAGGCACTGCTGCAGGAACGCTTGCACTTGCCCTTCTCCAGTCAGCCCGAGGGCCGTCGCTCTGTCAGCCAGGTGCTGGCCGATCTGGCACCACACTGTTGCCGCTGACCGTGAATTGATCTAGTAACAGCTGTCCTGCCGGCTGAAAACAGCCCCAAGTGTTCAGCTGCTCCCACTCAGCTTTCGAGCAAGAGCACATGGGTCATAAAATGTGGAATCAGCAGCCCGCCCTAGATTAAATTGCAATCGGCAGGGTGAGTCAGTTGTCAATCAGCGCCGACAGTCGAGTTAACGAATAACGTTTTGGATAGGGATTCCTCTCTGTCTTTTCTTATAAAAATCATCGACGTTATAAAGCTGAATCGCTTATCCAAAATCTATCAAACGCGCAGATACAAAAAAGCCAACGCTGAATAAGCGTTGGCTTTTTTGTGTAGCGTGATTCAACTATTTGTGAGAATTCTCATTTATTTTGAGAACCTACAGCCCCTTAGAAATCGAGGTTTGACACCGCCAGGGCATTTCGTTCGATGAAGTCACGACGTGGTTCTACCGCGTCGCCCATCAGGGTGTTGAAGATCTGGTCAGCACCAATGGCATCTTCAATCGTGACCTTGAGCATCCGACGTACGCTTGGGTCCATGGTGGTTTCCCAAAGTTGATCCGGGTTCATTTCACCCAGACCTTTATAGCGCTGGATGGTATGGCGTTTGGTACTTTCCGCCATCAACCAGGCAAGGGCTTCCTTGAACTCATTGACCGGCTTCTTGCGTTCGCCGCGTTGTACGTAAGCGCCTTCTTCAAGCAAGGTGCTTATTTGCGCGCCCAGAGCCGTCACGGTTTTATAATCGTTACTGCCGAAGAAGTCGCGGTTGAAGGTCACGTAATTGGACAACCCGTGAGAGATCAATTCAACCTCTGGCAGCCAGACGTTACGTTCACGATCTTCACGCAGGCTGGCTTTGTAGACCAGACCTGACTTCTCACCGACGCGCAAACGCGCATCAAACAGCGCCAACCATGCCTGCATGCCCGCGTGGTCAGAAAGCTGCTCAAGCGAAATTGGCGGCAGGTAAACGAAATGCTCGGTCAGTTCCTGAGGATACAAACGCGACAAGCGCTTGAGCGTCTTCATGACCATACGGAAATCGTTGACCAGACGCTCCAGCGCCTCACCCGAGATCCCTGGAGCCGATTCATTGAGGTGCAGGCTGGCATCTTCCAGAGCCGACTGGGTCATGTACTCTTCCATGGCCTCGTCGTCTTTGATGTATTGCTCTTGCTTGCCTTTCTTCACTTTGTACAACGGCGGTTGAGCGATGTAGATGTAGCCACGCTCGATCAACTCAGGCAGTTGACGGAAGAAAAAGGTCAACAGCAACGTACGGATGTGCGAACCGTCGACGTCAGCATCGGTCATGATGATGATGTTGTGATAGCGCAGCTTGGCGATGTTGTACTCATCGCGGCCAATACCGCAGCCCAGCGCTGTGATCAAGGTGCCCACTTCTTGCGAAGAGATCATCTTGTCAAAACGCGCTTTCTCTACGTTGAGGATCTTGCCTTTAAGCGGCAGGATCGCCTGAGTCTTACGGTTGCGTCCCTGCTTGGCGGAGCCACCAGCAGAGTCACCTTCCACAAGATACAGTTCGGAAAGGGCAGGGTCTTTTTCCTGGCAGTCAGCGAGCTTGCCTGGCAGACCGGCGATATCCAGCGCACCTTTACGACGAGTCATCTCACGGGCTTTACGAGCCGCTTCACGGGCGCGCGCAGCATCAATCATTTTGCCGACAACCGCTCTTGCTTCGCCCGGATTTTCCAGGAGGAAGTCGGAGAAGTGTTTACCCATTTCCTGTTCGACCGCAGTTTTCACTTCGGACGAAACCAACTTGTCTTTGGTTTGCGAGCTGAACTTTGGATCTGGCACTTTGACCGAAATAATTGCGGTCAAACCTTCACGTGCATCGTCACCGGTGGTGGCAACTTTATGCTTCTTCGCCAGACCTTCCTGTTCGATGTAAGTGTTCAGATTCCGCGTCAGAGCCGAGCGAAAACCTACCAGGTGAGTACCGCCGTCACGCTGAGGAATATTGTTGGTAAAGCACAACAGATTCTCGTTGAAGCTATCGTTCCACTGCAAAGCAATCTCGACAGCAATGCCATCGTCGCGCTGGATGTTGAAGTGGAATACCTGGTTCACTGGAGTCTTGTTAGTGTTCAGATACTCAACGAACGCGCGCAAACCGCCCTCGTATTTGAACAGCTCTTCTTTGCCGCTGCGCTCGTCTTTGAGGACGATGCCCACGCCAGAGTTGAGGAATGAGAGTTCTCGAATACGCTTGGCCAGGATATCCCAGCTGAAGTGAATATTCTTGAAGGTCAGGTCGGATGGCTTGAAGTGAATCTCGGTACCGGTTGAATCACTTTCGCCAACGATACGCATGGGTTCCTGTGGAACACCATGGATATAAGTCTGTTCCCAAACCTTGCCGCTACGACGTACGGTCAGCAGCAACAATTCGGAAAGGGCGTTTACCACTGAAACGCCTACACCGTGCAGGCCGCCAGATACTTTGTAAGAGTTATCATCGAACTTACCGCCAGCATGCAGCACGGTCATGATGACCTCAGCTGCCGAAATGCCTTCTTCTTTGTGCACGTCTACCGGAATACCGCGACCGTTGTCGCGGACGGTGATCGATTCATCAGAGTGGATAACGATGCTGATTTCGTCGCAATGGCCAGCCAAAGCTTCGTCGATCGAGTTATCGACCACCTCGAACACCATGTGGTGTAGACCGCTGCCATCGTCGGTGTCACCGATATACATACCGGGACGCTTGCGTACGGCATCTAGCCCTTTCAGCACTTTAATGCTGGAGGAGTCGTACGTTTGATTTTCGCTCATGCCTTCACTCCCGGTGGTCGTGGGTCTGGGTGATACGGCCTTGTTCCACGTGGAACAAAGCGACTGGCGTTTCCGTCTGCCAGCCTTCCCTCAATAATTCATGGTCTACACAGGTGATAAACACTTGGCAGCGTAAGTCTTCTAACAAGCGACAAAGCGCGCGGCGATGATGCTCGTCCAGTTCAGACGGCAAATCGTCCACCAGATAAATACATTGGCCGCGCCGTGCCTGGCTGACCAAATGGCCTTGAGCAATGCGCAGAGCGCAGACCACTAACTTCTGCTGGCCACGAGATAAAATTTCAGCGGCATTATGAGCGCCCAATCTAAGGCGCAAATCAGCTCGTTGCGGTCCGGCCTGGGTATGCCCCATTTGCTGGTCGCGGTGTAGGGAAGACGCGAGCACTGTACTCAGCTCTTTCTCCTTGTCCCAACCGCGGTAATAGCTCAGGGTTAAACCTTCAAGTTCAACCAACTCGCTCAAGGTTTTTTCAAAAACTGGCTTTAGAGCCTTGATGTAGGCTCGACGATATTCATCGATGTCAGCGCTGGCCAAGCATAACTCCCGGTCCCAAGCCGCTTGTGAAGCGACGTCAAGTGTACCATGCCGCAGCCATGAGTTCCGCTGCCGCAGGGCCTTCTGCAAGCGTTGCCACGTCGACATAAAGCGAGGTTCCACGTGGAACACTCCCCAATCGAGGAACTGACGTCGGATCTTGGGAGCACCTTCAAGGAGTCGAAAGCTGTCGGGGTTAATCAGTTGCAAAGGTAACGCTTCAGCCAGCTGTGCTGCACTTCGCGCATTCTGCCCGTCGATACGGATCTGAAACTCCCCCTGGCGATCCCGCGACACACCCAGACTGCTGTGCCCACCTTGAGCGAGTTCAACCTGACCAAAAACCGTGCAGGCGGGTTGCTCGTACTGAATCACGGGCAGCAATCGTGCGCTGCGAAATGAGCGAGCAAGACCGAGCAAATAAATGGCTTCCAGTACACTGGTTTTGCCACTGCCATTCGCGCCGTGAAGGATATTTATGCGGGGGGAAGGGGAGAGCGTCACCGGGTGCAAATTGCGCACCCCGGTGACAGAGACGCGGCTGAGGGACATCTAGGCTCTGCTGGACATTGGGAGTTACAGACGCATCGGCATAACGACGTAAGCGGAATCATCGTTATCCGATTCCTGCACCAGCGCGCTGCTGTTGGAGTCAGACAAAATCAGACGCACTTGCTCAGTTGTCATCACGCCCAACACGTCGAGCAGATAACTCACGTTGAAACCAATTTCCAGTGGGCCGCCGTTGTAATCGACGCCGACTTCTTCTTCTGCCTCTTCCTGCTCAGGGTTGTTCGCCTGAATCTTCAATTGACCATTGGCCAACTGCAAACGGATACCACGATACTTTTCGTTGGACAGAATCGCCGTGCGGCTGAACGCTTCACGCAATGCCTGACGATCACCCAATACCAACTTATCGCCACCTTTAGGCAGAACGCGTTCGTAATCAGGGAACTTGCCATCGACCAGTTTCGAGGTGAAGGTGAACTCGCCTGTGGTAGCACGGATATGATGCTGGCCCAGGACGATGCTCACAATCCCATCCTGCTCAGTCAGCAGTCGCGCCAGTTCAAGGATGCCCTTACGCGGCACGATCACTTGATGACGATCAACTTGCTCGATCTCGGCCGTCATGGAGCACATTGCCAGACGGTGACCATCAGTTGCGACGGCACGTAGCACGCCAGCGTGCACTTCGAGCAACATACCGTTGAGGTAATAACGAACGTCCTGCTGCGCCATGGCGAAGCTGGTGCGCTCGATCAAACGGCGCAACTTGCTCTGCACCAGATTGAACGTCAGCGACCCAGGACCTTCTTCCACTGTTGGGAAGTCATTGGCAGGCAATGTGGACAAAGTAAAACGGCTGCGTCCCGCTTTTACCACCAATTTCTGCTCATCGACTTTGATATCGATCAACGCATCATTGGGCAGGCTTTTGCAAATATCCATGAGTTTGCGCGCAGGAACAGTGATCTCGCCTGGCTCGGCGGGCTCTTCCAACTGAACACGGCCTACCAGCTCGACTTCCAAGTCGGTACCCGTCAGCGATAACTGCTGGCCTTCTACAACCAATAGCACGTTGGATAACACTGGCAAGGTCTGTCGGCGTTCAACGACGCCGGCGACCAGTTGCAGAGGTTTCAACAAGGCTTCGCGTTGAATGGTGAAGTGCATGGTCTAGTCCCTTGCCTTAATAAGCTGCGCTGGTGTCATCAGGTCGTGAGTGTCCGCAGCAGGTTCTTGTAGTCCTCGCGAATATCCGCGTCGGATTCCTTAAGCTCGTTGATTTTTCGGCATGCATGCAAAACGGTCGTATGGTCGCGTCCGCCAAACACATCGCCAATCTCAGGCAAGCTGTGGTTGGTCAATTCTTTGGACAACGCCATCGCGACTTGTCGAGGACGTGCAACCGAACGTGAGCGTCTTTTGGAAAGCAGGTCAGAAATTTTGATCTTGTAGTACTCAGCCACGGTGCGCTGAATGTTATCCACACTGACCAATTTGTCTTGCAACGCCAACAAATCTTTCAGCGATTCACGAATCAATTCGATCGTGATATCGCGTCCCATAAAGTGCGAGTGAGCGATCACCCGCTTCAGGGCACCTTCGAGCTCTCGTACGTTGGAACGAATACGTTGCGCAATGAAAAAGGCAGCGTCATGGGGCAGATCAACTTTCGCCTGATCCGCTTTTTTCATCAAGATTGCCACGCGGGTCTCAAGCTCCGGTGGCTCAACGGCCACCGTCAACCCCCAGCCAAACCGAGATTTCAACCGTTCTTCAAGGCCTTCAATTTCTTTCGGGTAACGGTCGCTGGTCAAGATGACCTGCTGACCACCTTCAAGCAAGGCGTTGAACGTATGGAAAAACTCTTCCTGGGAACGCTCTTTGCGGGCGAAAAATTGAATGTCATCGATCAGCAACGCATCAACTGAACGATAAAAACGCTTGAACTCGTTGATGGCATTGAGCTGCAGCGCTTTCACCATGTCAGCCACAAAGCGCTCCGAATGCAGGTACACAACCTTGGCATTCGGGTTCTTCTTTAATAGATGGTTACCCACAGCATGCATCAAGTGGGTTTTACCCAGACCCACCCCACCATAAAGGAACAATGGGTTGTAACCATGCTTAGGGTTATCCGCAACCTGCCAGGCCGCCGCGCGGGCCAGCTGGTTGGATTTACCCTCGACGAAATTCTCGAAGGTAAAGGTCCGGTTCAAGTAGCTGGTGTGCTTGAGTGCGCCCTCGACCTGAACGGTACGCTGCTCGGCACGCGCCGGCGCCAGCTGAGAGCTAGCGCCAGCCATGGGGTCAAAGCTCGCACGCGAAGGCTCATCGCTGACCGCAATCGTTTGGCTAGGCGCTGGCGAAGAGGTCTGCTGAACCGGCAACGCGGCAACCTGATTGACCGTAACAGCATGGGACGCCGCAGCAGCCAATGGTGCATTAGGAGCTGCACGCGGAGCAGAGCTGCGTTTGCTGCCTATTAATAAGGAAAGCGCAGGCGCGAGTCCTTGCCCATGCTCACCGAGCAGTTCAAGCAAGCGCCCCAGGTATTTTTCGTTGACCCAATCGAGAACGAAACGGTTCGGTGCATAGACACGCAACTCGTCGCCTTCGGCTTCGACCTGTAGCGGACGGATCCAAGTGTTGAATTGCTGGGCAGGCAGCTCATCGCGCAAAAGCTCCACGCACTGCTGCCAAAGTTCCACTGACACGGATATCCCCTAAGTTGAAAGCCGGTGAGGCAAAAACAGCCGCCATTGTAACGATCAGCGCCCGACTTATCCACATGTAGGTTGCTCTGAGATCACGATGAATCAAGGCCTTATCCAGAAATTACGCGACCAACGGCGTGCGCATAAGCTCTGTGGATAAGCGTGCTTCAGCCCATTGCATAAGTCAGGTCTGAACTCTGTGGATAACCTGCCTGTGGATAAGAGGCCATTCCATGCACAGCTTATCCGACAGTGCAGCACAGGTAGAGCACCGTTTCTCAACCGTATTATCATCCTCTGTACACATTGATTTTAAAGGGCTAGAGGCGGTTATCCACAGAAGATGCCTTCCCTAGCTTTTATAAGCATTACAAAAGAGCTTTAAATACTTTCCTTCTTTATTTCTATATTTGATCACAGGGTAGGTCCTGGTTTCTCAGACAAAAACGGCACGCCTGAGAAAAAGGCTGTTGAGAAGTAAATGAAGGAAACGCTGGTTGGAAATTGACCTAGAGGCTTGCTTTCTCTAGAATCCCCGGTCTCTTAAAACGGGGGCCATTCCGGCCCGTTGTGGACGAACCAGGTAACACGCCATGAAACGTACTTTCCAACCCAGCACCATCAAGCGCGCTCGCACTCACGGTTTCCGTGCTCGCATGGCCACCAAAAACGGTCGTGCAGTCCTGTCGCGTCGTCGCGCCAAGGGCCGTAAGCGTTTGGCAGTTTGATAACTCGGCACAGGTGGTGAGTCGAGACTTCAGTCGGGAAAAGCGTCTTCTGACACCCCGACACTTCAAGGCAGTCTTTGACTCCCCCACCGGCAAGGTTCCGGGGAAAAATCTCTTGCTCCTTGCGCGCAACAACGACTTGGATCACCCCCGTTTGGGGTTAGTGATCGGTAAGAAGAGCGTAAAGCTCTCCGTTGAGCGCAATCGCTTGAAACGCCTAATGCGCGAGTCCTTTCGCCTGCACCAAGATGATTTGGTCGGCTGGGATATCGTAATCGTCGCGCGCAAAGGTTTGGGTGAGATAGAAAACCCCGAATTGATTCAGCATTTCGGCAAACTCTGGAAACGTTTGGCACGCAGCCGACCAGCTCCAGAAGTTAAAACCGAAACTGTAGGGGTAGACAGTCCAGATGCGTAAACTGGCACTCGTTCCGATCCAGTTCTATCGCTATGCCATTAGCCCGCTAATGGCCAGCCACTGTCGTTTCTACCCCAGTTGTTCCTGCTACGCGTATGAAGCCATCGAAAATCATGGCCTTCTACGCGGTGGCTGGCTGGCCTTTCGTCGTTTAGGTCGCTGTCATCCGTGGAATGCCGGTGGTTTTGACCCGGTTCCACCCGTTCCTACCTCCCGTTCCTCTTCGATGGCCGAGTAATCATGGATATAAAACGCACGATCCTGATCGTCGCCCTGGCAATCGTGACTTATGCCGGGGTCCTGAAATGGAACCAGGACTATGGTCAGGCTGCCCTGCCGACTCAGAGTGTTGCTGCCAGTACCAC